>Ga0257126_1000094_pt1 | contig 71232 bp, 53 predicted proteins | sample SI060_120mmetaG_FD_190151 | JGI IMG/M metagenome (GOLD analysis project Ga0257126, IMG submission 190151) | Marine microbial communities from Saanich Inlet, British Columbia, Canada - SI060_120m | ecosystem: Environmental > Aquatic > Marine > Inlet | place: Canada: British Columbia | collected... | reverse complement strand
TCTTCGTGGTGTTGTCCAAAGTAAGAGATGATTGAAGAGATGCTATGAATGATGGTATCGCGACCTCCGGCAAAGGTGAGGTTTGCGAATCCCATTTTCTCTTCGTAAGTTAAGGGGCGGTTTTGAAAAGTTGCTTGATTTAGTGCACTGAAAAAATCCTTACCTGGATCTTTTTCCGCACGCTTAAGGGCCAGAGCAAGGTGATCTTCCAGCGTGGATCCGCAGCCATTCTCGTCGTGGAAAACGTGGATTCCCCACTCGGTGTAAGTGTCGGCTTCGGACTCGGGGACATTTAAAAGATAGGTCAAGGCTCGTGACTGGATGGGCAAGGCGAACTGATTCACGATTTCAAGTGAACCTCTGCTTGTCAGCGCCTTTTCTAAAAGCTCGTTGATGAGATTCTGAACTTTCTCGATGACTTCTGGTTTTTTTGATCGCTTAAAGAATGGCTCAGCAATTCTACGGTATTCGGTGTGTTCGGGCGGGTTTGTTTCGATCGGGAGCTGCCGCACCGTCCTCATCTCCTCCTCTGAGGGGATGGGAATCCTAAATGGAGCATCAGAGCTGAATGTCTGCCAGTCTTTTGCGGCAGCCCGAACATCAGCGTGACGGAGGAGCATGGGAACCTCTTCTCCCTGAAATGGGCATTTTAGGGCGCCTTCTTTTTGACGTGCTTCTCTGAAGGGATCTTCAGGCATGGTAACTTTCGAAGGGGTTGTGAATTTCTGAAGAGATACTCAATTTTTTATTTTATAACTTTGATGCGTAAGAAGGCCCTCTCTTGGTCGCTGACAGGTTGGGCGCTACGGTAGGTAACAGTTGATGTCCTGTCATCATTTTCGATCTCGGAAACAAATACAACGTCTGGTGTGCTATCCCAGGCTAATAGATCAGTGGAGACTTCGGGAATGAGAGTGAGAATATTTTGAGAGGAAAGATTCCGTTGGTAGCTGATGACCAAATAAGTGTCTGCGATCCCGGCGACCGCAAAAGACTGAAAGCTAAGACCGACTAGAGAACGGGCATCACCTGAAATATTATCACTGGATCCCAGAGCGTATTCAATCAATGCGTGGTAGGAGTCACTGTCATTGTCAGCATTTGGATCGCCAACGAACCCAATGATATCCCCCTCTCCCGGAGCCCCTCCTTCCGTATTGGAAGCGGCCCAGTTGGTAGCTATTCCATGATCAGGAATAGGGATAGTAGGTGATTTGAGAACCATAGTGAATCCACTGCCGTCGGTGTATGGCCAAGGAAGTTCATCATCGTATGTGAAGTTCTGAATAACAGTATCGGACGCATCGAGCAGAGTGATTTGTTCTCCGCTATTACTGAGACGTCCGCTGTAATTACGGCTGCCGAGAACATCGCTAGCGATGTTGACCGATGTGCCATAACGGGATTCAAAGGCAGAGCTGTCTTTTACAATAACAAGTCGCTCACCCGGAAGAATTAGGGTGTTGTCGGCTAGATTAAAAGTGATACCTAGAGTGAAGCGGACTCCAGTGAGGTCGATAGTTTGGGAGCCGACATTCATGAGTTCGACAAACTCGTAGTCATCACGGTTACTGGATTCTGCAAGCTCGGCTGGTGTCGTTGGCTGGCCGGGTTGGTAACTAAATTCCGAAATGATGAGATTACTGGCGTCGGCGGGAACGGTGTCGGGGGTGAAAAAGGCTGAGTTCAGCGCGCTCCATTCACCGTTGCTACTGTTATAAGACCGAGAGAAGAGCCAACCCGGCTCGCTAATAATAATGGGGTCGGAGCTATTTGTGCTACCGCCGCCGGGAGGATTCCCGGTGAGGTCGAGATCAAAGCTAATGTCAGAGCTGGTAGCGCTTGTTTGGTGAATTTCGACAGCGAAGGTGTTTGAGCCGGCGAGGAAGAGAGAAGGTGAAAGGACGCGGGCCGCGTTACCATTTTCGGGTCCGTTACCGTTGGCGAATTCATCGAAGGTGGGATTGGCCCCGATATTTTCGCGGGCGACTTCAGTGCCGTTTAGATAAATGATGGTGCTGTCATCGTAGGTGAAGTTAAGGGTGAAATCCTCAAAGATAGATGGATCGGCGATGGTGAAGGTTTTACGAAAGTAGGTGGTGGGGTGCTTGTCACGGCTGTCTCCGCCAAAACTAACGACGGTGGCTTCATCGCCATCGCCGTATCCAAGTTGGGAGGGGCCCGAGTCCCAGCTTGTGTCATTGAAGGCGGCGGCACGCCAGGCGGTGGCTTGGTTACTGCCGTCGTCGAGGTATTTCCAATCGTCACCGCTATCGACGAAGACAGTTGTTGTTGGCCCGCCACCGCCCCCACCACCGAGGGTGATAAGGGTAGCTGCGGGGTTGATAGCACCCCCGGTAAGGCGAGGGTCGAGGGAGTGGGCGTAGTCGGTGAGGTCATTATCGCTTTGACCAAACATATAGTAAATTTGAGTGACGGAGGAAGGCACACGCAGGGTGGGACCGGTGCCGGAAGGAAGAGAACCCCCGTGTTGGCTGTAAACTGGAGCTTCGACACGAGGGTAGAGGTCGGAGGAACGGAGGGAGTCTAAAAATAGCTTATCGCGTACTGGAAACCAGCTGTTCACGATGCGATTGTATTCGCCCTCCCAGTCGGAAATATTCCGATTGCCACCGTGTTGGTCGCCCCAGCGTGCGGCTTCGGGATTTAGGATGCTACGGTGTTGCGCGGTCACTTCATCGTAAAGTCGGCGGGCGTTTGTCGGAGTGAGTGGACCATCGTTGAAGAGAGCGCGGTGGGCCCGATCAGCAAAGCGAAGGCGGAACTCGGGGCTGTCTTGAAGAGCATTGTTGGCCGCGGCGATCCCCCGGTAATCGGTAATGCGGTTGTAGTTTGTGCTGGAGCGAAGAAAGAGGGACCATTCCGAATCCCACATGAAGTATTTAAAACCACTCCGAGTGCTCTGGGTGTCGATGCCCCCGTAGTAGTTTTTATTGGGCCAGTCGCTATTGCCGCCGTACCAGTTGGTGATGAAATAATCGGCATTGTTGGAGGGATCGCACCAAATGGGGTAGAGAGAATTCCGGGTGCCATCCGGGTTGAATCCACAAGCTTTGAGAAAAGCAGCATCGCGGGCGGCGTTGGATCCGGCTGAGGTAATATTGCCCACTGCGTTCCGGAGGTTGTTCCAGTTGCTCAGATTGGAAGCATCGTTGATGGCACTTCCGGAATTTTGACCTTCCCAGAGATCGCGATTGGCACCTTCGATATAGCTTTCGGCAAAACTCGAATCAGGGCGTTCGACGACGTTATAGAGTCCCCAGTAAACTCCGTTGATATATATGTGAAGGTAGCGGCCGTGAGAAGCGGGCTGCCCGAGGGCCCGCTGGACCCTGCGTCCAAACTCATCTCGGGCATATTGTGGCTGGCTGCCAGCTCCCGACCATTGCCATCCGTCGTTTGACTCCATCCGAAAAATCAGAGTCTGAAATTCCTGGGCGACCCCGGGGTCGGTTCCAAAGAGAGGGAACTTGAGTGACCCTTGTCCCCCGGTAGGTTGATCACTTGTTCCAAACTGAGTTTTAAAGAGAACACGAAATGATTTTTTTCGAGTAAGGCCAAAGCTTCGGAAAGCTCCTCCTTGAATCCGGATTGCGCAGTTTTGTTGGAAGTTTCCGGCTCCGGTTGGATCGGCTGGGTCCACAAGTTCGAGAGAGGTTTTACGCTCCCACGATTGACCGGAAGATCCGGGATTGGAGTAAATTCCAGATCCACCGAACATATCATTCGAGTCGATTGCGATTGAGAGACTGGGGACGGTCTTAAGGTCATCGGTGATATCGTCTGGATTGACGTTAGCATTATTTTCCATCCCGTAGTAGGGACTCTGGCCACCCCAGTTAGATGGAAGTCCGTAAACACTCCGGGTGTTAGAAGCTGTTTGATCAGCCACGGAATTGACGAGGATATAAGTGTGGGTATCGATGTTGGTGGAAACAAATCCAGACCGATAAGCAAGGGCTTTCACTGCCATGGTTCGGTCCACCATGATAGGAGTCGAATAGATGGCTCCATTCGTTTCGCTAGGCCAGCTACCATCGGTGGTGTAGCGAATGATCGCTCCCGGAGTGGCGGAGGAAATGACGAGTGGGAAAGGATCATCGTAAAATCCACGACTTATGCTGTAGTCGGTATCCTTGACGAAACCTGCGATACCACTAGATGAGTCATTTTCGGCAGCTGGGGTTGGCTTGAGAAGGTATCCGATTTGGAGAGGCTCACCGAAGAAGCCATAAGCGATTCCCGCTTTTTGCGACGGGTAGTCTTGGGCCGATGAGCCAACTTCAGAGAGGATCGTAGAGCCATCTGCTGCAACCAGAGCGACATATTCTCCGCCGGCATTGAGGCTGAAATTGGAGTGAAGATTATCCCCGTTGGTGGGACGGCGATCTTTTGAGGATGCAAAGATGATGAGATAATCATTTCCGCCAAGGCTGATGTTGGGCATGAGCCATTTGGTGAGATTGCTGGGATCGTCGGTAAGATACATGCCACCGAGGCTAATTGATCTGCCGTCAGGGTTATGGAGTTCAATCCAGTCGGGAGTATCGCCATCTTCGTCGGAAAGGCTCGTCGAACTACTATTAGCTAAAAATTCATTGATACGAACGGAAGAGCTCACAACAGAAAGAGTAAAAACTGCTTCAATTGCGAGGCCAGATAGGTCGGTGCTGCGGACTCTAAAAGAAAGATTTGATCCGAGGTTTGGAAGTGATGATGCCGTCCTGAGGGTGCTTCCATTAATAGTGAAAAGCGCATTATTTGTGTCCCCGGTTCCCGCCACGAGCTGGTAGGTATGGTTGTCGGCGTTATTGGGGTCTTCGGTGATGAAGTTGGTGAGCTCAGTGCCCGAAGGAGTTCCTTGAAGAAGAGTATTTATTGGTAAGGTGATGGCGGTAGGTGCCATTGCGGATTCCACTTTAAGGGAAAATGACTCCTCTCTTGTCAGACTATCACCATCAGTAGTACGAATTCGGATGGAATAACTTGTTCCAAATCCACCCAAGAGCGACACCGCGCGGAGTTCATCACTATTGATGATCGTGAAAAGATCATTGTTGGTGCCACCTGGACCCGAGACGAGCGAGTAAGTGTGGGCATTATCCCCATTAGGGTCGCTCGTAGTTAGCGTGCCGACTAAAGTGTTTGAAGCTGAATTGGGGGCGAGATTTGTATTGCTGAGGGCGATATCGGTTGGGGGTTGGGGAGTAACGGGAGCAACGGACATTTCGGCTTGAACTTCTGCTGCAGAAAGGACTTGGTCGAAAATTTTCACCTCATCAATTGCCCCATTAAAGCTCTGTCCAGCTGGATCAGCAGCGTCACGTCCGTGACCCCCGATAATTACAGGAAGAGCATGTCCTGACATGGTGCTACCGTTGCCGCGGGAAGTTTCGACCCCGTTGACAAAGACCACCTTATCGTTACCGTCGAAAGACCAAGTAAGATGAGTCCACTCACCAGGAGTTACTGTCCCAGCGTCGTTTAGGTCATTTCCCCAGCCACCGTAATGAACATTCGCGGTGCTATCAGCACGGATTCCGTGGTGAAGCTGGCTACCATTTCCTGAACCGTCTTCTTGACCAAAGATCATGTGGTCTACATTGCCACGAGGGCCCGACCAATTCACCCATGCCATGGCAGTGTAGACTGAGTTTGGCCCCATTCCTAATTCTGTTCCTGTAAGGCCGGTTTGGATGTAGCCGTCATTAGCTCCAGTACGGTTTCCGTAAAATGCTTGGCCAAAGGTTACGTCTTTACCTTCGCCATAGGTCGCACCACCAACCTTCGTCCCATTTCCTCTAGAGCCTTGGTTAAATACAATCGATCCGTCTAGATCATTGAAAGCATAGTGGACGAGGAGGTCGGCTCTGACAGTGAAAATTAGGAAGGGCAAGAATAGGGTGAAAATGGTGGAAGATGGATTCATTTGAGGGGCTAAAAATTCGGAAGTTAGAAAAGAGGTTTCCTGAGACGCATCTTCACTGAGTTTCTTTTGAGATATTAAAATTGAATTGCTTTTACGGGTAAGTTGGAGGGTTAAGTGTCACGGATAGTTTAAGGGAAGTCCTCAAGCCAAAGTTGCTAAGATTTTTGAGCTGGAAAATACAAACACTAACGCCCTTTGAAAATCATAATAGAAATCGAGTTCTTCACAACTCGGAAAAACGTTTGGCGACCTAGAGGCTTAGGCCGAGGAAGGTTGTGAAATTTGGGGTGGCAAAAATGGTATGAGTTTTGCAGCAGCCCTCGAGCGGATCCTAAGTTTACTAAAAACGAAGCGAGAGGTCATCCTAGACGCAAACCAATAAAATAGATCGCCCTTGTTTTTAAAGGTCTCGAACGTCTAACGAAAGGAACTAACTCTCTGATAAATTTAAATCGAAGGTTGATGCTTCTTCGTGCTAATTAAAGGAATGAGATTATGGCTTCTGCTGGTTTTAGCGACTGTTTCACGAATGTTTGGTCAGGAAAATGATCCGAATGGGCGGGATTTATACGCGCGCGGAGAGGAACACTTTTTCGCGGGCCGGATTGATGAATCTATCAAAAGCTGGGATTTAGAAATTGTCGCGCAGCCTTTTCGTGAACCCTATCATTGGCAGCGTGGGTTGGCTTTTTACTACGCGAATGAGTTCGAGAAAGGAGTTAAGCAATTTGAGCTGCATCAGAAGGTGAATCGAAATGATGTTGAGAATGCGGCATGGCATTTTTTGTGCGTGGTGCGCGCCGAAGGAGGATCAGTTAAAAAAGCCCGGAAAGCCTTAATTCCGATAGTTGGTGACTCACGCGTGCCGATGAAGGAAGTTCATGATCTTTTTGCGGGAAAGGGAACTTCGCAGGATATTCTGGATGCGGCTTCAAAAAATGCGGAAGGCCTCTTATTACGGAACCAACTTTGTTATGCCCACCTTTACTTGGGGCTTTACTATGAGGCGCTTGGTGAAATCGAAAAGTCGAGGGGGCACATCCAGAAATCGGCGGTTGAATTCCGAATGGACCATTATATGGGAAAAGTAGCCCAGCTGCACTACAAGCTCAGGAGGAAGCGACCTAATTTTATCTTTCTTTTTGCAGACGATCAGAAGGTGGACACGATCGCGGCGCATGGGAATCAGCATATCAGGACTCCAAATCTTGATCAGTTGGTTGAGCGCGGTTTTAGCTTTCGCAATAACTACTGTGCTGGTTCCTTCAGCGGGGCGGTTTGCGTGGCAAGTCGGGCCATGCTGATGACTGGGAGGCAGTGGTTGAATTTGCCCAAGAAGAATCCGGGTTCCAATTGGGGAGATGCCAAGGTTCTGCCATCATATCTAACCCAACAAGGAGGCTATCGCTCCCACATTATTGGGAAATGGCATAATGGAGAAGCAACCCTGAAGCGTGCTTTTTCTGAGGGTTCATCGGTGTATTTGGGCGGGATGGCGAATCATGCTGATTTCGAAGTGCAAAATTTTTCTGGTGGAAAACTCTCGGGGAAGAGCCCTGCAGGGGGCTTCTCAAGTGAGGTCTTCGCTAATGATGCCGTAAAGTTCATTGAAGGAGCAAAGACCGAAGAAAATTTCTTTCTCTACGTGGCATTCATGGCTCCACACGATCCCAGAAACCCTCCAGAGAAGTATCGTGAAATGTATTATCAAAATCGTCCACCGCTTCCTAAAAATTTCCTTCCTCAGCATCCCTTTAAGATTGGGCCTGTCGTATCCTCGGGGCGTGATGAAAGTCTGGCACCATGGCCCCGGACCAAGGAGGTTGTTAGCGACCAGATTTGTGAGTATTATGGTTTAATCACTCACCTTGACGAGCAAGTGGGGAAGATCATGAAAGCTCTGGAAGGTAGTCCTCATGCTGATAATACTTACGTGATTTATACTGCTGATCATGGCCTTGCGATGGGAAGCCATGGGCTGCTTGGAAAACAAAGTATTTATGAGCACAGTATGAAGTGCCCTTTGATTATCTGGGGGCCTGAAGTGCCAGCTGGTCAGTCAACTGAGAAGTTTTCATATGTTCATGACCTCTATGGGACCGTCCTTGGTCTTGCGGGGATTGAGCCACCGATGCAGGTTGACTCTGCGAATTTGCAGCCCTTGATGAAAGGGGGTAGGCCGATACATGATTATGTGTTTCTGCCCTTTCAAAATCATCAGCGATCGATTCGCTGGGGCAAGTGGAAGCTAAATATTTTCCCACAGATCGCTCATCGGGAGATTTTCGATCTAGAGAAGGATCCAGATGAAATGCGGCCACTTGAAGGTAAGGGCGCTATCAAATCAGCTGCTATGTTGGATTCAATGCTAAGCGTGGCGAGAGCAAGATACGGTGACAAGTCTCCGCTAAAAATTGAAAACCCGGAGCCCAAAGAGCTTGTTTACGACAATTCAAAACGTCGGCTGGACGTTTGGCAGCCCAAATGGATTCGTGATAAATATTTTGGTGGCCGCACGAATCCCGATCATGGACCAGGCGTTCGAAAGAAGTGAAAGGTTCCGACTAAAGAATTCCCCGGTTCTTGAGATTGTTGAGTCGGCGGACGGTATCAATAAGCCCATCGACCATCACTTCGTTATAACTGCGTCCGAGAGTGGTGTCGATGCCGTGGCCTGGGTCAAGGTTGCGCAGTGGCTCTAGGACGGGATCGTCGTGGCGGAAAAGTTCCACAAAGGCACTGGGTAGTTTTCCGGTCGTGGCGTTCGCGGTGAGTAGGGCGCCGACCCATCCATCATCTGAAGAAAGGCATCCACGGGTCGTTGGAACCGAACAGTGGAAAGGTCCGATCTCATCGGCTTCACCCATTGAGGCCACTATAAACTCATTTTCTTGGATACTCAGGCCGGAGTCACCACAGTGGGCTGCGTCAATAAGAGCCTTAAAAAACGGTCTGCCAATTTTTTCATTGAGGCCGGTCAAAATAGGCCGGAGCTTGGCAAGGGAAGTGAAGTTTTGGAATTCACCGGGGCGGAGGAATTCGATGTTCCAATTGTCGATGCAAGAATCGGCAAGTCCAGCTTCCTCGTAAGCGCGGAGGTGGAGTTTGATGTTCTGGGCGACTCTAGCCTCGAATTCCTCTTCACTAGAAGGGGGGGTGCCTTCCATCCAGGTTTCCACTGAGGTTGAATTGACCTGCGCGATATTGTTACGAAGGGCCGCCCCCAGATTGACCATAAGTTGTGCGAGGGCTTCGTCCTCATCGTCGGGATTCATTGGATTGACTCCTCCGACCATCATGACGAGTTGGGGTTCTAGGCCGAGGTCACGAACAGCTGCGATCAGCGCGTCTTTTTCATCGGGGTTGGTTGTGCCAAAAGATGAAATTTGTATTAGATCAATTTTAACTGGGGATAGTTCGATGAGTTCACGGGCCCCGGCAGCGATTACAAATTCGCCATCATTATTGCGGGGGAGCATTCCGTTATCGTCTGGGACCAAGGCCTCTAGAAAGCCAAGATGGGTTCCGAGGATTCCGAGTGGAATGCCAGAGATGTTTTCAATGGGGCCGATAGTCATGGCGAGAGGTTTCCAGATGTCACAAAGAATTAAAACTGGAAAAGGTTGCGCGGTCTCTATTTTTTCAGAAAGAGTGTTTCGAAACGATTTAGAAAACCATGGTGATTTTCTGAAGTGGCTTTGCGCCAGGCTGCAAAATGTTCGGCAAGATTGGATCCTCTGATCCGGGGGAATTTAGGAAGAATCTTCCAATGTATTGGTTCTTTTTCAAAGAGAGGAAGAAGGAGGTTAGCGAAGGCCCCGTTAAGTTCTCGCTCGGTTGCCGACTTTCTAAGAGTCTCCTTGTGTCTTTGATAGAAGCTCGGGGAGGTTTTTGTTGTGAGGATTTTGCGTGATCTCATTACTTTCGCGGAGTATGTGGCGAGATGTTTCCGGTAATTTTTTAATGCGTCATTGGGTGCGCTTTTCTCCCATTCTTTGCTGAGCTTGCGAAGAACAAAGAGCGATGCAGTTTCACAAAGAGTTTCTTCAAGCCACTTGTTTTCGTGGTCAATTGGTTGGAAATCAGCTCGGACGTGAGCGAGTTCATGAGCAAATTGATAGATACACTGCGAGTAATAGTAGTTTCCGGAGTTTAGCTGAATCGCAACTTCTCCGCGTGGAGTCCGCTGAAATAGAGTGATGGGCCCTCGCTGGTGTTTGGATACAAAGAGTGACGGGTCCTTAAAGTTTTCAGCTTTGGGAAGTGCAGTGAGAGTAGATTTGAAAATGCTACGAAGATCACTTTCATTCATGTTGAACCCCTTGGATTCGATTCGAAGTTGGCTATGGGAAGCTAGGCTGAGGCCTAAAAAAAGGCAGAAAATCAGCTTCATTTCTTTCGGTTTGGTAGGCGTTTTCCTTTGACGCGGGCCTGGATGAGATCCGGGCAGTTCCCCTCGTTGCGAAGGCGTTCGCAGGCGGCTTCAATCCGGAGGCTTTGGCGAACAGGCCGGAAACCCAGTCGTCGGGTCAGGCAATCGTTTTGGAGATCAAGGTGGGTATCCTCGAATTCTACAACTTTGCCGCAATCAACGCAGATGAGGTGGTTGTGATTGGGGTGATCGACAAAATTTGGATCGTAGGTAGTTTGACCATCACCTAGTTCGATTTCGTGAATGAGGTCAGCTTCTACGAGAAGCCCCAGTGTGCGGTAGACGGTGGCGCGGGAGGCTCTGGAGCCGGCATTGCGAAGCCGGTCAAAAAGTTCATCCGGGGTGAAGTGTTCATCGGAAGCGAAGATGATTTCGAGAATCTCATCCCTTTGGGAAGTCTGTCTCAAACCTTTTTTTACGATGAAATCGTCCAGTCTTTCGCGAATGCCCTCGTCCATATTGCTTCGATACTAGGGAATTTAGATTGAATAATGAACCCCGAATATCGAGGATTAGGCCGTGAAGGTTTTTTTGGCGGGTTTTGCCGTGTTTTTGGTTTCTTGCGGGGCACCTGATATCCTCAGGGTGCGCCAATTCCATCTTCAGGATACCGATGTTGCGACTGGTCATCCCTTTATTCGTGCGGAGATGAATAGGCGACTTTACGGCGCGGTGACAACGCGCGACCGGACTTTACGAAAGGGGAATTATTACCATATCCGTTGGCACGGACTAACGGGACTAGAGCCTATCAAGCTGATCTTTGAGTACCGACAGGCTAGAACTGGTGCGAAAGTGAATCAGCGAAGTTTTGAGGTTCCCGGTTCAGCTAAGGGAGATCTTGAGATGGTAGTCTCGGGCTTGGAGTATCTGAAGCATGGTCATGTTCAGGCTTGGCGAGTGACTCTCTTCGAGGGGGATTCCGAAATTTTTGTTAAGAAGTCTTACCTCTGGGATTAAGTGGGCGACTTTTGGATCTGGAGCTATGAGTTACGCACACTTGGTGCGCTGAACTCAAAAACTACTCGTAGAGCTTACCCCGGGGCTTTGGTTCGAAATGAGACGGGGTTTGGATGTCTGCATCCTTGGCCCGAGTTGGGCGATCCCACTTTGGAGGATTGTCTTCTTGATCTAGCAGATGGTCAGGAAAGCTCACTCGTGCGTCGGACCTTGGATTGTCTTCGGGCAGATGGAAGGGCGCGCGAAGCGAATCGCTCATTATTTGAAGGCCTTCAGGTTCCCTTGAGCCATGCGACCTTACCTTTATTGAACGAGTTGGTTTTGAGTGAGGCCGTGGAGAGAGGCTTTACTTATGTGAAGGTTAAGGGAGGGGGAGGAGGGATCGATTTACGCCGTATTAGATTGATGATGCCGATGTATCCCGAGCTCAAATGGCGGATTGATTTTAATGAGAACGGAGAGGTCGGTGAGCTCCTTGAGGAACTTTCATACTGGTCGGAGGCGGAGAAAGCGGCGATCGATTTTTTGGAAGACCCTGTTCCCTATTTTTCTGGCAGTTGGAAACGGTTGGCAAAGGAGTCAGGGCTGACAATGGCCCTAGACCGAAACCTTGAAAAGGCCTTGAGTGAGGTTGAGGTTCAAGTAGTAAAGCCGGCTGTGCAGGAAATGAAATCTGGTCCGCGCGTGATTGTGACGAGTTACATGGACCATCCGCTTGGACAGACTTTTGCGGCGTGGGAGGCGGCCCGAGTCGGGGTGAAGGAAATTTGTGGTCTTCAGACTCATGGCTTGTTTGAAGCGAATGAATTCATAGAGGCGTTGGGGGATCTCTCTCCAGAATTCAACATACCTAAGGGAACTGGCTTGGGGTTTGACGACTTGCTTGAAGCCCTTCCATGGACGAAGCTCTCTTCGTGAACGAGGTGGAAATATGGGCTAAAAAAAATGGTAGCTTTAAGCGACATCGTTTTTTCCGAACTTCTGGTTCAAGTGGTAGAGAGAAATGGGTGGCTCTTTCTGACGAGGCTTTGGAGTGGTCAGCCCGATCCGTCATAGGGGCGCTTGGTATCGTCTCAAAAGATGTTCTTGGGTTGGCGTTACCGGTGATTCACGTCGGCGGCTACGGTATGATATTGAGAGCTGAGATTTCTGGTGCGAGCCTAGTGAAATCGGAGGCCCGATGGAATGCGGGAGGCTTTGCTGATTGGTGTGATGTGAATCGAGTTACGATTACTTCTTTAGTTCCAACTCAGCTGTATGATTTGGTCTCAGCCCGCTTGGAATGCCCCACCTCCATGAGGATTCTTGTAGTGGGCGGGGGTCCACTCGATGTGGAGCTCACTAGGAAAGCGCGGGATTTGGGATGGCCAGTAGTTCCAAGCTATGGAATGACCGAAACTTCATCGCAAGTTGCGACTGGTGATGGTCTGCCCTTGCTGCAGGGTTGGGAAGCAAAGATTGTCGAGGGGAGACTTGCGCTTAAAGGTGATGGGTTACTGAGTGCGATCATTCTCCGGAAAGGTGACGGGTTTTTCGCCGAAGATCCAAAGATTGATGGGTGGTATGTTACAAATGATCGCTGTGAATTAATTGGAAAAGGTTTAAGAGTTTTGGGAAGGGCTGATCGATTGGTTAAAATCTTGGGTGAGCTTGTGAATTTAGAAGAGTTGGAAGAATTTTGGCGAGGAAAACTGAAACGTGAAGTGGCCTTAGTGGCTCGTCCTAACGAAAGGCGTGGGGTAAGTTTGTTTCTTTTTTATGAAGGGATTGAAGTGGATTTGGCGCGGTGGAATACGAGCTTACCCGGCCCGGAGAGGGTTACGGAGGCGATTGCAATCGATTTGCTGCCGCGATCAGTCTTAGGAAAAATTGACCGCCTTGCATTGATCGATTTTCATAAGGATTAGCGTTGCATTGGCGGAAGTTGCAGACAAAATTTTATACCTTGATCAAGCGACGCGGCCGCATTTCCCCTTCAGGAAAAGACTGGTTTGAACGTGTTTTTATAATCCCGGCCTACGACAAAATATCCGCTCTTTAACAAATGGTAGAAGCTACCTCAGACGCTCAAGTAGCCCCAAATATGGTCTCTCCCATGCCGCAGAAAACCGATGCTTTGCTTACCACCGCCCAGCTAGAAAATTTCGGACTCAAATCTCCGGAAGGTTTCGGAAAGCATTACGTTCTCGACACCAATGTGCTCTTACATGAACCCGGGTGTTTGACTCGTTTTCAAGATAATCACCTGTGCATTCCGGCCGATGTCCTCTCTGAGTTAGATCGCTTCAAAACCGAGCAGACGGAGCGTGGAGCGAATGCGCGAAGGGTCCACCGAAAGTTGACAGAGATTTTCGGGCCGCAGGCGCAAGTGACCAAGGGGGTGCCGACTGATGGGGGTGGAACGATTCGTTTGGTGATTTATGATCCGAGCCTGTGTGAAAAGAGTAGCAAAGAATTGCGAAGGTTTCATCGGATCTTTCCGGATCGTGAGCGGGTGGATCACCGTATTCTTGCTTGCACATTATTGCTTGCTGAGCATGTCGATCCGCCGGTGGTGTTGGTGACAAAGGACCTGAATATGCAATTGAAGGCCCGCGCGGTTGGGATCACTTGTGAGGATTACCTGAACGATAAGGTTGCTCCGCAGGATTCAGCCAATCGAGAAATGGTAAGATTGACTTTGGATCAAAACGAATTGCAACGCTTTGCGAGTTCGGGGGAAATCGAATTGGGAGTCGAGAGAACCTCTGGTCTACATGTAAATCAATACGTCCTCCTTGAGGCAGGGGAGAAGCAAACGATTCCAGCCCGTCTTGCGTCTAATGAGAAGTTGGTCCGGTTAGTTGTTCCCGAGGTTCTGCGCATTCCAGATGGAAATCATTTGAAACCCCTTAATTTAGGACAGAAGTGTTTCATCGACGCGCTGCTCAATCCTGAGATCTCGTTGGTGACGTGCTTTGGCCAGGCTGGAACTGGTAAAACTCTGGTAGCGATGGCTGCGGGCTTACATGGTGTTTTTGCACGGGAGTTTAATGGGCTCACTGTGAGTCGACCGGTCGTCTCCATGGGAGACCAAATGGGGTATCTGCCAGGGTCCCTCGAGGAAAAGATGCGGCCTTGGTTGCAGCCAATTTACGATGCGCTGGAGCTTCTGATGAGCCCGCAGAATCCAAAGCGCCCAAAACGCAAGCGGAACAAATCTGAATCGGAAGGTGCCCAGCAAAAGCCTTACGATGATCTCATGAATCAAGGAATAATCGAGGTGGAAGCTCTCGCTTATATTCGAGGCCGCTCGATCCCTAATCGTTTTTTCATTCTGGATGAGGCCCAACAGTTAACACCGAAGGAAGCTAAAACAGTGGTGACTCGCATGTCGAAAGGGTCAAAGCTGGTCTTGGTTGGTGATCCGGCTCAAATTGATCATCCATATGTCGATAGCCGTAGCAACGGGTTGGTGTTTACCCGCCAGCGGATGCGGGGACAGAGCTTTGCTGCGCATGTTTCTCTAAACAGGGGAGAGCGCAGCGATTTGGCTGAGGCAGGTGCGCGTTTGATGTGAATGGAATTTTGTGTTAAACGGTGTGTAGCGATGAAATTAATTTTCTGGTTTTTCCCACTCATGCTCTTGCTAGGAGGATGTGGATCCAGTCCTGACCAAACCCCTCCACTCTGGGCGGGGATAGTGGAGAAAGAGGTCGATGCCCTAGGAATCCAAAACTGGATTATTGTGGCCGAGTCGTCATTCCCAGTGGTGACTCGGGGTGGGGTTAGGACCTTGGTTGTGGATTGCGAGATTCCGAAAATCGTTGATTTCATCGTCAACCACCTCGAAAAATCGGAAACAGTGACGCCTTCGTTCAGCACCGCTCGTGAGCTTTCTTTTGTGAGTAATGACCGGGCACCTGGGATTGATGATTTAAGGGAGCAACTCAACGAAGCGCTGCATGGTCACAAGGCCCGGCAAATGGATAATCGATCACTGACTTTGCTTGCTCAAAGTGACGCTTCAAAATACGCAATATTGGTTCTTAAATCTAAAACGGCTCTTCCTTACTCTAGTGTTTTTATAGAATTGGATAGCGGCTATTGGGATCGCGAATCTGAGGACCGACTGAGGCAGGAAATGAAGGCAGCTCAGGAAAGAGGACGGAAACAGCTAATTGAGTCAAATGAAACGAACAACTGAGGAGATTGATCAGGAGCGTGAGGAAGCTTGGATTGGGGATGCGATTCTGGCCCTCTACATGAGAGAGTGGCTTCTTCGAGAGAAAGGGAAGATCGATGGTGAGGCGTTTATTAGGGCAACCTCGAATGATTTCTTGCGAGTGAAAGGGAACCCGACAGCTGTGGAAGCAGAAATCGGCCGCGAGTATCAAGAAAAGGGCCTCCAAGCTGGTTTCGATTACGTTGAGCAGAAGCTTATTCCTCTTTTTATTCAGCGCGAAAAAGTGCGGGAGCGTCAAAAGGCCCGACGTTAGCGAGGGCCCTACTCTGTCCCCTCGCGCTACGGTTGTGAGGGTTCCATGTTTTCAAGATTCCTCAGCGAGTGATTCTGGGATTGGGGTAGCATTTGCTCGTGGATTCCCCAATAAAAATACTATTTTGCCCGCTCATTTCCCCATAGGAGAACATGAAGCCGCGGGCTAAAATGATAGCCTTGATCTCGGCAAATATCAGCAAGCCAGAGCGAACGTTGCTGAAGTGTTTGAGCGTCCCGGCCTTCAGGCATTAGGTGAATCCGGTCGGGGGAAAGGTTTAGCTTCGAATGTAAGGTCTTTATTTCGTCAAGATCGGATTGGTTGCAGACGACAAACTTGAAGAATGCTTTTTCTAACGAAGCAAAAAGACCGAGTGCCTCGAAATTTAAGCGAAGCTTTTCGTCGATTCCCGAGTTTGAGAGTTTGGGAGAAACATTAAATTGGGTTGGGATATCAATAAATTCGTCACTTGGAAGCTTGGTGCCATTTGTTTCGACTTCGATGAATGCTATCTCAGGCAACAATCTGGTGAGTTTCACCAATTCATCTTGTTGAAGCAAGGGTTCACCTCCGGTGAGGACGAGGCGGTTACAGTCGTAACTCAAAATGTGTGGCGCGATTTCGGCTGGACTAAGTTCGACGATCTCTTCGGTCTTTGAAAATTTCACCCCATCCTGATGGGTCCAGGGAGTTTGCTCCCAGTTCCATGTGTAAGGTGTGTCACACCAATGGCAGTGAAGATTACAAAGCGAGAGCCGAAGAAAGACAGCGGGAAAGCCTAGGGAGGCTCCTTCGCCCTGTAAGGTATGAAAGATCTCGGGGGACCCATCGGCAAGGCGTGAGACTTTCATGGCTTAGGGTCAAAAGGAGGGTTCTCGTGGTGAGAACTAGAGGAGGGTATATGTTTTGAGGAGGCTTCGAAGCTTCTCCATTTTTTCGTCGGTAAGGTTGACGAGGGGGAGTCTGATTTCATCGGTGCAGTGACCTTGCAAGGCAACAGCTGATTTGATGGGGACTGGATTCGTGTCGAGTCCCATGAGGCCTGAAAGAAGTGGATAGTAGCGCTTCTGGATCTCTAGAGCTTCGGCAAATGCTCCTTCGAGGCAGCGATTGACGAGGCTAGTCATCACTTCGGGGATTAGGTTAGAGGCGACGCTAACAAGGCCGACCGCCCCGCATGACATGAAAGGGAGGGTGAGAGGGTCGTCTCCGGAAAGAATCTGGAAATCCTCGGGAACAGCTTGAACAAGCTGGTTGATTCGATCAACTGAGCCGCCTGCCTCCTTATTTGCCACGATGTTTTCGCAGTCGCGAGCAAGGCGGGCAATGGTCTCGATGCTAATCTCGATCACGGAGCGTCCGGGAATTGAGTAAAGCATCACTGGAAGCCCGGTATTTGCTGCGATTGTCCTATAGTGCTGATAGAGCCCATCTTGAGAGGGCTTGTTGTAATAAGGGCAAACTTGAAGTGAGGCGTCCGCGCCGGCTTTTTCGGAAGCTTGAGTGAGATGGATAGCTTCGTTGGTAGAATTTGCGCCGCTTCCTGCGACGACGAGGAGGCGCTTATCAGCATATTCAACTGCTGCGCTGATGACCTCAAGGTGCTCGTTTGAATCGAGAGTGGGTGATTCTCCAGTGGTGCCTACGGGAACAATTCCGGTGATTCCCGCCGCGACTTGGCGATCGATAAGGGCTTTAAAAGCACCGTGATCAAGAGCGCCATCGCGAAAAGGAGTGATGAGGGCGGTAAAGGTTCCAGCGAACATGGAGGTGTTCTAATGTGAAACCTTCTGATTGTATAGAGCTCGTCTCTGAAAAATGAGGCGGTTTCGGAGCAACTCTAGCCCTTCCAGTTCAGTGCGCCTTTCTTGAGCGCGTAAACGTAGGCAATCGTCAGGATTCCGGCGAAGCTGGCCATGCTCCAAAGAACCATAACATTCTCGCGGACGAGGTCGGCAAAGCTAACTGCCCAAGGATACATGAAGACGACCTCAATATCAAAAATCACAAAAAGCATCGCTACGAGATAGAATTTCACACTAAAACGTGGGGCTCCCTGTCCGATTGGCAGCATGCCACATTCGTAAGGAGTTTCCTTGGTCTCATTGTGGCTTCCTCTCTTGCCAAGAAGAACGCTGAGCCCGAGGGCCGCGCCTGCAAATCCGATGGCTGCGAGGGCCTGAAGAATAACAGGAAAATAATCGTTCAACATAATTTTAGAGCAGGAATGTGTTAGGCTTGGCCCGTATTCAAGAATTAATCGCCTTTCGTATAAAAGCAATTAACCGCGTCGTTTCCAACGCGGTTAATTAAAGGATTCGGAGCTGGCAATACCAGCATCAATTTTCGCGAAATTCTCTTTGCTTCGGGAATTAACCCTCTTGCTGAGCAATATTGTCGCTGTGCGCTTCCTGAATGCGCTCGAGTCCGCGATATTCCTTGCCGTCTTTTTCGGCAAGGCCACGGGTAACCAGATTTTGCAGCTTTTCATAAGCGCGAAGACGAAGCATTTCTTCTCCACCACTTACTGCATTACGCTCTTTCAACCGCTCATAGACATCCTCAAAAAGGTCATTGAATCCGAAAAGTTTCGGATCTGAACCCAGAACATTCACCAGTTCATCGGTGACATGATCAGGAAGTCGACGGGAGAAACGCGTCCGTTTAGTAGTTGCCATAACAAAGCCAGATTAGCAGGGATTTACGGAAATAGCGACCAAAAAAGCCATAAACAATGTGAAATCTAAATATTTAGTAAACAATTAAGTTAGCGTTTCTTAATAAAGAAACTTCCCTGGACTTAATGTAAGGTGATTGTCCTTTGTGACATGGTTAGTTTTGACTAGCGTTCCCCAAGTGATTGCACGTCTGAAAGGTGAAGTTTGGGAAGCTATTCCGGGGAGAATCGTGGTGGGGGCTAGTGGGGTAGGCTATCTTGTGCACTTACCTCTCTCAACTTATGACCAGCTCAATCCGCTCGAGGGAGATTCGATTGATCTACGGATATACCAGCATGTGCGTGAAAATTCGCTGACTTTATACGGTTTCGCGCGGGACGAGGAAAAAGATGTCTTTATGCTCTTGATCGACCGCGTGAGTGGAATTGGGCCGGCGACAGCCTTGGCGGTTTTGGGGGGATTACCAGTTGAAGGCTTCAAACAGGCAGTGATTCAAGGAGACGCTGCGGGAATATCCGGCGTGAAAGGGATTGGCAAAAAGACTGCAGAGAGAATCATTTTGGAATTGAAAGACAAGGTTGGGGTTGTCGAGACTTGGGATGCAGATCCGAATCGGACCGACTCGGCGCGAGATGCGGAAATGGGATTAATGGCACTCGGCTTCAAACAGGCGGAAGCCCGAAAGGCGGTTGATCGTGTTTTAAAGGAAAAGCCAGGGGCCGACAGCGCCGAGCTTATCCGCCTTGGTCTTAGGGGGTAGTTTGCCAAGGAATTACCGTTGAATTCGGTGAATCCCAAAGTGCCAAGATTATAGAATTTTCTATGCCTTTAGATAGATCATCCGGGGTAAGATAATTTTACCTAGAAAGTGATCGTAGCATTTTAGAAATCCAAGTGAGTTTCTATGATTTCGGAGATTGAAAAAGCGTGAGCATTACAATTGTTCGCCACTGAATCTCTCTGAACATATCTGAAAAATCCGATGAAAGCATCAACTTCCGAATCCGTCTCTAAGTCACTCACGCCATCCCCCACCATAACGAATTTGCTTACCCCGATTTTTGCACGGATTGATCTAATGATTTCAGGTTTTCCTCCGGATCTCGTTGTTGGGTAATTCTTGTCGAATCCAAGATATTGTCCTCCGACATCAAATTGTAAGGGAACCGCTTCAACTCTTGCGATTCCAAGTTCTCGAGCAAGGGGGGCGATACAAGGTTCAAAACCACCAGAGATAATGAGGCACTCCCACCCTTGGTCCTGCAGTTTTTTGATGGTCTCTTTTGCGGTCGGCTCGACGGTATTGAGATACATCCTTCCAACTTCTGCACACTGAGCACGGGTCGGCTTAATGAGATCAAGACGTCTAGTGAAAACTTCTTCGACAGGAACCTTACCATCCATCGCAAGATTCGTGAGGTCCTCCACTTCCTGGAAGATTTGGTCCCCGGCGATTCGGGCTAACTCATCGACACCTTCGATGGATGACAGAGTTGAGTCGCAGTCAAAGGCGATGATTTTTTTCATGATGAGTTAGGAGATTTGAACTGCGCTACCTATCGGAGTGAGTTCGAAAAGTTCAAGCATCTGCTTGTTCGCTAGCCGGATGCAACCATGTGATGCCGGCTTCCCGATCAAATCTTCGGCATGGGTTCCGTGGAAGTAGATGTAGCGGTGGTAGGTGTTACGATTTTCGGGGTCAAGTCCGTGGAGCCAGAGGATGCGGGTGAGGATCGCGTCGGCTGATTTCTCCCCCTGCCAGATCCTTCGTGGGAGACGTCCTTTGAATGAGGTGTGGAGTGGAGCTCCCTCGCCGATGCGTTCCCGAACTACAAAATTCCCGGTGGGCGTTCGGAAGGACCCCTCTTCAAATCCTGCGCCATTGGCAGAAGTTGAAGCGAAGGCTTCAAAAATTTTTTTCTCTTCTTTGAACAGAGTGACTTGTTGTCGATCGAGAGAAACTTCGATACGACAACGATGGTCTGGCCAATTCATATGGGATAATGGAGATCAAAGGAGTTGTGGCTCGGCAGGACGTGATTCATCAGAATCAGGGGCCTCAAGTTTCCGGTTCGGTTCTTGGGGTTTCATGCCAAGGCGGTCGATGAGCGCGAGGTCTTTTTCAATTGCCGGATTTTTGGCGGTGAGGAGCTTGTCCCCGTAGAAAATAGAGTTGGCTCCGGCAAAGAAGCAAAGAGCCTGTGCTTCTTCCGATAATTGCGTTCGGCCAGCTGAAAGACGGACTTTAGCTTTGGGCACCGCAAGTCTGGCTAAGGCTATGATCCGGACGAGTTCGAAGACATCGACTCCTTGTTTTTCGGCCAGCGGAGTGCCTGGCATAGGCATGAGGGAGTTAATGGGAACGGACTCGGGTTGTGGATTGAAGCCGGAGATGACTTCTAGCATTTTGAGGCGGTCTTCGGTCGTTTCGCCAAGTCCTAGGATGCCGCCGCAGCAGATCGACATTCCGGCATCTTGTGCGTGACGAATTGTGTTGAGGCGATCTTGGAAGGTGTGCGTGGTGACAATATTAGGGTAGTGCTCTGGAGAGGTGTCGATGTTGTGATTATAGGCAGTTACTCCAGCATCTTTGAGCTTTTCAGCTTCGGACGGTCCTAGCTCGCCCAGAGTCACACAGACTTCCATCCCGAGTTCGGAAACATCACGAACGATGTCGAGGACTTGTTCAAACCGCTGGGTTCCCTCGCGGACACCGCGCCAGGCAGCGCCCATGCAGAAACGGGTTGAGCCGCTTTCGCGGGCAGCGGTGGCCCGCTTCATGATGTCGCACTTCTCCATGAGGCGTTCGGCATCGACTCCGCTTTTATAGCGGGCGGACTGAGCGCAGTAGGAGCAATCTTCGGAGCAGCCCCCGGTTTTGATGGAGAGGAGAGTGCAGAGCTGGACTTCGGCAGCCGGCCAGTTTTCCTCGTGGATCTGGCGGGAACGCTGGATCAGGTCGAAAAGCGGGAGTTGATAGAGGGAGTTGAGTTCTTCAAAGGTCATAAAATTGGTGGTGAGGAGTTACCGAATCCACTCGCCGGAGACGGTGGGCATTTTACCAAGAGAGAGCGCTGCATAGTCGGTTTTACCCTTGGCGCCAATGAGGGGAAATCCCATATGGCGTTTCCAGACAGCAGACATGCTTTCACCTGTGTGGCAGCCCCAGCTTTGGCAAAAGGCATTTTTTGCGAAGATGCGGCGGTTGATCTTCTCGAGGTCTCTTTCGTGAATCCAGGTCTGGCTGACTGCCATTACGTCACTGCCGTAGTCGAGCATGAAGCAGTGGCGGTTGGAGTGACCAAAAAAATCGAACGTAATGATATCTCGCTGGAGGTTGATCGTGGAAATCGCTTGAGCGCCAGTATTGATCCAAACAAGCTGAGCTTTTCTTTTCATAGCCTGCTCTTCGATCCATGAAGTGTAGGGCTTTTGGTCGTCGCGTCCTCGGGTGAGGTAACCATTTTTGTAAACAATCCAAGTGATCGTAGAATTGGAGCCATAGGATTTTCGTATTTCATCCATCCGCATAGTCGAGGCTCGAACGAAATTGGCCCACCAGCTATCATGGCGATCTTGTTCGACGCGAAGGTTTTCCCACTTCCGTGAGGCTGGGCCGCCACAAAGGATCACATGCTGACTCCCAAAAAGAGGCAGTCCTAGGATGAGTAAGAGTGAAAGGGCCCAAAAGTTCATGGCGCTAGTATGTCTTTGCTTTGAGACGGCTTCAAGGCTGGAGGCGATAAGTTCAGTGAGAAGGAGTGATTGACGTATTTCAATCGATTTTAGCGGAGATGTTTGATGGCTGGTATGATCTTGGTTGTTTGGATGAGATGGTCAATGAGGCCAAAATAGCCCCTGCAAACCTCGAGTCTTCGACTACTAGGCCCTCCTTTTTGTCAGTTATCTTCGCTATCGAAGGAGGGTTAGTTTTCGCTTTTAGCGAAATATTTATCAGAACTAGAGGGCGTCAAAAGCAAGGAGCATCTGGCCAGATTCCAGCGGGGAGGAGCCTTTACTATGGAGGAAGGCGGTGAAAACCAAAAGCTCTTGTCCACTCTTATCTTTGATTCGGGAAACTGTCGCGTTTGCAAAAGCAGTCGAGTGGCCCGGCGTTTTAAGGTCCAGCCTTTTTAGTGGGAGCCCATTAGAATCGCACAAGAAGAGGCCCCATGTTCCCCAGTCCCTGCGGGTCCCTTGAACTTCTTGCAAGTAATAGGATTTGTCCTTCCAGATGAATTTGCTTCGGTCACCGATATTGCCGTCTGCCCCAAGTTTGATGAAGGCCTGATTCAGTTTTCTAGAGGGGGTTGCTTTCCATTTTTTAAAATTAATGAGGGTGCCTGATGCGAGTTGATCAACCCGTGCATATTTGAAGTAGTGAAAGCGCAGTTGGATATTCGAGGTGGCAAGATTACCATTCTCGATATCGACCTTCTCAAAACTAGGAGTGCCTTCAGCGGTGGGGGCGAGGGTTCTGGGTAAGTCAATCTCGTGATCATGTCTTCCAGAGCGGAGGGCATCTAAATCAGAGTAGGATCTTAAGCGGATCCAACATGAATTTGGGGCATCTTTTTCGTAAGCAAGTAGGAAGGTCCCATCATCAGTCTCGTGGACGGTCGCTTGCGAACCGTGTTGATCTAGTTCGATCACATGTTTCCAGTTCCTAAGGTCGGTGGACTCAGAAAGGTGGACTGAGAATACCCCGTTCCGGAGGGAGTGCGAGACTCCGAAAGAGGTGCCGTTTTTTGTTGAATGAGGTTGGAAGACATCAAGGCAATCCATCCCGTGATCCTCGTTATCGCGGAGCTTAAAGATAAGAAGTTTAGCGGCTTTCGTGTCCTCTAATCGATTCGAAAGAGTCAGAGCTTCTTCGCTGAAACCTTGGCAGATTTGAAGGACGTGGAGCGAAATGAAAATAGCATAATTAAATCTCACAGGCCTTACTACTTAGCCATAGGAAGGTGGCTATCAGCGGTTTTTGGGAATCGCAACCTAGGTCACCTGATCTTGCTCTTAGGCAATATCGTGAAGGGCCGCAGTTGTGCGGAAACTAGATGTTGCGACAGGTGGTCAAAAGAGCCTCAAGAGATGTGTGCGAGGGCTACCTAAAGTTCCATGGCATCGCAGAACGTGCTAAGAGCTGATTCGAGCCGTTTGGTTTGTGTGCCAAAGTTTATGCGAACACAGCGGTTTCCCCCAAAGAACTTGCCGTCGGAAAGGAAGAGCCCGGCGTCTTCCGCTGCTTGGACCGGGTTCTCTATATGGAGAGACTTACAGTCAACCCAAGCCAGATAGGTGGCTTCGATATTAGGAACTTTGGCACCGGGTATTTTTTGGCGAATCGTCGAGGTGAGAAGGTCTCGATTTTCACGAAGGTAAGCGAGAAGGTCTTGTCGCCATGGTTCGCCGTGTTTGTAGGCTGCTTCAGCCGCATAATAAGCGATGCAATTGATCTCGGGGAGAGTGTGGCCGCGAACCGCGGTGAAGCGGCGTCGGATGGAGTCATTTGGAATGATCGCAAAGGCGTAGCCGAGGCCAGCTATATTATAGGTTTTACTCGGAGCTAAGAGGGTGATGGTTCTGTCACGCAGGGATTCGGGTAAATTAAGGGCGGAGAAGTGAGGAGTCCTTCTTTCGTCAAGAATGAGGTCGCAGTGAATTTCGTCTGATAGCAAAATTAGCTCATGCTTCTCACAGAAGGTGGCGAGTTGAATGATCTCTTCCTCCTTAAAAACTCGGCCCATGGGGTTTTGAGGATTACTGAGAAGAAAGATCTTGGTGTTGGAGGTGACTTTGTCTTCTAGAGCTTGCCAATCGAAGGTCCACTGTCCGTTGATTTCAACATGATCAACGCTGAGGAGTTCCATCGAGGCATCATTATGGATACCGAGGAATGGAGGGTAGATGGGGGTGCAGGTAAGAACTTTCTCTCCGGGTTTCCCGAAAGCTCGGGCGGCGAGAGAGAGCGCAGGGACAAGGCCGCCAAGGTGAATGATTTCTTCTTCAGGGCAGGTGTAGCCGATTCGGTCAAGGAGATAGCCTTGGAGGGTTTCGACGAGGGAAGGATGTGGGACGGCATATCCGAAGACTCCGTGGTCGACCCGTTTGCGGATGGTGTCGATGACTTCGGGTGGGGAAGTGAAATCCATGTCAGCGACCCAAAAAGGGTCGAGATCGCCACGGCGGTCCCATTTGAGAGAGCCTGTTTCCCGTCGGCCGATCGGATTGTCGAAATTCGTCATGAGAGGATCATGGAGGAGTTGTGGAGGGGGCCAATCATGAAAGAAGCGAAAATTATAAAACTTAGGCGATAGGGCGGTTTGGTCCCCGTTTCAGTGATCAATTTCCTGCGCTGGTTTGCTAGGTGCTGCCTTTTGGGTGCCGCAGAAACTTTCCAGCAAATACGATGAGCGTTAGAGCTTATTCTTGTTCTGGAGCCAAATCTGGGAGGCTGACCTTTGCGAGAGCTTCTTCGATCTTGGGGTTGACCTCATGTTTAAGCGCTTGGGCGGCCATTTTGAGGGCGTTTTTGATTGCGAGAGTGGAGGATCCGCCGTGGGCGATGATCACCACACCGTTGACGCCGAGAAGAGGGCTTCCTCCGTAAGATTCATAATTGGTGCGATCCTTAACGGCCTGGAACGCGCCTCTGCCAAGGAGTGCTCCGGTGATGCGGATAGGATTCTTTTTGAACTCTTCTTTCATCCATTTGGACATGGCCTTGGCGGTGGCTTCGCAACTTTTAAGAACGATGTTGCCGGTGAAGCCGTCGCAGAGGCAGACGTCGAGCTTAGTTTGGAAAAGGTCGTGGCCTTCAACATTACCACAGAGGGTGAAGGGGGCGCCGCCTTGTTCGACTAGATTTTTCAGGAGAATCATCGTTTCCTTGGTGAAGGCGGTCCCTTTTTCTTCTTCCTCACCGTTGGACATAATACCCACCTGTGGGTCGCTGACCTTCAGAACTTCGCGAGCATAAACGCTACCCATGATGGCATAGCCGAGAAGGTGACTTGGCTTGGCTTCCGGATTGGCTCCAGCATCTAGAAGGTTGCAGACGCCAAATTCATTGGGCATGGGCGAGGCTATGCCGGCTCGTTGCACTCCCTTTAGGAGGCGGAGCTTTACCGTGGCAGTTGCGACGGCTGCTCCAGTGTTACCCGCCGAGACGAGGGCCTGAGCGTCACCTTTTTTGACGAGATCAGCTGCGATGGAGATTGATGAATTTTTCTTGCGCCTAAGAGCCTTGGCTCCGGACTCGTCCATACCAACGACTTCAGGAGCCTCAATGAAGATGGCACGCGGGTCGGTCAGGCCGCACTCGGAAGCGGCCTTTTTTAGCCGATCGGTTGGGCCGGTGAGGAGAATAGCTTCAATCTCAGAATCTTCAGCGAGGATGTCGCGCGCTCCTTCGAGGTTGACTCTCGGGGCGTGGTCGCCGCCCATGGCATCGAGTGCAATCTTCATCACGGTAAAAAAGCGCGGAGGGTGCCCCCGCGCTCAGAAAAGTTTTGGAATTTTGTTTGGATGACGTGATCTAGATTTGATCGATGTCGGTGACCACCTGGCGATCACGGTAGGTTCCGCAAGCCGGACAGGCGATATGTCCGGGAATGCTAGTACCGCACTCAGGACAGGTCTTGAGAAGGGGCTTACGCCAACGGTTGGCTCCACGACGGAGCTTCTGTTTGTGCTTGGAGGTGCGACGTTTTGGTGAGGCCATGAATCTGGTGGGTAAGAAGGTTAATCTTGAGAGTCGAATGCGTCCAGAGCACCCCATGGATTGGGCTTTTCCGGCGCGGGGGCGGGTTCTACTCCATCATCGGTCGGTTTGTCTACTGCTAAATACTTCGGATCTATTTCGCAATTTGCGGGGCTATCGCCATCTTCGCAGCGTGGGTTGGTGGGGAGTTCAAGCAGGATTTCCTCCCGAATTTGGGGGGCGGGGTCGATGATTCCATCGTTTCCAAGCTCAATACTAACCGCAACAGATGGCATCGAGATGGTTTGCTTGAAGGAATGAAGGCTTCGCATGCAGGTGAGCTCAAATGTAGCCTGCAGGCTACCATTTAAAAGGAGTTCGGTGTCAAAGCGCTGGGTGAAAAGAGAGTATTCTAGCGCGCTGACGCTGATGATGTCACTCTCTTGAAGGTCAAAGACTTCGGGAGGAAGCTCGCCCTCAAAGTGCTGGCCTTCGTCGGGTAAGTTAGCGAGATCAATTTTCATGAGCAGAATTGTAGATTGAAATCAGGGCTTTGTATCGCGAAAATACCGATGTGGAGAAAATTCCGACTGAAGTCCTTTTGGGTGCCTATATGGAGGGGGTTTTTCCGATGTCGGAAGATGGCGAAATTTATTGGTTTCAGCCAAAGGAGCGGGGAATTATTCCACTCGATGACCGATTTCACATTCCGCGCGGTTTGAGACGTTCGATGAAAAAGCGACCCTTCGAGATCCGATTTGACACTTCTTTTCAGGAGGTGATGGAAGGATGCTGCGACCGAGAGGAAACCTGGATCGACCCGGTGATTATGGAGAGTTATTGCGAGCTCTTTAAGCAAGGATTTGCCCATTCGGTGGAGTGCTGGGATGAAGAGGGATTACAAGGCGGGCTCTACGGGGTGCGACTGGGACGGGCTTTTTTTGGTGAGAGCATGTTCAGCCGTAAGACCGATGCGAGCAAGATCGCTCTGGTGAACTTGGTTGAATGGCTTCGCGAAGAGAGAGTTATTTTACTGGATACTCAATGGATGACAGATCATTTGAGAACTTTCGGAGGATACGAAGTTCCGCAGGTTGAGTATCGCCAGATGCTCGAGGAGGCGGTTGAGATTTGAAGTTTCGTGCTTAATGGTAAACCGATCACCAGCTTCCTATAGATCAAACTCGTATGCTGACGATGAGAGCACGACCGATAAATGTATCACCCTTGCCATGGTCTCAAATTCAATTAGAAAGGGATGAAATAATATCAATCTTTACCACTCGCAAAGCGATTCGATGTGGTCGGCGGAGCCGTCGCGGAGCCAGGCGTCCAGTTGAGCGGGGTCTTTGAGTTGCTGGCCGCGGGACCTTGGAACAACGATGAATTTTGAATCGATGCCGGGGAGGGTCGTGAGGTCACCCCAGAGTTTTTCGAATTGTGTTACGGGGAAAACGTCTTCCTGGCCGTGGCCCCAGCGCTTTTTCACTTCTTTGAGCGTGATATAAGTGGGAAGCGTTGAGGCGATTTTTCGGATGCCAGCGAGGATCTTCTTTTCGTCACGAGCAAGAATATCGTCTCGAGTAAGGCCGAAGAGTCCCAAAAGTTTGTCGATGTCAATCCAGGTTGTCATCGAGTTGTAGTAAGAGAGTGTAAACTCGTCTTCCTCGCGAGGCATCGCGAGGCCTTCGAGGAGTCTCGGGCGGCCCTCTATCGAAGCGAGGCCGCCGCCTCGGTCTTCGAGTCGACGGGTGATGACTTCAAAAGTGAGTCCCGTCTTTCCTGCCAAGTGGTGGCCAAGAAGGGCGGGGTCAACATCAGCTCCAAGAGTGTCAATGTTGTGCAACATTAGGGTCCTGAGTTGTGGCCGGTCGATTAGGAGATCGGCGAGAGTCCCATTGAGAAGGAGGTTGGGAACTTCGTAAAAGTGACCGACAGGGTGGAGGCACTGTAGCGGGAGGTTGTTGGTGTAATCAGTCGCTTCCCCGGTCGATTGGGCCCAGTTGAGCAAGGCCGACCTGACTGAGTCACGCATTTTTTGCTGCTGCTCATCGAGGATCTGCTGTGGCATTTCCTCCCAGGCAAAGCGTAGGTCACTCACAGTTGGAATCATACGAAGGCCCACTGATCGACCTTGAGATAAGTGGAGCGAGCCAGGATAATTGTAATCCTTAACGGTATCCAAGAATTGGCGGGTGGGCTGGTGGGTTAGGTAGGATGTTGTGAAAATATGGGGGATGGTCGAGCCTGCTTCGTGGCCACGTTTGCGGGACTTGCCTAGGTGGGTTTCGATAAAGGTACGATGGCGGTCGCCAAGACGAACGAAGGGGTGGAGCGCCTTGCAAACTCCCGCTCCCTGGGTCCAGCGTGATCCGGCCCCGGCGGCGAGCGTGATGACACCGACTTCCCCATTTGCGAGTGCTTGTTCACCAATCGCGAGATCTTTCGTGAAATCTGATTGGGTGAAATCAGTGATGTCTGTAGGTGAGACATCCTTGATAAGAGTGGTCGGAGGTAAGCGGTTTTGGGCAAGCCCGATTCTACCTTCGAAAAGGTCTTGGCGAATTTCTTCGTGCTGTCGCTGATCAAATCCGTTTTCGGCGAGGAGTTTGGAAAGTGAGTTATCACCGTTCGCGTCGTTGTCGACATGCGGAATGAGTGTTTCGAAGAGGGACTCGACAGAAGAAGAAAATGTGGAGTTTGTCCGGCAGGCTCGGGCGAATTGATCGAGTTCCGCGCGAGTTGTCGGTGAGAGTTTCTCGGGAGGAGTCCGCAGCGTGTCGGCAAGAGCGAGGTGATAGTAGGGGGGCGGGAGGAGGGCTTCGTCTCCACGATGGATCTGACCAAAGGTCCCATGGGGGTTGATCGCGAAGTCGTAAACGACGGGATCCATGGCGAAGGGGAGGGCGTTTTCGAGCTCCCGCTTGGTTTGAATCATAATGTCGTGAACGATATTGAGGGCTTCCTGCTTGCGTGATGGTTCGACAATGAAGCCCATACCGCCACCGGACATGCCGCCGAGCATCCAAAAGCCCCAGAAGTCTTCCCCAAATTTCTTAGAGACGCGATCGATGAGAGTTTCCGTGAAGTGATTGGTGGCCCAAGGAATGATTGTTTGGAGTGGCCCCCGGAAGTTCTCGGTGGTGAGGCGTCCAAGTTCTCGGATATTGCCGCTAGCGAGGGCCGTTACGATTTGGTCGAGGAGGTCGAGAGCCTCTTGGCGTGCTCTCCATTCCTCGGAAGATCGGAGAAGATATTTTTCGGTGACCATCTCGAGGATGGGACCGACGTTTTGAGCCATGCCCCCGTGAACGAGAATCAAGGAATCGGTGAGGGCCTGCCGGGCAGAGTTAGGGATTTCCTCCTGATTGAAGACCTTGTGCTTGGGCATAAGGCGCCCGCGGGAGATTCCGTGTTCTGGGTCGGTTTCGCCGGCAAGTTCCCCTTCGATCAGTTTGATTCCTGGCCAGACGCCGCCAGAGTCTTGCCAGCCACCGCCGGAGCCACCGATCCATTCGCCTAGAATGGCACGGGCAAGGACAAGACGTCTTTCGTTTTCGGTGAGTTCGCCGGTGAGCGATTGGGTTTGTCCCGTGGCGCGCATGCAGGCGCTGATGAGGGCGGCGAGGAGGTTTGTCGAAACGGCTAGACGGGAGCCTTTTGGGATGTCATTGACCGAGGAGATAATTTCAATTCCGCGATTGGGGCCTACCAGTCTATTGAGAAGCTCGGCGAGGGATTTCCCGGATCCTTCAATGCCCGGCGGGATGATGCCAGATGCAATGATGGCCGCTTTGAGAAGTCCGAGGTAGTCTTTCGCAAAGTCGAAGACATCGGCTAGGGAGGTGATGATGGCAGTGGCCTTGAGGTCAATAGACGTGAGCTTGAGGACCGGTTCATCGATAATACGAAAGTAGGCCTCGACCGGAGGTTTGGGCTCGGCGTCGCGCCCATGAACAGCGAGATCCACTGAGACGTTGACGACACGGGCTCCTTGGGGGAAGTCCATGCCTAGGAAAAAAATGTCCGACCAAGCCGAGTGGGTCAAATCCATGCGAACAGGAGTACGTTCGCAGAGAATGGGAAAGCGATGTTCGTCCTGCTCGAGGAGTTCATGACGGATGCGGAGTGGGTGATCAGCTGGGTGCCCCATGCGAAACATCCACTGGTTTCCACGGACCGTCCGGACTGATTTTCGGACTTGATCGGCCAGAGTTTGAAAGGCGAGTTGATGATAAGCTGATGCGAGAGCGGAGCAAATGCCATCGGATGGGCCTTCCCGGTCTTGGACTCTAAGAAAGACTTCTATGGCTTCCTCAAAGTGGCGCCCAAGAAGGTTCTCGTAACCATCGAAAGGGATGGATCCGGTATCTGAAGTGGGGAGTTTTTCGGGGAGGTGAAACCGATGAATGGCTTGCAGAAAAAAGATGGCACGAACGCGATGATAGAGATTTTCCGATGTGCGGCGGAAAGCATCTAGTGCGGAGCATTCTTGCAAGAGACCCTTCGTATCGAGAGAAACACAAGCCTCCGCTAATGAGCGATCGCGTGTCGCGGGGTCCTCTGCGGTGATGAGTGAGACTAACATCGGAAGTTATGATAAGATTAGCGTCGGGTAGCAGCAATCAGTTCGATCATGTAACCCATTACTTCGTCGCGCCCTTCACCTGAGAGGGCCATTCCGAGTTGAGCTCGAAGGAGTCCATAGGATTCTTCGATATTGAAGCGCAGGCCCTCAATTTCGCACGCTAGATATTTTTCACTTTTAGCTGCAGCAGCAAGACTAGGTGTGAGTGGAAGATCTTCTTTTTCGGTGAATGCTTGATCAAGGTATTTCATTACGGGTGCGGTTAGAACGTGGATCCCAAAGAAGCAAAGATAGCTGCCTGATCGTAAGCCCGGAACGATAAGCTCTTGCTCGGCGATGGTGGGAGTCGGCTTCTCAATAATATGGGAAACTTCATAGAGTCCCTGAATTCCTCCAACCGGAGAACCTGCCACCGTCCCGTAAAATGGAAGCTTACTTTCGTGGGTTGGTTGTACCGCAGAAACTGGCCCGTTTGCTTGTGATGCAAAATTCAGGAGCTGGCGAACGCACGATTCTTTGGCAAGAGAAAGGTAAAGATGGTCCCCCATCATCACGAGAAATGGTTCGTTTCCAGTAAAATCCCGGGCGCAAAGAATGGCGTGTCCATATCCCCGTGGAGTCGCTTGTTCTATGAAGACGACTTTATCAAGATGGTTGGAGACTGCGGAGGAAAAAGCCTTCTCTGTTCCTGGTGCGATGACGATAGCGGCGGATTCGATCCCACTGGCGAAGATTTCGTCGAGAATGAAAGCCACGACCGTTTTAGTCCTTCCATTGGGGCTGATGAGGGTCTGCAGAGGTAAGTGCTGCTGTGTGGGGCCGGCTGCCGTAATGACCGCTTTCTTGATCTTCATGAGTTTTAAGGAGGATGAGCAAAGAACCCTTGAATGACAAGGCGCAAGGAAGGTGCGTGCTTCTCGGGGCAGAATTGTGAAAACCGGGGAAATCTTGACAGAAAGCCGTGTCTGCGGCACCAAAAACCCAGCTAATTATGAGTAAACTCACCATTCGTGATATCGACGTCGCCGGTCAGGAAGTCTTGATGCGTGCCGATTTTAATGTTCCCACCAATGATACCTTCGAAATCACGGATGACACCCGTATTCAGGCGGCTCTTCCGACTATCAAACAGCTTGTTTCTAACGGAGCTCGTCTGGTCCTTTGTTCTCACATGGGGCGGCCGACTGAAGCTAGGGAGAAGAAGTATTCGTTAGAACCAGTAGCGGCCCGACTTTGCGAGTTGTTGGAGCAGGATGTTACTTTTGCGGATGATTGTATCGGAGATGACACTTCAGCTCTTCGCGCGCAACTGAAGGATGGAGAAATTCTTCTTTTGGAAAATACTCGTTACTACAGCGAGGAGAAGAAAAACGATGCTGAGTTCGCCAAGTCTCTCGCCGGAAACGCAGAGATTTTTGTGAATGATGCTTTTGGAACCGCTCATCGAGGCCACGCTTCCACCGAGGGCGTAACGCATCACGTTTCTAGAAGTGCTATGGGATTACTCATCGAGCGTGAGCTTGAGTATCTTGAGGGTAAACTCGCTAACGCTGAAAGCCCTTTTGTCGTGATTATGGGGGGTGCGAAAGTGAGTGATAAGATTGAGGTGATTTCCGCGCTTCTTGAAAAAGCTGATACGATCCTGATTGGTGGCGCTATGGCCTACACTTTCCGGAAGGCGCAAGGTTACGAAGTTGGAATGAGCTTGGTCGAAAATGACAAGCAGGAGTTGGCTCTTGAGATCCTGAAAAAAGCCAAGGAAAAAGGAGTGAAATTTCTTCTCCCAGCAGATACGCGTATCACCAAGGAGTTCAAGGAAGGCGCTGAGACTTGGAATACTCAAGTTTATGGGGAAGGCGGAGCAATTCCGGCCGACAAGGAAGGTATCGATATCGGCGACGTCGCGATTGCTGAATTTAAGGAAGTCCTGCTGACGGCTAAGACGGTTTTGTGGAATGGGCCAATGGGGGTTTTTGAAAAGGACTGCTTTGCAAAAGGCACAAGAGAGATTGCCGAGGCTGTTGTGGAAAGCGGAGCTCTTAGTATCGTTGGAGGAGGTGATTCTGTGACTGCCGCGGTGAAGTTCGGCGTTGCTGACAAGATGAGCTTTATTTCTACCGGTGGTGGGGCGAGTCTTGAACTCCTTGAAGGAAAGACTCTTCCTGGAGTGGCTGCCTTGACGGATGCTTAAGGGCTCTAATCTCTCCATAGCTTTATACTCCTTTCAGGAGATCTGGCCTTCCTTGGTTTTTAGCTCCAGTCCTTGGGGTAAAAGTTATGAGAGCTCAAAAACCTCAAGACTCAGCTTGACGGAAATGAACTTTCAGTAAATACTGAAAGCAGATGATCGATGAAGGTGTAAGCCTGGGAGAAGCACGTGACGAGTTCGTGACCCAATGGGGAATAATGGGGGCACAGTGGGGCATCAACCGGACAATGGCTCAAATCCATGCCCTTTTGATGACTGCTCCAGACGTGATGAGTACTGACGAGGTTATGGAAACTCTCGAGATTAGCAGGGGAAACGCTCATACAAACTTAAAGGATCTCGTCAGCTGGGGGCTGATCCGGATCGTCACTAAGAAAGGCGAGCGGAAAGAGTTCTTCGAAGCGGAGAAAGATGTGTGGGAAATCTTTAGGCGGGTCGCGCGAGAGCGGAAACGGCGAGAGATTGAGCCGGCTCTCGAGACTTTACGAAACTGTAAGGCTGCTTCTGAAGGTATGAAATCGCCTGAAGGGAGAGCTTTTCATGAGCAGATGGATCAGCTCGAAGATTTCGTGAGCTTTGCTTCTCGAATGGGTGATCGCGTTGCTTCGATGCAACATGGTAAGGCGATCAAGCTGGCGATGAAGTTTTTTAGCTAGAGATCCCTGCTCGCCAATTTGAGTATCACTGACATGGTCGGAATCAAACTTTCATTAAATTCTGAAATAACAAAAACTTAGAAAAGGGTAAGGTATATTCACTTACCGTGAACCTGTAGATTAAAAAAATGATGATTTGGATAAACATCCTCTTTCGGAGAAAAAAAAATAGGCAACGAATCAAGCCCCGTCGGCTGACGAGACTTATGGAATTCTAGGGCCATTTGAGGGGTCCTCGGGTTTCCTCGTCTTTTTTTGGTAAGGTTCTCTTCGCTCTGAATTCTAATTCAGCGTCTCCACAAGTTGTTTCCAGACTTTCGACCTTGTTACTTTATGATTTTGGATTTTGAAGGAAAGTTATGAGCCTGGGCAATTTTCGTTTGTGAGAGCGAGATTCGTGGCGATGATCCCGTTATGGCGATCGAAATTGAATATTGCGAACAATGAAATTACCGTCCCGAAGCCGATCGTGTGTCGGCTGAGATTGAAAAGGTTACTGGTCAAAAAGTAATTTTGGTAGGAGGAAGTGGCGGGATTTTTGAAATTCGCCAAGATAGCAAGGTGATTTGGAAGAAGGAAAGAAGCGGACACTTTCCACTTCCCGGAGAGGCGAGTGCACTTTTTTAGAGCCCCCCTTTTTGTTGGTATTGATGCCCATCCCCTTGATGTTTTTCGATCAAGGACTCAATCAGCTTCTGGTTGAGCCAATCGATGATGGTTAGGTAGTGCAAGTGACCTGGACTTAGGGTATCGGGTTTCTGGCTTTCGCATAGATAACCAAACGAATTTTGGCTTCAATTTTCGGGGCCATTCTCTACGAGATTGTTACGCCGCTTGGATACTACCTCTGCTTTGAAGCGGTTCCTTCTGGGGAGGGCGAGCTTAAAGGACTAGTTTAGTCCGAAGAATCCGCACCCTATTTTTTCTGCTTCTTTTTAGGATCTTTTAGGGAAGCGAGGTAGGCGATGAGGTCGCGGATCTCTGATTTTTTGAGAATGCCAGACATTGGAGGCATAGTGGAAGCGGGTCGCGTCATCTCTTCTATTTCTTCCCGAGCATAGGATGTCTTCTCTCCGGTCGTGATGTCAGCGATGATGACCTTTTTGGAATCCTCCTTATGAAGATTTCCAGCTGCGATAGTATTGTCCTTTAAGGTGACTGAAACCATTCCGTAACCCGGCGCAATATGAGCGTTAGGTTTCACCAGCGATTCTAGAAGATAATCCCGTCCATGGAGACTGCCAACGTTCCACAGATCAGGGCCGGCAATACCACCTTTGCGGCCCCGTTGGCCTTTGTGGCAACGGGTGCATTGCGCGGCCCCATGATTGTAAAAAACGAAGCGGCCTTGATTAATATCACCCCCTTTAAGTGTGACCGCGTGGGTGGCAAGTGGATTAGATTGATCTACTCCGGCTTGGTAAGCGACAAGAGCTGCGGCGATTTTGGCGTCATCTTGTCTTTTGGCAGCCTCGATGATGTCTAGATGCACAGCGGCTGGTTGTGCGGAGATGGTCTGTAAAGACGTGAGGATAAATTGGGTGGCTTCTTTGTTCTTAAGTCCTCCGAGAGTGGCGAAAGCCCTTTGAAGATCGAAGGTTTTGTTCGATAAGAGGATTTTCTGAGCTTGGGCTGCTGCCGCTTTTGGAGCGATTCGAGCTAAGGCATCGAGACTGCGAACACGGATCTCCTGATCGGGATCGTTGAGAGTTTTGGCAATTGTCGAAGCGAGTAGGGCGTTCTTTGAGTTTTGTAAATTTTCGAGAGCCGCTAGACGGATGACAGGATCATTCTTGGGATTGGCGAAGTGTGCTAGTAAGGTGTTCGCCTCAATCGCAATCTCGAAACTTTCGGTGGTGCGGATGACTTCGGCTAAGAGCTGGCCAGTCGATTTTTTAAGAAGTCGATTTAAGGCGGTCGCGATGGTGTCTTTGTGGTCATCAAGCGAACGATCGTTAGAGAGTGGGCGGTGTTTGCCCGTAGTAGGGTCGGCTGCGGGTGGGTTTTCCCAGCGCTGCAGGGCAAAGAGAGCCTCCATGCGGAGCTTGTCAGGGCGATTTGTATCGCTCGCTATTTTGAGAATACGGTCAAGGTTATCAGATCCTCCGACGCGGAAAATGGCATTGATGATGCGGTAGTCAATCATCGGGGTGGACTTGCCGAGCCATTGCGTGGAACGAGCAAGAGCAGGACGGGCTTCTTCAATATAATTATCATTAATGGCCTGGATCGCTTCGATGGCTATGGTCGGATCTGAGTCATTGAGGAAAGAGGCAATGCCTGCGTGCTTGAGTCGGCGGAGAATCATCACAGCTCCGCGGCGAACTGCGGTCGATGGATGATCTTTTAATGAGATAATTGTCGAGGCAGAGTTGGTATTTTTAGCGATAAGTTCGAGTCCGTAAACAGCACCATGGTGCAGGTAGGGATCGCTGTTTTTGTTCTCATGAAGAACAGAAACGAGAGCAGGAATGTCGCTTACGTCTCCGGATTTCCCGAGTGCAATGGCGGCGTGCATTCGGGTGTTAAGATTCTTGTCTGTAAGGAGATCGGCCAGGGTAGCTCGGAATGGTTTGGGATTCGACTGTCCGAGTGCTTGCGCAGCCTGTCCTCGAATTCGCCAATTTTTATCGGAGCAAAAATCATTCAGGAGGATTTGAGATTCCTTGTCCTTTTGGAGGCGGGCGAGTTGACCGAGCCCCCAAAGTCCATGAAGACGCGTAAAAAGGTCGTTTGTAGGGGCTGCTGCTTCCGCCAGAAGGTCGCGATTCCCATTATTTTTTGCGAGAGCGAATTGAGCGCGTTGTCTGACACGGTGATCCGTGTGCTTGAGGAGCTCGGAAAGCTTCTTGGGAGGGAGTTTTTCAAACCCGTTAGCAAAAAGTGAGCGAATCTCAGATATGATTGGCTTGGCAAGCTCTTCTGGGTTTTCGAAGACGAAGATAGTGCCTTTGTCATAGGTGCGCCAGCTGCCAGTGAAATCGCTCACATAAACACGTCCATCGTAGCCGAACTCCATGTCAGTATTGAGGAATCCTTTAATGAAGGTTTCGTTATTAGTGACTGAGAAGGAGGCTCCAGAAGGCGATACTTTGAAGCCAATCACGCTGCTTCGCCCGCCACAGTAGTCGCAGATGAAAAAGTGCTCATCCCACTTTTCAGCGAGGCCAGTTCCCGGATTATAAGTGAGCCCGGAGGGTCCAATACTTAGGTGGGTGATGGGAGGAAGAAATGAGGCAGGGCGGTTTTCACCTTTGAGATCCCATCCGCTTTCGACCATCCACGGGATTTGGTGACGGTTACTGACGTCAATGGCGTGGCGAAAATTACGGAGGTTTTGATTCCCGCGGTGCCAGCCGGAATCGCCGCCTTCGACCATGTAAATAAGGCGGGCTTTGTCACCCATATCAGCGTTGTTATCGACCGAGAATCCTGAACCGTATTGATCAAAAGCAATTTCTTTTGGGTTTCGTAGGCCGGAATGAACGACTTCCAGCCCGCTGCCGTCGGGTTCCATGCGAAAGATCGCTCCAGCATATTGGTCGTAAAGGTGGCGTCCGTCGGAGGTTTTGAGGTTGTATCCGCGGTCGCCGATTGTGAAGTAGATACGGCCGTCTGGCCCAAAGGAAAAACCATTGAGGTCGTGGCCACTGAGGCTGACGCTAATACCGTAGCCTTCTTGAAGTGATTCTCGTTTGTCGGCTTTCAAGTCGCTGTCGTTATCTTCAATCATCCAGACATGCGGGATGCATGCGAAGTAGACCTTGCCGTTTGCCGCGAAGATGCCGGCGGCCGTGCCGTCAAGAGGATCGTTAAAGCCGTCCGCGAAGATTTGGGATTTGTCCAATTTGCCATCAGCGTCTTCGTCAACAAGCACACGAATCTTATCAGAGTGTTCGGTGTAGTAAGAAAGCGGTTTGACTCCCTCGTGCTTTCGATACATTGCGAGTCGCTCCGAAGTGGAAGTGAGCGCAATATCGTCGCGAAGCCAATGTTGGTTGCGACGGTTGTCCTCGATGCCGCGATCGAAGCGATGGGTTTCAGAAAGGTAGAGCCGATTTTTTTCGTCAAAGGCGATGGCGGTTACGTTGAGAGCATCTGGTTCACGTGCATAGACGCGAGCTGTCATTTCTTCTGGGTATTGGATAGTGGCGAGAAGTGCTTCGTCTGGATCCGGGGTCGGAAATTTTTCTGGATTGGCGGTGCCTTCAATCTTGGGAGTCTTTTCATCATTGGGGCAGGCAAGTAGCGGAGCGCAGAGAAGGACACTTAGGAAGATTTTCAAGATCATACGGACCTCCAATTTGGTTGATTTGACGAGTTTTACAAGGGTTCTCATTGGGAAGTGACTTGATACAGTGGTTGATCGCCGACGTCCGCGATGGAGGGGGCAGGTTTGATGATCGATCAAGCTAGGTTGCGAGCGTATTCTGCGTCTATGAAGTTGTTTTTCTCTGGTCTCTTTTTCATGGGGGCACTCATGGTTTCGCTTCTGGGGGTCTCTCTGGAGGAAGCTTATTCGAACCTAAATACAGCAACAAAAATGAAATCTGTGCGCCCGAATCCTTCGGGTTTGAGGGGCCGGGTTATGACTGGGTATCAGGGGTGGTTTCGCGCAGAAGGTGATGGTGCAGGGATGGGGTTTCATCATTATGGGAAAGGGAAAAAATTTGGGCCTAAGTATCTGACGATCGATCTCTGGCCAGATATGTCGGAATACGATGACGACGAGAAATTTAAAACGGTCTTTCGCCACAAGGATGGTAAGGTCGCAGAGGTTTTTAGCTCGGTGAAGGCCAAGACCGTGAACCGGCATTTTCAATGGATGAGAAATTATGGAATTGATGGGGCTTTCGTGCAGAGGTTTGGGGTGGTTGCTGCGAAAAATTATCATTCTTATGATTATCTCAAAGCTGACAACCAGAAGTTGCTCAACTGTCGCGAAGCCGCTAATGCGAACGGGCGGTCTTACGCGCTGATGTATGACCTCTCCGGGTTGAAATCAGATGATTTTGAAAGACTCAATCGCGATTGGAAAAATCTCCGAAGACGGATGAAGTTGGGGACTGATCCAAATGATCAGGCTTATCTGAAATATGAGGGAAAGCCGCTCGTCGCAGTCTGGGGAGTGGGCTTTAAGGATGACCGTGGTTACTCGCTCGAAGATACCGAGAAATTCATTCGGCTTTTAAAAAACAATCCGGAGTGGGGCGGTATGAGCGTGATGCTTGGGGTGCCTTTCGGATTTCGTGAATTGGGGCGTGATTCTACTAGCGATGAGCATTTGCATAAAATCATCAAATTGGCGGACATTGTGAGCCCTTGGTCGGTAGGTCGCTATAACCATGTCGATTTTCAAAGTGGAAAGCATGTTGTCAATCTAGTCGAGGACCGGAGATGGTGTGAGAAAAACGGACTCGAGTATCTGCCGGTGATTTATCCGGGGTTTAGTTGGCACAACATGAATGGGGATAAGCTGGACGCCATTCCTCGTCGGGGTGGGAGTTTTTACTGGGACCAATTCGTAGGGGTGAGAGCAGCTGGAATTAAAACTGCTTATCTTGCGATGTTTGACGAGATCGATGAAGCCACCGCTATTTTTAAGGTGAGCAACGATCCTCCTGTGGGGGAGGGGTTTCAGTTCCTAGAGAATGAGGGACTTCCGCCCGATCACTATCTCAAACTCTCGGGGCAGGGAAGAAAGCTTTTGAGGGGAGAAGTCTTGAAGTTAAAGTGAGAGTGTCTATCAAAAGATCTGTTCGAAAACCATAAATCTCGCAGGTTCAGAAAGCGTCAGTTTATGGAGTGATATTTTAAAGCTACCAATAATTATGAAAAATAAAGTGATTATGACGGCTTTGTCGGCTGCGGCCTCATGTGGCTTGCAGGCAGATCCGATCAGCGGAACCGGGTTCAGTGCGGACGCTATCGCTGAGAAGGAAGGAGCCAATCCAGATGAGGTCACTGACTACGGAGGGTTAGCTCGCTGGGTGTTTGCAGAGGAGGGATCTCCTTCTATCGATACTACCGCTGCCACAGTCGCTGTTTCTGATAGTGTCGACCGGACGTTTTTGACCGATTTTGGAACTGCCTTTTCGCTCCAGCCATACGATCAAAGTAACATTCTCGTGAGTGGCGATATTTTCACTCTCGACCTTCCCGCCGCTTATTCAAATCTTCAATTTCTTATATTTGGGATTGGGGGGAATGGTGTTGATAACTTTCAGGCAACGATCACTTTTACCGATGCTTCGACTCGGTTGTTGGTTTTTACGATTAATGACTGGCAAGCATCAAGAGATTACAATGCCACTAATAAAATCGCAATCGCCCGTCGGGGTGCTGGAGGCTGGAACAGCTATTTTGGACCAGGTGTTTTTCCTAGAGAGATCAATTATGACTTGCCTGAAGAAGATCAGTCCAAGGCAATTCAATCGATTGAATTCACTCTTAATGACCGGTTGGCTGTCTCAGCGATTAACGGAACTGGTTCAGGCCCCGGGGTGAATCTTGCAGTGACTGACATCGTCTACGATCAGAACGCGGGAAGCTTGACCCTGACTTGGCGCAATACGGGCGCCGCTTCCTACCTTGTTAAATATTCTACCAATCTCACTAGTTTTGACTCAGATATTACAGACGGCCTTACCGCTGCAGAGGACGAAAATCCTGACGATGCTGATACAATTACAGTCACCTTCAATTTGGCCGCGGCAGGCATTATTGCCTCCGGCCGGCTCTTTGTGCGAGTCGAAGCCGAGTAGTGAACATCGTTGATGTTGCTTTTCCCCTAGCTTGGGGGCTGACGCAAATTACGTATCAGATTATCGCTTTAAGGTAGGACAAGCTTTACCAAGTGATTTGTTTCGGAGCGCCCCGTGGCTTCTGTGACCTTTCTTGTGATCATCCCTAAAATAGTAATGATCAATCTCTCGACGTTCTTATCCTTGCGTTCATCTGCCTGGAGGAAGACTAGAAGTGGCGTGAGAAGAGCGGCTTCTGATGAGCTGTACGAGTTGCCGCCTGCTTGCGTTCCTCCGGCGCTGGAGGAAGGGAGCTAATTACCCTAATTCATGACATAGAAAGAGCGAGGAGTTCGTAGATATCTGATCTGAATCTATGAAGATAATTTTTCGTCACGCGCCATTCATTCGTTTTATTTTTTCAATCTTCGTGGGGTTGTTGGGCCTTCTCAGTCTGCATGCGGAGGAGAACTGGCCACAGTTCCGCGGACCCACCGGACGTGGTCATTCGGATGCGAAGGATGTTCCGATGAACTGGAGTGCGGACTCAGTGGTCTGGAAAACCAAGCTCAAGGGGCAGGGGCAATCGTCGCCGGTAAATTGGGGTGACCGACTCTTTCTCACTAGTGCTTCAGAAGATGGGAAGGAGCGTTATGTGTTCTGCTTGGATCGAAAGAATGGAAAAATTCTCTGGAAGAAAACGATTCTTTGTAAATCTCCAGAGCATCCGCATAAGATGAATAGTTATGCGACTCCCACCTGTGCTACGAACGGAAAGCAGATCGTGGCCTTCTTCGGTCCGGCTGGCATTCACTGCTTTGATCTTGAGGGTGAAAAGAAATGGTCGCGTGAACTTGGGGCTTTTCCCGGTCCTTGGGGAGTGGCGGCCTCTCCTATCATTCTCGGCGATCTCGTGATTCAAAATTGCGATGCGGAGGGCGCTTCTTCACTCGTTGCTCTCAGCCTTGAAAAGGGTGAGCCTGTTTGGCAAACAGAACGAGAAGAGAAGCCGCGGGGAGGGTGGAGCACCCCTATCGTGATCGAGAATGGCGACCGCAAGGAACTCGTCCTCAACGGAGAATTGGGCGTTCGGGGATATGATCCTAAGACAGGAAAAGAATTGTGGTTCTGTAAGTCCTTCAATGGACGGGGCTCGCCAGTTCCAGATTTTTTTAATGGCCTTCTTTATGTCGTGAGTGGCAAGCCAGGTGACACCTACGCCGTTAAGCCGGGCGGGAATGGTGATGTCACTCAGTCGCACATGGTTTGGCACACCAAACGAAAAGGCGGACGGGATCTCCCTTCCCCAGCGGTCGTTGATGGTTACGTGCTCGTTGTTTCGATGTCAGGGAGGGCCACTTGTTATGACGCCAAAACCGGTAAAGTGTATTGGGAAGAAAAACTGGGAGTGAAGGGCGAGTTTGCTTCAGCTCCCTTGGTCGTGAAAGGGCATGTTCTTTTACAGAATGTTTACGGAGGTGGCGTTCTCGTGGTCAAACCGGGTAAGAAGCTGGAGATCGTCTCCAATAACTCGCTAGGTGCTGAGGTGAGCCAAATTTTCCGTTCAACTTTGGCCCCGATCAAGGGGCAGGTTTTCTCGAGATCGTTATCAACGGTTTATTGCATTGGAGAGTGATTACGCATTGTCCCTGGATTGGGGGCTGGTTATTGCGGTGGTTAAAGTGTTCATTACGTGAACTCGTTCATGACTTGGATCTCGAATCTCTTTAGAGCAGCTCTTTTTGTGGTATTTATGTCGGCGGGTACTGCATGTGCAAAGCAGCCCAATGTTCTTTTCCTTGCGGTGGATGACATGAATGACTGGATCGGATCTCTAGGTGCGACTCCGCGCGCCATCACGCCGAATCTTGATAAACTTGCGGCCCGTGGGGTGAACTTCTCGAATGCGCACACGCCGGGAGTTTATTGTGCGCCGGCGCGGGCGGCCATTTTTTCGGGGCAGTATGCTTCGACGACTGGGTGTTACCGATCGTCTGATTACTTCACCGATCATCCGGAGATCGAAGGGCTGCCGCTCAGTTTTTCAAAAGCGGGATACACCACCTTGGGAGTTGGGAAACTTTACCATCACATGCCGGGAAGTATCGATGTGCGGGGATGGGATGAATTTTATCTGCGGAAGCCATCGCAGCGCAAGGAAGGTTGGTCATTGGACAATTGGACCGAGGAAACGCCTTTTCCCGATCCTTTTCCCGCGAGTGTTTTCAATAAAGGAAAAGAGATCAAAGGGGGATTGTTTTTGGAATGGGCTGGATTGCCCAATGACAAGGAAGAAGAGATGGCGGACACTATTCGGGTTAATTGGGCGGCGGAGCAGTTGGGAAATAAGCATGACAAGCCTTTCTTCCTGGCCTGTGGAATCTATGCGCCGCACTTCCCGAACTATTGTCCGCAGAAATACTTTGATCTCTATGAGCGCGATAAGATCGAGCTGCCGCCGATCAAGGTTGATGATCTGGAAGATTTACCGGAACGGATGAAGAGGGCGAAAACGGCCCGCTCCAAGATTCATAAGGAGCTTGAGGCCAAAGGAGCGGTCAAGGATGCGATTCATGGTTATCTCGCCTGCATGAGTTACGCCGATGCCATGATGGGGCGGGTGCTCAATGCCCTTGAGAAGAGTCCTTATGCCGATAACACCATCGTGGTGCTATGGAGTGACCACGGATATCACCACGGTGAGAAGTATGACTGGGGAAAGCACACTCTTTGGGAGCGGACATCCAATGTGCCCTTCATCTGGGCTGGTCCCGGCGTGAAGAAGGGCGTGGTTACTGATGTGACGGCGAGCTTGATCGATATGTATCCAACCTTTGTCGAGATGTGTGGCCTTCCCAGGCCTCACCAGAAACTCGAGGGAACTTCATTGGCATCGACCTTGGAGAAACCGGAGGTTGCCAAGGACCGGGATGTTTACCTGCCTTACATGGCTCCCGGTGAGTATGCCATCATCAACAAGGACTGGCGTTACATTAGCTACGGAGACGATGGGGAAGAGCTCTACGATCTGAAATCCGATCCCAACGAGTGGAATAACCTGGCCGAAAATCCCAATTACGAGGACACCAAGAGATTGCTCCGAAAGTCGGCGCCGAAGAAATTTTCTCCAGCGGCTCCCAAGCGGACGATTGGGAAAGATCTCATTATTGAGGGAGAGACGTTTCGTTGGCGCAAGGAGGGTGAAAAAGTTGCTCCCAAAAAGACGGCGCAGAGCGGAAAGAAAAAGGGGAACAAAAGGAACGTTCTTTTGATCGTCTGCGATGATCTCAATACCCACGTTTCTCCGTCCGGATACGATCACATCAAAACCCCGACGCTCGCGAAATTTGCCTCGAACGCGATGACCTTCAACCGGGCTTTTTGCCAATATCCGGTATGCGGTCCATCGCGGGCTTCTTTCCTGAACGGACTCTACCCGCAGTCCAGTGGAGTGATTGATAACAAGGCTGACATTCGCCAAACCCGCCCTGGGACGCTTTCAATGCCGCAGTTTTTCAAGGAGAATGGTTATTGGACGGGGAGTGTGGGGAAGGTGTTTCACTCGCCTCGTCATGAACATGGCGAGATCGCCTGGAACGAATTTCACCGTTTCAATAACGACGAGCTTCCCGTGGTGGCAGAGGCCCGGAAGAAGTTTGAGGCTGAGAATGGCTCCGTGGAGTTGCCTAAGAATCGCAAGGCCTGGCGGACTCTTGAAAAGAAGGCCAAGTCGAAGCTCGATGCCCAGACTCCTCCCGGATATGGCCCGAGCGGATTGATCGAGGAACAACACAAGGACGGCAAGAATGCCCGCACGGTTGCGCGTTGGTTAAAGGAGAAGCCGAATGGGAAGAAGCCGTTTTTCATCACCTGTGGAATTCAAAAACCCCACGTCCCATTCCTGGCTCCTCAGAAGTATTTTGATCTCTACCCTCTCGAATCGATTGTCTATACGCCGGAGAAAGCCAACCTTTGGGATAAGATTCCCCGTAGGGCCATCAATACTCGCTTCAAGGAATTTGGCTTTGAGGAGGCCAAGGAAAATGACGCCCTCCGTCGCGAATATATGCAGGCCTATCATGCCTGTGTTTCATTCATCGATGCCCAGATCAAGATCGTGTTCGATTCCCTCAAAGCGAGCGGTGAGTGGGAAAACACCATCGTCATTTTCACTTCGGACCACGGTTACCACCTCGGAGATCACTTCCTCTGGGGAAAGGTGACTCTTTTTGATATCGGGGCCAAGGTCCCCTTCATCGTTCATGCGCCGGGTCTGACGAAAGCAGGAACGCGGTCCGAGGCGATGGTGGAATTGATCGATATCTATCCCACGCTGGCGCAGCTTACTGGACTGACTCCTCCGGGGCACTTGCAGGGAGCCTCGCTGCGTCCGCTTCTCGATCATCCCGAGCGACTTGGAAAAAAGAATTATGCCTATAGTATTGTAACTCGAGGTAAAGAGATGGGTTATGCGTTACGGAATCAAAGATGGCGCTATGGCAAATGGCCCGATGGCGAAGAACTTTACAATTTAACGAATGATCCGGAGGAAAAGAATAATCTTGTGACAAAGCGCGGCCTTGAGCATCGACTTGGGGAGTTCCGGCGAGTTCTTAAGATTCGGCAAAATCAAGCATCGTCCAAACGTAACTAAATTTTCAATATGCCCACTATTCCAATTTCAAAAGCCCAGTCGGAGTATGATGTCATCATCGTGGGTTCCGGTGCTGGGGGCGGCCAGATGGCTTACACACTTACGCTTGCAGGAATTAAATGTCTCATGTTGGAGGCAGGTCGTTCCTACGATGTTGCAAAAGAAACCCCGATGTTTCAAACGGGCAAAGACGCGCCCTTGGGCGGTTCTTCGACTCCGGACAAAAACTTCGGCTTCTTCGACGCCACCATCGATGGGGGCTGGCAGGTGCCTGATGAACCTTACACGCAGGCGAGTGACAAGCCCGAGGAACAATTTATGTGGTGGCGGGCTCGCATGATGGGGGGACGGACCAATCACTGGGGAAGGATTTCCCTGCGGAACGGACCTTACGATTTTAAACCCTACTCACGCGATGGCCTGGGGTTTGACTGGCCCATTTCCTACGATGATCTTGAGCCTTACTACACCAAGGTCGAGCGGCTCATCGGCGTTTATGGGACGAACGAGGGATTGGAAAACACTCCCGATTCTCCCAAGGGGGTCTTGCAAGCTCCTCCGAAGGGAAGGGTGGGGGACCTCATGATTCAGAAGCACGCCAAGAAACTTGGTGTGCCAGTGGTTCCCATTCACCGGGCGGTGTTAACTGAGCCTCAGAACGGGAAAGATCTCGCCCCCAAACTTCATCCTGATAATCCGAAGGCCCAGAAAATCGTCGAGGAATCAATGTCTTCCCGCGCGGCCTGTTTTTGGGCCACGGAATGCGGTCGGGGTTGTAGTATCCGGGCAAATTACCAAAGCACGACCGTCCATATTCCTCCTGCGGATGCGACCGGGAATCTCGATATCATCGCGGATGCGCACGTGCGAGAGGTGATCGTCGGGAAAGATGGCAAGGCCAAGGGAGTGCTCTTTATTGACAAGACCACTGGCAAGGAAGAGCGGGTCAAAGGAAAGGCCGTGGTGCTAGCGGCAAGTAGCGGCGAGACCGTTCGTATTCTTTTGAATTCGGCGAGTGGAAAGGGGATCTCGAATTCCAGCGGCCTCGTTGGGAAATATATCATGGACACAGTGGGTTCTGATATGTCTGGTCAGATTCCGGCCCTTGAGAATCTTCCGGCTCACAACGATGACGGCGCCGGAGGGTGTCATTTCTATTCACCGTGGTGGCTCTATAAAGAACAGAAGGCGGGGAAGATGGACTTTGCCCGTGGTTACCATATCGAAATCAGCGGGACGCGGGGAATGCCGAAGGGAAATAATCCGGTGCCGGGCCATGTCTTACAGGGGCTTTATGGAACAGAGCTGAAGGAAGCGGCGAGGCGATACTATGGTTCCTTCATTCACATCGCCTGCCGTGGAGAGATGATTCCTAATGAAGGATCGTTCGCGGAGCTCGATCCGGAGGTGAAAGACAAGTGGGGCATTCCAGTGATGAAGTGGCACTGGAAGTGGAGTGATCACGAATGGAATATGGCGGTTCATGCCCAGAAAACCTTTGCTGAAATTTTCGAATCAGCCGGAGGCAAGGGTCTTTTTGATCCTAAACGTGATCCTAAAAAGACTCTTCTAAAAGGAGGCCAGGTTATCCATGAAGTGGGTGGGGCGATTATGGGGGCTGATTCGAAGAAGTCGGTTTGCAATCAGTGGAATCAGACCTGGGATATTAAGAATCTCCTTCTTTGCGATGGCGCTCCCTTTGCCTCAAATGCCGATAAGAATCCCACCGAAACGATCATGGCTCTAGCCTGGCGAGCCGCCGACCGTCTCATAGAACAAGCACGGAAAGGAAACCTTTAAAATGAATTTCCAAGATCAAGAAAACAGACTTCCTCGACGTCGGGTCCTGCAGTGGTTTGCCGCAGTGGCGGCGGCCGAGGGCATGGCTCTGCCATCTGCTTTGGGGCAAGAGGCAAAACCTGCCGCGAACGGTTATGGTCAGGATCCGGTCATGGCCAAATCATATGAGAAGGGAGAAGCCTGGCCCTTGACGATGACGGAAACAGAAAAGAAGGCGGCGGTTGCTTTGGCCGATATGATTTTCCCGGCAGACGATTTGGGGCCCGCCGCCAGCGAGGTGCGTGTGGCTGATTTTATCGACGAGTGGATCAGTGCTCCTTATCCTAGGCAGAAGGGTGACCGTGGTGCGATTGTGCCGGGCCTTAAGAAGCTGGATGAGGAGTGCCAAAAAAATTTCGGAAAGAACTTTGCGGACCTTTCGGAAGAGGAAAAGAAAAAGGCCTGCGATATCATGGCGAAGGGGAATCACTTTTTCAACGTGTTCGTGAACCTAGCATCGGGTGCTTATTACAGTGATCCGCGTTGCTGGAAGGCTCTCGGATACGAAGGCAACGCACCCTATGGAGGTCCCTTCAAAGGGCCGCCCGAGGAAGTCTTAAAACAGGCTGGTGTGGAGCAGACAGTTGATTAGGGAATCCCGCAGATCGTTCAGTGGGATTCCGATCCTAGGTGAAATGCGGGGGATTTAAAGGGTATTGCGTCATCGTCCGGCTTGGAAGGCTTCAGGGGATCGGCAAATTAAGGACGCGGCAGGCTCAAGTTGGCTAGGACATGGTTGGAGCCTGCTATCTTTTTTTGGGCAACTCGCCTGCACTGGTAACCTTTTTTAGAAGTTGGATATTTTAAGAGACCTGATTGATTCGGTCGCAATGCCAAAAGTTTCCACAAATTTATTGTTTGGTCTAGACAAAGGGCGCTTGAAAAGCGTGCGCCATGTCGTGCTCGATATGGATGGGACGATCTATCTGGGAGGGCGTCTGTTTGCTGAAACTTTGCCATTTTTGGCGACCCTCAAGGAGTTGGGGATTGGGTGGGATTTTTTGACAAACAATAATTCGAAAAGCCGGGCTGATTACGTGGAATCCCTGGGTCAGATGGGCATTGTCGTAGAAGCGGAACAGGTGGTCATGTCAACTGATGCGTGTGTTGCCACTTTGCGTCGTGACTATCCGGAAGTGCGACGAATTTTTGTCCTAGGAACGTCAGGAATGAAAAAGGATTTAGAGGGTGCCGGATTTGAGGTGGTGTCGGAGGAAGGGTGTGATGCGGTGGTGGTGGGATACGATACAAGCTTGAATTACGAGAGTCTTTGTCGGGCAGCCTACTGGATTGGACAGGGAAAGCCCTACCTGGCCACTCATCCGGACCTTGTGTGCCCGACCGAAATGAAAACCATTCTGCCAGACTGTGGGGCGATCTGCGCTTTGTTGGAGTCTGCGACGGGGAGAAAACCGGACCAGGTATCGGGTAAACCCAACCCGGCAATTCTTGAGGCGGTCATGAATCTGAGGGGTCTGACTGCGGGAGAGGTGGTGATGGTCGGAGATCGAATTTATACAGACATGCGTATGGCCCGGGAAGCGGGGGTTCTGGGAGCATTAACCTTGACGGGCGAAGCTACGCGGGACGAAGTTACAGCCCCAGCCTCTGCTCCTGATTTGATCATCAATGACCTCGGCGAATTAGAGGCCTTGTTAAGATCCTCGCGATCAATACCTCTTTAATCATGGAACCATTTCTCTATCAAAGTATCGGCGGCGGGATTGTATTTCTCGTGGGGATAATTTTTGCGTGGCGGCAGGGATACTTGGGGTGGAGTGGACGGGGGTTATGGCATCTCTTACTGTGTCTTGGAGTCTACTTCCTCTTTTTGGGGATGACGGCATTTCTGCAGTTTGCGCCGATGGAAGAAGCTCCGGCTCAAGCATATAAGGGCGGGGCTGACCACGTCTTGGGCAGTGAGGGGAAGACTCGCGGGACGAGCTTGGATTATGGAATCATGATCGGATATTTCGCGATCATTCTCATCGTGGGGACTTGGTTTGGGCGCCGCCAAAAGACGACGAAAGATTTCTTCTTTGGAGGGCAGCGGTTCTCCGGCTGGCTCATTGGATTTAGCTTAGTAGCTACCACGGTAGGATCGTATAGCTTTGTGAAATACTCAAACAAGGGGTTTGGGTATGGGCTCTCGAGCAGCCAGTCCTACCTCAATGACTGGATTTGGTTGCCATTGTTATTATTCGGCTGGTTGCCGATTTTGTATTTTTCACGGGTGACTTCGATCCCGGAGTACTTTGGCCGACGGTTTAATTCGAAGGTCCGGTTTTGGGCAACAATGTGTGTGCTAGTTTATTTGGTGGGTTACGTTGGGGTTAATCTTTTTACGATGGGGAAAGTGCTCAATGCCTTGTTGGGCTGGCCGATTCCGACAGCAGCACTCATTGTGGCGGTGATTTCAGCGACCTATGTGACAGCGGGTGGACAAACCAGCGTGATCATGACGGACCTCTTTCAGGGCGTTATGCTGCTCTTTACGGGTGGTTTGATTCTTTATTTGGGGATCGATTACCTTGGTGGATTTGGGGCTTTTTGGGAGAATTTACCAAGGGGGCACCGTACTGCTTTTCCAAATTTTAATGAAGACCCGGGGTTTCCAAGTGTGGGGATTTTCTGGCAAGATGGTATTGCTAACACTGCCATGTTTTATTTTCTCAATCAAGGGATGGTGATGCGGTTCTTAGCTGCAAATTCGCTACGGGAGTCGCGTAAGGCAGCCGTTGGAATGGTCGTGATTTTAATGGTGGTGGCAGCATGTGTTGTGGGTGGCGGTGGTTGGATTGCTCGTGCCATGGTGAACCACGGAGACTTACCAAATACCGTGGAAGCGGGCCAGGCATTCTACGTCGCGACAGAATTGCTGAGTAGTCCCGGAGTTTTTGGGTTAGTTTTGGCGGCTTTGACGGCAGCGTTGATGTCGACCGTCGATACTTTGATAACGGCAGTGGCAGCAGTGGTTGTGAACGACGTTTACAAGCCCTACATCCGCCCTCAGGCCACCGAAGCACAGATGATGAGAGCAGCCCGGGTAACGTCGGTGTCGGTGACGGTTTTTGGAGTTGTTCTTGTGCCTCTCTTCATGATGTTTGATTCCATTTATGAAGCACATGGTGCATTTACGGCTGCAGTGACTCCTCCCCTAGTGGTGGCATTGTTGATGAGTGTGTTTTGGCGGCGCTTTACCGCCACCGCAGCGTTGTGGACGATTGTCGGAGGCCTCATTGCCATTGGGATCTCGTTGTTTGTGCCGGAGGTGATCAAACCTTTTGCGCAGGGAGTATCCATGAAGGATGCGGGAGATGGGATCTTTGACGGCATGAAGGAGTTCAAATACATGCGGGCGTTTTTCGGGCTGGTGGTCTGTTCGACCATCGGGGTGGTAGTGACGCTATTGACAAAGCCAGAGACTGAGGAGCGGCAAAAAGGCCTGGTGTGGGGAACGATTGCGGATGCTATCAAACGTTACAAAGGATCGGCCGGATCCGAACATGAGGTCGTTGAGGCCATGGCGAAGGTGGAGCGCATTGAGGAGGAGCCGGAACTGTGTGGAGAGGCAAGGTTGGCTGGGGTCACCATTTCACGGGCCTTGGCAGACGACTTGGGCGCAGCCTGTGGTGATCTTATTTATGTCAGCGATGCTCGTAAGTGGTTGGGTGGACTCCGATCGAGTCACGCGGTTGTGATCGCGGTATCTGAGGGCGAAGGAGAGCCCATGATCACTCTGGGTTCCGATACCTATGAGACAGTTGTGGTGTCGAAACGAGCGGAGAAAGCCGTGCTGGTCAGGCGCTTGTATTAGGCAAGCAGAGTCAAAGAAAGAACGGGGCTCCAAAGGATTTCACAGGAAATGAATGGGAGAAATTTGGGGCGTGCGTTGCTCTACTTAAGTGCTTTTGCGTTGGGCGGGACCCAGCCGTCCTTGTCGCGTTTGCGTTTGATAACCCAGGCTTTTTGGGCTTCGGTTTTTTGGGCTTTAGTGGGGCCGCTGAGGGGCCATTCGGCATCAACTTGGTGGGCCTCTTTGAAAATATCTTCGGCTTTCTTGACAAGATCGGGACGTGATTTGGCGAGGTTGTTTTTTTCTCCGGCGTCTTTAATGAGATCGTAAATTTCGATGGACTTGTTGATGCCGTTTCGGACTGCTTTCCACGAAGGGTTTTCGCCCCAGCGAGCAGCTTGCACGACGGCCCCTTTGTGGAGTTCCCAGTAAAAGTAATCGCGTTTTGGTGCTTCGCCTCCTTCGAGATAGGAAAGGAGCGAGTGGCCGTCGGTTTGGTATCCCTCGGGCGGTGTGGCTCCGCTCATTTCGACGAAGGTGGGCATGAGATCCCAGAGGGCCCAGGGTGATTCGTCGACACGGCCGGCGGGAACGGTTCCGGGCCACCAGGCGAATCCTGCTTGCCGAAGAGCTCCTTCGTACATGCCGCGCTTATATCCGCGAAGGCCATTTGCGTCCTGCTTGAAGAGCTTGCCGATTTCGGAGGAAGGATTGAACGACGAGCCGTTATCGCCGGTGAAAACGATGAGGGTATTTTTATCAATGCCGAGATCGCGGAGGGTGTCTACGAGTTCGCCGATATCGGAGTCGACGCGGGTGACTTGGGCCGCGTAGGATTTTTGTTTCATGGTCCACGGTTTGTCCTTGTAGATGCCAAGGTTATCGATTTCATGGGCGCCGTGGGGGAGGGTGATGGCGTAAAACATCATGAAGGGATCTTTGGCATTTCCTTTCACCCACTTGATCATTTCATTCTGAATCAATTCTTGGGCGTAGGTTTTTCCAACTCCTTTGCCGGTGTTTCCGGGAAGGCGCACCGGCGCATCATTATCGTAAAGGTAAGTGGGGAAGTAGGAATGAGCGTGCCGTTGGCAGTTGTAGCCGAAGAATCGGTCGATGCCTTGCTTGTGCGGACTTCCGCTAGTGTCAAAGAATCCCATGCCCCATTTCCCAAAGGTCGAGGTGGCATATCCAGCAGCCTTGGCGACTTCACCGATGGTGACGGTTTCGGCAGGGATGGGCCATTGTCCTTCGGGAGCCATTTCTCGGTTGCCACGGACGGGGCATTTCCCGGAGTGAAGTCCGGTGAAGAAAACGGAGCGACAAGGGGCGCAAACGCTCGTGCCGCAGTAGGCCTGCATGTAGCGGGTGCCTTCTTTGGCGAGTTGGTCAATGCGAGGAGTTTTGATTAACTCCTGACCGTAAACGCCGAGATCCCCCTGTGCGATATCATCGGAGAGGATGAAGATGAAATTGGGCTTTTTCTCGTCAGCTACAGCTAGAGGCAAGGTGACGCTGAATAGGAAGAGGGCTGGTGTAAGCTTTGTAAGTAAGGAGAGAGGTTTCATCAGGTGGCTTTCCCTCAAGTGTCCAAATTTGAGTGAAGACTGCAAGGAGGGGATTCTGGAAGAATGGGTCGGCGAAAGCGCTGAGTTTTGCTAATCTCTGAAGGCGTGAAAGCTTGAGGCTTTCGTTAGTTGAGTTCCACTTTGAGGCGGAAGAAGAGTTTGTCTTCTGAATTGAGATATTCGGAATCACTCAGGAAAGTCAGGCTGGCGGTGCCGTCTTCATTGTCGATTCTTGAGACTTCGGGCAGGTCGCCGGAGGCATCGATCCAGACTGAGAGGTCTTTGGAACTCAGGAGGTTGATGGTGAGGTCACTGGCCGCAAGATTGATGGGGATGGTGATTTGGACGGAAGTGCCGATGACTGAGACTTCGAAGGGACTAGGTTGAGACTGGGTTGGAGAGGTTCCAAAAGCGTATTCGAGGAGATTGGAAAGGCCGTCGCGGTCGGGATCGGCGTTGGGGTCTCCAGTGAAGCCGGAGGGTTCTGGTTCGCCGGGTGTTCCTCCAACAAAGGATCCTTGTTTCCAGTTAGCAGAAAGGTCGTGGTCGGGAGAATTGATGGGCTCGATAAGGACGAGGCTAAAGCCGCCGCCATCGGGTCCGGTGGGCCATGGAAGTTCGTCGTCGTAGGTGAATTCTTGGATTGAGCTATTGCTTGCGTCTTCCAGCTTCATGCGATCGCTTCCGTTGTTGAGGCGGGACCCATTTTGGAAGATTCCCGCGATGGGCTTCCCGGGGCCGTAAATTGCTTCGAAGGCGGTCTCATTAAGGATGACTAGAATTCGGGCTCCCGGGGCAAGCTTGGTGCCAACGGGGAAGGTGAAATCAATTCCTTGAGTGAATTTAACCCCGCCGAGTTCGAGAGTTTTGGTGTCACTGATGTTCATCAGCTCGACATACTCGGCATCGCCGTTGGGGCTGGCCGGATGGTACATAATCTCGCTGATGACGAGGTAGAGCTGGGTATCCGAGGGCTTGTTTGGAGTGTTGATGGTGTCAACAACGACTCCATCTTCGTTCTTCAGAGTGAGGATTTCACTAAAGTTCGAGAGGTGTCCCGAGTAGGGCGAGGCGGTAAGGAGTTCCTCTTCTCCGGTTGGGGATGTGGCCCGGTTGATGAAGTCCTTGCTGCTAGGGGTGACATAAAGGTCTCCGTCTCGTTCGATAACAGTGCCGGCTTTAAAAGTGAACCTCACTCCTCCTTCAAGAGTCCAGTTCGAGATGTCGATTTCGGTGTTTTCGTTATTGTGAATTCGGATGAATTCTTCTTCTTGGTTTCCGCTGGCAGGATTGGTTTCCACCTCCGCGATGGTAAGGCTGGGGCTCCTGGTCTGGCTGGAGGGAATGAGCGAATTGTAGTTATTGAAAAGAACATTTCGGCGACTGCTGAGATAGCTGTTGAGGGAGTTTACATTACTGCTCAAAGGTGGAGAAGCGGGGCCAATGATGTCTTGGGCGAGTTGTTCAAGGATGCGATCGTTTGAAGGGGTTGAGGAAGGCTGAAGGACCTCGTCCATTAGGGTGCGCAGGCGGCGCAGGTAGATGCGTTGGGTAACTGGTTCTTCGAAGATGACATCATAAAGGATATTCCATTGGTTGGCGTTCTGCTTCTTGTGCTCTTCATCACCGAAGAAAGGATGAGGGAGAAAGGTTCCGCCATCTCCGCGGACGCCGAAGGTATAGTCCTTGTCCCAGGGGAGAAGGCGCCAGCGTTCGTCACCGCGAGTATCGAGATACATATAGAAATTTTTACGAAGGTCGTCGGCATCTTGAATGATGGAACGCGCAGCGAGATAATTGATGACCTGGGGGAGGTCGAGGTTATCGATGATCCACTTACGTCTCTGTGTCGGGGTAGGAAGATTAAGTCCGGCCACAAGATTCACAGCGGAATCGATATTACCTTTGTCGCCTGTTTTCTTTTCGATACCGGTGATGGTGTCGAAGAATACGGGGTTAAGATTACTGCGTTGAACGAACTTATAAAGGTCGCCTTCCTCGTCGTAACCATAGCGGTCAAGATAGTCTCCATCCGCTTGCTCAATCGCGATGCCGACGCGATCATTGGCCCCATTGACGCGGAGTTGCCAGAGGTAGGAGAGACTCGATTCATTGCCGGCGAGGCGGTGGGTATCGAAAGCCAGGGTTTGGCGAACGTAGGTGCTATCTGCTCCGCGACCATTGATGTTGATCTCCCCAACTGCGGGCATCTCTTCGTTGATGTAGAATGAATCGCCGCGGTTGAAATCAAACTTTTGGGACTGAGATCCGTTGGTGGCTTGTCCGCGCTGGCGGACGAAGATGTTGTCATAAAAGCGATCTTGGAAGTAGACCGAGGCCCGGGTTCCACCGCGGGTGTTTCCGGCCGATCGATTTTGGCTGAACCACTGGAGGAGTGGGAGGCCCGAGGACACGGAAGGGTCGCTAGTTACGGTGCCAAAGTATTGTGCAGATTGATTGTTGCCTGTTTGATCGAGGAACAAAGGGGCTCGGGACGAGCTGTCCGATACGTCGTTGGCGGTGATAAACCATCGCACCATGTCTTCCTGACCATAGGCGGATGAGGGGATGGTGGCGGTGTAAATGGAATCACCTGCGAAGGTGTCATTTCCGGCTCCGTTATCGAGCATCGCGATGGTGGTCGAGGATCCGTATTGAACGCGGTAGGTGAGGTCGACATTCCCAGTCGTAATCAGCCTGGGCGAGACGGAGGCGGTCACGATGATGTTCTCGTTTTCGGCCGGCTGTTCTGGAGTATGTGAAACGTTGATGATTTCAGGGCCAGGGTTGGCAGAGCCACTGAGGTTTTCCGAACCCGGGGTGGGTGATGCGAGATACCCGGAAAGAAGTGGGCCAGTGGGAGGGGCGGTGGCGGTGAGTTCAGCGTCTATGAGAAGGTCACTGCTGCCGGCGCTGCGGTTTAGACTATGGAGGGCCAAAATATTGATCCCATTTTTGAGATCGGTGATGAAAGAGGAGATATCGATCTCGTCAATATTGGCATTTTCGTTGGCGTTGGCGGTAGCCCTGCTCTCCCAAGTTGGGCTATTGGGAGCATTACGAGAAGTGATAGGCTTACCATTAAGGTAGGCGACATAACCGTCGTCATAGCGCGCGCGGAAAGTGAGGGTGCTGATTTGAGTAGTGTCTTCGATCTCGAAAGGAATACGGACATAAGCGGTCGTGCCGTTCCCAGAGAGTTGGCTGCCAATATTGATGTCGATGAAGGGAAAATAATCCCTGCTATTGTCAAAACCGACGCCTGTTCCGGTTTCGGGTTGAATCCAACCTTGGGTATCAAAAACGGGGAAGGTCCATGAGAGTCCAAGGGTTCCGTCTTGTGGAATGAGAACTGAGGCGTTTGAGTTTTCGAGGAGGTCGGTTGATTCGCTGCCTTCAGCGAACGTACCGTAGGAGACATCTCCGAATTGGGAGGGGAATTGGGGAGAATATTCGCTTTTGATAGTGGTACCGTTTGGCTCCACGAGCGCTAAGTATTCGCCGCCGGTGGTGAGCTTGAAGTTGGTGTGGAGAAATCCATCGGGATCGACATAGTTGTCGGTGTCTCGGCCGGAGGCAAAGATGATCAGGTAGGAATTTTGGGTCAGGGATGTGCCGGCAGGAAATACCCATTTGTTGAGATTGTTTGTGGAATCGGTGAGTGACCAATCGGAGAGGTCGACTGGTCCGGGGCCGGCATTGTAAAGCTCGATCCAGTCAGAGGATTCGCCGTTGCCATCATTGAGGGTGTCGCCGTTGCTGGCCATGAATTCGTTGATGCGAAGGCCAGAATTTGGAATGGCGTTTCCGACAAGGGCGTTGAGATTCACAATCGTAATGGGATTGATAGCATCATTGCTGGTGATACGAAGTTGGGCGGAGAAAGCGCCTTCGCCACCAGCAGGGTCGAATTGAAGGGTGACAGTATCGCTGCCAAGGGGGGCGATCGAGGCAGGTGCGGAGATGATTTTGAAGTTGTCGGCGTTACTCCCGGTAAGTTCGGTCCCGGAGATGCTGAGGCTTTGTCCTCCACCAAGATTGTTGATCGTAACTGAATCGGTTTCCGGGCCGGCACCGATCTCGAAGTTGCCGAGGTCAAAGAAGCTCGGGGCCGAAATACGGGGGTCGTGAATGAAACCACTCAAAGCAACCGAGGGTGATGGTTGAGTGGCGTCGTTTGTCTCGAAGTCCAGTGAGGCATTCACGGCGCCGGTGATCCCGGTGGGATTGAAGGAAAACTGAATTACTCCGCTGCTGGAAGGGATAATGCTTCCCGGTAAAGAGAGGACCAAAAATGACGAGGAATTTGGGCCACCGAATGAAAGATTGGATAGAGTGAGGTTTTGAGTGGCACCGAGATTGGAAACTTCGAGGTTGAAGGTCTGGATCGAGCCATTGAGGTCGAGATTGAACGAGTTGTCGACTTGCAAGAGTGGGTCAGTAGGAGGAACGGTGTCTTCGAAAGCAATCTCACCGAGCCCCACGCGGTCTCCCCCCGGAGTGCCACCTTGTCCGTTTCGCCAGTTGTCGGTGAAGGTCAGTTCCACATAGCGGGCGGTGACGTTTTGACTGAACGAATTTGAGTCGCGGGTGGTGGCGCTGAAGGCAGCCTGAAAAGAAGGGGAGTAGGTGATTGAGTTTCTGAAGCCTCCGGTGCCTTCCGTACTCGTGGCGAAACGGAGGCTGAATTCACGTCCGCCATTTGTGTTGGAATTGGCATACCCCCAGGTGCTGATTTCGCTGAGACCTCGGTCGGCGCCAAGATCGATGATGAGAACGGGGTCGGCCACTCCATTGGCGAAGTAGTCGCCTCCCCCATTGGGGGCATTGGTGACCCAGGTGCTGGTAGAACCTCCCCCTATGCTATTGTGGGGTTCTGTGGCTTCAAATCCCGAACCAGGTCCCTGGATCAGGTTGTTGACCAAATAAAGGTCACTGCCGGAGGTGGAACTCGAGATTGAGGAAATCGGGTGGAAATCAGCGGCGGAAAGTCCAAGTGAAAGAAAAACGAGAAGAATCGAAGTGCGGAAAAGCTTCATAGATTGAAGGTGAGATCTTGTTAAAAGTGGACGGAATTGGTGTGCTTGCAAGAAAGCCCCGACCGGATGTCTGATCTGATCAGGGCTGACAGAGGAAAATATGTTTTGTCAGTTAGGGCTGCACGATGCGGTAGAGAACATTTTTTTCACCTCCTCAGCGGAAATCCCCCTCTTCCTGAGGGAGGCGATGGCTTGGGCGTCGTTTCTTTTGGCAAGTCGTTCACCTGATTGATCAGTTACGAGTTCATGATGGAGATACTTCGGTTCTGGAAGCCCCAAAAGGCTTTGTAAAATCCGATGGACGTGAGTGGAGGGAAGAAGGTCTTCACCCCGCGTGACATGGGTGATTTCTTGGGCTGCGTCATCGACTACGACAGCAAGATGGTAGGAGGTTCCGATATCCTTGCGTGCTAAGATGACGTCCCCAAGAAGTTCAGGGACGATTTTGATGTCTCCGTGAATCTTGTCTTGGAAGCTGAGTGGACCGATCAATGAGGTAGCTTTTTTTGAGTCAAGCCGCCAGGCGGGGTCGCGGTCGCGAGGAGCGTTTTTAAGCCCGCGACACGTCCCTGGGTAGAGAGGCCCTTCGGGACCTTGTGGAGCTTGAGCCAGATGGGTCAATTCTTCTTCGACCTCCCGTCGTGTGCAGTAGCAGGGATAAACGACGCTCAATTCCTTAAGCTGTTCCAAAGCCTTCTCATAGTGTTTTAATCGGTCCTTTTGTTTCCATGGTTCTCCGTCCCAAGATAAGCCGAGCCATTCTAGATCTTTAAGGATCTCGTCGTAGTATTCCGGGCGCACGCGGGTGTGATCGATGTCCTCGAAGCGGACCAAAAAACGGGACTCTTCCTTATTTGCAAGATCATAAGCCACCTTGGCCGCGTAGGCATGGCCGAGGTGGAGTTTTCCAGTTGGACTGGGGGCAAAGCGGGTGGTGATCATCGTATCGCTAAAAAAGTAATAGCCCGATTAGGGGGTGGCGTCTACCTAACGAGTAGAAGTGAAGGAAAAGGTGCGTATTGTCGGCGTAGGTTTCACAATTTCCCAACAGGGTTCCGCACAGGTTAAGATCTTTGTGATGAACTTGAAAAGGAATACTAGCCTCTTGATCCCGCTCCTGCTCTGCTGGAGACATGAGCGAGGAAATTTCTATGCGCCCGATTGGTTGGGTCGAGAGTTGTTTCGGTGAAAAGTTTGGCACGCCTCGGCAGAGCGGGATTGTTCCTGAGGCGCGTGGACGCGTTGTATTTTCCGACGAGGTTCCCTCGGACGCGAGTCGAGGGCTTGAAGAGTTTAGCCATATCTGGATTGTCTTTCTTTTTGATCAAGTAAAAGAAGATGAGGTTCGCTGGTTCGTCCGACCTCCGAGACTAGGTGGCAATCACAAGAAGGGAGTCCTCGCCACCCGTTCACCTTTTCGGCCCAATCGAATTGGGCTTTCTTTAGTCGCTCTGGAATCAGTCTCCAAAGGGGCCTTGGAGGTAAGTGGGTTGGATCTCGTCGAAGGCACCCCAGTGCTCGATATTAAGCCTTATTTGCCTTATGCTGAATCCTTACGCGAGGCTGAAGGAGGATTTGCCAAAGAGGCTCCCGAGCCGCTTGCGGTCGAGTTTTGTGATGAGGCGAAAGTGGGACTTAGTGAAGAGACGATGGCCTTAATTGCGAGGGTTTTGGCGATTGATCCGAGGCCAGCTTTTCATAATGACGAGGAACGAATTTACGGATGCCAACTGGCAGGAGTAAATGTCAAATGGCAGGTGAAAGGCGGTCGGGTTTTGGTCCTTACGCAAGAGAGTCTTTCCAGTAGCCAAAACATCGTTTAATGAGAACTATGGAATATGACTTCGAGAGCGAGCAGCCGATCGACTTTCAAAGCGACCTTTTTTTTATGAGTCAGGCTTTGCGAGAGGCAAGTAGGGCTTATGAGGTTGGTGAGGTTCCAATTGGAGCAGTTGTCGTTCGTGATGGTGAAGTTATTGCAAGAGCGTGGAACCAGGTCGAGACGCTCAAGGATGCCACTGCTCATGCCGAGATGTTGGCCCTGACTTCTGCGCAAACAGCCTATGGTGATTGGCGGCTTGAGGGAGCAACTTTATACGTGACCAAGGAGCCTTGTCCGATGTGTGCCGGAGCGATTGTTCATTGTAGACCGGATCGTGTCGTTTATGGGGCAATGGATCCAAAGGGAGGAGCCGCTGGGGGTTGGATTAATTTACTCCAAAGCAATCCACCTTTGAATCACCACTGTGAGATCACAATGGGAGTCATGGAGGAAGAGTGTGTTGCGATGTTGAAGAGTTTTTTTAGGGAAGCGCGCGAAAAAAAGGCCCGGCTCAAGGATGAGCGCGGGCCTGAAAAATAAAGGGTGGCCTATTCGCTGTTGCCGAAAGGAATCTCTCCTTCCGTGGTGAAACCATTTAAGAGGCCTCCGAATACTCCACCTGATTTTAATTTGAGGTCCTTACGATATTGATCCATTTGGTTGTCGTTGAGAACCGGACGCATCGCCTCAACTTTAGCGTTGATCCGTGCGTCCATTTTTGCCTGTGCCTGTGCCATCATGGCCCGAGGGTCCTGCTCAATCTCTCCGCTTTCGATATCGTCGGTGCTGGGAATCATCGCCGTAGCAATCCCCAAGGTATCAGAGTCCAATTCTATTCCCAATCCCTCGGTGATCATTGAAACAAGGCCTGTCGCTGGAGTTTCATTTCCAACCGAAGTTTCGGCATTCTTGTAAAGAATGTCATAGGCCGCATCTTTTTGTTCTTGGGAGAGATCAAGGTTGCTTAATTTAGCGAGTTCCTTGAGTGCCTGTGCTTCGACTTTGTTAGCGATCTCACGTTTCTTAACGCCTTCAAGCTCTTCCTGCTGTTCCGGGGTGAGGATTTCGGCAAGTGCTTCATCGATTACGTCTGTGTTAAATAATTCACTCATATTGGATGGATCGAAATCTCCTTCCATCATTTCACCAAAGCGATTCATTCTATCTGCAGCGGCCTTTTTGAGGCTCGCTTCCTGTTCTGGAGTGAGATTCAGTTGGGCGACGAGTTTGGAAATACGCGCGTCAAGCCTGGCTTGTTGGCGATTTTTGAACATTTGCTGCATGCGGCTACCCATATCGCTGCTGTCATCTTCAAAATCAAAAGGGACGGCGTCGATGGGTGGGGTAACTTCTTCTGGGGTGACGATGGAGCGTTTGCTGGCTTCGCGTTTCTCATTCTCGGAAGCTGTAATCTGGCTTTTTGAAGGGGTCTTCTTTTCTTCGACTGCGGGCTTAGCAGGGTTTGCGGCATCTGCCTTTGGGTCGGCCTTGGCAAGCCAGGCGATGGAAGCGCCAATTGCGATACAGCTTGCGGCGAGGAGGATATTAAATTTCATAACGTTAGGATTTGTTTCTTCATACAAGCCTTATGAGCTTGGCGTTGATTTGGTTACAACTGGTGTGATTAATTATCAGAAGTAATATTACAACGTCAGGAGAAAGTGAATTTGTTCTAATTCCTTGTAGAGACCGTCTGGGGAGAACTCCGTGATCAGTCGCCGATTGGTCCCGAGCTGATGAGAGTCATTTGCCAGTGCCCGGAAGGTAGCGGTAATAGACCTCAAGCATCAAGGTGGCGAGGGCGGTGTTATAAACGGCCCCAGCCGAATGCTTGTTGCCTGGAGGGTTGGGCCACGAGCCATCCTTATTTTGATTCGTAACCATTTGGTCGCGGAACATCTTATTATAGCTTTTCCAAAAGGCACCACCTTCGTTGATGGCAGCCTGTGAAACGTAGTAATGTTCGTAAAAGTTGGCGTTCTTTTTGAAGTTAAAGCGGGAGTTTTTTGCGATGTGGCCAATCCCCTGGCGGGCATCAAAATCCCTTCGTCCATGGTGTTGTTGGAGGCAAAGCACTCCTGCCCCCGTTAGGGGCAAATTCCCCTCGTCCTTTCGGTTAGGATCGTATCCAATTCCCCCGCTAGGTAATTGGGCGTCGATCAGGGACTGAAGGCCACGGCTGACGGTATCCTCGAGCTTCGGCAACTTCAATCCGATTGACTTTGCGGCTTTTAGCGCCTGCAGGTGCCACGCCGTGATTGAGGTGTCATAACGTCCGCCGCCGCCGTAACGGTAACCCCAGCTCCCTACGGAATTTTGAGAGTCGATGATCCATTGGACGGCTTCTTGCACGACTTTTTTAAGATTAGGAACTTGATACCCAAAGGATCGGCTGAAGAGGTAGCTTTCGCATAGGGCATAAGTGGCGATGGCGTGTTCGTAACACCATGGGCCTTTCCGATCGTCAAAAATCCGGCCTCTATTTTTTATGGCGCGATCGATGAGGTAGACGGTGGCATTAAAAACAACTTCCCCAAATTCCTCGGATATCGGAGTCTCACAATGGCCAAGGTAGGCCAAGAGGGCTAAGCCGGTGATTCCACAGCGATGTTCTTCGCCCCAAAAACCCTCTTTGTGTTGATTTTTTTTCAGGTAGCGAAGTGCGTTGATGACTGCGGTTTCACATTGTGGTGAACCGCCGGTGGTTGCCAGACGGGCAAGACGGTCATCAGTGTTACAACGTTTGCCCGCTCCCCCAGGAACGGTTCCAAAATCTCCTCCGCCAAACCCTTTTTCGGTGTCATTACCAAAGCCCTCGTCGATCCCAAAGCTTTGATCGAGAGTGGGCTCTACCATCGTGGGCGCCGCAACGGGAGAGATCGTAATGGCAGAGATGATTTTCGAGGGTGCCCCTCCGCCCGGTGGGGTTGGGCGGCGCGCAATTTGAATCTGCGCTTTTTTTTGCGAAGCATCGTCATCGATTTCATCCGAAGGCGGTGCGATATAGGTCACTTGTTGGGGGATTTCCTTTTCGAGGATACTGAGGTTGACGAGGTAAAGAAGGATCCCAATCAAGAACATTAAAAGCAGGGCAATAATGACACTACTAATCGAGGTCACACGACGTTGTGCCGCAATCCAAGCGAGCACTTCTTTCGATGACTTGACGTGACGATCCATTAGTTATGGGAGAGTCTGCCGTAAATTGAGGGGGCTTCCAAAGCCCTTTTTTCGAGGCGAGCCTTCTTCAGCTTTTGGCTGCCGATAAATATAAGGCGTTTCTCTAATTTCCAGGGAATGGATCCGCGTTGAAACGGATTTCGACTTCGTCTATCGGAGTTAGGAGAGGAGTCACTGCGCGCTCGGGAACAAAGCGGACCATGCTCATCGCAATCGCGCTGCTTGCTGTCAGAAAAATGAGGCTAGAAAGAAAGGCTGAGCCCCGACGGCCACCGCTTGAAAGAAAGATGATGCGTTCTCGGAGAGGAACATGACCAGCCATCGCAAGAGAGAGAGGAGGAGCGGAGGCGGACTGGGCAACGTCGCAAAGTGCGTTGGCGTAGATATTAGGGTCGGTTCCTTTCTCAACTAAGTGGGCATCACAAGCGTATTCGCATTGTGATAGGAAAGTGCGACGTAACCACCAGACTGATGGGTTGAACCAGTGGAGAACACAGACAATGTGTGCGAGTGTGGCCATCCAAAGGTCGCGACGTTGGACATGTCCGAGTTCGTGAAGAAGTGCCATCCTGAGGGTTTGCGGTGACCAGTCGGTCGAGCTTTCTGGAAGGTAAATACGTGGGCGAATCAACCCCGAAACAACTGGCGATGTGAGGCGAGGATGAATACGCAAATCGACACGCCTTGAGATCGCAAGTTCGCATAAGGTTTCTTGAAACGCAGGAAGATCATTGGCGAGTCTTGATTCGCGATTCCAGCGTTGCATCGAAAGAACATCGATGAGCCCACGTAATCCGAAAAATAAAAACCCTAAGGTCCAAATGGATGGGAGGATCGAGGGACTTAGCGAGGTCGATGTGCCAAGGCTTCCTTCAACGGAAACCGAGTATTTGGGGAGAAAGTTGAGGAGCGGAAGAATAAGGAGCAGCGCGAGGATAGCCACGGTGACCCGAGGATCAGTGGCAGGGTTCCGGCGCACGAAAACCCACATCGCGAAGGCCGCGAGGAGAGAGAAGACGAGCGAAGGAATAATCATGGCCTAGGGCTACTTGATGAGTTTTCGAATTTCGGCGATTTCTTTTTCGCTTAGCTGTTGGTCGCTCGGATCGAGGAGGGCCGCGACAAGGTTTTCTGGTCTTCCTTTGAAGAAAGTACCAAGGAGGTTTTTGAGGGCGGTACGTTTCGCTTTATTTTCGTTAATGACGGGACTGTAAAGATAGCGGCGCCCTTCCTTGGAGTGTTTGACCATATCTTTATTCTCGAGTGTCGCTAAGAGAGCTCGGACGGCAGAGTAAGAGGGAGGGTCGGGTAATTCATCTTGCACATCTTGCGCGGTAGCTTCTCCCAGACGGTATAAGATATCAAGAAGCTGTCGCTCACGGCGTGAGAGTTCACCTTTTTCCAAACGGTTCATGGGCGGACATTAATGTGTGCTAAAAAAACCGCAACATAAATGTTGGAAAATCAGCATTGATGTTCTTGTGTTGATGACAGTTGAATTTGGTGGCGTGAGAAGTTACTCACGGGAGTGATCTCGCTTGGTGGTGGAAATTCGTTTGGTGAAGAGATGCGGATGGTTTTCTCAGAGACTGGTCTGCTCTCAAAGTCTCCTGACTTTGAATACCGTGCGGAGCAGCAGCAAATGGCTGGCGAGGTTGCCGAAGCGCTTGAGGGTGAGCGCTCCTTGGTGGTCGAAGCAGGAACCGGAGTCGGCAAGTCGTTGGCCTATTTGATCCCGGCGGTGGAGTATGCCATTCGCGAGGGAAAAAAGGCAGTCATTTCAACTCACACTATCAATCTACAAGAACAACTAATTGGGAAAGATTTGCCAATAGTGCGTAAACTTTTGGCGGAGCCTTTTGAAGCAGCTCTTTTAAAAGGTCGGGGGAATTACCTTTGCCCGATGAGGTTGCGTCGGGCCATGGATAATGGTGGTGATCTTTTCACTTCGAGCGAGCAAGAGGAACTCATGGAGATTTGGAAATGGGCGGAGTCGACCCGTGATGGAACCAAGAGTGATCTGGATTTCGAACCATCGCTCAAAGTGTGGTTACAGGTTTGTAGTGAATCGCACATTTGCACTCAGCGGACATGCGGACCACGCGGGAATTGTTTTTTTCAAGAGGCCCGCAAGTTTGCTCAAAGCGCCCGCGTTCTTGTCGTAAATCACAGCTTGTTTTTTTCACTCCTCAACCCTGAGGAAGAGATGTTGGAAAACGAATCGGGATTCTTGGTTCCTAATGATTTCGTGATTTTCGATGAAGCTCATACTTTGGAAGCGGTAGCGGCAAAATCTCTTGGCCTGCGGTTGAGCCAAGCAGGATTACGATTTGATTTACAGCGGCTCTATCATCCGAAAACGGGGAAAGGTTTGCTGAAATATGCGCAAGCTTCCGAGGCGATGGATTGTGCTAAAAATGTCCTCGATGAAGCGGATGAGTTTTTTGAAAATATCGGGGCCGCGGTTACCTTTGGGGACTGGGGGAGGGAGTGTCGTGTAAGGCAACCAGAGTTGGTGGAGAATACCTTGGCAGGTCCACTCCGGGAATGTTGGACTGCGATTGAAGAGGTTGCAGAGGGGACGGAGGACGATACGCGCAAAGGCGAGTTGATGGAAGGCGCGCGTCGGCTTCGTGAGATGCACGGCGGCTTGAAAATGTTCCTCGACCAGGAAGATGGTGGCAGCGTTTATTGGGTGGAAAAGTCCGGTTACGAGGGGACTTCGTTTACCTTGAATGCTGCGCCGGTAAATGTGGCGGATCGTTTGCGCCCGCTTTTGTTTGGTCCGGATAAGACCTGTATCACTACAAGCGCAACTCTGGGGACGGGCGATGACCGGTTAAGTTACTTTCGCGAGCGTATTGGCGCGCAGCATGTCCCGGCAGTAAAAATCGGGAGCCCGTTTGACTATCAAAAGCAAATGGCGATTTATGTCATGAAATCAATGCCAGATCCGCGCGACGATGACTACGAAAAGATGTTAATTCACTGGATTGAGCGTGTTGTAAAAAAGAGCGAGGGCCGTGCTTTCGTCCTCTTCACCAGTCATCGCCTTTTACGATCAGTGGCGGAAAGTATGGAGGATTTTTTCGACGACAACGGCTGGACTCTTCTTGCCCAGGGAATGGGAGTGCCGAGGCAAAAAATGGTCGAGGAATTCCGTAATGATGTGCACAGCGTTCTTTTCGGAACTGAAAGTTTTTGGGCGGGGGTCGATGTGCCTGGCGAGGCTTTGAGCAATGTCATTATTACCCGGCTCCCTTTTGCCGTGCCAGATCATCCGCTCACGGCGGCCCGGTTGGAAGAAATTGAAGCGGAAGGAGGAAATCCTTTTATGCAGTATTCCGTTCCCGAGGCTGTCATCAAACTTCGTCAGGGCGTGGGCCGATTGATCAGAACAAAGAAAGATGAGGGAATGGTTGTGATTCTTGATAATCGGGTTGTCACCAAGCGCTACGGGAAATCTTTCCTTGCGGCTCTTCCTCCGGCTCCAGTGAAGATTGTGCCGTGATCAGATCGCGAGCGTAGCCTTGAGTAATCCGGCGGGCCACTGGTTTGGGGCAGTCGGAGTAGTGCCCAGAAAGCCATAGTTTAGAAGCGACCCGGCTTCAGCCATTAGAGGACGAGCGGCGGCACCGAGTGGTCCCATGCCCATGACTGATAAGGCGTGTCCGGATAGTCTTTCGAAAATTTCGAGATGCTTTTTGATGTCATCTGAAGACTGCGCCATAAATGCGAATTTGTGGAGGTCTGCTCGCGTGTTTATTTTTTCGGTTAGTGATGCCGGTTCAGGAGTTACTTCGAAATCATGGAGAGAGCCGATTACGGGAATGCCAATTCCTTTCGCGTCGTCAATGACCGAGCCCAAAGCTTTAAAATCGCAGAGTTCAATATCGATGATAGCGGCATATGGAAGGAATGCTCGATAGGCGTGCGCTCTTTCTTCTGTTGACCAACTACTTTGACCACCTTCCTCGGGCCCTCTCGCTGTTATTAAGACCGGAAGTGGGCATGTTTTTGCAAATTGATGCACCTCTTTGCCGGTTCCGAGGGAATCCAAACGTAATTCGACTATGTCGCAGTCCGTTGGCTTAATTGATAAGGTGGAAGGATCGGCAATGGCCCCCACAACAAGTCGTTTTCGATCCGACAAATGTTGGTTGATTCGGCCTAGGTGCTTCATAAAAGAAGATTGGGGTGACGACATTAGATTTGTCAAAGAGCTTCGCCCAGAATCGTGGAGCGCTGTCAACTGCTAAAAAAACAAGGGTTTGGTAGTTTTTTGCTAGCCGCCCCCCGTTCTGATTTCCTACCTTCCGGAAAACCTTCAGTAAATGATGATTCGTCAGAGATTTTTCGCAAATATTCTACCCCTTGTGTGTGGCCTTAGCCTGCCAATCAGCGCCTTTGGACAACTCGAACTGTCCAAGGATGCGAAGTTCAAGGTTGACGATCCGAAGTTTACCGAATTGCAGTCTCCCGAAATTCAGGATGGCAACGCCAAGAGCTTCAAACCAAAGGATTGGCTCGAGGTTGAGGTCAAATTGCAGCCTGATCGCGTAAGGAACGAGCCCAAGGACGGCTATCTTGATCAAATCAATGTGAATTGGCATGTTGTCGTTAAGGGGCAAGACCGCAAAAACTACAAAATCAGCAAGTCGGTCACTTATGTCAATATTCCGGTCGATGAGCCGGTTTATGTGTCAATTTATATTTCTCCAAACACTCTCAAGCGTATCACTGGTAGCAGCAAGGCAAGCAAATCTGATCTTGAAGCGATTGGTGGTGAAATTGAGTGGGGTGGCAAGATGGTCGGATTCTTCACTCATGGGCAGAAAGCTGGTTGGTGGCGTGAGGCCCTGAAGGGTGTGGAAGCGACTTCAAAATTTCCTTTGCTCGACAAGACGCAGACTCCTTTTGCTGCTCTTTGGTATGATCGTTACGCCGAGGTTCAGCCAAAAAACTAATACTCGGGGCTTTTCGCCAATTTTTTTTCCACACACCCACACACTAAAACTATGGCTGATCAACAGTCGATTATCGCACTAAACATCGGTTCTCAGAGAATCTCAATGGGCGTCCTCGCCCCGACCAAGAAAGGTCTGATCCTCAAAAAGTATGCCGCTACCAGTATCCTAGCCGACCCCGCTACGGAAGCTGCGCGCATTCCTCAGGTCAAACTTGCCATCAAGGAGCTCGCTAAAGGCCTCAAGGTTGACAAGCAAAAGGCCGCCTATGCTCTCTCAGGGCAGTCAGTCTTTGTTCGATTCGTTAAGCTTCCTCCTATCGAGGAGGATATGGACGACTTGGTGCGCTTCGAGGCCCAGCAGAATGTTCCGTTCCCACTCGACGAGGTCGTCTGGGATTGGCAGAAGCTTAAGACTGATGGGATTGAACAAGAAGTTGTTTTGGTCGCTATTAAGGCTGATTCGCTGAACGACCTTAATTCAGTTGTTGCGGATACCGGTCTGGGCACCCGCCTCGTCGACTCGGCGCCAACCGCCCTCTATAATTCTTTCCGCTACAACTATCCCGGTTTGGAGGAATGTGTTCTCTTGCTCGATATTGGAGCGAAAACCTCTAATCTGATTTACGCTGATGGGACGAAGTTCTTTACCCGTTCAGTTTCAATCGGTGGAGCTAACATCACGAGTGCAATCGCCAAGGAATACAACGTTTCCTTCGCTGAAGCGGAGAATAGCAAGCTTTCTAGTGGATTGGTTACTCTAGGCGGTTCTCATGCCGATCAGCTTGATGATGCAACCGCTGCTCTTGGAACCGTAGTTCGAAATGCTCTGGCCCGCCTTACTGCGGAGATCCAGCGCACCAATACTCTCTTCAGAAGTCAGCAGGGTGGGAACGCTCCTCAGAAAGTGCTCCTTGCCGGTGGAACAGCAAATCTTCCTTATCTCCGCGAGTTCTTGGAAGAGAAGCTCAACCTTCCTGTTGAAACCTTCAATCCGCTTCAGCGAATTAATGTTGGCAAAGGTGTCGATGTTGACGCTATCGGTGAGGAAGCTCATCAGCTCGGTGAGCTCGTCGGGCTTAGCTTGCGCGCAACAGGAAAATCTGAGGTTTCTATCGACCTCGTTCCTGACGCTGTTCAAGCCCAACGAGATATTACTCGCCGGAAGCCTGCCCTCATTACCGCTTCAGCCCTCTTCATTGTTGGTCTCGGCCTATGGGCTGGTTTTAAGTCCAAATCAGTGAGTGATGGTGAAGCTCATCTTGCTAGCCTTGAGGAAGGTGCTAGGGAAATCCAGCAGTCAGCTTCTAAGATCAAAAAGCTTCTCAAGGATGAGAAGGAGAGCTTGGAACTCATCAAAGCCTACGCTGCTGCCGAAAATGGCCGCCTCAGCTTTATTAAGACGTGGAATGACGTGTCTAAGGCTTTTGTGAGTGAGAATGTTTGGGTGACCGATTTTGAATATCGCACCAAGTATCAGATTGATGGGGATGCGAAAAGCGATCCGGTCATGGATGAAAGTTTTTCCACTGCCACCTACGGTAATTCACCTTTGATGAAGGAGGAAACTTGGGTTGATAGTGTTGCCATAAGTGGTTTGCACCTCAACAAGCAAGCTGAGGTTCTTGATATCCTTGAAGAGCTCAAAAAATCTGGAGTCCTTAAATTTGTCGATGCTAAAGGCAAACCAATCCCAGATAACCAACTTGCTCAAATTACAGCTGCTCCGGCAGAAGAGACCAATGACTACGCGGCTCCTTTTAAAATGCTTGTTCCACTGAAGCAGCCGTTCCAACACAAATAATTCACACACACTTAAAAATTACTTATAATGTCTTGGTTTAAAGAAAACAAGTTCCTCGGCGGATTGCTGGTTGTCACGGTCCTTTTGGCCGCAATCATCATCTCGTTTGGGATGAAAGCGGGCACCAGCCTCGAAGAGGTTCAGCAGCAGGTGGCTGCGAAAAAAGCGACTCTGAAAAAAGATAAGAGTCTCAATCCTTACCCAAATCCTGAAAATGCGAAAGCGAAGGAGGCGAGCCTTAAAAAAGTCCTTGCGAAGGGGAAAGAAGCTCGTGAGAAGCTTCTCGCCTTTGTTCCTGAAAAAACGGAGAACATCTCCGGAAAGGATTTTGCAACCAAGCTTACCGATACCGTAAGCAGAGTGACCGAGCTTTTTCCGGGAGAAAAAGCAATTCCAAGCGGTTTCTACCTTGGCTTTAAAAAGTATCGCGGTAGCCAACCAAAGGCGGAAGCGACAGGTGTTTTGAATTATCAGCTCGATGCAATGGAATACCTCTTAACTCAAGCTTCAGAGGCCGGGGTGAAGCAAATTGAGAACCTTGTGCGCGAGTCGCTTCCTCAGGAAGATGGCTATGGTTGGCCTGGAACTAAGAATGCGAAAAGACAATCACGCGGAGGCGGCCGAGCTAAACGTCCTGCTCCCGGAGCAGTTCGCCCTCCGAAGTTTGAAAAACTGCCTGCCATTGCGCACCGTATGCCGGTTGAATTCACCTTTAAGGCTCCCGAGCCTGTTCTCCGTGAGTTCTTAAAGCGCATGGGTAATTCCGACGAGTATTTCTTCGAGACCCGTATTGCGCGGGTTCTGAATCCCGCAAGCATCCCGAGCGCTGGCAAGGGTGCTTCTTCTGAGAAGGAGAGCGGTGATGGTGGCGGTGGTGCTTTTGGTGCCATTGAAATCGAGGGTGAAGAAACCGCTGAGGAGGAGCCTGTTGAGTCTGTTAAGGTTCTCGACAAGGTGTCTGGTGGCGAAGAGCTCACTGTCTATCTTCGTGCCGACCTTCTTCTCTTTATTGAGGAAGAAAATCTCCCAGAACTCAAATAAAACACCTACGAAAAATGTCCTGGATTAAAGAAAACTATCATGTCGCAGCACTAGGTGGCGGAACCCTCGTTCTTGCGGGTCTCGGCTACCTCGGATACAGCGGGAATCAGGCTGTGAACGAAACGTTCAGTAAGCTCGAAACCAAACAGGGGAAAACAACGACCGCCGAAGGCGGTGAGATTGCTGCTTCGGTGACCAAGATGGTCACTGAGCAAGATCCCGTCATTCATCAAAAAACATCCGATGGCCGTCCAGTCAATCTCTTCACGAGTGTCGACCTCTACACCAAGGATGGAGATAAGAAGGAGCTTCTTGATTTGCTGAAAATTGAACCGGTTCATCCGCCGATTGGTAATCAGTGGTGGGTTGATCACCGCATCGATCCTTCTTACTCAGATTCCCCGACAATGGATCAGGACTCAGATGGCTTTACGAATAAGGAGGAATTTCTTGCTAAGACTGATCCTAACGATCCAGACGACTATGGTGCTCTCGTTCAAAAGCTCGAGGTCGTTAAGGTTGAGAGTGACATGTGGCGCTTGCTCTTTAAGACGGTTCTCGGGAAAGGATATCAGTTTGACTATGCCTATGTTCCGTTTGGTAAGCGACTCATGACCAACCGAATCCCTGCTTCCGAAGTTATTAAGATCGGCGATACATTTTTCTCGTCCGATCCTGGAAAGGGCCGGTTTAAGCTGACAAATGTCGAGAAGCGCGCTTTCGAGGGGCCTGCTGGTAAACAGATGCGTGAGTGGGCTACGATCGAGGACCAAAATCCGAGTAAGAATAAGAAGCAATTTGATCTTCCGTTCAATGCCAAAAAGGCGGAGCTGCGAGACATCACCTTTTACGACCACCGTGTCACCCTGCGCTTAAGTGCGATTGGGGAAGAAGGGAACGAGATCACTCTCGAAGAGAGCGGATCTTTTGCTTTGCCTGCCAATGGAGCTGATAAGATCTACAAGCTGGCAGAAGTTAAGCTCGGTGCAGACCGGAAACCTGAATCAGTCATCGTCGAGTTTAACCTCGGTGACGGAGTCAAAACTATAGAAATTAAGGTCCCCGCCCAGTAGCTTAAAATCAACATACTATCGTAAAATCTAACCCCGGAGTAGGAGAGGCCGAAG
>Ga0257126_1000088_pt1 | contig 73005 bp, 60 predicted proteins | sample SI060_120mmetaG_FD_190151 | JGI IMG/M metagenome (GOLD analysis project Ga0257126, IMG submission 190151) | Marine microbial communities from Saanich Inlet, British Columbia, Canada - SI060_120m | ecosystem: Environmental > Aquatic > Marine > Inlet | place: Canada: British Columbia | collected... | reverse complement strand
CCGAGCACGATGGATTATTGTTTGGGAACAATGGCAGACCCGGCTTACACCGAATTCTTACCTAGTAAAATCGCGGAGGGGATTGTGAAGGCCTATGGGAAAATCGAGCCAGCACAAATTGGTCACAAGCAAGTGAAAGCCACTGGCTACAATTACAATCGGCGCTGGATCACGCGGCCAGATCAAATGCAAAGAGATCCCTTTGGTGATAAAACGGTCCGAGCTATGATGCATCCTGGATTTCGAAATCCAAAATACGTCGGACCTTCTGGCCCGGTTGACGATGAATTGTCTGTCTTATCGATTCAGGCTTTGAATGGTGATCCGATTGGCGTTCTCGCGAATTTTTCGATGCACTACCATGGCGGTGGGGGAGGCCCCGCGGATTACTTTGGTCTTTTTTCTGATCGGCTTGCTAAGCAGTTGGCTGTCGGAGGGCGTGAACCTGTGTGCGCCATGACTCAGGGCACGAGCGGAGACCTGCATTTGCGAGATTATGAAGGCGATCGAACTAATTCAGATATCTCGATCTATACCGATGGGCTGGTTGAGATTGCCAAAGGGGCAGTTGAAAAGGTTCGTTATGACCGAAGTCCCCTGCTCGGGATGGACCAGAAAGAGCTCACGCTGTCACGGCGATTGCCTGACGCGAAGCGTTTGGCTTGGGCTGATAAAATGCTCTCTGAAATGAAAGGGCAAAGGCCCAAAAACCGCCCCGAAGTTTACGCGGAACAGGCTCGATACATTCATAAAAACCCCACTGAAAATCTTGTCTTGCAAACGCTACGGATTGGAAATTTGGGGATTACGACAATTCCCAATGAAGTTTACGCCATCACGGGCCTTAAGCTCAAAGCTTGGAGCCCATTCTCTTCGACCTTTAATATTGAATTGGCGAACGGGGCCGCGGGATACATTCCGCCTCCTGAACAACACGCTTTGGGAGGTTACACCACTTGGCCAGCTAGGACTGCTGGGTTAGAGGTGGAGGCCGAGCCAAAGATCGTTGAGACTTTGTTAAGCTCTTTTGAATCTCTGGCAGGAAAACCCCGCCGACCGTCGCTGAGGCATCAAGGAGATTACGTAAAATGGATCATGGCGCAAAAACCTTTGGCCTACTTCCAGTGTGAGGATTTGGGAGGGGGCAAGCTGGACGATGCCTCTGGCCAAGGTCGTAGCGGGCATGTTGAAGGGATGGTGGCTTATCATCTCCCGGGGCCTGAGTGTCAGGCTATTTCTGAACAAAACTCAAATAACGCTATTCAGCTGGCAGGTGGACGTATTTCAGTCACGGTTCCAAAGGCGCGAACATTATCATTTTGGTTTTGGAATGGCATGAGTAATACGGCTCGAGATCATACCGGTGACCTCGTACAGCATGGGGTGTCTCGCTTTCTGAAGATTGGCGGCAAGGCGGATGGAGAGTCTAGTGGTTCCTTGATTTTACAAGATGGTGAAAAACGTTTTTTTGGTAAGACAAAGTTAGCCTTAAAAGCTTGGCATCACGTCGTAATGTCCCAAGAGGAGGAAGAGGTGAAGATTTATCTTGATGGGCACATCATACCAGAAGTGAGTGCCCCTCTTAACCCGTCGGAATCTGAGCAATGGCACCTAGGGGGGGAGTTGCCAGTCGAAGGGCGCCTCGATGAAGTGGCTTGGTTTAAGAGCGCCTTTAGCCAAAAAGAGGCGGCCAGAAATTTTTCTGCTTCAAGGATGACTCCACCCGCGCGCCCTGCTCCACCCCGTCCTAAGTATGATCGCGGTGCGATGGCTGGTTATCAAAAATCAGTTTTGGCTTCTCAACCATCAGTCTGGATCGAACACGGAAATGAAGCTTCTCAGCAGCGCGTTCAGAAAAAAATTGAAGGGATTGAAGATGTCTACACTGTAGAATTTTGGGTTCGCAACCAACTCCCAAATCAAATCCGCCCGGTTACTGCCTACTTGTTTTCGCGAGGAGTGGATGGCATGAAAGAGGCTGAAGGCGACCATCTTGGTATTGGGGGATCACACCTTGCAGCGGGAAAATTAATTGTTTTTCAGGGGAACCGGAGCGGCGGGTTATTGACGGGAGTGACTGAGCTGGAACCAAATAGCTGGCATCATCTCGCCATGATTCGTGAGGGAGAGCGTGTGCGAGTGTATTTGAATGGAAGATCTGAACCTGAAATCGATGGGACCCTTGCACGCACCTATCCGGATGGGCATCCTGAGTTTTTTTTCGGAGGCCGAAGCGATCGCTTTTCTATTCTTGAGGGGCGCCTTGATCACGTTGCTTTATATGATCGGGCTCTCTCGATTGTTGAGATTTCGGAGCATTACGAGGCAGTTAATTTGCTGCCAAGCGAAAAGAATTTAGAGGAAAGTAATTCCGGGGCCCTTTCGCCACAGGATGCTCTCTCAAGCATACATGTCCCTGAGGGCTATCGAATTGAGTTGGTGGCAAGTGAGCCGTTGATCAAAGATCCCGTCGCAATTGATTGGGGGGCTGATGGCAAATTATGGGTTGCGGAGATGGCAGATTATCCCTCTGGAGTTGATGGAAAGCCTGGAGGACGTGTACGTTTTTTGGAGGATCTTGATGGGGATGGGAAATACGAAAAATCGACTCTTTTTCTAAAAGGGCTCAATTACCCTGCGGGAATCATGTCTTGGCGCAGTGGAGTAATTGTAGCGGCCGCGCCTGATTTGATCTATGCGCAAGACACCACTGGTGACGGTAAAGCTGATCTCCAAGAAGTGCTCTATTCCGGATTCAAGCAAGGCAATCAACAGCTACGAGTCAATGGATTGAGCTGGGGTTTGGACAACTGGATTCATGGTGCCAATGGGAGTCACCATCCTGGGTATGCAAAAAATACCATGATTCATTCTTCGCGAGCAGGAAGCACCTTACCACTAGGTAGTATGGACTTTCGAATTCGTCCCGATGAGGGGCTGATGGAAGCTCTCTCTGGACCTTCTCAATTTGGCCGAGCGCGCGATGATTGGGGGAATTCGTTCGGGGTGCAGAACAGTTTCCCCCTTTGGCACTATGTTTTGGAGGAGCGTTATTTGACTAGGAACATTAATTTTGCACCACCTGAAATTCGTCGTCAGCTTCGCCCTCAAAATCCGCGAGTGTTTCCAGCGTCATCCCTCCAGAAACGGTTTCACAGTTTTAATCAATCTGGGCGTTTCACGAGTGCTTGTTCGCCGATGATTTATCGTGATCGACTTTTGTTTGACGACGAGCAGGTGCATGCTTTGACCTGCGAGCCCTTTCATAACTTAGTGCAGCGTGTCGTGTTGGATCGTGATGGCTACAGCTTTAAAGCCAAGCGGGCAGAAGAAGGAACCTTTGATTTTTTTGCTTCTGAGGACAGGTGGTGTCGCCCGGTGATGGCCCGAACTGGTCCAGATGGTGCCGTGTGGGTAGTCGACATGTATCGATATATGATAGAGCATCCCGAGTGGTTGCCTGACGAGGGGAAAAGAGAAATGAAAGCGCACGAACGCAAGGGGTCTGGTTACGGGCGGATTTATCGTATTTTGCCCAAGGATGAGCCGGTCCGGGAAATCCCAGATCTGGCGAAGGTTGCTCCCAAAAATCTTGTGAGGCATTTGGCAAGTCCAAATGGAATTGTGCGAGATCTTGCTCATCGCCTTCTTGTCGAAAGAAAAGCGGTTTCGGTGACTGGTCAGGTTTCGAAGATGGCCTTAAAACATCCGAGTCCTAAAGCTCGTTTGCACGCTCTGTGTGTGCTCGATGGAATCAATCGATTGACTCTGGAGATCCTTTATTCCGCGTGCAAGGATCCCCATCCTCAACTTCGTCGTCATGCCGTTCGTCTTGCGGAAAATCGCTGGGATAAAGAGCCTGAATTAGTCGTAGCTGTCTCGGAGATGATCGATGATGTTGATTTAGGAGTGCGCTTGCAGGTGGCTTGCTCATTAGGCAACTCAAAGAGACCTGAAGCGGGCCATGCTCTGGCTGCCTTAGCGGTAGATAATGCCGCGGACCCTATGATTAGGGCGGCAGTGATGAGCTCGCCTCCGCATCATTTTATTGCCCTAGCCGAGCGAGCTCTTGATCAAGGGGTGTTGGTTGACGAGCTCATTAAAGTGGCTGGGGCTGAAAACCATGCCGCCTTAAAAGCACTGGTTACCCGACTCTCTCAGCCTGGCAAAGAAGGCTTCCACGCGGTGCAATTCCAATCGTTGAGCCATTGGGCTGATCTTCATCCCCAAGCTTCAGTAAGTCTCAGTCACGTGATTGGGGAGGCACGCAAAATCGTCCGCATGCCAGGGGGATCGAGCCCGCTTAAGATTGCCGCAATTAGCTTATTGGGAAGAGAGGAAAACAAATTTAAGAGCGACCGAGATCTTTTAGGAGAATTACTTATTTTTTCGGAATCCAGCGAAATGAAATTTGCGGTGATTGAAGCTCTTGCGAGAATGGGTGGACCGGACATACCACGCCTTATGATTGATTCTTGGAGTGGATGTTTTCCTCGAGAAAGGTCAAAAATTATGGACACCCTTCTCCAGCGAAAAGAGTGGGCGATGACAATGCTCAAAGCGATAGGACAAGGTCAAATTTCGCCAGAAGCAGTTGATGTTTCGAGGCGCCAGATCCTGCGAACTCATGCGGATGCCGGGATTAAAAAGATGGCAGAGGAGTTGTTTCCCTCTCATGGAGGACTGACACGAGCGCGGCAGCTCAAGAAATTCCGTTCTGCTTTGGAACTTAAAGCGAATCCTCAAGATGGGCGAGCGGTGTTCAATCGAGCCTGTGCGCATTGTCACCTTTCGGTAAAGGGTCTCCCCATGAATGGGCCAGACCTACGCTCCATTACAGAGCGTAGCAAGGAGGGTCTCTTCACCTCAATTTTAAATCCTAACGAATCAGTGGACCCTTCTTATTTCGGTTATTCAGTGACTCTTAAAGACGGCAAAATGCTCTTTGGAAGGGTTCTTGCAGAAAAGGAGAACAATCTCACTTTGAGACTTCTTGATGGTAGTGATCGTCAGATTCTCCGAAAAAGAATTAAAGGTTTAGACACAAGTGGGCGCTCGCTTATGCCAGATGGTCTCGAGCTTGGTATGACCCACCAAAATCTTGCTGACCTGATTGGATTTTTACAAATCTTTGGGCGCGAAGGTGAATAAACAACCTCCAAATGGATTCGAGTTCGGCGATGGATATCTGGGAGAGTTAGGCGATGATGCCGCGTTCCACGTTCCCGGCGACGTCGGTAAGTCGGAAGTCACGGCCAGCGTAGTTGTAAGTGAGCTGTTCGTGGTCAAGCCCAAGGAGATGGAGCATCGTAGCGTGGAGGTCATGCATGTGAAGTCGGCCGCTCACCGCGGTGTCACCCACTTCATCGGTTGCCCCGTGGGCGTGACCTGGTTTAGTGCCCCCTCCGGCTAGCCAAGTCGTGAAGCCGCGTGGGTTGTGGTCGCGGCCGTCCTTGCCTTGTGAGAAGGGTGTGCGTCCAAACTCTCCGCCCCACCAGACAAGGGTGTCTTCCAGAAGGCCGCGCTGTTTGAGGTCTTTTAAAAGTCCGGCCACGGGCTGGTCGGTTGCGTGAGCGTGGACCTTGTGCTTGGGCATGTTGGAATGTTGGTCCCAGCGTGGATTAACTGACTCATCGGAGTAGTTAACTTGGATAAAACGGACTCCGCGCTCTGCGAGCCGGCGGGCCATGAGGCATTGTCTGCCATAGTCGTTGGTCGCTTTTTCGCCAATCCCATACATGGATTTAGTAGCTTCAGATTCTTCCGCGAGGTCGAGAATGTCGGGGGCATTCATCTGCATTCGGAAGGCAAGGTCGAAGGAGTCGATAGCAGCGTTAATATTTTGATCGTTTTTGGTTTGCGCCTGCTGTCGGTTCAGTTGTTGGAGGAAGTCGAACTGTTTTGACTGAGCGTTGAGGGGAAGGTGTGGGTTTTTGAGATTTCTGATGGTGGCTTTTGATGCAGGAAGTCCGGCTCGGCCAATGCAGGTACCTTGGTGGACAGCTGGGAGAAAAGCATTGGAGTAGTTGCGCGGTCCGCCCTTGCTGGCGGAGGGCATAATGGTGACAAAGCCAGGAAGGTTCTCGTTTTCGGTTCCCAGACCATAGGTGATCCAGCTGCCCATGGAGGGGCGGACTAAGTTAGTCGCTCCGGTATGAAGAAAGAGGGTGGAGGGGCCGTGCGCCACCCCTTCGGTATGCATGGAATGTATAAAGCAGAGATCATCGACATGCTTTGCGATGTGGGGAAAGAGAGAGCTGACCCAGCGACCGGATTCACCGTGTTGCTTGAAATCCCAAAGCGGTTTGAGAAGTTTCCGTTGGGATTTTTTGCCGAAGGTGTTTTTGCGGACACCCACGAAATCGAAAGATTGTCCGTCGCGTTTGATAAGCTCGGGCTTGTAGTCGAAGGAGTCAACATGGGAGGGCCCTCCAGCCATGAAGAGAAAGATGATCCTTTTAGCGCGAGCTGGTAGGACAGGAGACTTTGGAGATAGAGGATTGCTGAGACCTTTGCCTAAAAGGGAGGAAAGCGCGAGGGAACCGAATCCACAACTGGACGATTTTAGCAGCTGGCGACGGTTGAGCATAGGCTGAAGGTTTGGTTTTGTGACATGAACTATCCCGCTGTGTGGTTTAGTTGATGAAGCGAAAGTCGATGGTTGAGAAGAGAGCTTGAGTGAGTTGGGTCCAAGCTTCTGTTTTTTGTTCGGGGGGGAAGCTGGCGAGAAATGTTTGAGTGGAGAGGCGTTCGCTTTCGGAGGGAGGACGGGAGAGGATGAGAAGGTAAGTATCTTCGACGGTTCCCGCCTCGGCGAGAAGTCTTTTGGCGGTGAGTTCTGACTGCTCACGTATAAAGGGGCTGTTCATGAGGAAGAGTGCCTGGGTGGGGAGATTGGTGGTGGAACGCCGTCCTACCACAAGATTTGGATTTGGGGCGTCGAAGACCTCAAAAATAGGGAGCATGGAATTGCGGAACCACGGGACATAGACACTCCGTCGGTTCGAATCAAAATGGTAGTTGAGGTCATACTGTCCAGCATTTCGAATCGTCGGACCGCCCTTGATGGGATCAAATTGTCCGCTGAGGTGAAGAGCGGTGTCGCGAATAGCCTCGGCTTCAAGGCGCTTACGATGAGCTCGACCAAAGAAGCGGTTTTCAGGGTCGCTAGGGTCAGCAGTTTTCGAGGATAGCTGATAGGTTCGACTCAGGACGATTTCGCGGATGAGTGATTTGATTGACCAATTATTTTCGGTGAACTGGATCGCTAGATGGTCGAGCAGTTTAGGGTGACTTGGCAATTCTCCTGTTTTCCCAAAGTTGTCGACGGTGCGCACGATGCCCTCACCGAGGAGATATTTCCAAATGCGGTTTACCATGACTCGAGAAGTGAGCGGATGCTGAGGATCGGTGATCCATTCGGCGAGTTCAAGCCGCCCGGAATGACCTTCCGGAATTTCGTGGGATGTTCCGGCTTGGGAGGCGACGGTGATGAAACCCCGTGGAACCTTAGCTCCTTTGTTACGGACTAGGCCGCGGATGTGGACGTGCCCGTCTGCGATCGTCTCGGCTTCGGTCGGCGCCATCGTGATGGGTTGAAGGTTCTTTAATTTAGCCGTGAGTATTTTGTGTCGGCTTTCAAGTTTCTTAAGATTAGCTTTGGACTTCTGTGGAATTACAGAATTTGGTGTGATGAAGGCTACGGCATCGGCGATGACATGGGCCGTGGTTTTCTCGGTGGAGATGACGATGGATGCCGGCTTTTCGCTTGAGAATGGAAATGTTCCAACGTTGGTAAATGTTTCCCAGATAGAAGCCTGCTTCGATTGGTCAATGATAACAGTCGTTGTGCCTTCGGCGTGGTGAATGGTGACAGGAACGTTTTTGGCGCGATTGGGGCCTGAGCTGTAGGCGACCAGAACTTCATAGTCGCGATTTCCCCCAAGAGTGGTGGTGAACTTGGCTCTCTTTTCTCCCTTGCCGGTATTTTCGTCGTGGAGGTAGCTCTTGCCGATCCAAGGTTTTGTAGCGGTGGATTCCTTCCACTTTCCGGTTAATTTCGCTTCGGTAGAATCAATGATGATTCCAGGAAATTTTTTTAGATCAGGTGAGCTTTTGAGTGTATCAATTTGTTTTTTGAGAGAGTCGATCGAACTGCGGAGCTGTGTGATCTCGGCAGGATTGGAAATTGCGAGAGGGTTGGTGGCGAAGGAAGTGACTCCGGAGGCGGCGCTGCCTTTACCCATGGAGCGCGTGCTTTGAAAGATGCCCGCAAGGGCGTAGTAGTCAGAAGTAGGGATGGGGTCAAACTTGTGATCATGGCAGCGGGCGCAGCCAAGAGTCATTCCGAGGAAGGTACGCCCGACCGTGTCGATTTGCTCGTCGACGAATTCCATTTTGAGAAGTTCGTGATCTTGCAGTTCGTAGTTGAGTGCGCCAAGGACGAGGTAACCCGAGCCGATGAGTTGGGAATTTCGTTGGATGGGGGTCGAGTGGGAAAGGAGGTCTCCGGCAAGATGCTCGCGGACGAGTTGGTGGTAAGGCTTGTCCTTGTTAAATGAGTCGATTACGTAGTCACGGAAACGCCAAGCATCGGGAAAGACGAGGGAGCGGCCACCACCTGAAGATTCGGCAAAGCGGGTGATGTCGAGCCAGTGGCGGCCCCATCGTTCTCCAAATTCTGGACGAGCGAGGAGGTGAGCGACGATGGTTTGGAACGCTTGCGAGGACTTGTCCTGAAGGAAGGCTTTCAGTTCGTCAGGCGAAGGTGGCAGCCCGATAAGATCGAAGTAAACGCGACGAAGAAGGGTGGTTTTCGACGCGCGTCTCGAAGGAGTGATTTTTTGGGCTTCGAGTCGGGCCAGGATGAAGCGGTCGATATCGTTGGCTGGCCATGCGGTATCTCGGGGTTTCGGGGTTGGGTGGGCCACGGGAGGTTGGAAGGACCAAAATTGGCGCCCTTTATTGAGGTCGATTTGGGAAGTGGTTTTTTTGGTTTTGTTTTCGCGAGGGTCAGGGGCACCCATCGCAATCCATGACTTGAGATGCTGAATTTTAGAATCTGGGAGCCGGTTTTTAGGTGGCATTTCTAAGTCGCTATTGGTGTAGGAAATGGCGTTGAGGAGAAGGGAGTCCTCGGGTTTTCCAGGGATAATAGCGGGACCGGAGTCACCACCGGTTTGCCACCCGGTGCGTGAATCAAGGTAGAGGTTGGCTTTCAGCTCCTTAGCGTCGGCGGAGTGACATTCGTAACAGTGCTCGACAAAGAGAGGACGAATGTGGGTTTCAAAAAATTCAATACCCTCCGAATTATTGGCGTGAACCATCGAGCCACTCGCGAAAAAGGCGAGAGTGATTTTTAGCTGACGTAAGTTGCCAAACATAGATCAAATGAGGTTGAAAAAAGCGACAAGGCCATTTGGGAAGATGGAGTGCAGAGGCTAAATACGGAAGAATCGAGCACAATTGTTCATTTTCTGTTCAGGTTATACAGGCTAAGCTTAAGTAAATATGAGAGTGCTTGTAGTTGAGGATCAGGACGATCTGCGTGAGGTGGTGGTAGAGACGCTACGCGAGGAATCCTTCGCGGTAGATGAATCGGCGGATGGTGAAGAGGGTCTCTACAAGGCGCTGAACTGGGATTACGATATCGTGGTTCTTGATGTAATGATGCCGGTGATGAACGGCTGGGAGGTCTTAGATGGATTACGTAAGGAGAAACAGACACCGGTCCTGATGCTGACGGCTCTTGATCAGGTGTGTGATAAGGTAAAGGGTCTGAATCATGGGGCCGATGATTATTTGGCAAAACCTTTTGATTTGACGGAGTTGGTGGCACGGGTGAGAGCGGTGATGAGAAGGAAGGGCGGTGACCATTGCCCGGAGGTCACGGTTGGTAATGTTACGATCAACACGACGGCTAAGACTCTGCGGCTAGGTGATAAGGAAGTGGAGGTGACCGCACGAGAATTTGCGATGGCAGAGTTATTAATCAAGCACCGTGATGAAGTCGTGACACGTGATTTTTTATACGACCATCTTTTCGACGAAAATGATGAGTCGATGTCAAACATGCTTGATGTTTATGTTTACAAATTACGTCAAAAATTTGGCAAAAGTTTTATCAAGACGCGTCGGGGTCAGGGGTATATCGTTGAATCAAGTTAGATGGGTATTTTTCCGCAATCGATTCGCTGGCGTATTCAGCTTTGGTATCTCCTTCTTTTGGCGGTGATTATCGCGGCGTTGTTGGCAGCATTTCATCGTAACCAACGTGAGATTAAATATCAGGTTCTTGATCGCGAGCTGAGTAATCCGATCACGCGTCTTTTGCCGAATCTGGAGAGACGCCCCGAATCTCCTCCGCGTGGTCGACGATTACCGAGGCCGGATCTTTTGGAAGATTTTGAAGATGAGCTTCGACCCGGTCTCGAGGTTGGCGGTCGGCGGAGTCCGCGTGGGCCCGATCCTTTGGAGCGCCGCCGGGTAAACTTAGATGAAATAGTGGAGGAGCTTGCGGAGAATGGGATCTTTGTGATTCACTGGAGTCGGGGTGGTGAACTTCGTTTTGCTTCAGAGAATTCACCGGAGGAACTGAGATCGTTTCCAGATAAGGTTTCTAGGGAAGGGGATCGTGTTTCGAAGGAGACGGTGCAAGGGTATCGCGAAATCATCCACGCGAGTCCGAATGTCGGGACTTTAGTAGTGGGGGCTTCCGTGAAACCGATTGAGACTTATCTTTCGAAGCTTGAAACAAAGTTGATTGGGGTAGGTTTTTTGATTATTGTAGGAGGATTTTTGGTAGGTTGGTTTCTGATCGGGAGATCGTTAAAGCCCATCGAGGCAATTAGTGGAGCGGCTCATCGAATCGCAGAGGGAAATCTTTCGGAGCGTATTAAGATCAGTGGGAATGGGAGCGAATTGGGGCAGTTATCTATGGTGCTGAACGAAACCTTTGAAAAGTTGGAAACTTCATTTGAGCATCAGGTTCGATTTACGGCGGATGCCTCTCATGAAATGCGGACTCCGATTGCGGTGATCCTATCCAAGAGCCAATTTGCGCTCAGCAAGGAACGGTCTCCTGAGAAGTATCAGGAGGCTTTGCAAACGTGCGTTGATTCGGCACAACACATGCGCACTTTGACCTCGGGCTTGCTGGAGCTCTCCAAGGTAGATTCAGGAGAATTTCATCTTCGTCCCGAGCTTGGAAATCTTGAAGATTTGACTGGTGAAGTAGTGAAGTTGATTGAGCCACTGGCTGATGATCGAGGAATTAAGATTAAGTGTAATCTCCGGTCAATGAAGGCTGAATTTGATCCGTCTAAAATGCGGCAGGCACTATTAAATTTATTGGGTAATGCTGTTAAGTATAACCGAGAGGGAGGAGAGATAGAAGTCACTCTAAACAAGATTGGGGCCGAAATTTTTTGGTCGGTGCAAGATACTGGCCCGGGGATAGAGTCGGTGGCGCTGAAGAGCATTTTCGAAAGGTTTTATCAGGTCGATAAAGCTCGCACTCGGACTGGGCGCAATGGAACTGGACTTGGCCTCCCAATTACTAAAGCAATTGTGGAAGCACATGGAGGAGCGATTTCGGTGGTAAGCGAAGTCGGAAAGGGAACGACTTTCCAGGTGAAGCTTCCGGCTGGGTAAGTCCAAGTTTGGTGCTTTGTCGATGGCCCTTAGCGTAAAGTTTTGAGAAGGGTTTTCGATCGCTTCCAGTTTTCCTTTGGAGCGGTTCACCCAATTGGGTGCTGATTTGACCTAAGGAGTTTTTGTCCGCCTTACTCGGTAAAAGCGGTAGGCTTCGTCCGGATCCTTAGGCTGGGAGAAAGTGATGCCAGTGGGAGACGCCAAGTTTTCAAAGGTCGACCCAGGGAGGTCGGCGAACCAGGTGACGAGGTCGTCCGAATATTCGACTTGATCGGTCCAACCGATGGCGGTTTGCCAGTTTAAGTTGATGCCGCCGATAGGGTCGAATTGATGTTTCACCTCAATTCTATTCATGCCGCCGGTCGATTGGGAATCTTTGTCGATCGATTGGATACTGAGATCGGCCACAAGGAGAAAGTTGTCGCCATAATTATATGGGGCAAGAGATGCAAGTTCCCACTCGAAGGCGAGGAAGCCGAAGTCAAGAGGAGCGTCCGTGTTTGAGAATTGGGCGTTCTCGAAAATGGGAATTTCATCGATAGATGCAGACCAGACATTTTCCTCAAGGTTGACAGTGGCGACAAGGTTGAAAAGTTCTCCTAGGGTAAAATCAAACAGAGTGTCAAACTGGTTCGTATCATTGACGCGCCAAATTCCAAATTGTGAGTTAGGAGTGTCTGGATTCTCATTATCAAAACGGATGGAGGCAAGGCGATCTCCGTCTGCGTTATAGATACTAAAATAAAAATCGTCCCGCCGATTGTTAGTGGAATCCTCAATGCCAATAAGGGTATCGATTTCTACGACAGGTTTTCCACTAGCGATGTGGTCATACTCAAGGTCGAGTGCGATAAAAGTAAATCTAGAGGTGGGTTGCGCGAACCCAAGGGTCGCGGTTTTTAGGAGAGAGGGGAGAACATTTTCATCGATAGCTTGGGCACCTGAGGTGGTATCGTTTGAAATCCAACCATCGTTCCCAGACCAATTATTGGCGCCTATGGGAAAATTGTCGAAGTCGGTGTCGTAAAGGATCTCGCCTTGAATAGTGGGAACCAGGAAAAGAAGTAAGAGAAACGTTTTCACGAGATGAGTGGAGTGTCTGGGGGACGAGCGTAATAGATCCTATCTTTAAGATAAGGACACTATCAAAAAGTCGTTTGCAATGACACAAAAAAAGGCAGCCTTGTGAGGCTGCCTTCAGTGATGTCAGAAATCATCAAATAATTCTTGAGCTTAAAATTTTACGAATAAGCGCGCGCGAGATTTTTGAGGTCTTCACTATTTTCGTCAGAGTATGGTGATGCCATCTTTCGTCGCCAGCCGAGTCGAAATTTCAGTTACCTGAATCAGATTTTTGAGGCGAACTGTGGTCACGAAGGCGCATGTTAAATTCCTCAAGAGTCACCTCGCCACTATTGTCTGTATCCAGACGCGCAAAAAGGGAAGCTAGCCTCTCTTCGGACATGTTCTGAAAGGCCTTTAGATCCGTCATCTCTCTGAGAGAAAGAAGCCCGTCATCACCAGCGATTCCGGTGAATTTTTCAGCGCGCTTGGCGATGATTCTTTTGCGAAGTGATTCTCGAAGCAATTCGCGCTCTTCAGCGCGCCCCGCAATGCTTTGTTCGCGAAGTAACCCGCGCTCATCCGAGGAGATTTTTCCGTCACCATCAGTGTCGATCCGAGCAAGTCTCCCAGCCCGCGCTGCCTTACGTTCTTCTTTGATCGCTTGACGCTCTTCTTCGTCGATTGAGCCGTCTTCGTTTACATCATACTTTGTAAGAAATTCTGGGAGAGTCCCGTCTCCGAATGATTTAGCGATCTGATCCGCCATCACAGCACTTATTAGTAAGCTGCTGGTCATTGATATTATTTTTAGATTCATCTTCTTAAAGTTGGAGAAAATTCTATTCGAAAAGATTATTGAGCAAGTAAATCGAATAGATTTCCGCCGGAGTGGTTGGAGGAACCGCCATCTCCAACAGCACTTTCAGCGGCTATCCTAAGGCCCGCAGAAGGGTCGTCAGCTGGAACCATTTCCCCATTGCTAATGGCAATATCAAGGTCGCTTTCAAGCTGCCCCACAACTTCTACCCACCAAGCCTCATGATCAGAGGCATCTTCTAGGAACGCTTCTCGTTGTGATGAGTCGAGAAATGACGAAACATTTTGCTCAAGGTCATAATCTGAATTTACAAAGGCAATGGTCTGACCGTTCACCCTAATAGAGGGGTGGGTTTGGTCGTGATAGGCGACGAGGACGGGAAAGATTTCGCGTTGTTGTTTCTTGGTTAGCCCGTAGTTCCTCGAATATTGATCGAGTTGCTCTTGAGAATCGCGCTGTATTCGCGACAAAATTTGGTCGACTCGGGCTAATTCCTCAGAGTTTAGGTGTGTCGTCGCTGAGTTTTCGATTGAAAGGGTGTTGTTGCCATGTCGCGATGACGTAATCCGAGTGCGAGAGGTGGGTTCTCGTTTGCTGCCGCGCAAAACATTGGAAGGGCCCGTCGAATCCCCAGCGGAGACGGACTGAGATCTTCCGTCGGCCCGGTCGAATGAGCTCATGAAAACCATCGTAGCTGCTACTATGACAAGAGTGGCTGCTAAAATGAAAGAAGATCGCGACATTGTTTTAAGTTGAAGCAAGAACCATAGGCTGTTTACGACGAAAACACTAGCTCTTAAATCAGGGGGAAGGTTTAAAAGCTAGTCTATGAAACAAGACGAAGCGGTTTCAGGTTCGGTTACAAAAAACTATTTTTTTTAGGGGGACGGGGAGGTTGTACGCCCTAGACTCAAGAGGGGAGAATTTTTCAGAACGCCCAAGATTTCACAAAATACTGTGTATAAGTTATTTAAAGCGAAGATTAATTGTCCGCTGTAACTTATTTCGGTCTTTTTTGATTTTTTCCTGCTGATCGGGCTCTAGATGGGGAATGAGACGGTCATGAAGTGCCAAAATGACGCGGTAGTGGTCTTCAATCGCTGTTTCTTGGTTGTTAGTGATTTCAAGTGAGGTCGCTTGAATTTCGCCCAAGATCTTTTCGCGTTGTTGATCAGATAGCTCGAGGCGGCTTCCGAGGCTCTCCATGGTTTGCTTTTGCCAAGTATCACTATCGTGTTCGGAGCCAATAGCAGTGGGTGTCTCTGTTTCTTGGCGCCCTTCTTTTTCTCCAATGAGGAAGCCTACGCCGCATCCACAAATGAAGATGACGAGAAGCGCGAAGATGATAGTTAAATAGTCGCGAAGTTTTGGTTTCATAAGGTCTCGGGAGCAGTTGGGGGTTCGGTTGGGATGATTGGCTCGGGTAGGGGGGAGTCATCTCGGAGAAGGAAGAAAATGAGGAAGATCAGACCGGCAAGGATGGCGGCAAGAATGGACCACTTACGCCAGGTGAGAGCTAGGAAGAGCGACTGAACACTTTCGCGTAGGGCTTTGACGCTGATTTTGAAGTTGGGTTCGGCCTGCTCCTCAACGGGTGAGGTTTTTGCCGCATCGACAAGTCGTTTCCAAGGGTCGTTGTTGTCATTCATATCACTGATTGGGTTCAAGTTTTTTGAGCTGTTCGCGAAGTTTACGTCGGGCTCTCATGGCAGTGACCTTAATCTTCGAGGCTCCCCAGCCGGTTAGATTACAGGCATCTTGCACGCTCTTCTCCTCGAGGTCGAGGAGGCGAATGACGATTTGTTCTCGTGGGTTAAGAGTGGCGATAAGTTGGTCAAGAAGCTCGCGCATGGAAGCGAGACTTTCTTTGCCATCAACGGTTTGGCTGCTGAGGTTTTTCTCAACGATTTGAGCCTGCGTTTCGCCTAGATCCGAGTAGCTCATCAGAGGCCGACTCTTAATTCGGCGGAGCCAATCATAGCAGGTGTTGATGGTCAGCCGAGAAACCCAATGGGTAAAGGGTTGGTGCCCAGCGAATTGATCGAGTTTCAGGAAGATTTTAGTGAAGGCCTCTTGGGCAATGTCCTCGTGGTCGGTATTTCGGCGAACTTGATTGCGAATAATTTTTGAGACGAGGGGGTTAAGAATGTGAACCAATTCTCTCCACGCTTTTTCGTCGCCCGTCCGGATACGGGCGAGCAACTCAGAAGATACCGTGATCGGTTCATCCATGAGAAAAATGAAGTGATTGATGTGAAGTGGTGGCCGGACAAAGAAAAGACCGGTGCTTTATTGAGAAATTTAGATAGGTATCGCGCACGCCACTTATTTTTCGCTGGTCTCGAACAGAAACCGAAAGTTTCTTTGAAGGGGGAGGAGGGTTTTTGAGATCAACGCTTTCTCCCTAATGAATAAACATGATGTCGTTATTGGAATCAAGAACGACTGGAAGATTATCGAAGTGGAGAGCTTCAGGGTCTTGTAGAAAGAGCGTTTGGGAATTTTGGTATCAGTGAATCTTGGCGTGCGAGATACCCGAGGATGCTTAAATCTTGCCAATCAGTTGTTGGGAAGGACTTGCGGGATTGAGGAAGCACCGCTAAACCACCGACTTGAACATCAGCTATCCAGATCTGCCGGTGTCGCGTCGGAGGGAGGAGATCCTCGAGGACATGAGGGCCTCGCAGGTGTTGGTGATCGTGGGCGAAACGGGGTCTGGAAAGACGACCCAGTTGCCCAAAATGGCTTTGGAGCTTGCGCGGGAGTTGGGGCAAGAGGGCCGAATAGGATGTACGCAGCCGAGGCGATTAGCCGCGACTTCGGTGGCACGGCGGGTGGCAGATGAGTGCAAGGTGGAGATTGGAAAAGAAGTGGGTTGGCAGGTTCGTTTTACAGAGGTTTGCTCGAAAGAAACGAAAGTGAAATTCATGACGGACGGGATCTTGCTGGCGGAGACGCAAGGGGATCGGGAACTACGGCAATATGATACCATTATTATTGATGAGGCCCACGAGCGATCCTTGAACATCGATTTTCTATTGGGCTATCTAAAGCAACTGGTTAAACGGCGGAAGGATTTACGAGTGGTTATTTCATCGGCTACTTTGGATGCAGGAAGGTTCTCCGAGTTTTTTGAGAAATGTCCCGTGGTGCAGGTGGAGGGACGGACTTTCCCGGTAGAAGATGTTTTTTTACCTGGATACGAGGGTGAGAGTTTACGCGAACATGTTGGACGGGGGGTAGAATACGTCACTGATTTAGATTCTGATGGCGATATCTTAGTATTTTTGCCGGGGGAAAGAGAAATCCGTGAGTGTGCGGATTTGATCGAAGGTCAGGGATTTTTTAATACCGAGGCAGTGCCGGTTTTTGCGCGGCTTTCTCTGGCGGATCAGGAGAAAGTTTTTGCTCCTAGCGGAAAGCGGAGAGTCTTTTTGGCGACGAACGTGGCTGAGACTTCGCTAACTATTCCAGGAATTGTTTCGGTGGTGGATAGCGGAATGGCAAGGGTGAGTCGGTTTAGCCCTTCGAGGCAGGTACAGAGTTTGCAGATCGAAATGATCTCGCAGGCCAGTGCACGGCAAAGGCGAGGAAGATGTGGCCGGGTGCGCGACGGAATTTGTGTGAAGCTTTATGATGAGGAAGCGCTTGAGATGGCACCGGAGTTCACAGATCCCGAGATTCGGCGGAGTGCTTTAAGCGGAGTAATTCTACGAATGCTTTCGTTGAAACTGGGAGATGTTAGGGAGTTTCCTTTTATTGACCCACCGGGGCCCCGCGCCGTGAATGAAGGCTGGGATACTCTTGAGGAAGTAGGTGCGGTGGCGAAGAAATCGGAGGCGCGACTCACTGATACGGGAAGGACCTTATCTCGATTGCCTTTGGACCCGCGATTGGGCCGGATGTTGGTGGAAAGTGAGCGCCGGGGAGTCTTTGAGGAGGTCTTGATCATAGTATCGGGACTCTCGGCGATGGATGTGAGGGAACGTCCGCAGGGCAAGGAAGAGCGGGCCGACGAAAGGCAGAAAGAGTTTCTTGACCAGAAGTCTGACTTCGGGGTGTTTTTAAATTTGTGGAAAGGGATTCAGGATTTCAGGGGAGAGAGAGGAAAGCTCAAGTCCAACCAATTGCGGAGATGGTGTGAGAAGCATTTCTTGAGCTACCGCCGGGTGAGAGAATGGTTGGGGATCAACTCGGAATTACGTCGGTCGTTTCAGAAAGAGGGAGGAAAGGGTAAGGTTATTGAAACAGCGGCTGATGTTTATGCCGAGGTGCATAAATCAGTGCTGACGGGGATTCCACGGCAGATTGGAGTGTGGGATAAGGAAAAGCGCATTTATCATAGCGTGGGAAACCGGCAGTTTGCGGTCTTCCCAGGCTCTGGGCTTTTTAAGAGCAAGCGGGCGCTTTGGGTTTTGGGTTTTGAGTTGGTTGAGACCTCGCGATTGTGGGCGCGAAAGGTGGCGGAGATTGACCCCAAGTGGGTTGAGGAAGTGGTGCCGCATTTGTGTCGGAGCAAATATCATTCACCGTATTGGAATGAGCAGCAAGGGGCGGTTTATGGGACGGAGGATGTCTTACTTGGGGGGCTTACGGTGGTTGAAGGGCGTAGAGTCTTCTTTGGGCGGGTAAATCCTAAGGTGGCTTTTGAGGTTTTCGTAAGGGAGGCCCTAGTGGATGGGAAGATGCGAGGTAACAACTTGGTGACGCAGAACCTGGCGTGGGTGAAGGAAACTATTTTGGGAGCGGAACGGAAATTGCGTCGAGTCGGCTACTTGTGGAATGAGGTTGCCGCGTATGACTTTTTTTTCGAGCGTCTCCCAGGAGCGACGAATACCACAAAGCAGTTTTACAAACTGACCGAGAAACCGGAGGACGCAGGAAAGTTAATGGTGCGTTTTTCAGATCTCATTTGGGAGGAAGAGATCGAGGATCGGTTGCGGCTTTTTCCGGATGTGCTCCATCATGGAGGGCGTAAGTGGCGGGTGAATTACGTCAGTGATTTGGATGCGGATGATGATGGATTGACTTTTGAGGTGGGAATAGACGAATTGGCGATTTTTCCAGATTATCTACCGAGCTGGGGGGTGCCGGGAATTTTAGAAGATCGGGTAGAGTTGTTAATCCGAAGCTTGCCAAAAGATTGGCGTCGGGAGTGCCAACCGGTGGCAGAGAAGGTATCGGGATTTATTTCGGCGTGGGAGAATTGGGAGCCGCAGGGGCATTTGGAGGAGGCCTTACTTGAATATTTACGAGAGAAAGTGGGGCGGGATTCGTTAGAAGGATTGGAGCCGAATCGATTGCCTCAACACTTGCGACCGAAGCTACGAGTGCGGAATGAGAGAGATGAGGTAATGGCCTTTGGTGAGGATGTTTGGGCAATCAAAAAAAAGTTGGCGGGAGAGTTGAGGGCGCGGCGTGAAGCCGCTGCGAATGAGGAGTGGGAGATGACGGGTGGGGAGGTTTGGAGTTTTGGCGAGATTCCGGTTGAGGCGGAGGGCAGTATTTTTCCAGGGTTAGTAGACGAAGGAAATACGGTGGGAATGCGCGCGTATCTGGAGAGAGAAGAGGCGGCTGAGAGCCATCGTGCCGGGGTGGTTAGATTGTTTCTTATCGAGTATGCTGAGCATCGCCAGTATGTGCGCAAAAATTTTCCATTGAAGATGGCGGGACGTTTTATGCTGTCTTTACTACCGGAGGAAACTTTAGAGGATTTTATACGTGTTTCGGCGGAAGGGGGGATGAAGAAAATTGCACGGACCGAGGAAGAGTTTGGGGAATCTTCAGCCATCGGACGGGGAGAATGGTATGCTTCTGCTGAGAAGGTTGCGGGCGCGGTTGAAGGAATGGCTGAAGCTGATGGTCGGGTGCGGGAGTGGATGGATGAGAATCGAAAAGATCGGCATCTTGGTGAAGTGGTAACGCAATTGGAAGAGCAGCGGGAATGGTTGTTAAGACCTGGCTTTGGTTGGTTGGCTGGTTACGACCGGATGCAGAGGTATCAGCGGTATTTCTTTGGGATGGAGGATCGGATCAGCCGGCTGGAAACGCAGCCCTTGATTCGTGATGAGGAAAAGCAGAATCAATTTTCACCTTTGTGGGATGAGTGGATGATTCTTTGGAATGAATATCCTGAAGCAGTCCGGATCTGGGAGATTGGTTGGATGCTCGAGGAGTGGCGCTTACAATTATTTGCACCCGGAGTGCCTCATATGGGGAAGGTGAGCGCAAAGCGAATTCAGAAGGCGCTGGACGATCTGATGTCATCATTATGATGAGGCATCGCATCTCCTAGAAACTCGCTGAACGGACTTCAAGCTATCTGCAACTGTTTCTGCCTTGCCCGTAATGAATTTTATTTGGGTGCAAAAAAAGGCCCACCAGAAACGGCGGGCCTTTTTAAAATCTAGTAAGAAGAGTTGTTTACCAACCACCTTCGTTGTCACGACCACCACCACGGCGATCACGGCCACCACCACGGCGATCACGGCCACCACCGCCACCACGACGATCTCCACCGTAGCCACCACCGCCACCACCACCGCCACCACCGCCACCACCACCGCCACCGCCACCGCGGTTTTGTTGTGGGCGACGCTCTTCGGCTTCGTTGACGCGGAGATTACGACCCATAAGGTCGGCTCCATCCATTTCTTCGATAGCTTTCCGGGCGAGGTCGTCGTCGGCAAGAGTGATGAAGGCGAATCCGCGTGGGCGGTTTGTTTCGCGATCAAGAGGAATGAAGAGGTCTTCGATAGTTCCGTAAGCGGAGAATGCTTCTTTGATGTCGTCATCCGAAGCAGCGAAAGGCAGATTGCCGAGGTACAGTTTCATAGTCTTTGAATTAAAAAATGAAGTAAGAACGGAGATTCCGCTCGGACTTCACAACGCGAGACTGTCTGGATTATTTGCAATAGCGAGGATTGATTGAGTTTTTTTAGGGGGATTTTTTGAGTGCAAAATAGATGTATCGGATGTGTTTGGACTTTGCGGTGGGATAAGGATCCCCCCTGTTTAGGTTGATTTAGCTAGTTTCGTTAAAATATGAGGTGATGTTTTCGCTACTTTAAGACCTCCAATTGGCGAATATCATCGATTGAAGTTTCGACGTTGGTGTGTGGGCTAGACGAGTTTTTGGGTCGAGGGGTGTTAGAATTAGGGTGCGGAATCTGCTCCGTTTGCTTTGGCATGCTAGGTTGTTCTGTATTAGCATCTTGGCATGAATAAAAAGCTGGTGATTTTCTCTTATCTTCTGGCCTGTTGGGCGTGGGGTGGAGAGGTGGAGAAGTTTGTTGAGGCGGCTGAGAAAAAGCATGGTGAGTTTGGAGAAAAGGCGGCAACTTTTTTGGTGGAGGGGATGCCCAAGGGAGATCGGGAAAATTTGGGGCGGGATTTTTTGATGACGAATCTGGACCTTGCGTTGAAGGCCAAGAAGGAATTTTTTTGGGCGAAGAAAGTTCCAGATGGGATATTTTTGAATGACGTTCTTCCCTACGCTTCGCTCGATGAAACGCGTGAAGATTGGCGGGCGTTTTTTTATCCTAAGTGCAAGGATTTGGTAAAAGGTGCCAAGACGACAACCGAGGCTGCGCAAGCGATCAACAAAGGGATTTTTAATCTAATCAAGGTCCACTATAATACAGGGCGGAAGGCTCCAAACCAGAGTCCGGCGGAATCGATCAAGTTGGGAAAAGCGACTTGCACCGGGCTATCAATTATTCTGGTAGATGCTTGTAGGTCAGTTGGCATTCCTGCGCGAATTGCAGGGACTGCTTTGTGGTTTAACAAGCGGGGCAACCATACTTGGGTAGAGATTTATGATGATGGGAATTGGTATTTTACGGGAGCTGATGAATACGACGCTAAAGGATTTAATCGGGGGTGGTTCACAGGTGATGCTTCCAAGGCAATTGAGGATCAATGGCAGCATGCGATTTGGGCTTCGTCGTGGAAGAAGACGGGATCAAATTTTCCAATGGTATGGGATATTCGGAACAAAGAGGTTTCCGGAGTGAATGTGACCTCTCGGTATGTGAAAAAACAGAAGACTTCCGAAGGCTTGGTCTATTTTCGGATGTGGGATCGGAAGGGTGGGAAACGCGTTGTAGCGGTTTTAAATGAAGTGGTTAAAACGAAAGCCGGCACGGCGGATTTGAACGACATGGCGGAGCTTCAGATTAAAGTCGGAGAAGTGCTCAGGGTGACTCTTGATGGCGAGACACGATCGGTCAAGGTGCCAGCGGGAAAGACGGTAGACCTTTACTGGGATCAATTGAAATGAAGCCAAGACGTTACCAGTGTCGCAGGGTAGAGGGGCCAATCAAGATTGATGGTTCGCTAGAGGATCCGGCATGGCAGGAGCTGCCGTGGACCGATGACTTTGTCGATATTACGGGTCAGGAAGCACTTCGGCCTTACTTTCAAACCCGGGTCAAGATGGCTTGGGATGACAACTACTTCTATGTGGGTGCACAGCTCGAGGAGCCTCATGTCTGGGGAACCATCACAAAAAAGAACGAGGTCATGTTTGAAGATAATGACTTTGAAGTCTTTATCGATCCCGATTGTGATGGTCTCAATTATTACGAATTTGAGATTAATGCCCTTGGGACGATTTGGGAGTTAAGCTTACCGAAGCCCTATGGTGAAGGCGGAGTTCCCATTTTGGGGTGTAATCTTGAGGGTTTGAAATCTGCGGTAAAAGTACGGGGTTCACTGAATGATCCGACTGATGAGGATGAAGGGTGGTCGGTTGAGGTCGCTTTCCCTTGGAAGGATCTAGCCAAATATCATAAGGATGGGACGCCTCCGCGGCCGGGTGAGATCTGGAAAGTTAATTTTTCGCGCGTGCAATGGCAGCACGAAGTAGTTGCCGGAAAGTATGTCCGGATTCCCCCACATGGAACGCCATTAGCTGAAAGCTTGAATCCCGAGGAGCAGGAACACCCTGAAAATAATTGGGTCTGGAGTCCGCAAGGGGCGGTGAATATGCACTTGCCCTTGCGATGGGGCGAAGTGGAGTTTGAGGGATGAAACACACAACGTTTTGTTTCTCCCTCAAACTTAGTTAAGGTAATTCAATTTATCAAAAATCCATCCGCCACTTTTTGAAAAGATTCCGAGTGGGCCAGGAATGCGTTGTCGTATGATTGAGAGATTGAGCGTGGACTTGGCGACCTTTGAACGCATCGATTTCATTCGGGTATCCATTTGATCGAGATCAGTCTGAACTCGGCTAAGTTCTTTTTCGATTTTTAGAATGTCTTCTACTTTGGTGGCTTGTGAAAGGAGAGCGCGGAGGCGGTCGCGGAGGGCGCGCTTATTTTTTAGGGCAGCTTCAAGGTCTAGGTAAGCGGTGGTGACATCATCCATACTGACGTGAGACGAGGTAATTTTGCCAACTGATTGAAGTGATTGCATGAGTGAAGAGAGGCTGTTTGAAGGGACCCGAATGGTCGCCTTGTAGCGATCGTCGGTCAGGCTAGAGGAGGTGATAATGGCTTGGTGATGGGCGATGAGTGCGATTGACTTTTCGGAACTGGATTCGAGAGACCGAGATTTCATGTTTATGGTTCCGGACCGTTGAATCTGGCGTTTAGAATAATTGGCATTCGGAGCCATTGCTTCGGGGGAAGAAAAGGACGATGAACAGGAGGAGAAAAGAATCGCGGCCCCGGAAATAATGATAAGTGCTTTCATGTGCTGAAAAAAATGCATTTAAAAGCGCTGCGGCACAACTTAAATGTTAAAAAAACTGCATTAAAGGATGCGGTGGTGGGCCGCAAAACTATTACGAAGGGCCTCGGGTGGTGCTTTGTTCTCAATTTAAGACGCCGAGAAGATCAGGTCAGCGATCTAGATTCTTGTCACTTCTTTGTCTCGTCATCGCGGGGAGATCCAAGTTTTTCCTCAGCTAAGAAGGAAGCATCTGCGGAATTAGCTCCTTGAGCAAAAGCTAGGAAAATTCATAGTGTCGATAGGATGGCGCAATGGACGATGGCTTTTTTAATCTTGGTAGGGTTGACCTCGTGCTCACTTGTCACACTCCCAGTAAAAGTTGTCGGAAAGTCTGCGACTACCACCATTAAAGTTACTGGTAAGGCATTCGGCGCGGCATTAGATGCAGTTGGGAGTGATGATACTCCAGAAACTGAAGAAGAGTGACTGGTCAGCTCTCAAACGTGATCTTAAATTTTTCCGCCCTCTTAATCTTCTGTGTGATTAAGGCAATGCGTTTGCATCAGTTTTTGGCAGTGAGACCTGTTTTCAAAACGCGAAGAGGCTTATCCTTACCAACCTTGATGGTGTGTGGGTCGGCGGAGTAGACAGGGAGATGACCTTTGGAATTTTTCACCCGCTTAGTGTAGAGAACTTCCTTAGTTCTTTCGTTGATGATTTGCACGACAGGGTGTTTGAGGTCGACCTTGTATTCAAGATGGCCAGTGGCTTTGCGGCCATCGTTATCGTTAAAATTGAACGTGAGAGGCCAGCCCGCAAATTGGGAGTCCTTATCTTTAGTGATGTCGGTGAAACGCTTATAGCACTCGAAGGTAACCTGACCGGTTCTTTTGTTAAACCGGGCGAGGCCGTATCCATCAGCACGTTGTTTCTCGTTGCTGCGGTTAATTGGGTTAGCGTAGGCTAGCATCGTTATTTTGTTGCCGAGGCCATCGAGATAATTTCCGGTCCAAGGAAGTGGAGAATTGGGAACTGGGTTTGGCCCAGCCTTGGCGTCGGCAGGATGCCACCAACGCCCGTAAATGGTGTTGACAAGGGCGGGGGAAGTGAAGGCAAAAGGCCCGTCGTCAAAAGTGTCAATTCCATGGCGAACAGATACGGCAAGGTGCTGGTCTCCACAAAGGTGGGTGGCGTTGGCTCGGCGGATTTCGCGAAGGGCATTGTTACGACCAGTTTGGGGCCAAGCGTTGGAATCGAGGTCGGCAAGCAGTCGATTGGTGGGTGAACCGTGAATGTGAACGGCACCGCAAAAAGCGGTTTGACTGAGGACGACTTTTTGCTCGGCTCCGGTCCAATCTTGTGACCAGCTATTGAGGAATTTCAGCTGGCGGTCACCGAGGAGTTTGAGCCCTTTGACATCGACGGCTTTACGGTCGTACTTGGGATCGTTGATATGGTCGGGGCGAGGTCCCATTTTTGGAATTGTTCCTTCTGGACCAGTTTTGAACTTGCGGTCTTCAAGGATCGCAAAAGAGATGCCAGCGTAGGTAAGGTCTGTAAAATAGACGCCGATATTACGTTCGATGGGCTTTGGGTCAACCGGGTCGGGGAGATGCCAAGTTTGTTGGCGCTGGACCATGTTGACGTATTCGGGCGCGTAGAAATATCCACCGCTTGGTCCGGCCGCATTAGTGGCTTGGATGCCGCCCTCACCCCAGAGGTTGGCTTGGCCGATGTCATGATCATCAGGGATCGTAATAGTGGGACGGTCGCGCATAATATCACGGAACTGTATGCCAAACTCAAGCCAGCCAGAGGTGTGTTGAGTGTGGTGGTAAGTCTGGTCGCCCGCGAAGAAGAGAATGTCAGGATCCTGCGCGATGAGGTTCTTAATGATAAGAGGCCGGGGTCCGGTAGTGCGGGATGAGTTGCAGGAGAGGTTTCCGACAACGATGGTTTCCTTGTCGGTGGGCTCGCGGCGGATCTTACCTTCAAAGGTCGCTTTTTCGGCGTGACGGAGTCGATAGGCATAGTCCTTGGTTCCGTCCCAGTCGTTGATGCGAAAGTGAGCTGACCAGCCAGGATAGATGATTTTTTGTTTGGCGATCTCCTTCCAAGTGTCACCTTTTTTGATTTCTAGGCGGACTTCCTGTGTCTCGTTTGGTTTGAGCGGGAAAAGTTGAGCAGTCATCTTGAGCGAGCTTCCCTCGAGGGTGTAGACGGCGAATCCGATGACCTCATTGCGAGGAACATCCAGGTTGATCATGGCTTTGCGATTTTTGCGCGGGGGTCCTTGGCGTGTCCACCAGTCGGAAGTGGCTCGGTTATCAAGGCTCGCGTATTTTTTTCCGAAGATCTTAGCAGAAGTGGGCATGAGTTCGCCGCTGGCAGAGAGGATGAAAGTAGACGCCAGAAGGGCGGGGAAAAGTGACTTCATGGGAGAGACGGTAACAATTGCGGGATAGGCTGACAATTCTCCATGACGGAAGAATAAAGGTGAAAAAAGCGCGCACGGATGACCGTGCACGCTTAGAAAGTTGGAAGTTCCGGGTGGGTTATGTTCGGGATGGCTTGGTCTGCTTGCGCTCGCGACCAGGTTGTGGAACAGGGGCGACAGGGAAGGAGTCAGTGAATTTGATATCATCCGGAGCCTGGTCTTCCTCGCTTTTCCAGTAGTCTTCCCAAGTGATTCGCTTGCCGGTGTGAGCGGCTTCGCGACCCAGAAGTCCGAGAGCGGTGGACTTGGCCATTTGTTCGCCGGTATTAACGATCTTCCCGGCGCGCAGGGCGGCGAAGAACTCGTTGTGGCAAACTTGATACATATTGTTCTCCTTGCCTTTCTCTTTGCGGAAGCGCCAGTTTTTCTTGCCCTCTTTATCGAGGGTGAAGACGTTCCAAGGCCCCACGGCTGTCCCGTTTTCACAGATCACACGGTGGATGTTTTCTCCATGTGTGTTCATCATTTGACGTTGCTTGACGTGGGCATAAACCCCGCCGGCGTATTCGTAAGTGACGTCGTAATGGTCGAAGATATTGGATTGATCTTCTCGGTGAGCGCGACCTCCATTGGCGATTGCGGCGATGGGAGCCTCGTCGTTCATGGTCCAAGCAACCTTATCCACGATGTGGATGCATTGCTCAACGAGAGGGCTGCCATTAAGCCACTCAAAGTTCTGCCAGTAACGGGTTTGGAATTCCACATCGCCCATGCCTTCGGGCTTCTTGGTGGCGTTGGAAAGCGGGGCAACCGGGCTGGCCAAATAGGTTCCGTAGATAGAAACCACGCGGCCGAGGTCACCGGAGTGAATTTGTTTGAAGAGCTCGCGGTTGGCCGGGGAATATCGCCAGCAGTATCCGTGTTGGATGGCCGTGCCTTTCTTTTTGGCCATCTGAGCGGACTCGATGACTGACTTGATGCCTGGCATGTCGATCGCCATGGGCTTTTCGACGAAAGCGTGAATTCCGGCTTCGACAGCGGCACGAAGGTGTTGGGGGCGGAAGTGGGGAGGAGTGCAGAGAAGGACGACGTCGACGCCGGATGACATCACACCTTTATAGGCATCCAATCCGATAAACTGTCGCTCCTTGGTTGCTTGCATGCGCTCATTAAAGCGGCCCCCGACTCCGAGGGCATTCTTGACTCCGCCTTCGAAGGCGTCACCGATCGCCCAGAGGACCACATTGGGATCGGCGCTCATGGCTTGGCCGAGAGCGCCACTGCCGCGACCACCACAGCCGATCACTCCGATTTTAATTTGGTCTGGCGAGTTTTGCGCCTTGATGATTCCGGGAAGAGAGGCTGCAAGGCCTGCGGCGGTGCCGGTTTTCAGGATAGTTCGTCGATTTTGGTCCATGATTTTTCTAAAGTGCTGGTTTATTGTCTAACGAGAAGGTCGTTGCTTTTGTTCGATCTTGCTGCGAAAAAGAGAAGCTTGATCAATAGTCGAAAGTGGTTACGTATTGCCCCAACAAGCTATTTCGATTTACGTGAAAAAAATTCAAATTGGTTCGCAAGAGGCGCAGGTGGGTGAAGTCGACGAGCTTTGTTGCGCTTTGGCCGATGAGGTCGAAGCGCTGATTCAGAGTCGAGTAAAGGCTGGAAAGTTCGCCGTTCTAGGGCTTGCGACGGGTAGCACGCCGCTTCCATTCTATGCGGAATTGATTCGTCGGCACCGGGAGGAAGGACTTTCGTTCGCCAATGTGATCAGCTTTAATCTTGATGAATATGAGGGTTTGGGTCGTGACCATGAACGGAGCTATTGGTGCGAGATGTGGAAAAATCTTTTTGATCATGTCGATGTGGAACCGGAAAACGTCTCAGTTCCGCCCTCGCTTTCGGACGATCCAGACCGAGCGGCCACTGAATATGAAGCGGCGATTCAGGCTGCGGGTGGAATTGATTGGCAGCTTCTCGGGATTGGAGGCGAAGGTCATATCGGATTTAACGAAAAAGGGAGTGCGCTGGATAGTCGGACCCGCCGTGTGGCTCTGGCACGTAAGACCATCATCGATGCTGCTCCAAGCTTTGGGGGCGAAGAAAATGTCCCAACTCATGCCATTACAATGGGGGTGGCTTCGATTTTGGAGGCAAAGCGGATAGTTTTGATGGCCCGCGGCGCATCAAAGAAAGAAATCGTTCATCTTGCCATATCTGGGGAAGTTGGACCGGACGTCCCCGCAAGCTTTTTACAAAATCACAAAAATGTCGGCTGGTTTCTTGATGGCGATGCGGCAGGATCATGAAAAGATGCTCGGAATCAAAAAACTCATCGAAACAGCTAGAGGTCTTCCGCAACCGGACGATTACTTCAATGGCTTAGATTGGGATGGCGAGATTCTGCCTCGCGAAATCGTTTCATTTTGCCGGATGGCGCAGGATCACCGGACTAGTGGTTGGGATGGAATTTCAGCCAAGGCAGGTCGTTACGACCAGCACTCTCGATACGTGCTTTTGGTTGCCTTAGAAGGTAAGGGAAGCATGGGGGTGGAGACCAAAACTCGCCAGATTCATCAAGAGGAAGCTCATTTACTCTTCCCCCACCAGATCCATTATTACATCGATTTACCTGAAAAGTTTACGTGGCTATACGTCACCTTTGATCTTGAAGGTCCGGCACGGCAAATCCTCGAGCTTTGGCGTTCGGGTGGCCGTAAGATAAATGGTCATACTAAGAGCTTGCTGATGGAATTCTTGGCAGAATTCCAAAATGGGGATGGATTGCAGAGCAGCATCGCTCTTGGCAAGGTGTTCGAAGCGATGGAAACCGCTGAGCCTGCGCAAAACAAAGCCGACCCGGATGCCGACCTTGTGGCACAGATTAAGAAATACGTCATGGAAAACCTCGAGGATGATCTCGCTATGCCGGCCCTTTCAAGGGCGATGGGGGTTTCCGAAAGCTATCTACGGGCGGTTTTCCGCGATGGGGCCGGAGTTTCTTTGGGCAACTTCGTGCGATCGGTCCGTCTCGTGCGGGCCACTTATCTCCTAGAGCAAGGCGAACTCGACCTTGGCGTAATTGCTGGGCGCACCGGCTTCGGCTCCCTCACCAGTTTTACCCGTGCCTTTCGGCGCATGTACGAAATGACTCCGAGTTCTTACCGCAAACGTTCGCGGGTTGAGGCTTGAAAAGAAAATTAAACAATACTAAATAAGACAATGAGCAATTCCAATTCTAGCACGACAACCAAGTTGTCGATTATGATGTTTCTCCAATTTTTTGTTTGGGGAGCTTGGTTCGTTACTCTGTTCCTCGTTCTCGGAGGAAATGGATTGGAAGATGTGACCGCAGATGCTTATTCGACTGCTCCAATCGCGGCGATTATAGCCCCACTTTTTTTGGGGCTGATTGCTGATCGTTTTTTCTCATCGGAGAAAGTAATGGGCGTCTTGATGCTCGTTGGTGGAGTTTTGATGCTTTTAGTTCCCGGTGCGGTCGGGAACGGCAATGGCAGCTTGGTCTTTTGGCTCTTCATGGGCCACATGCTTTGCTATATGCCTACCTTGGGGCTAGGTAATACGATCGCGTTTACTCACCTTCCACGAGATGTTTTTCCAAAGGTGCGCGTTTGGGGTACGGTCGGTTGGATTGTTGCGGGCTTGGTCACTGGGTATTTGGGTTGGTCTGCAAGTACGAATCTTTTCTGGATGGCGGGCATTAGCTCGGTTGCCCTAGGTGCTTTCTGTTTCTGTCTTCCGAATACGCCCCCGCCCTCCGCTGGTCAGCCGGTTAATGTTAGGGCTTTGTTCATGGTGGATGCATTCAAGATGTTCGCTATTCCAGCTTTCGCGGTCTTTATGATTTGCTCTACCTTAATTTGTATTCCTCTCGCGTATTATTATTCGAATGCTTCTCCATTCCTTGCGAATATGGGATTTGAGCAACCCGCTTCGGCAATGTCTATCGGCCAAATGTCGGAGATTTTCTTTATGTTACTGATTCCATTCTTTTTCCGAAAATTGGGAGTAAAATGGATGATCATGATTGGCATGATGGCTTGGGTTCTGCGCTATATCTTGTTCGCTCTCGGCGCTCCTGATCAGGTCGCTTGGATGCTCTTCGCTGGCATCGCTCTCCACGGAATTTGTTACGACTTTTTCTTCGTTACCGGCTTCATGTATGCGGACCGGATTGCTCCCAAGAATATCAAGGGTCAGGTGCAAAGTATGTTGGTCTTCTTCACCCAAGGGGTGGGGATGTTCATCGGCTTTAAAGTTGCCGCCGCGAAGTTGGGACCAGTGAAGTCAACTTCGGGTTCTCTTGGCTCTGCTATCACGGCGGGCCGACCTGAAGAGAAAATTGGTTTTTTTGAGCAATTTGGGCAGATGTTTTCGGTTTCAATGCCGAGTGAGGTTGATTCAGAGCTTCTCTCATCTGCTAGTGACCTTTGGAAGGACTACTGGATGCTTCCCGCTTATATGGCTGCGGCTATCGCGGTAATTTTCTTTTTGGGTTTCTGGGATAAATCAAAGGACGATTCCGAAGAATGATTCTGGCCTTCCACGTCGGCGACTTTGCGGCTGTCGCAATCATCGTCATTATCATCGGGTGTTCGATTGGCGGGATGGTGAAGTTTTTCAAAGCAATCAAAGTATTAAAAAAAGGGCCTCCCGAGGGTGATCCCAAGATTGCAGCAGAGCAGGAACAAGAATTTCAAAATCATGAGCAAGACGATTAAAGTATTATGTGTTGGAGCGGGTCACATGGGCACTTCCCACGCCCGGGCCTACCACGCGATTGACGGGTTTGAGATTTGCGGGATTGTCACCCGTTCTGAAGGCAGCCGCAGGGCGCTCAATGAAGATCTCGAAGCAAGCTATCCTGAGTTTGGTGATTATTATGAAGCCCTTGAGGCCACCAAACCGGATGCAGTCTCCATCTCAACCTACCCGGATACCCACGCTGATTTTGCTAATGCAGCGATGGAAGCTGGTGCTGATGTTTTTATCGAAAAGCCTCTTGCTGAAACGGTCGCGGAAGCCGAAGAGATCGTTGCCAAGGCCCGCGAGACTGGACGTAAGTTGGTGATCGGTTATATCCTTCGGCATCACCCGAGTTGGATCAAATTTATAGAGGTTTCTCACAGTCTTGGTAAGCCGCTTGTGATGCGGATGAACCTGAATCAGCAATCGAGTGGCGCGAATTGGGAGACGCATAAAAACTTGATGTCTTCCATTTCTCCTATCGTGGATTGTGGAGTTCACTACGTCGACGTGATGTGCCAAATGACTCGAAGCAAGCCGGTCCGCGTCAGTGGGATTGGAGCCCGCCTGACTGATGAACTTCCAGAAGGAATGGTGAACTATGGCCAACTCCAAGTGACCTTTGAGGATGGAAGCGTTGGTTGGTATGAAGCCGGCTGGGGTCCCATGATGAGCGAAACCGCCTTTTTCGTTAAGGACGTCGTTGGCCCGAAAGGCTGTGTTACGATCTCCGCCAAAGATGCGAGCGGGGAGGGGGCTTCAGCGGATGTCGATTCCCACAGCAAGACCGAAGCGTTGAGACTCCATTACAGCGAACTCAATGACGAAGGTCAGTTTGTGAAAGAAGACGATTGGATTACCACCGATGATGAGCCGGATCACGACGGATTGTGCTATCGTGAGCAGGAATACTTCCTCAAAGCGATTTTAGAAGATACTGATCTTGGGGACCACATGGATGATGCTATCAGCTCTATGCGTATTGTTGCAGCGGCCGATGAAAGCTTTCGCACTGGTAAAACCGTAGAACTCTAAACCCCAAAACCTAAAAAATTATGAAAGCAATGCTACTGGCAATCGCCACCATCAGCTCCGCCTGCGCGGGGGAATTCGTTGATCTTTTTAACGGCAAGGATTTTTCCAATTGGGGTGCTGCCGGCAAGGCTGAGCAAGCTGGTTATGAGGTCAAGGATGGCACCATCACGTCGACCCGAAAGTGCCGCGTTCTGAAGACCGAAAAGCAGTATTCCAACTATGTCTTACACTTTGAGTTTAAGCTTACTCCAGGAGCAAACAACGGACTTGGGATTCACTACCCAGGTCAAGGCGATGCTGCTTACACTGGTATGGAGATCCAGATCCTCGACAACACCCACCCTAAGTATGCTAATCTTAAGGACTTCCAATTCCACGGTGGGCTTTATACCTTAGTCGCTGCCAAGAAAGGTCATCTCAAGCCGGTTGGTGAGTGGAATAAAGAGGTAGTGACCATCGATGGTGCTAACGTAAAAGTGGAGCTAAATGGCACGCTTATAATGGAGGCCAACCTCGATGACATCAATAAGACCAAGCCGAAGCATCAAGGAGCGAAGCGCCGTGAAGGCCACATCGCTTTTTGTGGTCACGGAGACATCGTGAGCTTCAAGAATATCAAGATTAAAGAGCTTGCTGCTAAAAAGGCGAAGTAGCTTTCATCTAGCTAATTTCAGATCCATCGTCACGAGTTGACGGTGGGTTTTTTGTTTCCCCTGAGCTTAGGAAACTGCGTTCACACGGTCTCGATTCCGTGGCAGCGCAACGACGGTGGAAGCCGCAATAAGAACGCAAATTGAGCTGGTCCACATGCATCCTGAAAGTCCGTGCCACTGATAGATGAGGCCTGAAAGCAAGGTGCCAAAAAGTCGGCCACCGGCGTTTGCCATATAGTAAAAGCCAACATTTAGGGCCGCTTTGTCCGAATCCGAGTAGGCTAGGATGAGGTAGGAATGAAGGGCCGAATTCATAGCGAAGACGATCCCGAAAAGAATGAGTCCTCCGAGGATAGTCTTTGTGAGATTCCATTCGAATTGCACCCCCACCGCGATGGCGATGGTGACCACGCTGAGGGCAATTCCCCAAGCAAGAGTAGTTGCGGCCGTGCTGCCAACATCGCCCTTTTTCTTGGCAATGGCGGGAGCGGAGGCTTGCACGATACCGTATCCGATAACCCAGATCGCCATGAAGGAACCGATCGCGGTGAAATCCCAACCGAGGTGGGCGCTGAGGAAAACTGGGAGGGCCACCACAAACCAAACGTCGCGGGAGGCAAAGAGGAAGAATCGGGCAAAGGACAAGATGTTGATTTCGCGTGATTTTGAGAAGAGTTCTTTGAATTTCGCCTTCTGTTTCGATCGGCCCAAGTCTCCTTGAAGTCCTAAGATTGAGGTGAGTAAAACGAGGCCTAGCGCGAATGCCATAACCCAGAGGCTCCATTGAAATCCGAGGCTCGCGAGCAGGACTCCCCCAAGAAGAAATCCTACCCCTTTGAGGGCGTTTTTGGATCCGGTTAGGATGGCAACCCAGCGGAAGAGACCGGATTGAGTGGCGGAATCTTCCTTGGGAAGGAGCACACGGACTGCGCTCTTTGAGCTCATTTTTGTGAGATCTTTAGCCACGCCGGAAAGGGCCTGGGTCCCCATGATGTAGCCTACCGCAAGCCAAAGCCCCCAGTCGGGGTTGATTAAAGAGAGTAATACCAGCGAGATGATTTGGAGAGAGAGCCCAGAGGTAAGCGTGATTTTGAGCCCCTTGGTCGAGGCTAACCAACCTCCGAAAAGGTTGGTTAGAATTCCGCAGAATTCATAAAGGAGGAAGAGGAAAGCGAGTTGGATCGGGTTAAGCCCCCTTTCATGAAAGTGTAAGAGAACGAGCATTCTCAAAGCGCCATCTGTGAGGGTGAATCCCCAGTAGGCGGCGGTGACAAGCACGTAATTCTTGATGTTCATCTCTTAAAGGGATGAGGCCACGATCTTTGTGAGGTCCATCATCCGGTTGGAGTAGCCCCACTCATTATCATACCATACCAGCAATTTAACCTGAGTTCGGTTCACCATCATAGTGGAAAGTGCATCGACGATTCCTGAACGGGGATCGTTGACGTAGTCGGCCGAAACCAGAGGTCGTTCCTCGTAGCCGAGAATCCCTTTGAGTTCGCCTTCCGATGCTGTCTTGAGCGCTGCGTTGACTTCTTCGACGGAGCTTTCTTTTTCCAATTCGAAGACACAGTCGGTTAGGGACGAGTTGAGCATAGGGACGCGAACAGCCACGCCGTTGAGGCGGCCTTTTAATTCGGGATAAACCATGGTAATAGCGGTAGCCGATCCAGTGGTTGTCGGGATAAGCGAGTTGATGGCAGAGCGAGCTCGTCTGAGGTCTGGATGAGGAGCATCTACGATGATCTGGGTGTTGGTGAGATCGTGAAGAGTGGTAATCATACCGTGTTTAATCCCGAATGTTTCGTTGATGACCTTGACTACTGGGCCGATGCAATTGGTGGTGCAGGAAGCGGCGGTGATGAGGTGGTGTTCGGCGGGCCGATAAAGATGTTCATTACACCCAACCACGATATTGAGGGCGCCTTCCTTGATTGGAGCTGCGACGATGACCTTTTTGATCCCCTGATCAAAATAGGGTTGGAGAAGGGCCGGGATTCTGAATTTTCCAGAGCATTCGAGAACGATCTCTACTCCTTTTTTAGCCCAATCAACGGCGCCCGGGGTGTCCACTGATGAATAGCTGATGGTCTGCCCATCAATTGTGATCGATTGTTCATCTGTGGTGATTTCGTGATCCCAGCGACCGTGCACCGTATCGAACTCAAGAAGGTGTGCAGCAGCTTTCGCGCTGGCATGAGGTTCATTGATATGGACAAATTCTAGCTCTTCCGAGTCGAAGGCTGCGCGGAGATCGAGTCGGCCGATCCGGCCAAATCCGTTAATTCCAATTTTTGTAGGCATAATTTTTTTGTGATGCTTGTTAAGAAATGCTGGGCTTTGTTGGGCAGCAAAGTTCGGGCCGTCCCTGACAGCAGTCTTCGGTGAGGAACGCCATGAGCTGAGACATCCTCTTGCTTTGGAGCCGATACTTGATGGAGCGTCCGGTCTTCTCCGAATCGATCAGCCCCGCAGTGCTCAATTCCTTGAGGTGGAAAGACAAGGTGGGTTTGGGAATGCCTAAGGCACGTGAAAGATCTCCGGCGCAAAGTCCATCTGGACTGTTCTTAGCGAGAAGACGAAATACTTCTAATCGGGATTCTTGCGCAAGTGCGGACAACGCAATGCTGGCCTCCCTTAGTTTCATAATTCTAGAATAATAAAAATAAATAGAGAGGTCAAGTGACGTATTTTGTATCCTTAGCGACGAGCAGGGACCATAGAGCTTGAGCGATAGTTCAAGCAGTCAGCTGGATGCTATTAAACCTCATTGGTGAAACGACGGCGGAGATGCTTGAGATAGGATTTTGGATCGGTTTTGGATCCAGTGGCTTGTTCCATTAGATCTTGAGGAAAGAGAGTGGAGCCGTGCTGGTGGATGTTCTTTTGCATCCAGCCGAGGAGAGGGAGGAAGTCGCCTTTCGAGAAAGCAGAGGAGGTGGGCTCATCTTTCATGGCAGCCTCAAAGAGTTGGGCGGAGTTGATATTGCCCAGCGAGTAAGTGGCGAAGTATCCGATTCCACCCATGGACCAGTGGATGTCCTGAAGACAGCCTTCGGAATCAGTTTGGGGTCTGAAGCCGAAGAGTTTTTCGAACTCGTCATCCCATGCAGCGGGGACGTCGGAGACTTCTAGTGCCCCTGCCAGGAGGGCGCGTTCGAGTTTAAAGCGGAGGAGAATGTGAAGGTCGTAAGTGGCTTCGTCGGCTTCGACGCGAATTGGGGAGTAAGCGGCTCGATTGACGGCGGGGAGGAATTCGTCGAGCGAGATTTTGCTAAGATGGGGAAAGAGTTGTTGGGCGCGGGGATACCATTTTTCCCAAAAGGGGCGGGAGCGACCAACGTGGTTTTCCCAGAGGCGTGATTGAGATTCGTGAATGCCAAGGGAGACGGCTTGGCCCGAAGGAAGGTGGAATTCGGAGGTGGGAAGGCCTTGTTCGTAAAGCCCGTGGCCGGTTTCGTGCATGACACCGAAGAGAGAAGAAGCGAAGTCGTTGTTTTCGTAGCGAGTGGTCAGGCGGACGTCGGCAGGTCCGAGGGTGGTGCAGAAGGGGTGGGCGGTGGTGTCGATCCGGCCTTGGGCAAAGTCAAAGCCTAGAGATTCAGCAATTTCGCGGTTTAAGGTTTGTTGGGCTTCGATCGGGGCGGGGCCGTAAAGAAAATCGGCAGGGATGACAGATGATTTTTCAACAGCGGCGGCGGCGATTTCGGCGAGCTCGGTATCAATGGAATCGAAGAGGGTGGCAATTTCGCGGGTTTTGGCTCCACGTTCGTATTCACAAAGAAGAGCATCGTAAGGTTCATCTTCGAAGCCCCAGTGGCCAGTCTTTTCACGGGCGATTTCGAGGAGTTTGGCGAGGTGGGGAGCGAAGGTTTGGAATTCGTTTTTTTCACGAGCTTCGGACCAGGCGGCTTTGGCAAGAGAGGATGTTTCGGAGTCGCGCTCAACGAGTTTCTGCGGCAGCTTGGTGGCGCGTTCGTAGCGGTGGGTGAGTTCGCGTTGGTTGGCGGGGTCAAGGGAGGCGAGACCATCACAGAATTCGTCTGAGGTTTGAAGTTTGTGGATTTTTCCTTGGAGGTAAGCGAGTTGTTTGGCTCGATGTGCGACCGATCGAGCGGGCGAATAAGTTTCTTGGTCCCAATCTAGGGTGGCGGAGGTCGATGAAAGAAGGGAGATTTCTTGGAGAAGATCTTGGATGTGAGCCATGGAAGAAGATTAACGGAAGGTGTGAAAAAGGCGAAGATGATTTCTGGCCTGGAGATTCGCTGGACGCGTTGTCTCTGGCTTGGTTAACTTGTGATCCCATAAATTAATGACCGAAAAATTCCAGATTCAGAACCTTATCGAGCAGAGTCAGACTCGCACGGTTCACCGGGTTCGAGGGAGCGATGGAACTATCTTGAGACTCACGCGGATTTTATTGGACGAAGATGATCGTGAGCAGTTGAAGCGATCGCAAAACCTTCGAGGGGCGTTGGCTGAACTTAAGGCTCTACGGCACTCGTCTTTAGCTGAAGTGCTGGATTGTGGTTTGGATGAAAAAGGAATTCCGTGGGTAATGTCGCGGTGGGAGAAGGGAAAATTGGTAGGTGAGATTAAGATTGAGGAGCAGGAAATACAGACGGTTTCGAAATATGCCAATCGATTGCTGAACGACTTTGGGCGAATGGCGGGGGTCGTGAATTTCGATACTGCTGAGATTTTCTTTTCCGGAGAGAATCGTGAAAGCTGTGTCTTTCAGATCGATTATTTCAGGTGGTTTTCGGATATTGCTTCGGGAATCAGTCCGGGCATGAATTATGATGCCAAAGAGCAAGTTCGTCAGTTGTTGGCGGGCCTCGCGATCAAACAGCTGAAGTTGCCGAAGAAGAAGGAGACCAATCCGATTCCATTTGTTGATGAGCGAAGTCCTGCTTTGCGGATCGCCGAACCGATCAGGGAATCATGGTTTGGACGCCTGTTGATTTGGCTCTGTTTGATAGGGGCTTTGGCCGCGATTGGTTGGCTAACAGTTGAGGGAATGGGAAGAGTAAGAGAGAATCCAAGGGCGTCGGACTGGAAGGCCGGAGAACGGCCGTAGGATTTTTAAACAAACTTCCGAAGAATCGTAGAGTCTTGAGACGTATTTGTTTTATGAGGTTTATTTTATCACTTGTCTTCGCCTGTTCCATGTCGTTTGCCGAGCAGCTAATTCCTGATGAGCAGAAGACTTATAAAAAGGTCGGGAAGGTTGAGCTCCAGCTTCATATTTTTAATCCTAAAGGTCACAAGGCGAGTGATCAGAGGCCAGCGATTGTTTTTTTCTTTGGTGGTGGTTGGAGCGGTGGAACGCCTTCGCAGTTTTATCCACAATGCGAGTATCTTGCGAAGCGTGGGATGGTGGCGATTTCAGCAGAGTATCGAGTGAAGAGTCGTAATGGAACGTCGCCGCTCGAGTGTGTTAAAGATGGAAATTCAGCGGTTCGATGGGTTCGTTCTCATGCGGAGGAGTTGGGAATTGATCCCAGCAAGCTAGCTGCTGGTGGTGGCTCGGCAGGAGGGCATGTGGCCGCGGCGACCGGCACAACCAAAGATATTCTGGAAAAGGGCGAGGATGTTTCGGTTTCCTCAAAGCCAGATGCATTGGTTCTCTTCAATCCGGTCTACGATAATGGTCCGAAAGGATATGGCCATAGCAGGGTGAAGGAGTATTGGAAACAGATCTCGCCGATGCACAATCTTGACAAAGAAACCCCGCCCACGATCGTTTTTTTGGGCACCAACGATAAGTTGATCCCGGTAGCGACAGCGAAAAAGTATCGCCTTCTCATGAAGGAGGCGGGGGTTCGCTCCGAGTTGTTTCTTTATAAGGAACAGCCGCATGGTTTTTTTAACGCGGCGAAATATGATGAGACGGTGGAAGAGATGGATCGGTTTTTGGTTTCACTGGGATTCCTCGTCGAGAATCTGAAAGACTGATTGCAGAGATTGATTTGATTCAGCAGGGTGACGTTCGTGAAAGCTGTGTTTTTTTTCTCCCTAGCTTGTTTCTCTATTCTTATGACAGCGTGCACAGTTTACGAGGATGTGGATCCACATATGAATGGCTGGCGGTCGCCAAAATTGTCAGCGCCGGATCAATTTGGCCAAGAGGTAAATATTAAGCATGCCACGTCTGGCCCGTGGGCGGTCGTTTTCTTTTACCCAAAGGCGGATACACCGGGGTGAATTAAGCAGGTGAAATCGCTGCGGTCTGCATTTGCGATATTGACGGAAAATAAGATTCAAGTGATCGGAGTTTCTATGGACACGATTGCCGAGCAACGATCTTTCTCGGACAAGTTCGATATTCCCTTCCCCCTTCTTTGCGATACGACCGGAACAATTTGTGAGGCTTATCGAATCGAGCATCCTAAGAGCAAGCCACGACGTGAGACTTTTCTGTTTCGGAATGGAGTGTTGGTGCACCACGATCGCGCCGTGAATCCAATGTCTCAGGCGCGCGATGTGATTACCAGTATCAATGAGCTGGTCGGTGGTTAGTCGCAGTAGGATCTGACTGATCCGATCATTCTGCACCCTGATAGGCTTTGATGCCGCTGAATCCCCCTTCGGTTGAGGGGTCTTTCACTTGTAGGAAAGACAGGGGCTTACCCTAAAATTGATAAGTCTCTGGTGGGCTCGTCTGAATATCTTTTTGGTTACGGTGATCATTTTAGGGCAAGTTCCGAAGGCGGATGTTTTTGAATTCGATGGGGGAACCTTCGGATTCGAGGCAGAGATAACCTTCGGCGGGGTTGCAGTTCGTTCCGCCCGAAACTTCTTCGCCATTTACCCAAAGGCGCACCTCACCGTTGATCGCTCGGATATAGTAGTGGTTCCACTCGTTGATGCCTTTGGTGAGACGTTTGGTCGGGAAGCTGCGTTTGCCGTTTGGAGCGACAGGTGGAAAGGGCTTCATATTAGCTGGTCCGGTGGGGAAGACATCACCATGAGAGGTGAACCAATCAGAGGGTTTTCCTTTATTTTTTTCCCAGTTGGTCTCGTATCCAAGGTCTAGAACTTGGACTTCGATGCCATCGGGGAGGCGACCTTTCCCGGCGGCAAGTTTCTCGATGGAAGCGGGGCTGGCCCAAGCAAAAATCCCAGAGTTTCCCGCGTGTTTTTTGTGCATCCACTCGCAGACAAGTTCGAAGTTTTTGGTGGGCTTCTTCATGCGAATAACGCCTACTGGATTACCGGTGCAGGAAGCATGCCCACCGTCCCAAGTCCAGGTTTTTGGGTTGCAATTCACATTTACAAAGTCTTCGCCGGTGAGCTCACGCCACCCTTGCCCGGTGCCATCGATAAAGGCTTTTTTTACCGCTGAATTAGTTTTGCTTTTAGTCTCTTTTTCTTCAGAGAAGCTCGGGGCGACAAAGATACCGAGGAAGATGGCTCCAAGAATCGAGTGGTTTTGGAAATTTTTTAGAATCATGATCTTGCAATACGCGATCAAGATCGCAACCTTGTCGGAATCCCTAACAAATTCGATTTAAAGTTATGAACAAACAAATCTCAAATTTCAGCCGACGAAAGTTTGTCGGCTTTGGTCTCGCTTCCGCTCTTGCTCCCTCGGTGGTGCGAGGAAAATCGCCAAACGGGAAACTCAATATGGGAATCATCGGCTCTGGTGGTCGTGGGGGAGCAAACTTGAACGGAGTGAAAGCAGAGAACATTCATACTCTCTGCGATATTAACCGGAAGACACTTGAGGCGGTGCAGAAAAGATTTAAGGGAGCAAAGACGACGACCGATTGGCGTGAAGTGGTAAGTAATCCAGACATTGATGCGGTGGTGATTAGCACCGCGGACCACCATCATGCTCCGGCGGCGATTGCAGCGATGAGGGCTGGGAAACATGTTTACTGTGAAAAGCCGCTGGCCCATACCGTGCAAGAAGCACGTTGGATGCAGGAGGAATATGCGAAAGCGAAGGGGAAAATTGCGACCCAAATGGGGACTCAAATCCATGCAGGGGGGAGTTATCGTCGCGCCGTGGAATTAATCCAAGCGGGAGCGATTGGTCGGGTGAAAGAAGCGCACGTCTGGTGCAGCCGGAGTATTCGTGATGTGGAACAGGCGGTTCTCGAGAAGCAGGCAGTACCTGATTACTTTGACTGGGATGTCTGGCTTGGCCCAGCCGCTGACCGAGCCTACAATGAAGGATATTGGAAGGGTGGTAATTTGAATTGGAATCGTCGTTGGGAGTTTGGGAATGGCGTTCCTGGAGATATGGGAAGCCATTTGATCGATTTGGCGTGGTGGGCCTTGAAGCTTCGGCACCCAACTCAGATTTCTTCACAGGGCCCAGCGCCCGATTCAATTGGCGCCGCACCCTGGCAGGAAATCACTTGGCAGCATCCTGATGATGTGAAGGTGGTGTGGTATCATGGTCCGGAAGGAATGAAGCGCCGGAGTGAGGTTCTTCAGCCAATGGTTGGCAACGACACCAAAATTAGTAAGTGGGGAATTGGCGTGGCCTTCGTCGGTGAAAATGGAGTGTTGGTTTCGGATTACGGGAAAAATGTCCTCAGTCCGTCGTCCAAGTTTAAAGATTACCAGAGACCCCAGCAGTCGATTGAGCCTTCCGCAGGTCACTACAATGAATGGCTAAAGGCCTGTCGCGGTGAAGGGGAAACACTCTGTAACTTTGATTACTCGGGGTCATTAATTGAACATAATTTGCTTGGCAATGTGGCCCATCGCGCAGGCCAGACGCTTAAGTGGGATGCCAAAAATTTTAAAATTACGAATGATGAAGCTGCGAACAAACTCCTGACGAAAGAGTATCGAAAAGGCTGGGAAATCAATGGTTGAGTAGAATTTTTACTTTTGATTTAGTCCCGCCGGATTCTCCGGTGGATAGGCTATGCTTTTTCGATGTTAGACAATTGATCGCTAATTCAAGGTAATTGCGCGACAGCAAACTTGGGGGAAAGGGCGTAGAAAATGGCATGCAGTTGCTACCAGCCCTCCAGACCCGGAATACCGGATGTGGAAAAAGCTTCTCAGCCTCTCTCTTGGTGGCTGTTCTAAGCGCGGTTGCGATTTGCGCGGCGCTGGCGTTGATTTCAGTGCGAGTTCATCTTGCGATGACCTTGGCACAAGCACCCCCTGAGCCTATTACGGTAGATTATACGGAGCCCGTTCGCAAAAAGGTTAAGCCTGAAGCCAATTTGGCGCCGGAGCGGATTATTACGGTTTCGAATGGTCCATCTTTTGCGCGAATGAAATCTCGCGTGCCAATCCAAGCACCGCCAAAGTTTACCGAAGCACCGGAGCCCCAGCCTAGTATCAGAGAGCTCTTGGTTCTTGAAGAGTTGGATCTTAAAAATCGTTTCGAGGAAAATGTTGACCCCGGGAAGGCGAAAACCAGTCTCAGTATTGCGAAGAAGAGCCTGCCGGCCAAGCGTTCTATTCCTACCCAGGCTGAACTTGTGGAGCGCGAGAATGCTCGACTTGCTGGAGAAGTGACTCAGCAAGCTTCAGTAGTATCACGGAGCACTCCTCATTATCCCAAGAGTGCTCGGCGCAAAGGCCTCCAAGGGCGCGTGGTCGTTACTGTAACAGTCGGAACTTCCGGTAAAGTCTCGAGTTGTCAAATTTCACAGAGTAGTGGGTATTCCATGCTCGACCAATCGGCGGTGAGTGCGGCCCGGCGTTATCGCTTTTTCCCGGCTAAGAATGGTCTGGGGCAGGCCATCAGCGTGCGGAAAGCCATCCCCTTTAATTTTCAGCTGACTAGCTAGGGCCGCTAAGACTGGTTTTGACCGTTTCTTCTCATCGACTTGCTCTTGACTCAATAATGCTAATGCGACTCAATCTCAGTAAACCTAAATCCAAATATACAAATGACAAAAAACATCGGAATATTCTCCCTGACCTCAGCTCTTGCGGTCGGAGTATTGTCGGCGCAAGACGCCATCGAAACATTGGCGACAGTCAATGTAATCGGTAGTAGCGAAAACATCCTCGGATTGACCGGATCCGGAGCCTTTCTTGAGGCCGAGGATTACCAAAAGAAAGGTCTCACCAATATTCAACAAATTCTCCGCAAGGTACCGGGTGTATATATCCGGGAAGAAGACGGTTTCGGAAACTTCCCGAACATCTCCCTTCGTGGAGGTGATGGAACGCGGTCTGAAAAGGTTACGCTCATGGAAGATGGAATTCTGACAGCACCTGCGGCTTACTCGGCGCCTTCTGCCTACTACTCGCCACGCGCCAGCCGCATGTCGGGAATCGAAGTTTTGAAGGGATCCAGTCAAGTTAAGTATGGTCCTCACACAACTGGTGGTGTTATCAACTTCCTTTCCACGGAAATTCCATCGGAAGAGACTTTTTACACCCGCAATACCTATGGAACGTATAACACATTCCTTTCCCATAATTATTATGGTGACACTGTAAGGACCGCGACAGGAACATTCGGATACCTTTTCGAGCTTTTCCATCACTCCAGTGGCGGATTCCGCGACATTGATGCAGGCGGTGGGTTATCCAGCTCTAACAATACGGGGTTCAAGCTTACCGAGCCCATGATTAAACTTTTCTGGGAACCAGATGCAGCACTTCGCCAGCGATTTGAATTCAAGTATGGCTATCAAGATTTTAACTCTGATGAGTCTTATATTGGCCTCACGGAAGACGATGTGGTCAACAATCCAAATCGTCGCTATTCGGCTACACGTTTCGATAATATGGCGTCAGAGCACCATCGCTCATATTTGAAGTATCGCGTGGAGCCTAGTGAAAATCTTAATTTTGAATTTGCGGCATACTACAATCAGTTTTCCCGTAATTGGGCGAAGGTAGACGACATTGTAGGTGGAGCGAACTCAGTTCGTGGGGCCCTTGCGACGGGTAATGGATTAGACATTCTTCAAATGACCGGACCTGGTTCATTGATCTTCCGAAATAATAACCGCGACTACTCAGCTTATGGTTATCAGTTTCAGGGCGATTACTCTTTTGCTTCTGGTAATGTAGAGCACCTCTTGCAATTCGGAGCGCGTTACCATCGTGACGATGTTCGCCGTTTCCAAAATGATGAGCAGATTAACCTCGGTGCCACTGGAGGTGTTACCGACCGTGTTGTGGGCGCTCCTGGAAGCCAAGGAAACCGTTACCAGCAAACTGATGCCCTCGCTTTTTGGGTCCAAGATGAAATTTCTGTTGGTAATTTGACCTTCAGTCCTGGTGTTCGTTATGAGAATCTTGATCAGTCGTTCAACGACTATAAATCAGATCAATCTGGAACTTCCTCTTTTGACTTAGTTTCTCCTGGAGTCGGATTCAATTACGAGCTCGACAACTCTACTGCGCTTTATGGTGGCGTATATCGTGGAATGTCAACTCCAGGGCCTCGTTCAGCCGCTAAAAGCGGAGTCGTGGAAGAGAAGTCTATGGGCTACGAGTTAGGCTATCGTTACCAGAGTCCAAAGATAAGCTATGACTTTGGTGCTTTCCTCACTGACTTCGACAACCTCATTGCAACGGATGCCGGTCTTGGTGCGGTTGAGAATGCAAAAAATATTGGCGAAGCTGAAGTCTTCGGGTTTGAGGCTCAAGTCTCCTATGATCCTCTTGGCGGAAGCGGAGGCGAGCTGTCGTTGCCGATGTATGTCAGTGCCACTTGGACTGATGCCACTTTGACTTCGACGATTACCGAAGGTGGTGGTGATGATATTTTCGCCGGAGCTACCGATGGTTCGCAAATGCCTTACATGCCAGATTGGCAGTTGGCTGCTGGGGTTGCTCTCGCTAAAGGAGCCTGGAGTCTTGCTTTGGATGCGACGTTTGTTTCAGACGCTTTCGGCACCGCTCAAAATGTTGACTCACCAAGTCAGGATACGACTGGAGCTGGAGCGCGTGCAGGTAAGATTGACGAGCTTCTGCTCTTTGACCTGACAGGAACTTACGATATCACCGAGAATGTTACCTTACTCGCTGGAGTAAATAACCTTTTTGATGAGCGTGGAATTACTTCCCGTCTCGCCCGCGGACCCCGGGCAAACATTGGTCGGAACGCCTTCTTAGGTTTCGAAGCCAAGTTCTAAGATTCTTCAATTGATATACATAACAAAGGACGGTCTGGGATCAATAGATCCCGGATCGTCTTTTTTTGTCTTGGGCGCTTTTCTTCTGTGTCTGATTGCTTTCAGGGGAGAGAATTTGAAAGTCATTGTAGAAAGTGATGGCTTAAAATTGTTGGATGCAACCTTAAGATACTGCTGCAACATGAGCCGAATTGTCTTGTTAGGGGAGGTCAATTATCTTATTTACTCGCCTCCAATGAAGAAGAGCCTTTCAAAGATCTGGATCACCTTGAGCTGCTTTGTGGCTTCCGGTTCCAGCCTCTTGGCTGCCGACCAAGCTGCTGAAACAACTTCGGTCCCCGAGCCCTCGGCAATCTTGATTGGCGGCTTGTGTGGTATTTTTTTCCTGCTTTGGCGGCGCAAGTGAGGGGGTGGCCAGTTGGTGGAACTTTCGTTTCTTACTTGCATATCTAGGCAAACCCTGAGATTCCGCGCGTCTCCCCAAGCGCCTGTTGCCTTTGTGCCGAACGCTAATTGATACGCCATGGATACCCCTATGTTTGCCGATCTCGGCCTCCCCGATGTTCTCCTTTCTGCCGTGCTCGACATGGGGTTTGAGAGCCCTTCGCCTATTCAAGCCAAGACTATCCCGCTCGCTTTGGAGGGAAAGGATCTCATTGGTCTCTCTCAGACTGGTTCCGGAAAAACGGCGGCATTTGCGCTGCCGACTCTGGCTGGAATTGATGCTCATCTTGCCGAGCCTCAGGCTTTGATTATTTGCCCTACTCGTGAGCTTGCAGTGCAGGTCTGCGAAGAGGTATTTCGTCTTGGTTGTAAAATTAAAGGTTTGCGAGCTCTCCCAGTTTACGGCGGTGCGCCTATTGATCGTCAGTTAAAGGGACTCCGTAAAGGAGCGCATATCGTGGTGGGAACACCGGGTCGTTTGCTTGACCACTTGAAGCGCCGTAGTTTTGACCCGCGAAATATCAAGACTGTGATTCTTGATGAGGCAGACCGCATGCTGGACATGGGTTTCCAAGAGGAGATGGAAGAGTTATTGGCGGCGTTGCCTCAAGATCGTCAAACGATGTTTTTTTCTGCGACGATGAACCGTCGGGTGAGCCGCTTGATTGATAATTTTGGGAAGAAGCCCGAGACCATTGAAATCGAGCGCAAGTCGCTTACGGTCGACGCGATCGATCAGTCGTGCTACGAGGTTCGGCAGCGTTCGAAAGTGGAAGTGCTTTCTCGGTTGCTCGATATTGATCCTCCGCGACTTGCGCTGGTTTTTTGTAATACCAAGCGATTGGTTGATGAGGTTACTGAGGGTTTGTTGGCGAGGGGCTATGCCGCTGACCGTCTGCATGGCGACATGACTCAGCAGATGCGGGAGCGAGTTCTGGCGAGGTTTCGCGAGAGTACGATTGAAGTTTTGATCGCGACTGATGTGGCGGCGCGTGGTTTGGATGTCGACGACATCGATTTGGTGGTAAACTACGAAATTCCTCACGATCCGGAGGATTACGTTCATAGAATTGGCCGGACGGGGCGAGCCGGGCGCTCAGGCCGGGCCGTCAGTTTTGTTTTTGGTCGAGATATCTATCGTCTCCAGACAATCGAGAAATACACCCGCCAAAGTATTCGGCGGGAAAGAGTGCCGAGCCAAGAGCAAGTCGAAGGTAAACGTGCGGACAAACTCTTCCAGACGATCCAAGAGCGACTGGAGAGTGGAAAGCTCGGGGATTATCAAAGTTACCTCGATCGGCTGTTGGAACAGGGACATACCGCGACCGATATTGCCAATGCGGCCTTTACCTTGCTGCGTGAATCCACAACGCGGGAAGGTGAGTTCATCGCCGAAGATAAGCAGAAGGAGGCTTTTGCTAATGAAAAGCAGCGTTCGAGTTGGCGCGATGAAAAGCGTGATCGTAAAGAGCGCCCCGAACGTGAACGCAAATCGAGGCCAGAGCGAAATAATTCAAAGGGAATGGCCTGCTTATTCATGAACATTGGTAAAGCCCAGCACATCAAGCCTGGTGATATCGCTGGAATGATCTATCGCGAATGTAAAGTGCCAGATGGCTCGCTGGGCAAGATCACTATTTTTCCGAAGCATACCCTGGTGGATGTTAGCGAAGAGGTCTCGGGGGATGTCATTAATGGGCTTAAGGATGCAAAGATTCGTGGGAGATCATTTAAGGTGGACCTTGACCGACGGGGTTGAGAGCCCGCTTTGGGCTTGCTGAAAAGCCAGAGAATGTCGTTAATCAACTTGCAATGAGTGATTCGAAGCAAGCCTCTGGAGGATCTGTTCAAGAGCGGATTACGCTGTCGGGCATCAAGGATCTTTCTATGCCAATGCGGGTAATGGGTTTTGGAGCTCTTGGAGTGCTGGTGCTGATCTATTTTATCTATCCCGCTTACCCATCTTTCGTTCACAAAACTTTAGCGACGTGGACCTGGGGAGCATGTAATCCAATTAGTAATTTTTTACATGGTCGATTTGTGCCGGTGGCATTCGGAGTGATGATTTGGATGGCTTATCAGAAGACCAAAAAAATGGATGCAAAGTCCTCCTATACGGGTCTTCTCTTTCTTTTATTGGGACTCTTTTTTTTCCTCATATCAATGCGGACGATCCAACCACGATTGGCGTTAATTGGCGCTCCATTCGTGGTGATTGGATACGCCTATTATCTCTTTGGATTTCAGATCGCGAAACATATTATTTTCCCATCATTCTTCTTATGGTTTTCGGTTCCGGTTCCGGGACTCGAAGCAATCTTGACGGGGAACCTACAGGTCTTAATTACTAAGGCATGTTATCATACCGGTATCTTTTTAGGGATGGATCTCGTCAATACTGGAGCCGATATTTATATTGGTGGAAGCAGCGTGAAAGTCGCCGAGGGCTGTAGTGGAATTCGATCACTAATGGCCCTAACTATGATCGCCGCTGTCTATGCTAACTACACCCAAAAACCTCTGTGGAAAAAAGCCTTTCTCTTTGCCCTAGCTCTACCTTTGGCAATTGCTGGTAATTTTCTGCGAATTTTCACCATTCTGGTATTGGCGCAGTTCGGCTACGCTGATTTTGGCACGGGAACTTGGCATGACTGGGCGGGGCTGCTGATCTTCTTTCCTATTGCTCTTTCTGGCCTCTACTTGGCAGACTATTTTCTCAATTTCAAAGAGAAGCGGTCTAAGAGGGTTAAGAGATCTGTGAAAAAGTCACACAAGGTAGTTGAGGAGAAAGCAACGTTATGAAGAGGCGCCTGGTTATTCTAAGTTTGATCGTGGCGGTATTTGCCGGAATCGTGCTGGCATTTCCAGAGAGTCCGGGAATGAAACCCTCTCGTCTTGCCAAAAGTCTTCCCGAGACGGTTGGAAGTTGGGCCGGCAAGCCCGAAGAACCAGGTGTGGCCGAAAAAGAGAAGCTTGCTAAAGATACGGAATTCGAACGGATGCGGTATGAGGATCAGGCGGGGCAATTACCCTCAGTCCAGACTTCCATTGTTTTTTCAGGAAGAAATCTCAGCCAGAGTATCCACCAGCCCGAAGTATGTCTCGATGCCCAAGGCTGGGAATTCATGGCGCAAAAGCGTCATGACTGGAAGGGGCTTCTTCCTGGGGATGAGGTTTTACCGGTTAAGAAAATCTTGTGCCGGCGCGTGCTGTTTCGAAAAAACGAAGAAGGTGACTATGAAGACGTTGTTCTTCCGAATGGAGAGAAGGCCTACATCTGGCGAGTTTTTTATTATACTTTCTTCGGCCATGAATCGATTGTTTCGGGCCACTACGAGCGCACTGCTGAGGATATCAAGGACCGGCTTCTTAAGGGGCATGACCAGCGATGGGCCTATGCCACATTTTCCTCTTTCGTGACTCAGAAGCATCGCGATCAGGGTTTACGTTTTGAATCGGGAGCCGGGCTTGATGAAAAGCAAACGGAAGCCCACATCCAGACCTTTCTTAAGATGCTGCTTCCAATCGTAGTTTCTGAGCCGGGCGAGGGATATGATGAGTCGCTGGCCAACGGAAAAAATATCGGATCATGAAGGTAAGGGGAACAACGCAGCACTTTTCGATTCAGGCTCTGCAGATTTGCGATGCCTTTTTGATCTGGCTGGGATTTGTGATCGCTTCGTTCGTTCATGGACCGATCAGACAACTTCTTGGCATGCCTTCAATTGGAGATGATGGTTTTAAAGGGACTGTCTGGATCATTTTCATCGTGGTGCCTCTGACTCCGCTGGTGCTCGAGCGTTTTGGATTTTACGATCGATTGCTCTCAAGGCATAGATTCCAAAGTAGTAGCATTCTTTTAAGGGCGATGTTGGCCGTGGTTTTGATTACCACGCTCATCGCGGTTTTTGGAAAATATTCCGAGACGAGGCGACTTGTTCTTGGCTCTGGTCTTCTTTTTAGCTCGGTCTTTTTATGGGTTCGTAGTCGTTTGACTACGAAGTTCTTAAGATCGAGAGCAGCTTCGGAAGGCTATCTTGAGCGAGTTGTTCTTGCTGGTGCGCCAAGAGAAACAGGTTTATTTCTGGAAGATCTTGAGTCCGAGATTTTGGAAACTTGGAAGATTGTGGCGCACTTCGATCTCGAAACTAAAGCGGTCGAGGAATTGGACGACTTGATCAAAGTCGAATCGATTCAGCGTGTCGTTTTTCTGACCGGGCATGCCGAATTTTCTCGGGTCGCTCGGGCTGTTGAGACCTGTGAGCTGCAGGGGGTGGAGGCTTGGATTGGGGCAACCTTCTTGAGGGCCCAAGTTGCCCGACCCAGCTTCGATGCAGTGGGTGGGCAGCCAATGCTGGTTTTCCGTTCTACTCCTGAATTATCTTGGCAGCTTTTTGCCAAGAAGCTTGTTGATATGATAGGTGCGGTCGTGATTGTCGCGTTGACCTTTCCACTTTGGCTTCTGGCAATGGTGGGAATCAAGTTGGCTAGTCCGGGATCTCCGGTAATTTTCACTCAGAAGCGGGCTGGGCTCTATGGAAAATCTTTTCTGATCTACAAGTTCCGAACGATGGTTCCTGACGCGGATCAAATGTTGGAAAAGATAAAGGAGGATCACGGAAACGAGGTGGATGGTCCGGCCTTTAAGTTAGCTTCCGACCCAAGGATCTTTCCTTTTGGAAGGTTCTTGCGCAAATATAGCATCGATGAGTTGCCCCAAATGATAAATGTGTTGAAAGGAGAGATGAGTCTGGTTGGCCCACGTCCTTTGCCCCTTCACGAGATTGAGGCAATCAAGCAATCATCGCATCGTCGGCGCTTGAGTATGAAGCCTGGTGTGACCTGCCTTTGGCAAATCAGCGGACGAAGTGATATCACTGACTTTGAAGAGTGGGTGAAACTTGATGTTGCGTATATCGATCGGTGGTCTTTGTGGGAGGATTTTCTAATTTTGATTAAGACCGTCCCTGCGGTTCTGTTTAGCAAAGGAGCAAAATGAATAAATTATCTAACTTGGCTCTCGGATTGTGCGCCGTATTTTTTGCCATTATTGCCGCCACTGGAATTGACTTAATTACGAGTCGCATCGGGGTCGGACTGGCTGGCTTAGGCGTCACATTGTGCGTTATCTCAATTTTGAGAGTCCTTAACCCACCGCAGAGCAGTCGTCCCTGGCTCACCATTTTTTCGCTTTTAGGGGCAGGATATTTAGTGGGGCGGGCCCTCATGGGAGGACCCGAGGGTTTGGCCGTTCACGATGTTACTCTCGTTTTATCGGCAATTGGAGTTTATCTCTCAGTTAGCTCAACTGGGAAGGGCGCAAGGAGTCTCTGGATCATGCTTTTAGCAATCGTGGGGATAGCAAATGTGGGGCTCGCAATTTCTCAATCAGCTTTGGAGAACTCCTTTTACTTTTGGCAATCAGGAGGTGCCGATGAAGGTCATGCCATAGGGCTGTTCGCCCATTATAATGCTTTTGCTTCCTTCTTAAATGGAACTGTCTTCTTTTTCCTCTCCTATGTTTTTTTGGGGAGGAATGTCGCAGCTCGTTGGGCCTGTGCTCTGCTAAGCCTAGGCTTGATCGTTTGTCTTGTGATGAGTCAATCACGGGGGGGATGGCTTTCGTTTGTGGTGGGCGGTTCGTTGTGGATGGTTCTTCTGATTTTGTTCTTGAAGCAACGGCGCAGTAAGTTCTTGGGCATCGTATCTATTGCGGTTGTTGCGCTCGGAATTGGAGGGATTGTGAGCTCGGTTTGGATGGTTCAAAGAATTACCGAGAATCGTGTGGAGAAGTATGAGGAGGCTACGGGGCGAAAAGTTGAAGCTAAGGTGAGTGATGGTGGGCGAGTGGCATTCCAGCAAATGGGATTTGAAATCTTTCTTGATTCTCCGATTGTAGGTGGAGGCGCTCGTGCCTTTTCATACCGCGCGCTCGAAAAATGGGATCCGGATACTCTCGAGCTGTGGATGGGAGATCCGGAATTTGCCCATAATGAATTTGTTCAACTCCTCTCCGATTACGGCCTCGTGGGGTTTGCCCTCATTCTCATTCTGTTGTTTATCCACGGAATTGTTGGAGTCATAAATCTGGTGAACGAGGATGATCGTGATTCCGGACTTTCTATTTGGCAGCTGGGAGCTGCTGGCGGGTTGGTGGCGATGCTTTGCCAGTCCTACTTCAGCTTTATCTTTCACTTTCCGGCCTGCGTGGTTCTTTGCGCCTTCCAACTCGCAATTCTTGCAAGTCGATCCGAAGAGAAGTCCAAGCGCCGGCCAGTCTTCTGGTTCACCGAACTCGTGATTGGGATTGGCGGATTGGGGGTTGCGGCTGCTTTGGTATTCCTTGGAGTAAGTTTCTTTAAAGGATATGTGCTTTCCAAGGAGGCCGTTGGACAACTCACGGCGGCAGAATCAGCGGACGAGGTTTTTATAGGACTCGAAACATTGGAAGAAGCTGGAGATCGTTCGTGGGATCCAAAGTCTTTTGAAATTGTTGCCCGGCGTGCGATGTCGGAAGCCAATGACGCGGTGCAGAGAAAAGATCCTGCCATTGCTCAGAAATTTAACCTTCGGGCAAAAGCGGCCTTTGAGCGTGCACTTGAACTTAATCCAAATTTTTCTGCGGCTTTGGCTGGTCTTCCGAGAGTTGAAGATGCCCTTGGCAATCACGTAGCAGCGGAGGAAGGCCATCAGAAAGCGATGAAGTTGATCTGGGCTAGAGAAATTAAATTGCGTCCTTATTTTCACGCTGCCAGAAGTTCATTTTTGCAGGCCTTAAAATCCGACAACGATGCGAGTGCCCTGAACTTGCTGCGTGAAGCAAAATCACGTATTCTGAAAAGGCGGGAAATCTTAGAGCCTAGAAGGGAGTTAGATGAAGAGAAAGAGATCCGGGGGATCATCCAAGCCTGGCTTAATTATTATGAAGGTAGGGCGATTTTCCAGCGAGGGAATGACATTTGGATCAATGCCAAGCCCCGCAATCCCGAACTGGCCCTAGCTTTGCTTTTGGAGGCTCAGACTCGATATCAACTTTCGGAGAAGCTTGTAAAAGGAAAAGATCCACGCTGGGAAAAGGAAGCGAAGCAGCTCAAATTCAGCGTGGAAACCCTTGAAGCTGGGCAATATCAGCCTGTAAAGCTATCCGAGGAACAGATTCGGAATGCCATCGAGCAGGAAGCGGTCCTTGATTCCGATTCGACGAGCCGTTAAGTTTTTTCACAGATGACTTCTAATTTCGGCATGAAACTCTTCTCCGGTACAGCTCACCATGCACTCGCTGTCGACATTGCAACTTGTCTCGACTGCCCTCTCGCCGACGTGAGTGTCACTGCATTTCCGGATGGTGAGACTTTCGTAAAGATTAACGAAAACATCCGTGGAGAAGACGTTTACATTATCCAGCCAACTTGTCCGCCTACCAATCATAACCTCATGGAGCTCATGATTATGGTGGATGCCGCGAAGCGGGCTAGTGCTGGTCGTATCAACGCAGTGATCCCGTTCTTCGGATATGCTCGTCAAGATCGAAAGGATCAGCCCCGCGTGCCCATTACCGCTAAGTTAGTGGCCGATCTTCTTTCCGCTGCTGGGGTCGACCGTGTCGTCACCCTTGATCTCCACGCTGCTCAGATTCAGGGATTCTTCAATATCCCGGTCGATCATCTATACGGAAAACCGATCGTTATTCGCGAACTTCGTGCGCGATTTGGCGATAATTGTGAGAATCTCACTGTGGTTTCGCCTGATGTCGGTGGGGTAAAGATGGCCCGAGCTTACTCTGATGCCCTCGGCGCAAGGCTCGCAATCGTGGCAAAACACCGTGTTTCTGCCACTGAGGTCGAAGCTATGCAGGTCATTGGAGACGTCGAAGGGCGCGATGTTGTTCTCGTTGATGACATGACCGAGACTGCTGGGACGCTCTGTGCTGCCGCTGATATCTTGAAAGCACAGGGTGCAAAACGGATTTTTGCTGCGGTGACTCATGCTGTCATTGGTGAACTTGGACACCAGCGTATCGAGGAATCAGCTATTGAGGAGGTGATCACCACCGATTCCACACCGGTCACTAAGCAGGGAAAAGTGACCCCTGTTTCTATTGCCGATCTTTTCAGCGAGGCCATTCAGCGCATTCATAATGGAAAATCGGTCACTTCTCTCTTTGACATTGACGCACCCTCCGTGTAACCAACCGCCCCGCGCGGCACCCACCGCTGAAAAATCAAACCGTTCAAACCATGGCGAAGACCCAAACTCTCAAGGCTGAAACCCGCAATCGCACCGGATCTGGTGTCCTCAAGCAAATGCGTCGTGAAGGCTACATTCCCTCCGTTGTATACGGAAAGGGCTCCGAAAACATCAACATTAAGGTCAACACCAAGGCCCTTACCGATATGCTGGCTCACAGCGCCTCGGAAAGTATCCTTGTGGATCTTGAGGTCGATGGCGGCCAATCTAAGACTGCTTTCCTTCAATCCACTCAGCACAATGCGCTCAGCGGTGCTTTGGTTCACGCTGATTTCTTGGCAGTGACCGAGGGAATGAAGATTAGTGCGACTATTCCTGTGGAAGTTCATGGCGAGCCCGCAGGTGTGAAAGCTGGCGGTATCGTTGAGCAGCTTATTCGCGATCTTGATATCTCTTGTTCTCCAAAGGATCTACCTGAGAAAATCGATGCTAACATCGAGCATCTTGAAGTGGGTGATTCCATCACGATCGGAGACCTTGATATCCCTGAAGGCGTTGAGCCGACTCTCGCTGCTGACGTCCTCGTCGCGATTGTTAATGAGTCCCGAGTCACCAAATCTGCTGATGAGGAGGCTGAAGAAGAAGCTGGTGGAGCTCCTGCTGAAGAGGCCGCAGCCGAGTAAACTCTATCGATTCAACCATTTCAAAACGTCCGGTGCTTTATGGCTCGGGCGTTTTTCTTTGGCGCTTGTTTAGACATTCACTACTCTCCCCATCGTGAGCCTTAAATGCATCGTTGGTCTCGGGAATCCGGGTGACAAATACTTGAATACCCGCCACAATATCGGGTTTCGGGTTCTTGATGCTCTCGCAGATCGAAATGGGCAGAAATTTCGGCTCGAAAACAAGTGGGAATCGCGGACCTGCAAGGTGGGCGAAACCCTACTGGTCCAACCTCTAACTTACATGAATGAAAGTGGTCGCGCGATTGGCTCGCTGACCCGATTTTTCCGTTGGCAGCCGGAGGAAATCCTCGTTGTTTTCGATGATATTTCACTGCCGCTTGGCAATCTTCGGTTACGTATGAGTGGCGGGCACGGCGGGCATAATGGAGTGCGCTCACTCCTTGCCCACCTCCCAACTGATAAATTTCCCCGACTAAAATTGGGTATTAGTGGAGCGACTGGAGAGCAACTTGTGGGGCACGTCTTAGGTGACTTTGCGGTCGGCGAACGCGAACTCGTTGAAAACACGCTTGCAAGAGCCGCCGATGCTGTTCAGCTTGCGATCCACAGCGGGCCTGAAAAGGCCTCAAATGAGTTCAATACCAGAATTCCAAAAAAACCGAACAAACTAACGGAAAAAGATGAATCGCAAGTACGAAGGCCTGATTGTCCTGAACGCCCAGGGGACCGAGACCAGCATTGATGATCTAGTCAGTAATGTCTCAAAAGAGCTTGAAGAAGAAGGCGCCAAGCTTGATGAAATCAAGCAACTTGGCCGCAAAAAGTTTGCCTACAACGCACGGAAACTTGATGGAGGCCACTATGTGAACTACGTTTTCGAAGCTGAAGGCGATGTGATCGGAAAAATCAAGGAGCGCCTCAGCCTCAATAATTCGGTGCATCTTCAGCATTACCAGCGCCTTTCTTAAACCTCAAGCTTTCCAATCCCTATGGCCAACGTCAACAAAGTCATGCTGCTCGGGAATATCACTCGGGATCTCGAAGTTCGCTATACTCCCAAGGGAACCGCAGTTTGTGACCTTGGTATGGCGGTGAACCGAATCCGAACCGGTGATAATGGAGAGCGAATTGAGGAAGTCACTTACGTCGATGTCACCCTCTGGGGGCGTCAGGCCGAGCTCGCTGGACAATACTTGAGCAAAGGCCGCTCGGTCTTCATTGAAGGTCGCCTACAGCTTGATCAGTGGGATGATAAGCAAACTGGCCAGAAGCGTTCTCGTTTGCGCGTTGTTGGTGAGAATATGCAGTTTATCGGTGGCCAAGGTGGTAGTGGGGGTAATCAAGGCGGCAGCTCAGCTCCTCGTCAGCAGGCGCCTCCTTCGGAGCAACAGCAGGCGCCGCCTCAGTCTAGTCAAGGTGGAGCTGCTGCAGCGGAAAACTTTGATAACGATGACGATGACATTCCGTTTTAAGATCCGAAAGGATCGTGAATCACTTATTTTAAGAAGCCACCCAGAAATGGGTGGTTTTTTGTTGGATCTGACTCGCCTTGACGCCTTTCCGAGATTTGGAAATCTTCTGAGTGGTAATTTATTCCGGCTTTTGCCAGGGGATCGATCCTCCTCGCTGGATGTGGCCGCGCATGGCTGTGGCTAAGTCTCGGAAAACCGGAGCTTGGCGTTTGGCAAGATCGGTGGTTTCGAGTGGATCTTTTTCGAGATCGAACAATTCCCAAGCGTTCATAGGAGAGTTTTTAACCAACTTCCATTTTCCACGCCTCATAGCCCACGAGACTTCGCCCATATAACGGAGGTTTCCTTCACGGCGGGTAAAAAAAAGATCACGTTTTTTGGCTACCTGCATTCCTGTCTTGAGGAGTGGGAGAAAGGATTGCCCATCGAGGTCTTCGGCGTTCTTTGCTCCAGCGGCTTCCATGGCAGTTGAGAAAATATCCATTGTGATGGCTGTGAAGTCGGTAGTGGCAGGCTTAATTACACCGGGCCAGACCGCACAAGCGGGGACTCGGATTCCGCCCTCATACATATCTTGCTTTCCTCCGCGTAGGTTTCCGCAGTCCCCCCCGACGTTGAGTTGTCCTCCGTTGTCAGAGACAAAGAAGAGGAGGGTGTTCTCCCATTGTCCGTTTTCTTTAAGGGCGGCGATAACTTTGCCGATACTGTCATCCATGTGTTCAATAAGAGCGACAAGTTTGGCTCGTTTTTCATCAATCCCCTCTTCGCGTGCTTTTACTTTCTCCAACCAGTCTTTTGGGGGCTGAATTGGGGTATGGGGCGCATTGTAAGCAAGGTAGAGAAAAAATGGTGCATCTGCTTTTTCTTTCGCCTCGGAGGCAAGGTAGTTGATCGTCCAGTTGGTGAATATGTCGGTAGCGTGTCCTTCGGGATCGACGCTTTCTTGATTGAGGCGCATATAGTGTTGCCCGTGACGACGGTGCTTATAGTAGTCGTCCATCATGTCTCCTAGGAAGCCGTGGAAGTGATCAAACCCTCGCGTGTTTGGGTGGGCTTCGTCATCGAGTCCAAGATGCCATTTTCCAATCGCAGCGGTTCGATAGCTCTTTGTCTTAAGTGCTTGCGGTAAAAGAGTAGCGGAAGGGGAAAGATATCCCCAGTTGCCTTCGGGGTAGGTACGGATTACTCCGGGAACGCCAACTCGTTCTTGGTATTTTCCCGAGAGAAGAGCGGCGCGGGTAGGCGAGCAAACTGGGCAATTGGCATAGAAATTGGTGAAACGCAGGCCGCTCGCCATGAGTGAATCTAGATTCGGGCTCTTGAGGTCTTTAGCCCCGTAGCAAGAAAGATCTCCATATCCGAGATCGTCAGCCACGATCACGACAATGTTTGGTTTTGTGGCCGCCCACGAGCTTATGCTGAGAAGTACGAGAAATAGAAGAGTCACGCGCATGCTTAATTCATTATAGTCCTTTGCTGAGAAACCCAAGACAAAGTCTCTCGCCAAGAAAAAAAGCTGCATGCTCCGCGGTAGGAGCTTACAGCTTGGTGTCTAGAAGGATAGAATTTGGGATTTTGCTACTGGTGGTCTGCTGGCCCGACAAGCTCGACGAAATTGCCGTCAGGGTCTTTTACCACTGTAAGAGCCACTTTTGTTCCGGGGATGAGAGCTGGGCCTTTAGCGAGGACTTTAACACCGGCTTTTTTAAGGCGTTCAAGGGCGGCCTTGGTGCTGTTTACGTGAATGGTCAAGTAGCTGAATCCAAGGCTGCTTGTGATGTAGGTTTGGTCGCTCATTTTACTTTTGTCTATGGCGGACTGCATGAGCTTGATTGTGGTCGCACCGTTGCCTTTGCCGAGGGAGAGTTTTTTAATGACGATTTCTTCTCCGGCGCTGAGCCCTGAATCACGAGTCACGTCTTTAGCGGCAGTGAATTCTCCCGTGGGGCTGAAGCCGATGGCTTTGGTGTAGAATTTCATCGATTTATCGAGATCGCTTACAACGATACCAAGATCAATGGTAGCGGTTCGGAATTCGGATTCGTCGGCGGATGCGAGTGAGACAAAGAACGAAAAGATGGCGAAGAGATGAATTGGTAGTTTCATAGGCAGTATTGATGAGGGAATTCAGCTAAAGTGACCAGCCAGAATGTTAGGGTTTCATCTCTTGAAAGCTCATGCCAAGCGCTGCGGGTTCAAAGTGTCCCGGTTTGGTTTTTTTTAGGAAAGCCGGATAGGTTTCTTTTTTAGCGAGGCGTGGAATAAGCTTAGGGCGGTCAGGATTAATTCGAATGGGTTTCAAGGATTAGTTTTTTCTGTCAGAGCTATTGTTTTTGGCGAGCACCATACTCGTGACTACGAGGATTCCTCCAATCATTAATCCCCATCCTGCTAATTCTGTTTTGAGGAAAACGAGGGCTTCGGAAACGCCGCAGATCGGAATTAAAAATCGATAACTCGCCAAAAGGGTGACAGGGAAAATGGTGGAAAGATGATTCCAAATGCTGAAGGCCGTTGCAGAGACGAAAGCGAGCCAGAGGGTGGCCAGAGTGCTTGAGTGATCGAACATTTCTCCTATTCTCCAAAGGGCCTTCCCTCCAATCAAGGTCAGTCCAATCCCTCCAAGTAAGAGCGAGAGTCCGGTCGCATTGATGGCCGACATGGTGGGCTTGATTTTTGCAAAAATGATGACGGCGATCGCTCCGCTGGCGGTAGCGGTGAGCATGAAGAAGGCTCCAAGGATGGGATTTCCAGCCCCAGCGCCTGGTTTGTAAATGGCCAAGACCACACCTAGACCGCCGAGCATGAGACCAAACCACTGAGTTGGAGAGGGCCAAGGGGTTTTCTGGATCAAAGGAGCGAGGATCATCCACCAGAAACTCCCAGTTGCGACTAGCAAGGCGGCGAGGCTAGCGCTCGAAACGGAGACTGCTTGATAGAAGAATAGATATTGAATGAAGGTCTGAGCAAGAGCGAGCCCCGCGATCAGTCTCCAGGGCGTGAGGCGAAGCTCATTCTTTAGGTTTTTCCCAAGGATAAGAAGACTCGCTCCAGAAAGGGAGAATCGCACGCCTGCAAAGAGGAAAATAACGGGAAGAGATCTCTCTAATCCTTGGGCGTCCCAATTTTGGTAGACTGTTTTGATCGCTGGAAAGGCGCTCCCCCAAAGTAGAGAGCAAACTATTACTGGCAGAAGTGGACTTTTAAAGAAGAACACGGATGAGTGATCGGCAGCAACGGAGGGCTCATGCATGTTTAGGAAGGAAGATGAATTCTATCTAATGGTCTGCCAGAAAATTCTCGCTATTAATCAACGAGGTTCTTAGATCACTACAGTGAATACTAAGAGAGCACTTTTTTTCGCGGCGGTTTTTATTTTCAACCTGAGTGTGAAGTTGCGTGGCCAAGACGTGCCTCCTCTGGAACTGACGATGGAAGGCAATTCAATGACGTTTCAACTCAAGTCGGGTGATCTATCCGAAAGCTGGATACTGCAGCAATCGAGTGATGGTGCAAAGTGGACCGATCTGGTTCCTCTTGAGGGAAGCCGGGACATGGTGGGGTTTGGGGTAAAAGCTGACCGTGCGACCTTGGGAATAGGGGACTTAGAAAAGGTGTTTTTCAGGGCTAAGAAATTCTCTCTGAACGAAGAGGTGAAGCAAAAGTATTTGGCTGCGCTGGCGAGATGGGACGAATTTAATCTTACCAACTATAGCTATTTGGTTAATTCAAACCAAGGAATGATTAGCTATGAGGCTCGTTATACGGTGGTTGATGGTGAGGTGACAGAGGTGGAAACAATCTTGGCTTGGCCACCCTTTTTCGAACCTCCTCCTAGCAGGACGATTGAGGATTGGTTTGCAACAGTTGCTTCAGCAATTGATCAAAATGCGGTTACTATTGAGATCGATTGGAATTCGGAATTAGGGTATCCGGAATCCGGTTTTATCGACATTAGCAGAATGCTCGCGGACGAGGAGCGAGGGTGGACGATCAGTGAAATAACTCCTCTGGAGTGAAGCGGGCGAGCTGAGTTGAGTGAATCAAGAAGCTTTGGAAAGTTGTTTTGTAAAAGATTTTGGGGTCTTAGCGAGAGCCTGAAGATGAAGGACCACTGCCTCTAGACTCTCGTCAAGGGTTGAGGTTCCAGCCGTTACTCCAATCTTGCGGATGCCATCGAGCCACTCGGGTTTGATGTCATTTGGCGCTTCGATGTGGTAGGCTTTACAACCCAGTTTACGAGCGGTGCGGGCAAGTTGCGCGGTGTTGTTGGAGTTTTTGCCTCCAATTGCAAAAACGAGTTCGGCGGCGTGGCAGAGTTCGTGAAGCGCGGTCTGACGATCTTTGGTGGGATAGCAGACTGTGTCAAAGTAGACCACTTCCACCTCAGGTCGTTGTTTGCGAACTTCATTTACAAGTGCACGAACACGGTCGATGGGCTGGGTGGTTTGTGAGATAATGCCGACGCGTTTTACATGTGGAATGGTCGCGATGTCATCGGGGTGAAGAATGACCCGGGCCTTTGGGAAATCTCCCTGAAGACCGCGGACTTCGACGTGCCCTTCCTTTCCGATGATGACAGGTTGGAATCCCTCAGCGACAACTTTGGCCAGCTTGGTGTGTGCGACTCTGACGAGTGGGCAGGTGGTGTCAGTGACCTGATATCCGGCATTGGTCCAACGCTTGCGGTCACGATCAGCGGCACCGTGTGCGGTGATGATGACTTGTTTGGTAGGAGCTTGCGATTTTTCGAGTGGCGCAGTTCTCGCACCTTTGGCAACGAGTCGAGATTTAACGGTCGGGTTGTGTGCAAGTTGCCCCAAAATGGTGGCAGTGTTTTTTTTGAGAAGTGTCTCGGTAGCCTCGATGGCTTGTCGGACGCCAAAACACATACCGGTGTGCTTTGCGATGAGAATTTCGTAAGGTGGTGCGAGGATGCTCTTCATTTCACTGCAAAACTGCTTCACCTATGTGAAGAGAAAGTGAAGGAGAGGAGGAAAATCTGTGAAATGGGCGCTATTGTTCAGCGAGGGTGCTACTGAGGAGGCGATAGGCATTGGGTGAGTAGCCCGATTTTTTGAGGGTCTCGAGATCGTTTTTTGCCCGGGTTTTGTTCCCCATGAGGGCGTGAATGAGGCCGCGGTCAGAGATGAGTGTGAAGTCGGGGCGCTCCGGGTTGATGCGGGGAGCGATCTCGACAAGGGCTTCACGAAGGTCGGCTTGAGCAGCTTCCTTTCTCTTAAGGATGAGGGAGGCGCGGGCGCGCCGAATGAGCCAGGACGAGCGGAATCGGGAAGAGGAAAGTTCTTTCTCGATCAGGGGAAGAACAGCTTCTGTCTGGCCAGCGGTGAGGGCGGCATCGATCCAATTGTTACGAACTACGATGGACTCCGTACGATTCAGCGATTTTTTTAAGATGGTGGCGGCTTTGTTAGGGCGTTGAAGTTTAAGGAGTAAACTGGCGTGGAAGAGGTCGAGCGCGGGGTCCTCGTTGGGACGGAGGAGATGAAGCGTGTCACATTGTGAGCTGGCTAGTTCGATGAGTCCCAGCTTAGCGTTGTAGCTCGCGAGGAGGTAGTGGGCTTCAAATTTTTCTTCCTTGTTTTCCGCAAATTTCTGATATCTAGAAATGAGAGCCTTGGCTCTCTTGTTGGTCTCGTAAAGTTGGACAAGAGCGACGAGGGCGTGGCGGTTATGTGGCTCGATCTTGAGAGCCGATTCGAGATCTTCGATAGCGTGGACTTTTTGCTGAAGGGCGCGAAACTCGGTCGCTCGTTGGTAGTAGAGATCGGCGGTGGGGTTGGCTTCGATTCTCGTCGTTAATGCCTTAATCGTCTCGGAGATATCGGTGTGCGCTAATACAAGAATGGGCGTAAAGACGAGGATGAGTAAAAGAAGGCGCGAGCAGAGCATGACTACTTCTTGAGGAGAAACTGGGGATGGAGAGTGAAGTCGGAACTGCCAATGTTCGCGTTGTGCCCTTCAATCGCTAGGACGTTCTTTTGTCCGGGCTTTAGGATCTTTGAGATTCCTTTAAGGGGAAAGTATTCGAAGCCTTCAGCTTCGTGGGTGGTGAAGCCGTCTGCCTCTTTGCCCTGTTTCTTGTCAACTCCCTGACGGTAGACCTCGTGGCCATTAAGGTAGGCAATAAAGGCGTCATCGTAGGAAATATGAAGACCAAGTTTTTCGAGATTGGCATTTTTGGGGAGCTTAAATTCCTTGCGGATGTAAATAGTGGTGAACTTCCCACCCATTTCAATTTGTGTGGTGTCATCGTTATCACCGTAACCGAAACCAGCTTTGCCGGTTTTCCAGTCGGAGACATCGTAATCGGGCGCTGCCCAATCAGTCACATTACCTGATGGATGAGAGCCTGCGAGGTAGGACCAAGTTGCGTTCTTATTGATCAGCGCGGCAGCGTTACGGGGAGCAGTGGGACTGGTTGGCTTCTTCTGATTTTTCGGCAATGGTTCAGGCTGCCAGGGGTTTTCGACGATGGTGTGGGTGACTTCTCCGCTTTTTTTGATGGCGAAGGTGTCACGAATAACGCCTTTGGAATTGAGCATTTCTCCCTTGATGGTGTCATCGGCGATTGTGATGAGGCAGGAGCCGTGATCGAGGATGATACGGCGCATTACCGGGTGGGTGCCAGAGCGTCGGTTGCCGGTGCCGCCATGACCGGTAACAATGGAGACATGGCCATTGTTTGGTTTCAGGCCCTCGCTCTTGCGGTAGGCTCCGTCGCCTGCCGGGTCTCCATCGCCATCGTCGAGGATGACTCCTTTGGCAACTGAGGGAGTTTGATAGGCTCCGTCGATGAGCATGGAGCGTTCGTAAATGTGGGAGTGTCCGGTAAAGACAAGATCTACACCGCCACTTTCGAGAATGGGCATGATATGCTCGCGCATTTCGACGAGCTGGCCTTCGCGATCCGAATCGTGGGAGCCCTTGGTGTAAGGAGGGTGGTGAAAGAAGGCGACTAGGAACTTAGCCTTGGTTTTCTCGAGATCGGCCTTGAGCCACTGAGCCATTTCGCCGGTAGGGCGGCGATCAAGGTCGTGAGAGTCGAGGCAAATGAAGTGGACCTTGCCCCAGTCGAACGAGTAGAAGGCTTCCTTCCCAGACGGAAGGCCACCCGCTTCGGCTTTGGTGGGGCTGATGAAGGCATCGTAAAATGGTCCAATACCGGTTGCTCCTTTGGAGGTGCGGCCCTCATGGTTGCCCATGGAACCCCAGCAAACGGTGTTGCGGAGAGTGGGCTCGTACATCTTAAAAAAACGGTCGCTGAATTCCTTGTTAGTGCCGGAACCATAAGCCATATCACCGACGTGAAGGTAAAGGTCGATGGGGCGTCCGCTCTTGGCGGTGTGCTCAACCATCGAAGTATGGACCTGGGCCTGCGCCTTACCTCCAGTACCGGAGTCGCCGACGACCCAGAAGTAAACCGGAGTATCTGATCCGGGAACGGGGTTGGTTTTGAAACGATAGGATGTGTCGGCTGAGGTCAGGCGTTTTTCTCCGTCGTAAATCGCATAGTAGTAACTGGTAAGTGGCTTGAGCCCCGTGAGGGTGGCTTCGAATTGGCGGGTGTCGACCGGTGCATCCTTGAAGATTGGATTTACTTCATCGATGGATGGGTGTTTTCGAGTGATGATCTGTTCTGCAGGCACTTCCGAGGAAAGGCGGTCGAGGGAGGTTCCAAAAACGACCCTTGGCTGCATCTCGGTGCGGGTACGCCATACGAGACGCATGGAGTTATCCGTTGCCAATTGAACGTAGGGTTGCCGGGAGAATTCTTCGATGATGGCGGCAGAAACGAAAAGAGAGCTTAAAAAAAGAAAAATAAGGGGCTTCATGTGTGACGAATTGGAGGTTGAAAGGTTTTCAGAATTTCGCAATCAAGATTGTAAGTTTGACGGATTAGTAGGGGTGGGAGTATGCAGATGTCCGTATGAAACTTTTATTGCTTCCGACCTTAGTGATTTGTTCCCTCGCCCTGAGTTCCTGTGGTTTGCTTCGTTCTGCTACGCAAATGCCAATTCGAACCTTGCAAGGAGTGGGAAGAGCGGTCGGTGTCGGGTTGGAACAGAGCGAGGTTTTGGGTAAAGAGAAATCTGCGACTCCGACAAAGTGGAAGTCTACCCGGGAAGATTAATTTGATAGGCTAACAAGTCTGAAAGGTTTTATCGGCAACAAGAGGATTGCTGCCTTTCTTCATTGTCTTGCTGCCAAGGGAGAAGGCTTTTTCAGGTTCTAGCGGAACTCCTGGTCACGAGCGCTCTCCAGATTTTTTTGGACCGCCGCTGATGATTTCGTGGCTGGTTCCTCCCTCGTAGGTTTTGAAGTTTTCGAGGAAAAGATCAGCGAGCTTGCGTGCGCTGGTATCGAAGGTGGCTTGGTCTGCCCAGCTGTTGCGGGGAACGAGAATGTCTGATGGGACTTCCGGAACTTCGGTGACGGTTCGAAATCCAAAAATGGGGTCGGTTACGACCGGAGCTTGCGCGAGTTTACCATTGTAGATTGATTCTACGATGGCGCGGGAATGCTTGAGCTTGATGCGTTCTCCAGAACCATATCCGCCTTTGATCCAGCCAGTGTTAACGAGCCATACGTTGACCTCATGATCCTTCATTTTCTCGGCGAGGAGCTTGGCGTAGCGGGAAGGGTGAAGCACGAGGAATGGCGCACCGAAGCAAGCCGAGAAAGTGGCGGTTGGTTCGGTAACGCCCATCTCGGTTCCAGCAACCTTCGCGGTGTAGCCGGAAATGAAGTGATACATAGCCTGCTCTTCGCTAAGCTTGGCGACGGGTGGAAGAACGCCGAAGGCATCGCAAGTGAGGAAGATGATATCGGTCGGATGTCCCGCGATACAGGGAATGAGAGCGTTGTCGATGAACTCGATAGGGTAAGCTCCACGGGTGTTTTGTGTGAGAGAAGTGTCGTGGAAATCAACATTGTAGTCTTCGTCGTGCACCACATTCTCTAGGACAGCACCATAGTGGAGCGCGTTATAAATATCTGGCTCGGTTTCCTTGGAAAGATCGATTGCTTTGGCGTAGCAGCCGCCCTCGATATTGAAGACGCCGGTGTCGGTCCAGACGTGCTCGTCGTCTCCGATGAGCTTGCGGGTGGGGTCGGCGGAGAGGGTGGTTTTCCCGGTGCCGGAAAGGCCGAAGAGGATGGCTGAGCGATTGGTGGTAGGGCAGGCGGTGGCCGAGCAGTGCATTGAGAGGTGCCCCTTCATGGGCATAAGGTAGTGCATCAGGGTGAAGACTCCTTTCTTCATCTCGCCGGCGTATTCGGTGCCCAGAATGACCATTTCCTTTTCCTCGAAGCAGACATCAATGGAGGTCTTGGAGGTCATGCCTTCGGTGAGGCGGTTGGCGGGGAATTGGCCCGCATTGTAAATTGTGAAATCAGGCTCGCCAAAGTCGGCTAATTCCTCCTTGGAGGGATTGATGAGCATGATCTGCATGAAGAGCGCGTGGTAAGGGCGGGTGCAGATGACGCGGACCTTAATGCGGTTCTCGGGATCCCAGCCGGCGAAAGCGTCGATGACGTAAATCTGCTCTCGGGTGTTGAGGTAGTCCTTGGCCCGCTCGCGGTTGATCTCGAAGGTGTGTTCCCCGATGGGCATGTTGATGTCGCCCCACCAGACGTAATCTTTTGAGGCGGCATTTTCGGTGATCCGTTTGTCGCTGGGCGAACGACCAGTTTTTTCACCGGAGTAGGCAATGAGTGCACCGAAAGCCGAAAGGCTAGTGGAGGGCTCGTAGCGGATTGCGTCCATGTAGAGCCGCGAAGTGGCAGGATTGCGGGCGATATTTTTGGCTTCGATGCCGAGGTGGGAAAGATCGACGGTTTTCACAGAGCGATCCTATCATAAACCATGCCAAAGTGAATACTTGCGAAAAATGGGAGGGAAAAAGGCGAGGGAGGTGCCAATTTCAGGGAATCTGAGTGTCTTTTTTGGACAGGGAGGGACGCTGAAGGCCCTAGGTTTAACTCAGTGGGAGATAACGATTTCGATCTAGGCATCCACGATGGCGAACTTGAGCTCGGCGCTGGAGACGACCTGACCGTTCACGGTGCAGGAGGCGATGGCGGTGCCTATTGTGCGCCGGAAGCTGAGAATTTCGGCGTCGATGAAGAGGGTGTCACCAGGCACCACGGGCTTACGGAATTTGACTTTGTCGGCGCTCAGAAAGTAGCCAATTTTATTAGCGTTGTCTGGCATGCGCATGATGAGGATGGAAGCGGTTTGGGCCATAGCCTCAAGTTGGAGGACGCCGGGCATGACGGGGTGTCCGGGAAAGTGCCCTTGGAAAAAGTCCTCGTTCATGGTGAGGTTCTTGATGGCGGTGCATTTCATCTCAGAGGAGAAGCCGGTGACGCGATCGATGAGCAAGAATGGATAGCGGTGGGGGAGGATTTTAAGGATCTCGGTGATGTCGAGGACAGCTTCTGCTTGTGGGAGTTCGACGGGAGGAACCATGGCACGCATGGCGGCATAGTTTTTGCGAAGTGCTTTTGCGGCTTCGGTGTTGGGTCCGTGGCCGGGTTTGACGGCGATAACGTGGCCCGTGAATTTGCGTCCAGAGAGCATGAGGTCACCGATGAGGTCTAGGGCTTTATGGCGTGCGAACTCATTGTCGAAGCGCATGGGCTCCTTGGACATGATTTCTTCGCCACGAACGACGACTGCGTTTTCGAGCGAACCGCCTTTGATGAGGCCCTTGTCGAGGAGGGGCTTGATGTCTTCGTAAAAGGTGAAAGTGCGCGCAGGGGCGACTTCGCTCTCGTAAATTTCGGGGGTGACGACGGTGGAGAAGTATTGCACGAAGCGGCCGTCCTTTCCGACGTTGGTGACGGAGACGCGGAATTGCTTGTCGGGGACGATGGTGATAAGGGATCCGTCGCCGGTTTCGAGATGAATGGGCTCACGAATTTCCCAAATTTTACGTGGGGTGGATTGTTCTTCGAGGCCAGCTTTTTTGATGAGCTCGACGTAAGGGCGTGAGGAGCCATCGCCGATGGGTGGTTCGTTGGAGTCCATTTCAACGAGAGCGTTGTCGACTCCCATACCGACCAAGGCGGAGAGAACGTGCTCGACAGTGTGAACGCGGACGGAACCTTCGGCAAGGGTGGTAGCGCGCTCGACAGTCTGGACTTTAGAGACACAGGCGTCTATGAAGGGTTTGTCGGGGAGATCGATACGCCGGAACTTAAAACCGTGGCCTTCAGGAGCAGGTTTCAGGGTGAGGGTGACTTTTTCTCCGGTGTGAAGTGAGGTTCCTTCGAGAGTTGCTTCGGACGCCAGCGTGTGCTCCATGTGGGACATGCGCGCTTTTTAGACTGGAGGGGAATTTTGAAAAGGGATTTTATGCAGAGGTGAGTTTAAGAATCGCGGCACGAACGAATTTTTCGGTCCTCAAGGAGTGCGAGGATTGGCTTATCGTGGACAAACCAGCGCCCTTGATCATGCACCCGACGGGGAAGAGTGACGAGGTGACTTTGTTGGGAGTTTTGAAAGAGGCGATACCGGGAGTGGAGTTCTTTTTTGTGAATCGATTGGATCGGGAAACGAGTGGTTGTGTCTTAGTGGCGAAGAGTTCGTCGGTGGCGCGGAAATTGGGTAAGATGATGGGGCGGAGAGAAATTAAAAAGAGTTATCAGGCGATTGTCAGTGGTTGGCCAGATTGGAAAGAGGTTTGTGTGACGGAGCCGATTCGACGGAAGGGAGAGTTCGAGGAGAGCGAGATTTGGGTAAAGCAGGCGGTGCATCCGGAGGGGAAGGCAAGCGAGACGGGCTTTCGGCTCGAGGGGATATTTAAAAACGGGGGGGATCGATTTGCGATGATTGGTTGTGAACCTCGAACGGGGCGGACTCATCAAATAAGAGTTCATTTGGAATATCTAGGGTATCCGATTGTTGGGGATAAGATTTATAGTGACCAAGGTCGGGCGTATTTAGATTTTTTAGAGAAGGGCTGGACCGCCGAATTGTTTGAGCGGATGCGGCTGGATCGTCAGGCACTGCATGCAAAGGGGGTGATATTTGGATGGAAGGGGAAGGTGATCGAAGCTCAAAGCTTGCTTCCCAATGAGCTGGAGTCCTTTTGTATTGCCTGAATGGGGTAGTCCGAGTTGATTCTCGGCATGGCCAAATTATCTGAAGTGGTTAGATTTCTCGAAAAAGAGCTCGGTGCGGAGAGGGTTCCTGATTACCCGGGCGCCTACAATGGTCTGCAGCTTCAAAATGGGGGTGAGGTCCGTCGGGTGGCTTGCGCGGTGGATGCCAGTCAGCCGGTTATTGAAAAGGCGGTTGCTGAAGGCGCCGACCTTTTAGTCGTTCATCATGGGATGTTTTGGCAGGGAGTGCGGATGTTAACTGGTTCGGCCTATTCTAAGCTTAAGATCGCGATGGACGCCGGGTTGGCGATCTACAGCAGCCATATTCCGCTCGATATTCATCCGGAGCTTGGGAATAATGTTGGATTGTCTCGGAGTTTGGGTCTTGGTGATGGCGAACCGTTTTTTGACTGGAAAGGAATCTTTTTAGGGAGGCGAGCAACCTATAAGGGGAGCCTAGCGGAGTTGAGGAAAGCTCTTGAGCTCGCTGTTGGTGGTCCGGTTCTTCTTCGCGGGGACGAAGCTGCTTCTGCTGGGCTGGTCGGGATAATTACGGGAGGGGCAGGTGGTGAGATTGAGGCGATGGTTGCGGAAGGAATCGATACCTTTGTCACCGGCGAGGGCCCTCATTGGAGTCATCCTCTTGCAGAGGAGCTTGGGCTCAACGTTCTATATGCTGGGCATTACGCGACCGAGACCTTTGGGGTGAGGGCGCTCGGAAAGCTTTTGAATGACCAATTTTGCTTAGATTGGATTTTTGTTGACCATCCCACTGGTCTATAAATCAGAAATATTTTAATAAAGCAGGATAGTTAAGAATACTTTTGAAAATTCGTTGTGCACATTTATTTAAAGGGGGTTGTCCTTTAGATGGACGAACGAGCCTCCGGCAAAGTGAAAAAAAACCTTGCAGTCCTTTGAGCTCGGCGGTAATTTGCCTGCCAGTGACGCGGGTATAGCTTAATGGTAAAGCTCCAGCCTTCCAAGCTGATTATGAGGGTTCGATTCCCTCTACCCGCTCCAAATACCCTTGAAATCAAAGGGTTATCCAGAACTCAGATCTAAAAATTCATGAAAAATACGCTAAAATTCGCACTTACAGCAGTGCTTTTATCCTTCGTTTCAGTTGCGTCGGCTGACGTTGCTGATTCCGCTAAACTTAGCAAGGCTGTCAAAGTCGCAGTTGCTGCTGACTCGAGTAAAGTCCTTGAAGTTGTCGCCGCTAACATTGCTCTCAATGAGTCCTGCGCCTGCGAGATTGTCAAAGCCGCCATTGTTGCTTCCGACGCTGATAAGAAACTGGTTGCCGAGATCGTGAATACAGCGATTCTCGCCGCTCCTTCCCAGATCCGCATGATTACGCAGTGCGCAATGGCTACTGCTCCTGACGCTGTTTCAAGTATCCAGGCAATTGTCGAAAGATATGATTCTGCTGGTGGCGAAGGTCACTCTGCAAAGGGCGGGCTCGCTGACGAAAAGGGCGTGATTACTGCTCCGGAAGCCGATGGGCCAAATCCACTCGATTATCCTTTCAAGAGCATCAACGATCCGATTGTTAAAGAGAGCCGGTGGATTCCTGAGTTCTTTTTCGCACCTATCGAGGACGATCCGCAAGTGACTCCAGTCGATGATGTTGTTACCGAAGAAGGCTAATCAATAATTAAATATTTTATGAAAAAACAATCTTTTGCAATCGCAGCAATCGGCACGGCCCTAGCTAGTTCACTTTGCGCTCAATCACTTTTCGATCTGGCTCCTGACGATGGCGAGACTGACTCTCTTCCTTTGCGCTACACCGCTGGTGCAAACTTTGGACTTGATGACAACCCTACCCCACTTGCGGGAAATAGTGATGAGTCATTTTACGGTCAAGCGTATGTTGGGGCAACCTTCTTGAACAACACGCCACAGACGACTACAAGCTTCGGAGCTCAGGTAGGATTGATCCACTATTTTGACAATCTTGAGGTTCTTGGTGATGACGTCGACGACACAGCATATACAGCTACTGTTTACCTTAACTGGACTCATCGTTCTAGCGAGCGCCTTCGCTTTGTAAGCCGGAATTTTGCGACTTACGAGCTTGAGCCTGATTATTCAGTAGGTTTTCAAGCCCAACGCCAGGTCGGGAATTACACCCGGTGGTCCACCGATAATGCTGTAGGTTATCGTTGGTCAGACAGACTTGCGACCTACACTGGTCTCCGCCTCGATGGTATTTCTTTTGATGATCTAGCTAATGGTGATCGTTCAACTCTGACACTCTACAACGATTTTCGTTATCAGTTGAGTGATCGGACCGTTGCGACTTTAACTTACCGTAATGCTGAAGTCTCAGCTGACGGCGCAGTTACTGATTCTACGAACCACTACATTCTTGCAGGTTTAGAGCACCGCTTTAACCGCAAGTCTACAGGTGTCATTCGTGCAGGTGCTCAAGTGCGTGACGTTGAAAATGGATCTTCTGGAAATAGCCCTTACCTTGAGGGCTCATTCCGGACTGCGGTCAACTCGCAACTTAGCCTTAGAAGCTACGCTCGTTACGGGGTAGAAGACTTTGCTCGCAATGTGTTCAACCCGGATACATTCGTTAATGCTTTCTACAGCAATACTGATACTCTTCGGATCGGTGTCACTGCGACATATTCGCTCTCTGAAGATCTCTCCCTCAGCGGAGGTATCAACTATGCGTCTCTCGCTTACAATGACCTACAGCTTAGCACATTTGGTTTGGGCGCGTCTTCGGTTGACGAGGAATTGTTAAATGCATTCGTAGGTGTAAACCTTCGGGTTACCGACAATGTTTCCGTCAATGCACGATATAACTTCGAAGATCTCACTTCGGACGCTGGTCGGGCCTACGACCGGAACCGCTTCAGCCTCGGTGCTTCGACCCAGTTCTAGAATTTCTAAGATCTATTTCTGAACATTTCGGCCTTCGCGGTGTCTTTTCATTGCGAAGGTCGATTTTTGTCTCTAAACAACGGCCCTCGACGGAACCCCCTAATTCTGATTTCGCATGCAAGGTAGCAATCAAACAAATATCGAATCCACTCCTTCCATTGATTATTGGCAGATTCTAAAAAATCGATATGGAGTGATTTTGCTCACGTTTCTGCTCGTTTTTATGACGGCTGCAGTGATCACGTCCGTGATCCCAGAAAAGTATGAAAGCACCTCTGTTGTGCAAGTTCATCCATCGACTATTGCGATCACTCCTTTCCGGGGTCAAAGCTCAGTCAATCCTGGTTCGCAGATGACTGCGCAATATTTGCAAAATGAGTTTGAGACAATTATTGCACCCGAGACTCTTAAGCAGGCGGCCGAGATGGCTCAACTTCCGGCTCAGTGGGAAATGGAGATGGATGTCGTGGTGAATATTCTGAAAGGGATTGTGGAAACAACTCCAAGACGGGGTACCGATTTTATTGAAATCAATGTGCGGCATGCAAGTGCCAGCGATGCAAAAGACATCGCAGAATCTGTCGCTGAGGCTTATATTCTCCGCCGTAAAAAGACTGAGGAAGATCGCGCCAAAAAAGCGCTGAAAGCGTTAGATAACGAAAAACGTGAGCTAAGTGATTTGGTGCAAGACTATCGGAAGGATCTCACAGTTTTAATCCAACAGTATGGAATTCCGTATTTTGATGGTGGGAGTGCTGGCAATCGCTTGGGTTTAAGCGAGCAGGCAATGTTTCAAAGCGCACGCGCAAAGCTTGCCAACTTTGAAACGCAGGCAGATCAAATAAAAATTCAAATTGATAAGCTAGTCCAACTGACAAGTGAAGAGTTAATTAGCTACGCGGCCGGTCTTGATCTGCCTCAAAATCAGGTAACTTCTTACGCCAATCAAAACCGTCAGGCGGTAGACCGAATGCTCGACCTGTCAGCTCAAGGGCTTGGGCGAAAACACCCTGATATGGTTACGATGAATCAACGTGCTAAAGGAGCACTGGAGAAAGCTCATGAAGAAGTCGTGTCGTTAAAGGAGGTGCTTAAGACGAAGCTTGATCTTGTTGAAAAGCAAGTTCTTAAGATGCGGGAAATGGTCGATGATCGTAAGGAGGATGCCATTACTCTTTCGTTGAAACAGACAAACTACACTCAGGCTAAGGAGCAATACGAGCAGGCTCGAGGAATGCTTCGCGAAATGAAGTTTAAACATTCTGAGGCGACAATTCTTCTAAAGATGCCACGTGATCCTATCACTCTCCACGAGACTCCCAAAAAAGCCAGCAAACCTGTGTTTCCAAATTTCACAATGAACCTGCTACTTGGCGCAGGTGTAGGTTTAATTTTTGGAATCGCGATTGCTCTCTTGCTTGAGCATCTAGACACATCTGTAAAAAGCCTTGAGGATGTCGAGCGCTATCTTCAGGTGCCGGTTCTTGCTGTTATTCCGAAAGACGTTGGAGTCCTTCACAAGCAAAGCGGCATGAGTCCAGATGCCGAAGCATACCGAATTCTGAGGACCAATATTGAGTTCAACCGAAAAAATCCAGATAATAATTCGATTACGGTAGTCTCTGGTGGAGCTGGTGAAGGTAAGTCAACGACCTTGGTCAATCTTGCATACGTTTGCGCACAAGGCGGATACACTACGTTGATGATTGACGCTGACCTGCGTCGTCCTCGTCTACATACGTTCTTCGATATTAATAATTCGGTTGGCCTTACTAACTACCTCACTACTGACTTGGCCCTAGAGGATGTTATTTTGCAGACGCCAGTCGATAATCTCTACTTCATGCCTTCCGGAATTCTACCAGCTGACGCAGCTGGTATTCTGAACTCCCGCCGGATGTCCGAACTTCTTCAGGATGTGAAGCAGCGCTTTGATCTTGTGTTAGTTGACTCGCCGCCGATCCTTGGCGTCAGCGATGCCGCAGTGCTTGCAAGTGAAGTTGACCTCACCATGGTCGTCGTTCAGCACCGCAAGCTTCCTCGAAATATGTTGATGCGAGTTAAGCAGGCTGTTGAGAATGTAGGTGGCCAAGTGATCGGAGTTGTCTTGAACAACGTTGATGTGCGCAGTGATAGCCAATATCAGTATTACACTAGCTACTATACCTACTACGCTCCAAGCAATATGGAGGAGAACCAGAAGCCTCAGGCTATGACCGCTCACCAATCGAGTAAATCTGAGCCAAAGAGCTACAGTTCATCTGACACGTCAAACGACGACCTTTATTAAGAAAAAATACCCTTCATTGGAGCGTGAGCTCCACAACCTATCCTTATATAGAATGAAAAAAATCCTGACCTTATTAGTCGTGCTCCTTGGTATTTCATCAATGAGTGCCCAGACCCTCATTCGAAACGGCCAAACCCTTACAATCTCAATTATAGGGGTCCCTGTTTCGGAAAAAGGGCGTCTAGATGCTACCTACTCCGTTTCGTCTACCGGCCATATCGAGATGTGGATGATCGGGAAAGTGAAGGTCTCTGGCCTGACTAAATCAAATCTAGCCACCAAGATCGCTACCGAATACAAAAAGGCTGAAATTTACACAAATCCAGTGTTTCAGGTTTTTAGTGGAGCTGATGCGAGAACTCAGGATAGCCAATTCTATACCGTTGGTGGCGAAGTTCGTGCTCCGGGCCAGAAGCAATGGACCGAGGGAATGACTCTTTATTCTGCCATTCAGGGGGCCGGAGGGGAAAGTCCCTATGCTGCTATGAATCGTGTGAGGCTCTATCGTAATGGTAAAAAGTATGAGTATGATATGAAGCGCCAGGAGCACAAGGCGGTGAAGATTTATGTTCGTGATGTCATTGAGGTCCCGGAAGGAAACTTGATTGGTAGATAGTTTCTCACTAACTAATCATCTTTCAAACAGGCCTCTCAGTTTTAGAGGCCTGTTTTTTTGTTTCTGTGAGATTGATTCGTTTATTTGGGG
>Ga0257126_1000087_pt1 | contig 74529 bp, 58 predicted proteins | sample SI060_120mmetaG_FD_190151 | JGI IMG/M metagenome (GOLD analysis project Ga0257126, IMG submission 190151) | Marine microbial communities from Saanich Inlet, British Columbia, Canada - SI060_120m | ecosystem: Environmental > Aquatic > Marine > Inlet | place: Canada: British Columbia | collected... | reverse complement strand
CACCATCGCTATCCCCATTCAGCCCGGCAAGGATTTCGTGCCGCTGAAGTTGACTTTACCTACTACGGCCTCAAGGCCCTATCATGGATCGGTTTGATTTGGGATCTCAAACCTGTCCCGAATAAGATCAAAGAGGAGGGCCAAAGCCTCTCATGATACCAGGACGTGAAAAGATCGCGATCGTTGGCTCAGGAATCTCGGGTATGGCGTGTGCTCACTTTCTCCACCCCTTTCACGATATTACACTTTTTGAGAAAGACGATCGGATAGGCGGGCATTCTAATACAGTGAATGCGGGAAATGACCCACTCGACACAGGGTTTATGGTTTATAATGAAGTAACCTACCCACTCCTAACCCGTCTTTTTGAGACCCTCGGCGTTGTGACAAAACCAACCTCAATGTCGTTTAGCGTTCAGCACGTCGCCGATAGTCTTGAGTTCAACGGAGGAAGTTTAAATCTTCTATTTGGTCAGCGCAAAAATCTTTTGAAGCCTAGATTTTGGAGAATGTTGATGCAGATCAACCGCTTCAATAAAGAGACTATTGCTGAGCTTCAGCAGGAAGAGGAAACCAAACTCACTCTTGGACAATACGTTGAAGCTAGAGGCTATGGCCAAGACTTCCTAGATTGGTATCTTTCACCTATGGCAGCTGCCGTTTGGTCCAGCCCACCCGAAAAGATCGAGCACTTTCCTGCGATCACTCTAATGCGTTTTTGGCACAATCACGGATTCTTAGGATTGGATACTCAACACCCTTGGCGGACGGTTGTCGGTGGCTCAAGAGAATATGTCAAAAAGCTCGTCGCTCCTTTTCAGAACCGCATAAAAATCGCCAGCCCAGTGGCTTCCATTACGCCTAGAAATGAGATCGTTCTGGAGTCTGGATATCGGGAAAAATTTGATCGCATCATCAGCGCAGCACACGGGGATCAGGCCCTCCATTTACTTGCTTCGCCTACCAAACTTGAAACTAAAATCCTCTCAGCCTTCCCTTACCAAGCAAACAAGGCAATCCTTCACTCCGACTCTCAATTTATGCCCAAAACCAAGAGGTGTTGGGCGTCTTGGAATTACCGGGTCGATGGTGATAAGCACTCCACAATTTATTGGATGAATAGCCTTCAAGGCGCCACCGCAAAGAAAGATTTTTTTGTCTCAATTAACCCATCAAGCAGAATTCCTGATGAGCATATCATCAAGGAATTAGAATACGGCCATCCGCTTTTTGATCTAAAGAGTATCGCTGCTCAAAAAGATGTGCCTCAACTCAACGCCGCCGATACAGGAAGATATTTCTGCGGTGCTTGGCAGCGATTTGGATTTCACGAAGATGGTCTTTGGTCCGCATTTCGACTTTGCGAACAATTGTTGGGGAGGGACCCTTGGTCATGAGCTCTTGCCTCTATGAATGCAATATTACGCATCGTCGCGTCAAGCCGAGGCGAAAGCGTTTTGACTACCGTGTTTTCATGTTGAGCTTCGATCTTTCTGAAATCCCTAAAACAGCCTTTCTTGGGATTAATCGATTCAATCTTTTCAGTCTGCGAGACAAAGACCATATTGATCTTGGGAAAGCTGGGGGAATCCGCCCCAACCTTATGGCGTGGTTTCAAGAGCATGGGATTGATTGCCCCAAAGATTCACGTATTCAGCTTATCACTCTTCCCCGAGTTCTTGGTTACACCTTCAATCCAGTTTCCTTTTACTACGTTCGCGACAAGGATGACACACCTCTATTTTCAGTCGCTGAGGTTTGTAATACCTACCACGAGATGAAGCTCTACCTCATAGAAAATCGGACCAAAACAGGGTGGCAGCGAAAGGTCGAAAAGGGTTTTTACGTTTCTCCATTCTCGAGCGTTCGCGATTTTTTTGATTTCGAACTAGGAATCCCCTCTGAGACATGGAACGTCAGGATTAACAATCTCGATACTGAGGGGCCCACCCTAACTTCTTCAATACGAGGCGTCGCAAGGCCTCTCACCACAAGCCGTCTCCTCTGGTTTGGCTTCAAATACCCCCTACTTTCATTCAAGGTGATCGTCATGATCCACTGGCAAGCAACAAAACTGTGGATTCAAAAAACTCCTTACTTTCCAAAAGCAAAAAACAAGCGCTTCCAGACGGAAGTGCTTCGCCCCCATTCTTCAATCACTTCTAAAGATGAGTAATTCTAAACTCCCAATCAAATACGGCCTCCCTGAACGACTGGTAGTCGGTCTCTTGGGTAAATTAACAAAAGGCCATCTTAAACTAACTTACGCCGACGGTTCATCGCGTCACTTCGGAAATCCAGCCGAGCCAGTCAACGCAGCTGTAAAAATTAACGACGATGCTGAATTCTTCAAGCGCTGTGCCTACTACGGGAATGTCGGAATGGGTGAGGCCTACTCTGATGGCATTTGGGATACTCCAGACATCCGAGCTGTCATCAGCTGGTTTGTTCTGAACATGCAAGCATTACAGGGAGCCGACACCTCTTCCGACAAGCTCCCAGGTGTTGGTTTACTGAAGGTCGTCAATTGGTTCCGCCACCTTCGCCGGGCCAACACGGTTGACAATAGCCGCCAGAATATCTCCGAGCACTACGATCTAGGGAACGAGTTCTATTCACTCTGGCTCGACGCTACGATGACCTACTCCTGTGCTAAGTTTGAAGAACCCGACCAAGAGTTTGAAAAAGCGCAGACCGCTAAGTATGAGGCCCTTTGTTACAAACTAAAACTCAAGCCAACTGATCACGTCCTTGAAATCGGATGCGGCTGGGGAGGCTTCGGAACCTATGCTGCGAAAACTTATGGTTGTAAGGTGACCGGGGTTACCATTTCCGAAGAGCAAGCCAAGTTTGCGCGTGGGCGAGTAAAACGTGAGGGACTCGAAGACCAATTCGAAATTCTTATCCAAGACTACCGTCATATCAAAGGTCAGTTCGATAAAATCGTCTCAATTGAAATGATTGAAGCTGTGGGCGACCGTTTCCATCAATCTTTCTTCGCGAAATGTCATGAAGTGTTGGCACCAGACGGAATCCTTGCATTGCAAATGATAACGGTCCCAGACAACCGATACAAGAGTCTAACAAAAGGGGTCGACTGGATTCAAAAGGTGATTTTCCCAGGCTCCCTTCTTCTTAGCGTTGGTCGAGTCAACGAAGTTCTACTAAAGACAAGCGACCTCTTCTTACATGACCTAGAAGATTTTGGTTCCTTCTACGTCCACACACTCGGGAATTGGCACGAACGTTTCAATGCGGCAAAGGACTCCCTTTTCAAACTCGGTTTTGATGAGCGATTTATGAGGACGTGGAACTACTATTTAAAATATTGCCAAGCTGGCTTTGCCACTCGCAATATCTCGGTGGTTCAGGCTATCTACACCCGCCCAAATAATCCGGCCTTAATGACATGACAGAAATTGGGGGAAACAGGGACCCTTGGTGGAAGCGGTGGTTTATAAATCCGATCCTGAAGCAACTCACCCAAGGTATTAGTGCTGATAAGCTAGCGTGGACCATCGCGATTGGCTGTGCCGCCGGGATCTTTCCAGTCATGGGTACTACTTCTTTTGTTTGTTTCTTTGCCGCTGTCTACCTCAGACTTAACCAACCCGTAATTCAAGTTGTGTGCCATACTCTCTGGGCCGCTCACCTTGCTCTAATTCTACCTTTCATCAGAATGGGTCAATGGATTCAAGGGAATCAGCCTATCAAGGGTTCTATTTCTACTCTTCTAAAAGAGTTCTTCACAAATCCCTGGCAGTTCGCGCAAGACTATTGGTTGGCAGCTTTACACGGTATTTTCGCTTGGTTTCTCGTTTCCATCCCATTGATTTTCCTTGTCCGCGCCATCACCCTCCCATTTTTAAGAGCCACCGCCGCCCGAATCGAACGCAAAAAGACCGCTGCCGCATGAACGATCTTATCATCCTAGGAGCTGTCGCTACAATTGTGGCCCTCGACTTCATCGGTGGTTGGTGGTTCGGAAGTAAAATCAACAATTACTCGCTGGTTGATGCGATGTGGGCTTTCTGGATAGGACTCGCCGGCGTAATTTACGCGGCTTTGGGAACAGGCGATTTTGAAAAGCGTATCGCTTCGGGAACAATTGCCGCAATTTGGGGGTTTCGATTAGCTTACCATCTACAGAAGCGCATTCGCTTTCATCACCCTGAAGAGGACTCGCGATATCGGAAGCTTCGCGAAGTCTGGAAAGGCCGAGTCTCATCTGCCTTCTTTTGGTTTTTTCAAGCTCAGGCTCTATCAGTTCTCATTCTGACGATCCCCTATTTTTTAATTGCTCGTGATTCATCACCTTGGGGATTTTTTGAGACCGCTGGCTTAACCATAGCGCTCATCGGGATTTCTGGAGAAACCCTCGCAGACTACCAAATGTCCAAATTTAAATCACAGGATAATCGATCATCATCAGTCTGCCGCAATGGGCTTTGGAGATATTCTCGCCACCCAAATTACTTTTTTGAAATGGTAATTTGGATTGGAGTGTATCTTTTTGCCTGCGGATCCGCTTGGGGATGGACCACCTTTTTCGCGCCCGTAACGATCACTTTCCTTTTGTTAAAAGTCACTGGAATCCCACCAACAGAAACTTCAGCACTCAAAAGAAAAAAGGATGCGTATCGCGAATATCAACGAACCACTAGCTCCTTTATCCCACTCCCTCCAAAACCATGATCAATATCGACGACCTTCTTGCCAAAGACATTATTCCTGATGCGCTGATTCGGATCGGAATTCGATCAAGACTAAAAGAAACCCTAAAGCCCTTTAAAAATCTCAATTGCGAAGACCGACAAGCGGTTCTAATGAAGCACGTTGCCGAGCTAAAGGAGTGTCCATTAGCAATCGCCACCGAGGAGGCAAACGAACAACATTACGAGCTGCCGACCAATTTTTTCCAAAAAGTTTTGGGCCCCCATATGAAGTATAGCTCCGGGTATTGGGATGCCGGATCGACAGACATAGAAACTTCAGAAGCTCGCATGCTCAAACTCAGCTGTGAAAGAGCGGAACTCGAAAACGGGCATCGTATTCTAGAGCTCGGTTGCGGATGGGGATCACTCACCCTCTGGATGGCCAAGGAATATCCAAAAGCTCAAATTACAGCGATTTCGAATTCAAAAACACAGAAAATATACATTGATTCCCAAGCCAGTGAACGAGGTCTCACCAATATTGAGGTCAAAACGGTCAATATGATTTCTTATGAAGGTGAAGGCGAAAGCATTTTTGACCGTGTGGTCTCGGTAGAGATGTTTGAGCATATGAAGAACTATGACAAACTGCTGAGCCGAATTTCAAGTTGGCTAAAACCCGAAGGGAAACTCTTCGTCCATATTTTTACACATCGCGAATACGCCTACCACTACGAGGCTAAAGACGAGAGTGACTGGATGGCTCGTTATTTTTTCACAGGAGGGCAGATGCCATCGGATGATCTCCTTCTCTATTTTCAAGACAAACTTTCCATCGAGAACCATTGGCAAGTAAGCGGGGAACACTACCAAAAAACCTCGGAAGCATGGCTTACACGCATGGACGAATCTAGCGATGAATTAAAGCTACTTATTGCTGAAACCTATGGTGAGGCCGATGCCAAAAAATGGTGGGTTTGGTGGAGATGCTTTTTTATGGCGTGTGCCGAACTCTGGGGCTTCCAAAAAGGACAGGAATGGATCGTGTCGCACTACCGCTTCACCAACTCAAAATAATTTACGAGCCCCCCGGCCGGGGGGCTGGAATTGCTTCGCAAGCCTCTCTCCAATTCTCGAAGTTCCAGCGATTGGGAAATCCGGTGCATTGGAAAGGCTTAACAGCTTGAAGTCGGCAATCGACACCATCGAGCATCACACATTCGCTGGTCCCCTGTTTATCGATCAAGGAAAGGCCCTGACGATTGTCACGGAGCCGGGTGAAGTCCTTCACAAATTGATAAAGAGGCATTTCGAGAAACTCTGCAATTCTTTCGACCTCACCGTCAGCAAGGACGACATCACCTTCCCACTTGCAGCAGTTAGTACAGCGCTGGCATTGATACCATGGGTCATCCTCTCCGTCCGCCATTTTAAGTCAAACTATCGCCCAAGCATGCTACGGCGATATACATCGACCGCCTTAAGAAAGCCCTGCCACTTCGCACCTGGGCGCCCGTTCGAAAGCAGAAAATGGGGGCAGTTTTTATTGGGAGGATTTTTGCCGCGTCGAGGCCACTTGTAGTGGGGCACAACCCGGGAGACGGGAAGATCGTATTTCACGCAAAGCCATGCCGCCAATTTCGCTGTCCGCTCAAGAGTTCTACTCCGACTATTACCAGGATTTTCACACATCTCAATCCCGACACTATAGCGATTCCCGGGACCATCGAAATCCGCGTGATTTCCCCGCTCGTTAGTGGGTAGATGCTGCACCGCTAGATCTTCATCTACAGTATAATGCCAAGAAAGACGGCCAAGAGCACCATTTTTTAGAGCCTTCGAATGACGAAGCGCGTCAGCACCACTTTTCCAGTTTTGCGTCGAATGAATCGTGATATAACGAGGCGTCATTTTCTTGCGAGATCTTCCCCGAGCCCTGTAGGAGAGATAATCCTTTTTGACTTTCACCTGGCGATAAAGTGATGATGGACTTATCGAGAGCACTGATGAGGATCGTGGACTACGAATCATCGGGTTACCATTTAGCGAAGCTGTGGAAGGCCCAGTCGAAGTTACAGTGCGCCCGTATTGCTGCCTCCATGCGTCGGCCCGCGTATCACTTCCCTTATTATGAATTCCGGAGTAAGGATTACGCCCTGCCGCCGAGTAAGGAGTGTAGGCGTCATCAACACTGACAACGGGGGGATCTGCTGAACAAGCCACGAACAAGCCAATGCATAAGCCTAAGAGCGACAGCCAAAGTGATCTCCTTCGCATGATCTGAAAGTAATAGCAGCTTAATTAGTCGAATGAAAGTCCATGTTTTTAAAAAGCGAATTTTGTTTGGGCTAGCTCATCCGCACGCCATAAAGCCTAAGTTCGATTCCCAACTATTAGGAGAGGCTGAAAGTCTAGTTTAAATTCGAAATCACAAATCTAATTTGTCGCGCCAAGCTGATCCTATTTTTTCAGCTGGTCATTTCTTTCCCAACCAACCAGAAACCCGGGGGTAGAGGCACTTTCATCCATGAAACCACGAAAAATCGTCGCGCAGACCAATTCCTGCACCCAACTTAACCTAGACTTTATCGAGCACGATGGCCGATTTTTCTTGGAGTGCGAAGGTCGCCAGGTCGATGGCAGCCACCAAGGATTTGCCACAAGTAAACTAATCAAGTTGATGTGCCGCCCCTTTCGGCCTGCACGCCAACCGAGGATCATTATACTCGGGTTGGGGCTCGGCCATGCCGTTACCGCAGCTCGTGAATCATTACCCCAGGAAAAAGCTTCTTTCGTAATCCTCCCGGAAGCTGCAGAACTTGCAAATCTGATCTCGGAAAATTTAGCAATCGATCCACTCGATGATGAAAGGGTTCATCTTGACAACCTAGATCCATTTACGTTTCTCCCAGCAGAATACGCGGCTAGCCAGGGTATATTTGCTGATTTGGATCAGCTTGAAGCTCTTTCTCCGAAAAATTGGTCAATCACCTCTTCTAATGTCCTTGGAAATTTTCAAGAACGCCTTAAGACTGGAGGTCTTCTCGGACTCATTGCTAACAGACCACTACCAGATCTTGAAAAACAGCTTCGGAAGTCAGGATTTGAGGTGACCACAGATTTTGCTCCGTCTTCCGAAAAGTCGAAAAAAACCCGGACTCTTTACCTCGCTCGCAAGGGGCACTATCGAAGCAAACATTAAGAATAAATTTTCCAATGAAATTAGTTTACTCCCTCCTTCTTCCTGCTCTTCTTTTTGTCAGTTCCTTTGGCCGAGAAATAACGATCAAGTCACAAACTCTGGAGACCAACCTCGAGCTTGATGCTACTTTTATCCCCGAACAACCTCTTGTTTTCAAGATCGAACCAGAGCAGTGGTCGCAGTTCATCATTGCAGAGCTTATAAAGCATGGTGCAAATGTAAAAAAAGATCAGCTCATTATTGCGTTCGAAGCTGAAAACTATCAGCGCCACCTCGCGGAAACGAAAGAAGATGCCAAAGTCCGTGCGATCACCTTGGCGAAAGCGGAGCGTCAGCTTGCTGACCTTAAGACCACCACTCCCCGCCTGCTTGAAGGTTTAAAGTTGGCTCACGACCGCGCTAAGGAATCTCTTGATTATTTCACCTCGACTGGCAAAGCACTTCAAGAAGAGGAGGCCATCGAAAGTCTAAAGCGCTCACAACGAAGCCTTAGTTACCAAGAAGAAGAGCTGAAACAGCTCCTTAAAATGTATAAGGAAGATGGAATCACTGAAGAGACCGAAGAAATTATCCTTAAACGCCAGCGAGCTTCAGTGAAGATTGCCGAATTTTCAGTAAAAAAGGCCGAGTTAAGCTCAAAATGGGCTTTGGAAAAAACGATACCAAGACAAGCTGTTGATCTAGAAAGGGCATACGCCGATGCGCTCCTAGCCTACGAGACCGGTATGGTCAATCTGCCTAGGGCTCTTGAGGAGGCCGCACTCGCTTTCACCAAAATCCAAAGATCCCATACCAAGTTAGATCAAGATCAACAGGAACTAATCGACGATGGCGCACTCATGAATCTGAAGGCACCAGCAGATGGAACAATCTATCACGGAAAGATTGACAGAAATTCTTGGTCGATTGACGGAACTTCAAAATACCTTTTCAAAGCGGGATCTGTGCCAGCGAACACCGTCTTCATGTCGTTCATACCAGACACAAGCACCCTCACCCTCCAAGGAGCCATCTCACAGAAAGACGTCCTAACGCTACCTACCGAAGCTAAAGGAACCGCCTCAGTCGAAGGGCTAGGAGAAACCACTTTCCCTGTGGCTCTCACCCAGATCGATGTTGCACCCGATTCCTCTGGGCGATACGGCTTAGGACTCAGCGTTGAGCTTCCAAAAAACTCTCCTATTGTTACGGGGATGAAGGGAAAGGTTCGATTAATTACTTATCGTAAAGAAAATGCGATCAGTATTCCACCAAATGCCCTTACTAGGGATAGTGGAAAATCGACCGTAAAACTAAAAATGGCTGATGGCAAACACGAGACACGCGAAGTCAAAACCGGTCGAATTATAAACGAAAATATCGAAATCCTCGAAGGCCTCGAAGTTGATCAAGTCATTTTTGTTCCCGGAGACGCCGAGCCCCTCGCGAAAGATCTCGCGGAATAAATCGAGCTCATTTAAGAATCATGCGGCTTTTCCTCATCGCTTCAACTTTTTTGTTCTTCAAGGTCGGTGCCCAAAACTTGGCAGCGCTCGGACCACTTCCTTCGGTTGAGTCCCTCAAAGAAGGCGAACTAGAAACCTCAATTAAACGAGGTGTCGATTATCTGGTCAGCAAACAAAACAAGGATGGCTCATGGGGTGGCCCCACACGTACGAAAGGGCTAAATATTTACGCGCCAGTTCCCGATTCACACCTCGCCTTCCGAACAGGTGCATCGACCCTCGCTCTCAGCGGATTACTAGACAGTCAAGATCGACGACCTGAGGTTGTTACTGCCATCAACAAAGCGGAAACGTGGCTCTTCGAAAAACTCCCAAAACTAAGACACCTCGACCCAACAACAACTTACAATGTCTGGGGACATGCTTACGGGCTGCGCGCGATTTCCGACCTTTACGTTTATCGGACTGGCGACGAAACCAAACTCTCTCGACTCAAACAACTCGCCGCGAAGCAAATTGAAATGCTAATTAAAACCGAGGATGTGAATGGGGGCTGGGGATATCTAGATTTCGATAACCATACCGCCCATTTTTCAGGTATCCCAACTTCGTTTACTACTGCAACCGTCCTACTTGGTATGAAAGATGCGCAAAAAACTTTTGGCCTTTCGATTCCCCAAAGAGAAATCAAACGTGGCCTTGTTTCAATCAACAAGCAACGAACACCTGATTGGTCATTTGTTTACTCTTACGATCACCGTTATCGTCCGAGATACGGAATCAATCGTCCCGCAGGTTCACTGGGACGCTCGCAGGTCTGCATGGCTGCAATGCGGAAATTTGGGGATGCTCGAATCACTGATAAACTTCTTGAACACTGGCTTCATCGACTTTGCCTCAGAGAGGGTTGGTTTAATATTGGTCGCAAACGACCTATTCCTCACGAGACCCACTTTTCAATATCCGGTTACTTCTACTACTATGGGTTTTACTACGCTACCGAGTGCCTGCAGATGCTCCCCGATGATCGTCAGAAAAAGTATATCCCCCACCTCGCCCGACACATCATAAGCAAACAGGAAAAAGATGGCTCTTGGTGGGATTACCCTCTTTATGACTACCACCAACCATACGGGACAGGTTATGCACTGACCACACTTTCCAGATTACGAGTAAAGTAGCCTAAAGGTTATTTCCTAACGCACTATAACATCGTCATCAGTCCAGTGCTTACCATCAGCACCTGCGGAACGGTATTCAATTTGAAGGCCGCTCAAGCGATGAAAAAAGACTGGGTTCCCATTTCGATCCAACAACCCGATATCACGCTTGATGAGCGAATGCTCTTCTGGAATCCAAGCAAGATTCTCCGGATTTGCACCTTGCAGAAAACGGACGATCTCAGGATTTCCTGGCAAGTGAAAGGCATCAAAATTTTTTATGAGCGACTGACAGTTTGTCACGACATCTCGAAGTGCTTCTAGGTCACGCCTGATATCGCCATTTGACTTTCCATATTCGAGAGTAAACGGGTTTTCACCCAGAAACCTAACTCCCTTGGACTCCTCAGCGGATTGGGTAGCGGTCTCTGGCTCTGTGATCACACCGCCACCTCCCGAAGTTGGCCACGCAATCCTTGATCGGAATATAAAACCAAAAATCAATAACAGAGCAACTACACCAAAAATCCTCATCCGTCCATTTTCATAAAACCAAGCGGCGCTCCACCTTCAACAACATCATGAAAATTAGACAAATTTGGAAGAACCAAATCCCTCACATTAGTTGCAGAAACGCCCATCCAAAGTGCCAGATCAGCAATATACTCATCAACAGAAGTGGTAGGGATAAACCGCCCACGCCCAGTATCTAGGTCATTTCCGAGATCTAGTGATGGGTAATCCCCAAAGAACTTGCCGCCGTCAACACAGCCCCCCACAACGAACTGATTTCCTCCCCAGGCATGATCGGTTCCATTCCCATTTGGCGTTAAGGTCCTGCCAAAATCCGAGGCGGTAAAGAGAGTGACCTGGTTCTCCAACTCCAAATCGACCATCGCTTGATAAAACTGGCCAACTGCCTCGCTTACTTGTCCAAGCATCGCGGGATGGTCATCTAATCCATTATGATGATCCCACCCACCAAGCTCGACAAAGAAAGTCTGACGCCTCTTAGAAAGCAGTCCCCGAGCAGAGATTGTTTCCGCAACGGCCTTCAATTGTCTGGCCAAAGCATTTGAGGTATTAAACTCGGTAATGATTGGATTTTGAGATTCCAGCGCTGCCCGATATTCGGCACTTGCAGCAATCGCAGCTTTTTTCGAAGTAGCGAATGACCTCTCAAAGGCATTTTGATACTGGGCATCAAGAATTGATTCCTGAGCTGCCCTCTTGTGTCGGTAAACCCATCGGTTCCACTGCCGAATCTCGGGAATATTGGAAGCACTTCTGGAAAGAACCGAGCTTGAACCGCCGCTTTGAAAAAGATTAGTCCCAGCAAGAGACACATTCATTGAAACCTGACTCTCGCCATTTAGGTCATCCAGAAGATCTGCTAAGCGCGCGCCCCATCCGTTGAGAGGCGAGCGATTGGTAGGAAGTCCCGACTGCCAGTGGAGTTGTTGGTCGGAATGCGAATAGAGTCCGAGAGGCAAGCTCGCTGATTGATTTTGAATTCCAAGCTTGGTAACCGGCTCAACGAGCGTTCCGACGTTATTAATAAAAGATGCTTTCCCCAAATCAAACAGAGCTTTCAGCTCAGGCATTTCTACGTTTAAACCAAGAGTCCGACCATCTGGAGAAGGCAGAGTATCTCCGATTGGAGTAAAATCAGTTTGAGGAAGAGCAACATCACCGCGTGCCGCCAGATATTCGGGATAGCCTTGTGAAGCGTCAACCGGTGTCAACATGTTGAAGGAGTCATTCCCACCCGCTAGAAAGACACAGACTAGAGCTTTATAGTCTTCGCCATCATCAGTGTCAGCTGCCGCTAAAGATCCAGTAAGCCGCAAATTGATCAACGAAGAAAGAAGCGAGGCAGACCCTATTGCCGAACAACTTGCTTGTCCGAGAAAGCGTCGCCGATTTACGCGACCGTATTGCTGCTTATTTTTCATCAATTTAAAACGATACATTCCATCGATTGGCTCACCAAGTAGATCGCTGTTCGAACCTTTTCTAGGTCAGTGACTTCACTTTGCACGGCATTCAAAATCATAAGCTTTGTATCAGCCTTGAGTCGGCCACCTGTCATGAGCAGATCAACCCTCTCAACTAAAGCACTTGGCTCGTCGACGAGTGTCAACTCTTTCGTGAGATCAAAACTTCCAGAAACACCTGACTCCTCCACTGAAGCCGCAAATTGCGAATCCGATCGCAGCAGCTGTGACAACGAAGCGAGTTGGAGTTCTGGACTTACCATTCCAGCCATGCGAAACTCCCCTTCTGGCGCAAAGTCCGGAAGATAGAAATTAAAAACGCTCGGTGAAAGCATCGGAAACTGACCGAAGTCATCGTTAAGTAGTGGTTGATTAGTCGAATATTTCCCGCTTTCAGAAACAAGATTAAATGCTCTCGCTAAGCTTGCATAGCGGATGATCGGCTCACGAACTTTCCCGTGGTATTGATGACCACTACCACTAAGAACCTCAGGATCGAGCAAGATCGCTTTGATCACCTCCCCTAAATCAGCCGATTCACCAGTGGAATCGTCTAACCAAACCCTTGAGACTCGGGCTAAATAGGCTGCCGACGGATTGGAACTTGTAAAACGCTGGATTAGAAGCCTACTCAAAAATGGTGGAAGTGAGGGATGCTCCAACAAAGCATCCAAAGCAGCTTGAACCTCTTCTTCGCCCGTCTGACTCCCATCCAATTGAACCCCATTGACGATTGATTTAGGACCAGTCTCATGTTCCTCATCCCAAACCTTCATGTCATACAGATAGTCGTTCCCCCGAGCCACGTCGTAAAAACTTGTCGCAGCTCTTCCGTTATTGGTCGTTGAATGACTCATTCCGGTGAACACCTTGGCCATCTCGGTGATTGTTTGATTACCGTAAGTCGGAATGAAGTTCCCCTCTTGATCCAATTTACGTGAGCCATCCAAATTCAGCTCCCATAACCCAATCGTAAAAAGCTGCATGATTTCACGTGCAAAATTTTCATCAGGGAAACGTGTTGGGCTCACCGGGTCATCAGACTTTCGGTTATTTAAATGAGACAAGTAAAAGCCCATCGCAGGATTGTAAGTTACTTTTTCCAGAGCATCCCGATACGAACCAAACGCCCCGGTCGTGAAAATATCATAGTAGCGAGCTTGGATAAGGTAGTTGTCGCCGATGACACTTCCCCCCTGAAAATTCACAACAAGAATTTGGCTCAGTGCGTAGGCCATTCTCTGCCTCAATTGGTCGGGCGCAACATTAGCAGACCTCCACCAACCATCACGTCCCCTAGAACTATTAATGGGCAGAGCATTCCTTGCAATAGAGGTCTGCAGGCGGGTCGTAGGAATCGTCGCTTGGTTATCAATCCAACCTGTCAAACCCATTGACACAACTTCCTCGATTGATTCATCGGTAGGGCCAAAACTTGCTTTTAGCAAGAATCGAGCCGCCTCTTTCTCACTGGGCAATCTTCGATCAAGTTGTGTTCCGTTGCTTAAAACCACACCCTCTTCAGATTCGAGAGCACGAAGAGCGGTCACAAAATCACCTTCACCAGAACCATCAACGCCAGCCGCACTTTCATCGCTAGTTCCAATGAGAATCTCTTCCCAGGCACTCAACCCATCCCCATCCATGTCTATATCAGCAGACACAAGGCGAAAAACACCACCGTCTAAGCGGTCCAATGTGACCGTCTGAATCGCTGAGATACTCAAAGGGAGAATCGAGGCAGCTTCGCTCCAGCCATTTGCAGCTGGATCCCAACGCTCAAGTCGATAACTTTTCCCGGCCTCAGCTGCCCAAGAAAATCGAACTTCGGGCCCATCCAAAACCGGATGTTCAAGGGCCAAAACACTCTCGGGGTCGCGGGGGTCTGTCCCAGCAATTCCCTCAGCCAGATTTGAACTACCATCCTTATCGGAATCAAAATCATCCGCTACTGTCCCCTTGTATTGAAGTTCCCAAATTTCCGATACCCCATTCCCATTAAAATCAATCACTCCAAACAGAACCGAAGGGAAAGCAAGTAACGCTACTACAACTGTCAGGACTTTCATTTAACGTTGAAGGGATAACCCAATGAAGATGATAAACCTATGAGAAAATCACTTTTAAGGAGTATGTTTTTACCTGAACCATCGAGGGATTTTAGGCTGCTGAAACCTCATCTTAACATATCACATACTTATTAGTAAATTCAACTTCATCGCAATTTCCCAATTAAAACCTATCTCAGGTTAAAAGAAGCTCTTGCACCAAACCTCCTGCTAGCCTCTAATCTTGCCGCCTTGACGAACGCCATCCTTGCACTTGAAGACGGTCGCACCTTCCACGGTCGTGCCTTCGGTCACTCTGGAACAACCTCTGGAGAAATCTGCTTTAATACCTCAATGACCGGGTATCAAGAGATCATTACGGACCCCTCTTACCGCGGACAAATCGTAACAATGACCTATCCCCTCCAGGGGAATTATGGAGTCAACGCCGAAGATGCCGAATCAGCATCACCCCATGTTCGTGGTTTCGTAATTGGAGAACTCTGCGAAGTCCCCTCTTCTTGGCGTTCGCAACAGTCTTTAGCGAACTATTTCAAGGAGCACCATATCATTGGCATCGAAGACATTGATACACGCGCCCTCACAAAACACCTACGTGATAAGGGAGCAATGCGAGCCGTCATTACTACCGAACTCTCCGAACAGGCTGCCATCGAGGCCGCCAACGAAGCGCCACCGATGGAAGGCAGCGATTTTGTCAAAGAAGTTTCAACTAAAACCTCCTACCTTTGGGAAGGTGAATCCCGGCTTTGGACAATTCCAAGTGTCACCGCAAATCAGGATACTAATTACATCGACCTGCCTCCCATTAAATACCGAATTGTTGCTTACGATTTTGGCATAAAACACAATATTCTCCGCTCGCTCCGACAATCTGGCTTTGAGGTTGAAGTCGTAAATTCACGGACACTTGCAAGTGAAGTTCTAGCTAAGAATCCCGACGGGGTCTTTCTTTCAAACGGACCAGGAGATCCTGCTGCACTCACCTACATCCACGAAGAAGTAAAACAACTCATCGGGCAAGTTCCTGTCTTTGGAATATGTCTAGGGCATCAAATCCTGACCCACTGTTTCGGTGGCACCACCTACAAACTCAAATTTGGCCACCGCGGAGGAAACCACCCGGTCAAAGACCTTCGGTCTGGCAAGGTAGCCATAACAGCACAGAATCACGGCTTCGCAACGGACGACAAATCACTACCCGATTTCGTCGAGGTGACCCACGTCAACCTCAACGACCAAACAGTAGAAGGAATGCGTAGCACCAAAGATCCTGTTTTCTCGGTCCAACATCACCCCGAGGCCGCCCCTGGCCCTAATGATGACAAGGGCTTTTTCGATGAGTTCATCAAACTCATCGAATCCTCGAACTAATTACTTTTTAAAATGAACACCATCATTTGCGGCCTCCAGTGGGGCGACGAAGGAAAAGGCAAAATCGTAGATTTCCTAACTGAAGATGCTGACCTTGTGGTTCGTGGACAAGGCGGAAACAACGCTGGTCACACCGTAATCGCGAAAGGTAAAAAATACATTCTTCACCTAATCCCTTCCGGGATTCTCTGGGATAAACAATGTATCATTGGGAACGGAGTCGTCATGGATCCGGTTGGACTATGCAAAGAAATTGAGGGCCTAGAAGCTGATGGAATTGCCATTACCCCTGAAAAACTTCTCATTTCAGACCGCGCTCATGTGGTCCTGCCATACCATCGCGAGCTTGATGCTGCTCGTGAGATGTCGCTTGGCGATAAAAAGATTGGCACAACCAAGCGGGGAATCGGCCCAACCTACGCCGATAAAGCGAACAGGATTGGCCTTCGTTTAGCCGACTTTCGCGACCCAGAGAAGGCTAAGGAACTAATCTCCACTCGACTCAAGGAAGCGAACCGAACCCTCGCCCACTTTGACCTTCCGACCTTCGAGACTGACGCAGTTTTCCATGAAGTAGAGGAGGCAATTGATCGGCTGCGCCCCCACTTTGCCAACGTTATACCAGTCATCCACACCTCTTGGAAAAATGGCGAAACTGTTCTCTTCGAGGGCGCGCAGGGGACATTCCTCGATATAGACTTCGGGACTTATCCATTTGTTACGTCCTCTAACACAACCTCCGGGGGGGCTTGCACCGGCTCTGGGATGCCACCGCATGCCATCGATCGAATTGTTGGAGTTTGCAAAGCCTACACGACCCGCGTTGGCTCAGGCCCTTTCCCTGCGCAAAATGACGAAATCGCCGAATTCTTTCATTCCCGTGGCTTGGAGTTTGGCGCCACCACTGGACGTCCTCGTCGCTGTGGTTGGCTCGACACCGTCCTCATCCGCTATGCTGTTATGGTCAACGGGGTGACAGACCTCGCTGTCACCATTCTCGATGGCCTTGATGACCGCGAGACCATCAAGATTTGTGTTGGCTATAACATTAATGGAGAGATTCACGAGTTCCCACCAGCCGAACGTGATCACTGGGATGACATTGTCCCAGTTTACCAAGAAGTCCCAGGTTGGCAGGAATCCACAACTGCGTGCCGCGCCTACGATGACCTTCCGCAACTCGCCAAAGACTATCTAGCGCGTATCGAGGAGCTTACCGGTGCTCCAGTCTCCTACGTGGGGGTTGGGCCCGACCGAGAACAAACCATCATTCGTTAGGTCAACATCATGGGCAACGCCCCACTCAATTCAACGCCAAGACATGTCGCCGTGATCATGGATGGCAACGGTCGATGGGCTGAAGGACGAGGTCTACCTCGCAAAGCCGGACACCGTGCTGGCGCGGAATCTGCCCGCGAGGCAGTTGACGCCTGCCTCGAGCATGGAATTGAATTTCTAACTCTTTACGCGTTTTCTTCAGAAAACTGGAATCGTCCCCAAAAGGAGATTGATGCGCTCATGAAGCTTCTTGAGCAATTTTTGAAAACTAAAGGGAAAGAGTTCCGCAAAAAAAACGTCCGACTTAAGACGATCGGCCGAATCCAACTCCTTCCCGAATCATGCCGGAAAGAGCTAGCTAACGTCATCGACGAAACATCTTCCAATACCAAACTAACCGTAGTTCTGGCCCTTTCTTACGGCAGTCGAGAGGAAATCACGGACGCCACCCGCCGTATTGCCGAAAAAGTTGCACGGGGAGAGCTCGACCCAGATCATATCCAAAAAGAAACTGTAGCGGAACATCTGGACACATCTGAATTCCCAGATCCTGACTTCCTAATCCGCACTTCTGGCGAGTTACGACTCTCAAATTTTCTTCTCTGGCAATTGAGCTACGCCGAGATTTTTATCACTGAAAAAAATTGGCCCGATTTTCGAAAGTCCGATTTTCATGAGGCTCTCGAAATTTATTCTCGTAGACGGAGGCGCTTCGGGAGACTCTAAAACCGAAATTTAGTTGTGAGCAAGGAACCAGAACATCACCTTTTGCTGGTCGATCAAGACCTCGACTACCTCGATTGGGCCACAAAACACCTCGGTGCCGAGGGGCTTAAAATCCTGCGTTGTGATAGTGCAGACAAGGCATCGCAAGTTGTTAAGAAGGCTCCCATTGATGTCGTGATCTGCGACATCAAGCTTGATCCCTTTGATGGCGTCGAATTACTCCAACTCATCCGGGCCTCTTCTCCTGAAACAATTACTATCCTCACCGCAGTTTCGCCCACCACTAGCCAGATCATCGAGGCGACCCAAAAGGGCGCGCTCGATGTCCTCCGCAAAGAATCGCTAGCTTTTGAACTCCGTCAAGTTGTCGAATCTGCCCTCCAGACTGTCGATCAGCGCCGGGAAATAGGACCACTTTCAGATCAACGTCCCGGACTTACCGGAAAAACCACGATCATTGGGGTTTCTCGACCTTTGCAAGACGTCATGAAGGTCGTTGGCCGCGTGGCTCACTCAGACGCTCCTGTCCTTGTTACTGGAGAGAGTGGCACTGGGAAAGAACTGATTGCGCGCTCAATTCACGCATACAGCCCACGACGTAAAAAAGAGATGCTGGTCATCAATTGCGGCGCCATTCCTGAGAATCTTCTTGAATCGGAACTCTTCGGTCACGAAAAGGGGTCATTTACTGGCGCCATTGCTCGCCGAACTGGGCGCTTTGAAGATTCTCACGAAAGCACGCTTTTCCTCGATGAAATTGGAGATCTTCCTCCAAGCGTTCAGGTAAAACTTCTTCGAGTCCTACAGGACGGGACTTTTTCACGAGTCGGGAGCAACGAGGTTCAAAAAACCGACGTTCGCATCGTCACAGCAACAAACAAGAACCTCGCCCAAGAGGTCAGTGAGGGTCGGTTCCGAGAGGATCTTTACTACCGTCTGAATGTCGTTGAAATAGAACTCCCACCACTTCGCGACCGTCAGGAAGACATCGAAATTCTTGCCGAATTTTTCCTCGATCAAATTGCTCGCAGAAACGGGACAGCACGCATGCGACTAACCGGTGAAGCAATCGAACACCTCCAAGGGCATCGCTGGCCCGGCAATGTTCGCGAATTGGAAAACACCATGGCCCGAGCATGTGCCCTTGCGCTTAGCGATATCCTCTTACCTGAAGATATTCCAATCGGTCGAGGCCCCGCTAGCATCGGAGGCACCTTGAAGGACGCCCTTGCGCTAATTTTAGAACTCTCCGAGGGAACAGAACGAAATGCGCTCGATTTCGTAAAAGGTGAGCTAATTCGTCACACCCTTGAACAATGTAATCATGATCTAAAGGAGGCTTCTCACCTCCTTGGCATGAGCCAAGCAAACTTGAAGAAACTTCTTCCTACTGCAAAAAATGCCTGACCTCAAAAATCACCCACTAGTGGCTGACCGACTCGCTCGACTTCGCTCTGCCTCTTGTCCGCCAAAGGATTTCAGGAACTATCTTTCCGACATTGCAAGGCTATTGGTCTTACCTGCAACGGCCCATTTAGCGACGAAGGAAACAAAAGTGGTCACGCCGCTCACCTCTATGAGAGGTCAAGAATTGGCTCGTCAAATAGTGCTTGTTCCTATTCTCAGAGCAGGGCTCGGGTTCAGTGAGCCTTTTCTTCAAATGCTCCCTGAAGCAACCGTAGCTCACTATGGGATGAAGAGGAATGAGGAAAGCCTTCAACCAGAAGTCTATCTCGAAAGATTTCCCGACCATATCGCGGAATCTGAAGTCTTTGTTTTAGACCCGATGCTAGCGACAGGAGGCAGCGCCATAGCCGCAATCGACGGCCTTAAAGAGCGGGGAGCCACACATCTCCATTTCGTGTGCCTCGTTGCCAGCCCCGAAGGGATAAAGGCTCTCGAAGAGAGTCATCCCGATGTAAGGATCACTTCCGCGGCGGTTGACGAAGGTCTCAATAAACAAGGATATATTATTCCAGGTTTGGGCGACGCCGGCGATCGAATCTTCGGCACCTTATAAGATGGCGCTCTCTCCAACTTAGGCTTATTCTTCTCATGTGCGATTACTAGGATTAGCCTTCCTCCTCTGCTGTTCATCGTCCTTGTTCGGAGAAGGTGTCACTTTGAGCAAGGTTCAACAGTCACCGGAATATCAGGCGGCCAAAAAGTATATCTCCGATTACCTTCCTGATCTTGCAATTCCAAGAATTGAAAAACTTTTAACGAGGGAAGATCTCGACGAAACCGCCCGCGCAACCCTTCTAACCCTTCTCGGAGAAGCTCAGATCCGGGCAGGCACACCTGGCATCGCACTCAAAACGCTCGACAACCCACTTTTGAGAGAATTCAGCCCCGCCCATCTTTGGAGGAGCTACTCACTCGTCCAGATGGGCAGGTATCGGGATGCGATCGGTGAACTCGAAAAAATTGACCGCATGAACATGCGAGAAAACGCGGACCTCCAAACCGGAAAACTTTTACTCGCTCTCGGCAATCCCAAAGACGCTCGGCCGATATTGATCCCACTTTTAAAATCGAAGGACGCTTCAATCCAAAAGGAAACCACGCTGCAACTTATCTCGGTTGCCCTCTCACTGAATCAACTCGATGAAGCCAGCTCCCTTCTTGAAAAATCAAAACCTTCCAATCCCGTCGAAGAAAGTCTCATTCGTTATCTTAATGGAAGGCTTCAACTCGCAAGAGGCGATCGCCCCGCTGCAGTTGGAACATTTCAAACCTTACTCAACGATCCAGAGATTCGGAAAAATCTCCCTGCCGCACTTTACCACGAATCAACCATCGCTCTTGCCGATAGCCTTTCCCTTGAAGGAAATGAATCCTCTGCAATTGATTCATTGCTCGATGCCCTAAACAAGAATCCGGCTCCACCGAACTTGGAAGCCATTTTTGCACGCTTGAGAATTTGGGCAGACAAGACTGACCCAGCCGCCCTTATTTTAAATATTTCAAAGTGGGCTCCTCTTCGACAAGCGTTCCTAGAAAACCCATCGGTGAAAAACTCCAGTTCCGTTCAAGCAATCAACCTAACTCCCCTTAACGCCGTTCCCTCCACCACCTTACCTGAGCCGAGAAGCCTTTTCTCACTTTCATTTCTCACAAGTATCCAACTTCAATCTGACGACCTGAACCAGAGAAGAGAAGGTCGCAAAAGAGCCGCGCAACTTCAGCTCATCAGCCCAAGTGGCTCAGCATTCGTAAACCGCTCATTACTCGAACTCGGCGTCCTAAACTTTAAAAAGAATAATTTTGAGCAAGCACTAGCGATCTTTTCTCTAATCGATGACGAGAAAGCTGCGCCAGCAACCAAAGCCTACGCCAAAGCCCTTGCAGCAAAGGCGGCATTTGCTATCGAAGAACAAACCAAAGCGAGCCAGCTCTTTCTTGAGGCCGAAGAAATTGCCCGGGAAATCCAGCGAGATGATCTTGGGTCACTTGCGGCTTTAAATGCCGGGATCACTCTACTTACTTCAACACGCTCAAAGGAGATCGATGAAATAACACGCAATCTCGACAGCCCTGAAGCCCGTTCATTTCTCATCCTAGAACGAGGCTTGTTCCTTTCGTCAAAAAGAGCCACCGAAGCCCGGGACCTTCTCATAAGCTTCCTCGCAAATTTCCCTGATAATCCCCGCACGCCCGAGGCTGCTTTGGCTCTTGCCGAAAGCGCGATTTTCAGCTTGCCCTTCGATCGAGAACTTGCCCTTAAAAACATCACGCCTCTCAAGTTTGATCTTAAGGCCAAACCTGATTTTGAAGCCAGGCGAGTCCTCGTGTTACTCGCTCTAAATAAAGGAATACAACAAGCTCAGGATTTTCTAACCAAGGCCCCTTCCCATCCTTTAGCACCACGGGTTCTCTTTCAGCTTGGCCAGACCTATCGCAAACCAACTAACGAAAGGGACAAGGAAATTGGTAAAGCGAACTACCAATTTGAACTTCTAATTGAGAAATATCCAGCGAGCGAATTTACAGACCCGGCCCGCTACTACAGCGCACTGACATCTACAGCGCTCAAAACCGACTCTGCGGACAAGACCGCTATTCTTCGATTTCGGGAACTCATCGATAAAAAAGGTGTGCTCGCCAATGAAGCCGCCATTAATCTTTGTAGTCTTTTGATCGACCGGAACCAACAGGAACGGGCACTGGGCGAAATCGTAACTTTTCTTAAGAATGAAAATAATTCCCAAAGCGACCAGCGACGCTTTCTCGTTCTTGGAGCCGATGCATCCAACCAAATTGGGCAGCACCAGATCGCCTTGGAATTTTACGAGAGCCTTCTCAAGCTTGAAAACTTGCCGGCTTCCACCCAAAATCGGGCGCATTACATAAGCGGACAAGCCCTCGAAAAATTAGGTGAAAATGCGCAAGCCCTCGAATCTTATTTTCGAGTGATCAATCGTGAGTTTTCTCCTGAAACCACTACTTCTCTCGAATGGAAATGGTATGACAAGTGTGGCATTGAAGGGGCACTTTCCCTTCTAGAAAGGGAAGAGCGCTGGAAAGCCGCTATTCAGCTTGCTGAAAAAATTGGAAGGAGTGGAAGCCCGCGCGCTGAGGACGCACGTAAGATAGCTGAGCGCATTGGCCTCGAACATTTCATCTATCGAGGACGCCAAGCGCCTCCCGAAAAAACTCTCCCAAATCAGTAGCCGTTTACCCACGCTTGCTCTTTGCAGAAATAAGGTCCCAAAATTGCATTTTTTCCTTTAGTTTACTGGGCCCAAGGGTTATTCCGCCGCACCTTATTCGAACACTTTCCACGATCATGTCGCAAACAGCTTCTCCGCCCGCCGCCTCTTCAGATCTTCGTAACGCTGTCATCCGCCTCGCCGGCGACTCTCAGGACGGTATTCAGTCAGTGGGGGCCTTTCTTGGTCAGCTCGCCGGCACCACTGCTCAGGAGGTCATGACCTACATGACGATTCCCAGCACCATCTCCGGCGGACCTTCTATTTTTCAAGTCCACCTCGGCTCGGGAGAGGTCCTCCACCCCGGAGATCGCGCCGATACCCTGGTAGCGTTTTACCAGCATTCCTATGATGGTCATCTTGACACTCTCAAAGATGGAGGGATCTGCTTTTACGATAGCGATAATGTTGAAGAATTGAAAGAAGAGCGTGGAATCATCCACATCGGAGTCCCCTTCACTTCGGCAACTATCGAAGCGATTGGCGGAAGCGCCAAATCGAGAGGGAAAAACATCTTTGTTCTCGGCCTACTCTGCGCTGTCTACCAATTGGACCGCGAGAAGATGACCGCGATTATTGCTAAGAAATTCGGTAGAAAATCAGAGGATATTCTGCGCAATGCAATGCTCGCTTTCGACGCCGGTTATGCCTGGCCCGTCCACGACATAGAGCACATGCCGATGGCTCCTGGCGAAAATGATGCAGCTAATCGTATCTCCACTGATGGCAACACCATGATTTCGCTCGGTCTGATAGCAGGTGGTTGCCGCTTCGGTGCTGGATACCCCATCACTCCGTGGACCACTATCATGGAGTTTCTTCGCACCGAGCTTCCAAAGTATAATGGCATGTTCATTCAATGTGAGGACGAGCTTGCCGCAGTTTCCCTCGCCCTAGGAGCTTCTTATTCAGGTCACCTCGCTATCACCGGCTCATCCGGCCCCGGTCTAGCCCTGAAATCAGAAGCTCTCGGCTACGCCAGCATGGCCGAGCTTCCGCTCATCGTAGTCAACATCCAGCGGGGAGGTCCTTCCACCGGTCTTCCAACTTCTGTCGAACAATCCGATTTGCTACAAGCCATTTACGGATCCCACGGCGATGCCCCTCGTATTGTCTTAGCCCCCAAAAATGTCGAAGACTGTTTCTACACCGCCCTTGAAGCTTGCCGCCTTGCCAAGGAATATTCGACTCCTGTTTTCATTCTCTCCGATCAAGCGATCGCAACCCGCCTTGAAGCATTCGAAGAGCCCGACCTTGAAACCCACTGGCAGGATCCGGAACTCGACCTCTCCGAGCGAGGAGCAGATTTCAAGCCATACCCTCTCGATCAATTAACTCGTCATTCACCTCCGGGAGCGCGTTCCAGCGAAGGGAAGTATCCAGTTGTAACCGGCCTCGAGCATGACGAATGGGGCCACCCTTCTGGCAACCCACTCAACCACGAGAGGATGACAGAGAAACGACGGAATAAGCTCGTAAACCTTGCCAAATCGCTCCCTCTCCCCGAGATTCATGGTGAGAAAGGCGGTTCCCTTCTTCTAGTCGGCTGGGGATCCACTTACGGGCCCATTAAGGAGGCCACAGACCGACTCAACGGCCTTGGTCATAAAGTAGGCTCAATTAATATCCGCCATGTCCATCCACTTCCGGATGGTTTGGGCGAACTTTTTGAAAAATACGATCACGTCCTCGTCCCCGAAATGAATGATTCCGGAGTTTATGGTTACGGTCAGCTTGCGACTCTCCTGAGAGGCAAAACTTGCAATCCCAAGATCGAATCCGTGAATAAAGTTCAAGGTATCAGTTTCCGTGTTCTGGAAATCACAGACGCTGCCGAAGCACTCATCAAAGGCTAAAATACTTCCCCCAATCTCAAACCGACTTTAATCATGTCAGATACCACCTCAGCCACTCCCGCCGAAAAGCTTACAAAGAAGCAACTCAAAGCAGATAAACCTACTTGGTGTCCTGCTTGCGGCGATTTCGCAGTGCTTGCTTCCTTTTTTAATGTTGTCCAAAAACTCGGGATTCCACACGAGAAGATCGTCTGTGTCGCTGGAATTGGGTGTTCTTCCCGCTTTCCCTATTTTGTAAACACTCACGGAATCCATTTCATTCACGGCCGGGCTCTTCCACTTGCTACCGGAATTTCGCTTTCCCGCCCTGATCTTCACGTCTTCGTTTTTGGCGGTGATGGCGACGGATTCTCCATCGGAGGAAACCACCTCAACCACGCCGCACGAAAAAACGTCAACCTCTCTTACGTCGTGATGGATAACTTCGTTTACGGTCTCACAAAAAACCAGACCTCCCCGACCACTCCGATTGGGCAGCGATCAAAAACTGACCCTCGAGGAGCGATTGACCGTCCAATCAATCCGATGGCCCAACTAGTTTCTAGCGGCGCAACCTTCATCGCCCGTACTCATGCCGCGCAAGTAAAGCATATGAACGAAATGTTCGAGCGAGCGATTCTTCACCCCGGTTTCGCAGTCGTAGAAACCCTTTCAGAATGCACCATGTTCAACCCTGGTTCGTTCGACGATAGTATTCCGCGCAAAGGTGGGGTATTTGACCTCGTCAACGAGGAAGAACAAGACCTGGAGTCTGTCGCGGCAGCAATGGACCTTTCACAAGACCTTTCTCCCGGAAAATTTGGCGTCTATTATGAAACCAAAAGGCCCACTAAAAATGAACTTGAACGCGAATGGCTTACAGACGCTCGCAGCAAGATCGGTGACCTCAGCGAACGTGATCTCCTCAGGCAGCGCTTCGCTTCAATGCGCTAAGAATCACTTTAGCGCTAAAGTAATCATATGAAAAAAGGCGATCATCTCGATCGCCTTTTTTATGGAGTTTCTTTGACCCACTTATTGGATTTCCATTCCGCTTTTGGCGTAAACCCAGCGCTCGATTTTTCCATCCTTGATCAGAGCCTTAGCCTGAACCGGCCGAACCCCGAAAATCGTAGCAGCTTCGTAGGCTGCCAGGCCAGTTTGATACTCTGTCCCATCAATTGTTTCTTCTCCGTTCGCTTTCCACCCCTTGACTTGATCACTGGTAAACTCTTTCACGGCCCCACCTGCAATACTGTCTTTCATTAAAGCAATGATCTTATCTTCACCCAACTTCGCATCCGCGGCAGGTGCAGGAGTGGGTTCAACAACTGGCATTGGCTCCGGATTAGGAACAACCGGATCAATTTTAGCAACAGGTGCAGGCGTAGGTGCAGGCGTAGGTACAGGCGTAGGTGCAGGAATCGACGCCGGCGGAGTCGTAGTCGCGACAGCACCTCCAGCCTCTCTTTCATAAATTGTTTTAACCAATTGCTGGAAAAGGTCCGTATCCTTTGGCGAAATTTTACCTTTTCCGTTAGAATCAGACTTCTCGACGATCAACGAATCATTCTTGCGATTCAAAAGTGTAACAACATCCCCCTTTTTTAACCTCACCTGCCCTTCTCCACCAGAAGTCGGGATGACAGTAGGATTTTCAATGGTAACAGTCTCAGGCAGGTCATTATCACGAATTTCGTCCAAATTTATCGAATAACTTGCCCCCTTGTATTTCACAATAACAACCATCCCACTCACTTCTTCTCTCACGTCGACCAGTGCGGGGGTTATTGTTCCGCTAAGAATTCTTCCCAGAAAGTAGAGGACAAGGACAACTGCAGAAAATTGAGCGTATTTCATAATCAGATGAGAATCTTGTGAGAGGCTAAAACAGAATTATCAGATTGTCACGCAGTCAAAGTCGGCATTTGACCTTTCGCCCTTGAGGAGAAAGGCTCCTCCCATGGCAGAAAATCGTTTATTCCTACTTGATGGCATGGCGCTAGTCTATCGTGCTCACTTTGCCTTCATTCGCAATCCAATTACGAATTCGCAAGGAGTAAACACGTCCGCAATTTACGGTTTCACGAACACCTTACTTACAATCATTGAAAAAGAGGCCCCAACCCACCTCGCTGTTGCCTTTGACACATCAGCCCCAACTGCTCGGCATATTCTTTACCCCGAATACAAGGCCCAGCGCGAAGCCATGCCCGAAGAACTCGCTGCCGCCATCCCCGAGGTCAAAAAGGTCTGTGCCGCCTTCAAAATCCCTGTCCTCGTAATAGACGGCTTCGAAGCCGATGACATCATTGGCACCGTCGCCCGTCGCGCCGAGGAAGCTGGTGGAATCGAAACCTTCATGGTTACGCCCGACAAGGATTTTGCACAGTTGGTAGCACCTCACACCGCGATGTGGAAACCAGGACGACAAGGGTCAGATCACGAGGTTCTCACCTACGAAAAAGTTCTCAAAAACTGGGGAATCAGCGATCCCAAGCAGGTCATCGATATCCTAGGCCTCTGGGGCGATGCTTCCGATAATATCCCTGGCGTGCCAGGAATTGGTGAAAAAACCGCAAAAAAGCTCGTTTCTCAATTTGGTTCAGTCGAAGGACTGCTTCGAAACACCGACAAACTCAAAGGCAAACAGAAGGAAAACGTTACCAATTTTTCCGATCAAGCTCGTCTTTCAAAAGAACTAGCAACAATCATCACCGACGTCCCCATCGAAGAATCGTTCGATGACTTTAAGCTCGAAGAACCAGATGAGGAAGCCCTCAAGTCGCTCTTCGAAATTTGGGAGTTTCGAACTCTTACGAAACGCCTATTTGGTAATACTGCGACGGCAACGAAACCTGCGATCACGCCAGTTTTCGAGAACCTTAAAACGTTAAATGATGTTCCTCATAAGTATCATCTAATTCAGTCCGAGAAAACTCTAGACTCTCTAATCAAAGAACTCCTCGCAGTAGACACTTTCTGCTTCGACGTAGAAACCAATTCACTCGACCGATTCTCCTCAAAACTTCTTGGCATTGCGTTTTCTCACAGCCCCGGTGAAGCCTTCTATCTTCCTCTCACCGGATGGCCCTCTCTCCGTGAAAAACTTCTCCCAGTTTTCCAATCTCCCGCTCTAAAAATCGGTCATAACTTGAAGTTCGATCTCGCCATTATGCTCTCGCACGGGATCCAGGTTGCCGGACCTTTCTTCGATACCATGCTCGCGCACACCCTAGCCGCCCCGGAGCAAAAGCACAGCATGGACTCCTTATCTGAAAACCTCCTCGGATATTCGCCAATTAAGCTCGTCGATCTCTTTTCCGGTGAGCAGAACGAAGAAGATGATCTTTTTGCCGCCGCCGCAAAAAAGAAGGCTTCGAAGGGAGAACTAGACCCTTCCGAGCTCCCCATTAACATCCTCGCCGAATACGCGGCAGAGGACGCTGATGTCACTCTTCAACTTTACCATAAGCTTCTTCCCGAACTTAAAAAGCTCAATGCTCTCCCAGTCATGGAGGATATTGAGTCACCACTTCTTCCAGTCCTAGTAGCGATGGAAAACGAAGGCATTTCGATGGATCAAACCGTTCTCGATGAAGTTGGGAAGATTCTTACGATAAAGATCAAAAACCTCAGTAAGAAAATCGAGGAATCCGCCGGCCGCCCTTTTAATCTCAACTCACCTAAGCAGCTCGGGGAAATCCTCTTTGGCGAAATGAAACTCGTCGAAAAACCAAAGAAAACAAAAACAGGGCAATTTAAAACCGACGAGCAGACCCTCGCTTCGCTTGCTTCCAAACATTCGATTGTCGCAAATATTCTTAGCTACCGCGAAGCCAGCAAACTTAAGTCAACTTACGTTGATGCACTCCCAAATCATCGTGCCGAGCACTCTGATCGCGTCCACACTCATCTTCACCAACTTGTCACCTCAACCGGACGTCTCGCTTCGTCTGATCCCAATCTTCAGAACATTCCCGTTCGGTCAGAAATGGGTCGCGAACTACGCCGTGCTTTTATTTCTCGAAACTTGGATTTCACCTTAATGGCGGCCGACTACTCTCAAGTTGAACTTCGCGTGATGGCCGCGCTCTCTGGTGACCCCGCCATGATAAAGGCCTTCAAAAACGATCTCGATATTCACACCGCTACTGCAGCCCGCGTCTTTGGCGTTGAAACCGATGAAGTGGTTCCTGAAATGCGACGAACCGCCAAAATGGTCAATTTCGGTATCATTTATGGAATCTCAGCTTTCGGACTCTCGCAGCGGCTCGGAATCCCCCGCAGTGAAGCTAGCGAAATCATCGAAACATACTTTGAGCAGTATCCCGCTATTCACCAATTCATGGCAGACACTGTTGAAAACGCTCGCGAAAAAGGATACACCGAAACGATTGCTGGACGCCGGCGTTACTTCAAAGACATCAAATCCGGAAACGCCAGTATTCGAGCCAATGCTGAGCGCGCTGCTATTAACAGCCCTATCCAAGGAACCGCAGCCGATATGATCAAATTGGCGATGGTCAAGATTCACGAACTGATGCAAGGACGCAAATCCAGGATGATTCTCCAAGTTCATGACGAACTTCTTTTCGATCTCCATCAAGATGAACGTGACGAGCTTCCAACCCTTGTCTTAGAAGCCATGGAGTCCGCAATTATTTTACCTAACGAGGTTCCGATAAAAATCGACCTAGGATTTGGCGACAACTGGTTGCAAGCCCACTAGTCTTCTCTAAACTCACCCCAGCTTATGAAATCATTCTGTAAAATCGCCCTAATCGGATTCCTCACCTCTTTTGCACTTGGACAAGATCCCGCCGAGAAAACCATTGAGGAAAAAAAGCCCGAAAAATCTTTATCCGCTAAAGAAGCCACCGTGATTGTGTCCACCTCGTTGGGTGAGATTCATATTGAACTAGATTCAAAAAGCGCTCCAATCACGGTCAAAAACTTCTTGAAATATGTTGATGCCAAGCACTATGACGGCACCATCTTCCACCGCATCATTGGCAACTTCATGGTTCAAGGTGGCGGATTTAAAGAAACCGATGGCTCATTCAAAAAGCAACCTACCAACCCCCCGATCAAAAACGAAAGCGCGAAGACTCCAAGCAATAAGCGCGGGACAATTGCCATGGCTCGGACTTCAGCACCAAATAGCGCGACCGCGCAATTTTTTATCAACGTGGTTAACAACCCCTTCCTCGACTATCCGAACAATGGCGGGGGTTACGCTACCTTCGGAAAGGTTGTAAAAGGAATCGAAGTAGTGGAAAAAATGAGAGCGGTGAAAACCAGTATTAAAAACGGCATGGCCGACGTCCCAACCCAAACAATCACGATCAATTCGATAAAGCGAGCCAAGTAACAACCGAAAAAAATCACTTATGAAATCACTTCTCATTCTCTCAGCTTCACTGCTATTCCTCGCCTGCAAAGGAGAACCCGATGATAACAGCCCCGCCGATAGTAGTCCCGTCGATAGTGGTCCCGTCGATAGTGGTCCCGTCGATATCAGCTCAAACATTATTATCGAAACCAGCATGGGAGCGATCAAGGTTAACCTCCACTCCGAAACTGCACCTATCACAGTTGCAAACTTTCTAGATTACGTTGATCAAGAACACTTTGATGGAACGATTTTCCACCGCGTCATGTCCAACTTCATGATCCAAGGCGGAGGCTTCGAATTAAAGAATGACGTCCCCACCGAAAAAAAGACAGGCGACGGGATTCAAAACGAAAGTGCCCGAACCAAGAAAAATTTGCGCGGAACTCTTGCGATGGCCCGTACTAGCGATCCGCACTCCGCAACCGCTCAATTCTTCATCAATGTTGTCGACAATCCAAACCTCGACTATCCCAAGAACGGCGGGGGTTACGCGGTTTTCGGAGAAGTCACCGAGGGCATGGAGATCGTTAACAAGATCAAGATGGTCGAGGTAGGAACCGGTTACTTGAACTCCTTGACACCCGACGGACGAGTCGCCTCCGGACCCCACCAGAATGTCCCACTCATCGATCCCGTGATCATTAAATCGATTCGCCGAGAGCCGAAATCCTGACTCCATAATCATGCTCTGGCTTTTCATTCCTCTTGCCTTCCTTCTGGGATCCATCCCATTTGGACTTCTACTTGGAAAAGTTAAAGGCATTGATATCCGCGAACATGGTTCGGGCAATATTGGCTCCACCAATGTTTTCAGAACTCTAGGAAAAAAGTCAGGGATCATCTGTCTTATTCTAGACATCCTGAAAGGCTTCTTTCCCGTTTTTCTGGCTCGTCACTTTGTTCCGGATGATACAGGCGGCCACACCATTGAGGTCTTGACAGCACTAGCCTCCATCCTCGGCCATAACTATTCGCCGTGGATTGGATTCAAAGGAGGCAAAGGCATTGCCACGTCCGGAGGAGCCCTTCTCGCTCTTATGCCTGCCGCCGTAGTAATCTTGATCATCATTTTTGCCATCTTCACCTTCACCACAAAATATGTATCGATCGGTAGTATCGCCACTGGCTTTGCTCTTCCAATCGTCGCAATTTATGGGTCCTGGCATCACGGTAAGATCGCTGACGGAACCTGGAACAAGCCGCTCTTTTTTTTCTCAATCGTCGCGGGTGCGCTCGCTATTTGGAAACACCGTTCCAATATCACACGCCTACGCGCCGGAACCGAAAATAAAATCGGACAAAAAAAGGAGGCCACCGAATTATGAAATTTCAAAATCCCGTGGTCGTGGGTTCAGGCTCTTGGGGAACCGCACTCGCCGTTTTTCTGGCCAATAAATGCCCCCAGGTTCACTTGATCGGACGAGATGAACAGGTGACTGCCGCGATCAACTCGACTCACTGTAACGAGCGTTACCTACCAAACTCCACGCTTCCACAGAATTTGATCGCCACGACTGATCTTTCTTTGGTCACCAAAGCTGATCTTCTTCTTTTTGTTGTTCCAACTAAAGCCACTCGCTCCACCGCGGAAAACCTCGTTTCCCTAAACATTCCGGAATCTGCAGTAATCCTTTCCTGCGCAAAAGGAATTGAGTTAGAAACCGGGAAGCGCATGTCACAAATTATCGGTGATTACTTCCCCAGCAATCAGATTGCGGTTCTTTCGGGGCCTAACCACGCCGAAGAAATCGCAGAAGGTCTACCCGCCGCGGCCACTATCGGATGCTTGAACGAAGAAGTAGGACTAGCACTTCAGGATATCTTCGCGACAGATCGCTTTCGTTCATACACAGGCCATGACATCGCCGGCATTGAGCTCGGTGGAGCAATCAAAAATGTTTACGCCATCGCCGCCGGAGTCACAATGGGGCTTAAGTTGGGAGACAATGCCATCTCCGCTCTGGTCACACGTGCTCTCGCCGAAATGACCCGTCTCGGCACCGATCTCGGTGGAAAAACCGAAACCTTCGCCGGTCTTTCCGGCCTCGGCGACCTCATCGCGACCTGTTTTTCGGTTCATTCCCGAAATCACAAGGTTGGCCTCGCTCTAGGTCAGAATAGATCCTTAGAAGAAATCGTCACGGAACTTGGCATGGTTGCGGAAGGGGTTCCAAATACTCGCTCCATTTACGAGGCAGCCCGCCGCGCAGGCACCCGAACTCCAATTCTAGATGTCGTGTATGCCGTAATCTATGAAAACGTTCCTCCCGCCGAAGCACTCGACCGGCTCTTTCGCCAAGTTCCACGTAAGGAGAGCGAATAATTCAAGACTTTAGACATTTACCTCCTCACAAGAAACGTCCGTTCGCCAGATATCTTAGATTTCCACACGCGACAGTGTGAACCTTCACCAATCTTTTGACAAGGTGATGACTAAAAATGGCCTTGCTCACGGATCACATTCAAAATGTGACACTCCATATTCTAACTTTTAACTTCAGCTCCTATGCTCGACACACACCACCATCTTTGGTCCTACAACACCGACGATTACCCTTGGATCCCTGCTAATACCCCCCTCGCCCAAAACCAGTTACTCGCCGAACTAGAAGAGGTCACCTCTGCAGCAGGAGTTACCGGAACAATCGCTGTCCAGGCTCGGCAAATCATTGAGGAATCAACCTCTCTTCTTAAGATCGCGGACCAAAGTGACCTCATAAGGGGTATCGTAGGATGGTTACCTTTAGTTTCTGAAAATGTGGAGGAAGATCTAGAACACTTTTCCGATCATCCCAAATTTGTAGGAATTCGCCATGTCCTCCAAGACGAACCCGACGAATATTTCCTGCGAAATGATTTCCACCGCGGACTCTCTAAATTACCCACTCATGATCTCCGCTACGATATTCTCCTTTACCAGCATCAGATTCCAGTTGCTATAAAACTAGTCGACCGCCAACCAGAGTTAGGAATGATCATTGATCACATCGCTAAACCAAAGGCTCAAAATGGCCGCATTGAAGCCGAATGGCGCAGTGGAATGAAGGAACTAGCAAAAAGAGAAAACATTCTTGGAGTCAAATTCTCGGGTCTTGCGACCGAATTCTCTGACGAAGATGAAGTTGATCCCTCGACGATTCGGGCCTACTTTGAAGAGACGCTAGAGATTTTCGGCGCTGAGCGCGTTATGTTCGGAACCGATTGGCCTGTATGTCTTTTAAGATTGGCTTCTTACCAAGAATGGTCTGACACCGTAATTGGCCTGACTTCCTCTCTCTCAGTTGACGAGAAAGATCTGATTCTCCACAAAAATGGAGAAACTGCCTATCAACTGAAAAGTTAGGCTGGTCAGAACCCGATTTTCCCCCTTAGCTTTCCGCCCGCGATGACTCTCTCACAAGTTATCTTCCCCAGACACTTTCATAACTTCGATTCCTATTGAGCCTTAACCGCACAGAATACAAGTATCTGATTACGCTCGACCAAATGGAGAAAATCCAGAGAGACTTGGACGATCGGCTTATCGTGGACAGCTTGGCGTCGGAAGACGGTTGCTACCCCATCGTCACGGAGTATTTTGAAACTCCAGATCGAGAATGCTTTTGGGAGAAGGAAAGACGCCTTGCCAGCCGGCGGAAGATTCGGGTTAGAATTTATGGCTGCGAGGGCGGAAAAATCCCTCCCACCGGCTTTATTGAGATTAAGCACAAACACTTTGGTCTCGGAGCCAAACGAAGACTTTTTCTCCCCGTGGAAGAGGCGATCGAGTTTGCAAATGGTAATTACGATATCCTGAAAACCATAAAACGCGATTGGACGAGGACTGAACGCATGATCATCAAAGAACTCTTCGACCTCGTTGAAAGGCGTAAATTTGGTCCCGCAATTCAACTTCGATATGATCGCAAGGCGCTGATGACTCCCGATGGCCAGCTTCGAATTACTTTCGACACCCGCTTGATGTGCCGCTCAAACCTCCTACCACTGGAGGCTGACGACCAAAGATTCGAGGATTACATCATCCCTGCCAATAAATCAATTTTTGAGGTGAAATCAATCGGCCCAGTTCCTTTTTGGTTCCGTGAATATGGAGGTGAAGAGGGACTTGTAAGACGAAGCTTTAGTAAGTTTTGCACCGCTATGAAAGAAGTCGATCCAGTGCTTCGCTCACAAATCGGAAAACTTAAGCAGCCGGCAGCCTGATCACACCCGAAAAGAACCCAAATTCCTCCACACCAAAACACATCACTTTATGGACCCCGTTATTGCATTCTCTTTAGACAGTATCATCGACACCCTTGAGACCATCAGGCAAAGCGACCCTAAGCCCCTAGAAGTTCTAGGAGCCATGGGCATGAGCTTCTTCCTGAACATGTTAGTCGGACTTCTTTACAAGAGCACTTACAAGGGCACGCGCTACTCACAAGATTACGTTCACACCCTGGTTATTATTGGAACCGTAACGACCATCCTCATCATGGTCGTCAATGGAAACCAAGCTGTTGCCTTCGGCATGTTTGCCGCATTTTCCATGATTCGCTTCAGACGTAATCTGGGGCAATCGCGTGACCTTGCCTTTATCTTTTTTGCGATGGCGACAGGCATGGGAGTTGGAGCTCGCGAATACGAAATCGTTTTAGTTACCACGATAATCGTTGGACTCGCCATTTGGTTTATCTCCAAGCGAGACGCCTTCGCTCCAAAGCGCGCGTCTCACCAGCTTCGCATCCGCGTAAACAACGACGTCGACTTCTCTAAAGCCTTCAATGATATTTTCGATAAATTTACAGATGCTACCGAGATGATCAGCGTGGAGTCAGTCCAAGCTGGAATGATGAGTGAGCTCCGCTACGGGATCGTCCTTAAGAATAACGTCCAAATCTCTGACTTCATGGAAGAGATCCAGATCGCCTGCGGAAACAATCGTGCCATCCTGACATCGACCACTCGAGACCTCGAATTCTAGGCTCGGAGCCTTTTTCCTCCTTCACAATCCCGATGGGCCATTCCGGCCATCGGGATTTTCTTTTCGCTCCAGACTTGAATGCGACGAGCACTCCCCCAAGACTCTCCACCTTATGTGGAAGGGCCGATTTTCAAAAGCAACCGCTGATCTTGTTCAACAATATGGAGAATCCATCTCCTATGACTGGCGCTTATATTCGCACGATATCTTGGGATCAATCGCCCACGCCAGGGCCCAAGTCAAAGCTGGAATCTTGACTGAGGATGAATTCTCCCAAATCGAAAATGGACTTCGCGAAATTGAGAATGAAATTTCAGGAGGCCACTTCGAATTCTCGATTGAACACGAGGACATCCATATGAATATCGAAGCAGCTCTCACCGAAAGGATCGGGGCGGCTGGCGCGAAGCTTCACACCGCACGTTCCCGAAATGATCAAGTTGCCACAGACACTCGCCTCTATTGTCGGGACGCTATTGATGACCTCCTCACTCTTCTTGGTGGCCTTCAGAATGCGCTCCTCGATCAGGCAAGCCGTTACGCTGAAACAGTCCTTCCAGGATACACACACCTGCAGCGTGGCCAGCCAGTGACCGTCGGGCACCACCTTCTCGCCTACGTTGAAATGCTAGCCCGAGATAAAAGCCGCCTTACTGAGGCCCGTCGTCGGGTCAACGTTTCCCCGCTAGGCTCTGGCGCCCTTGCAGGCTCAACTATTAATCTTGATCGCGAAGCAATTGCAGCGGAGCTGGGTTTTGACTCAGTCACCACAAATTCGATGGATGCCATTTCTGATCGTGACTACATTGCCGAGCTTCTTTTCGACTTTGCCCTCATCGGCGCTCACCTTTCTCGACTTTCTGAGGACTTAATCCTCTGGTGTTCCAGCGAATTTGGGTTTGTCACCTTATCCGATGCCCACACCACCGGGTCATCTCTGATGCCTCAGAAAAAAAACCCTGATGTTTGCGAACTCACGCGTGGAAAGACCGGTCGGCTTTATGGCAATCTAACCTCAATCCTAACCTCGGTGAAGGGACTTCCACTCACCTACAATCGAGACCTCCAAGAGGACAAAGAACCCCTTTTCGACTCTATCGATACCCTTACCATCGCGTTCAAAGTAAACACCGAAATGATTTCTGAAATGGAAATCAATGAAGACGCATGTGCCGCCGCTTCAGAAGACCCGCTTCTCCTTGCCACGGACCTTGCAGACTGGCTTGTGAAACAAGGAATACCTTTCCGCACAGCTCACGAGCTGGTCGGAAAAGCCGTTGCGATTTCAGTCCAATCAAACATACCGCTCAACAAGCTCGACCTCACCGAAGTTGACCCGGCATTCACACCGGAAGCCTCAGGTGTATTTTCGTTAAAAACAGCTCTCGAAGCCCGGACAAATCCAGGAGCACCTTCAATAAAAAACGTCCGCGCACAAATCGCCCGCTGGCGGAACGCTTAGGTAGTGAAATCCCGCAAAGCCTGCCCAGTAAGAGATTTTTCACTTTTTCTAACTTCGGCTGGAGTCCCAGTTGCTACAATGTTGCCACCCCCCACCCCTCCAGTGGGTCCGAGATCAATGATGTGATCACAAACTGAGATCACATCTAGATTATGCTCAACCACAACCAACGAATGCCCGGCGTCCCGAAGCTTTAACAAAGCTTCAAGGAGCACCTGCACATCCTGATAGTGCAAGCCAGTCGTGGGTTCATCCAAAAGATAAAGCGTATGCCCCGGCGCTGATTTAGATAGCTCGCATGCCAACTTGACGCGCTGAGCTTCACCGCCCGAAAGCGTGTTAGCAGCTTGTCCAAGCCGCACGTAACCTAACCCGACATCAAAAAGTGTATTCATAATCACACTCAATCTCGGAACCGCTCCAAAAAACTCCCGCCCCTCCTCAATCGTCATTTCGAGTATATCGGCAACACTCTTCCCTCGATAACGCACATCGAGAGTCTCGCGATTGTAGCGATGCCCTTGGCAAGCCTCACACTCGATCCAGACATCCGGTAAAAAGTGCATATCAATCCGGATCGAACCTCCACCCTGGCATTTCTCACAGCGCCCACCTTTAACATTAAAACTAAAACGCCCTGCTTTGTAACCACGCTGCCTCGACAGAGGAAGCTGAGAAAACAGATCGCGCACTAAATCAAAGGCACCAGTATAGGTTGCCGGATTGGATCTCGGACTTTTACCTAGTGGACTCTGGTCTACAATTACCACTTTCTCGAGATACTCTAGGCCCTCAATCCCTTCGTGCTTTCCTGGCTCGTCCTTAGCTCGATGAAACTTTCTAGCTAAAGCACGACGTAAAACCCGATCAACTAGAGTCGATTTGCCACTCCCACTTGGCCCCGTCACACCAACCAACTGCCCTAGGGGAATCGTGACATCCTCACCTTTTAGGTTGTTCTCACGCGGTCCTTTAATTGTTAATTTGAACGCCGATTTTCTTTTTCTAGAATTCACCGTTGGCACTCCTCTTCGAAGCCAGCATCCCGTTGGAGTATCAAGCTTCGCAATTTCGGCCGGAGTTCCCTGTGCCACTAACTCCCCACCGTGTTTCCCTGCCGCCGGACCAATCTCAACCACTTGGTCTGCCGCCTTCACCATCGCCTCATCGTGCTCTACCACAACGACCGTATTTCCAGAATCTCGCAAACGCTGTAAGGCCTGAATTAAACGCTCATTATCCAGTGGATGCAGCCCGACACTAGGTTCATCTAGGACATACAAGACACCAGCTAAACCAGCACCCAACTGTGTCGCGAGCCTTACTCTCTGGATTTCACCTCCAGACAAAGTCCCGCTCGCACGATCTAGCGCCAGATAACCTAACCCAACTTCATCAAGAAAAGATAAACGTTTTTCTAACTCAGCAAGCACCCCTTTCATCGCCACTTGGCGGTCCGCAAAACCTTCCACCGTCCCGACCCAATCAAGAGCCTCACCAATGGGAGTTGAACAAAGTTCGTCAATCCCCTTCGCTCCATCTTTCCCCTTCAGGGTTACCGCCAGATATTCCTTTTTGAGCCTCTTTCCTTTACACACTTTGCACTCACGCGAAGTCATAAATCTCCCCATACTTCTTTTAACTCCATCACTTTCAGTCTCGCGGTAAAGACGCTCAACCTGCTTACAAATCCCCTCAAATTCCTTCTTCCAAGAAACAGTCGCTCCGTCTTTTTCCCAAGGAACTTCAATTTTCGTATCGCCGGTCCCATAAAACAAAGCCCGTTTGAAATTCTCTGGAAAACTATCAAATCGCTCATTTAGACTTACTCCAAAAAAACTGGCCAAAGCTTCGATATGTAACTGGTTCCAACCTTTCTTCTTTTTTGAGACCTTGCTCCAAACAGCCACAGCACCCTCGGCTAACGATTTACTCGGGTCCGGAACAACCAAAAATGGATTACAAAAAGCCTCCGTTCCAAGCCCATGGCAAACTTCACATGCTCCTAAGTGAGAATTGAAAGAGAAATGTTTTGGAGTCAGTAGCGGCAGCTCAAATCCAGTTTTGGCATTCCGATAACTTGTAGCAAAAGCTAGCTCCTCCCAATGATCGGCACCGCGTTCCTGCGCTAGAGCACGCACCTCAAGTCCGCAAATCCGTATCGCAATCTCAACACTGTCCGCCATCCGAGAATCCACTCCCTCTTTCACAACTAAGCGATCCACTACAATTTCAATCTCACCACCGTCTTCCGGCCAAACTTCTTCGGCAGCCTCCAACTCGATGACTTCCCCCTTAACACGCACCCTCACAAACCCCTGCCGTTGAAGATCGGAAATCATTCCCTTCGAATCACCCTCCGTCGTGATCGGCGCCAATAAGATTAACCGACTCCCCTCGGGACGATTGGAAAGACTCTTTACGATGTCGGCCGTCGACATCCGCATCAGCTCCTCACCAGTTTCTGGATCGTGAGGCACTCCGACTGCCGCATAAAGAATACGAAGAAAATCGTGAATTTCGGTCACCGTTGCAATCGTAGACCGGGGATTACCCGCACCGGTTCGCTGCTCAATCGCAATTGCAGGACTTAGCCCCTCGATCGAATCAACCTCTGGCTTCTCTAGCTGATCAAGAAATTGCCGTGCATAAACCGAAAGCGATTCCACATACCGGCGCTGTCCTTCAGCATAGAGTGTATGAAATGCTAAACTCGACTTACCACTCCCACTCACCCCAGTAATGGCGATCATTTTTCCACGCGGTAAATCAACATCAAGCCCTTTGAGGTTATGTTGGCGTGCTCCTCGAATCCTGATCACACCGGAATTAGTTGCTGGTTCAGCCATTCTAGTCAACTGCCGCAAAAGAAAACCGCACCGAAAACGAATCCGGTACGGTTTTTAGAGAAACTGGAGGCGGAGGCGAGAATCGAACTCGCGAATACAGGTTTTGCAAACCCGCGCCTTACCACTTGGCTACTCCGCCCTCGGGCGAAGATCTAATCTCCTAGCCTGCACCTGTCAATACCCTGATGCCTGAAAGGCTCATTCTCGCCGCTTCAGGATGAAATCTGCTCTTTTCCACCAATCACCCGTTTGATAACCTCTCCACGCCATGGCATACCTACGTCATCTCATTGGGCTCGTTTTCTTGGCCCTTCTTACCGCTCCATTACTGGCCCAAACACCAGAAGAGCTTGCAAGACTCGATCCTGGTGGTCTCTACTACCAAGCTTGGTCACTTGTCAAACAGGCCGAGGAACTTGAAAAAAAAGAAGACTTTGTCGAATCGTTTACAAAATACCGCAAAGCACGGTCATTCTTTGACCTCATCACAATCACCCATCCAAACTTCAAACAGAAAGAAGGGCTTAAATGGCGGACCAAGTCCACGACCGAGGCCATGCAGAGGATCCACGCCAGCGCCCTTGCCCAACAGAAGGAACGACAAGACGCCGGCAAAACGCCTCTTTTGGAGGTGCCTGGCGAAGCAAAAGCTAAACTCACAATTCCTGGGAAAGTTGACCCCAACGGACTAGCCACTAAGACGATTCGTGACCTGCAGGCTGAAATCAAAAGCTTTAACGCAGATCTCCGCCGCCGCGCCAACATGCGTGATGCTGAAAGCGCTAGAATTCGCCGGCAAATACAAGAACGCCAAACCCAGCTCTCCCGCCTCGCAGCATCCCCGCTGAGAAATCAGGTAGCCGAACTCAATCAACAAATCGAACAACTCCGACAGGAACGTGATGCCATGGCTGCGGCCCGAGACAAAGCGCTAGCCGATCAGCGACTCACCTTACAGCAGCTTGCCTCAACTCAAAAAGCTCTGCTTGCCGCAAGAAATGAAGAGGAGCGGCTGAAAGCCATCATTGCCAAACAGACCAAAATCAACAACAGGGTTGCCGAGGGGCAGCAAGGCCAGATCGATGCCCTTAAGACAACAATCAAAGAAAAAGACCGACTTCTGAACGAATCCAATCGCGTCAAAGCTGTCTTGGAAACCCGGCTAACCCAATCGGAAAAAATGGTGACTGAGCTCCGTCAAGAGCGGCTCGGTCTCATCGAAGAGCGCGACCAAATGAAGGCGCTTCTTGGAATGGACGAAACCGACCGAATCCAAAATCTTATCACCCAAAATGTTAGCCTCAGCAAAGAGCTTAATGAGGCCAAAGCAAACCTCGAACTTGTTCAACAAGACGCCAACGCTTCAAAGGATAAGATCCTCATCGCCAAACAGACTCTCGTGGTTGCCAAGGCAAAGATTCAAAATCTACAGAAAAGTGACATGCAAAGTAAGCTGCGCATGGACCGACTGCAAAAACGTCTCAAGCAAGCTGAAAATGACCTTCTCGCACAACTCAACGGAGGAACGCTTAATAAGCGAGGAAAGGAGGAGGTCGCTCTGCTTCGAGGAGTGATCGACAAGCTCAAAGCAAAGATACAAGCCCAGCAAGGTGCCGCTGAACTCCTCTTGAAACAGGGTGAAAAATTGGGAGCGAATGACCAGAATTGGAAAGATGCACTTGCTCGTATTAGTGGGGATGAGAAAATGGAACTGACCATTGAGGAAATGGAACTGATAGAAAAGACCGCTCCGCTCAGCCCAAGCCTTGAAAGTAATATCACTCCAAGCCCCGAGGAACTCGCCGCTGGGACTTCACAACTCCGAGCCGCCAATAAAAACCTAAATACTGTGGCACGACGCCTCTTTGCGAAAGGAGATTTTCAAGCCTCACGGGGAGCCCTCGAACTCATCGTGGATCAGGATCCCGGAGCCTGGGAGGCCATGATTAACCTTGGCATTGTCCAACTTCGGCTGGACGACCCAACAGCGGCTACTAAGCAATTTGAACAATCAATCCTTGTAGCCGGTGACCGGAAAATCCCCTACGCTCACTTTATGCTCGGGGATTCGCTTTATCGCGTTGAGCTTTTCGAAGAAGCCGAGCAGGAACTCCGACGCTCACTTTCCTTTGAACCTCAAAATGCATTGGCTCACATTCTCCTTGGAAATATTGCCGGTAAAACCAACCGCTTTGACGATGCTGAATTTCACTTTCTGGAAGCGATCGCTCGGGATCCCAATTTATTCGAACCCTACGTCAATCTTTCCATCATCTACCTCCGGAAGGGACAAAAAGACGAGGCTCGAAAGTATTACCAGCGCTACCTTGCGAAGGGTGGTGCCGCCAGACCACCGTTGGAAACTCGTCTCAGCAACTAATTCTCGCTTGGACTTGGTTCACCTCATGGCCTAGCCTTCCGATGTGGCTAGAACATACCTTGATGACGACTTCCTTCTCTTCTCCGAGACAGCCCGCAAGCTTTTTTACGATACTGCGAAAAATCTCCCAATTATCGATTATCACACTCATCTCCCTCCAGATGAGGTCGCTACTAACCAACGTTGGGAAAACATCACCGATCTCTGGCTTGGTCATGACCACTACAAATGGCGTGCCATGCGAGCCAATGGGATTCCAGAATCTCACATCACCGGCAATGCTTCTCCAAAAGAGAAATTCCGTGCCTGGGCCGAGACTATTCCGAATACCCTTCGAAATCCACTCTACGACTGGACTCACCTCGAGCTCCGCCGCTGCTTCGGCATCGATACTCTTTTGGGCCCAGAAACAGCAGACAAAATTTGGGAAGCTTGTAACGATCGCCTAACAGACGAAGATTTCTCAGCACAAGGTCTCCTTCGTAAGTTTCGAGTTGATGCTGTTGGCACTACTGATGACCCCACCGATAGCCTCTCCCATCACGAAACAGCAAATGCCTCAAATTGCCCTACTAAGATTTATCCAACCTTCCGGCCTGACAAAGCATTCTTCGTTGACCGTCCTACTGTGCTAATCCCCTGGCTCAACCAGCTTGGTGGAAATATTATTAGCTTCGCTGATTTCCTTTCGGCGTTAAGGGCTCGTCATGATTACTTCCACGAAAAGGGCTGTCGCTTGACCGACCACGGAATGCGCTATGCATTATCCAAGCCATGCGACGAAAGGAAAGCAGATCAAATTCTCGCTAAAGTTCGAGAAGGCAAAGCCGCCAATCAAGAAGAGGCCGATGCTTTCGGTGCTCTCATTATGTATCACGTCGGTCAGTGGGTTTCCGAAAAAGACTGGACGATGCAACTCCATTTGGGACCAAAGCGAAATCCTAACACTAGACTCTTTGATAAACTAGGTCCCGACTCAGGATTTGATACCATCGGCGATTGGCCTCAGGGCGAGGCGCTTTTATCGTTCTTAGATTCCCTGAGCAAACTCAACAAGCTACCAAAGACGATCGTTTATAACCTCAATCCACGCGATAATGCCGTCCTAGCCGCCGCCTGCGGCTCTTTTCAGGAGGCCCCAATCCGTGGGAAAATCCAATTTGGCTCCGGATGGTGGTTCAACGACACCCTTCAGGGAATGGAGTCTCAAATTAACACGCTCTCGGCGATCGGCCTTCTCTCCCACTTTGTTGGGATGCTTACCGATTCAAGATCTTTTTTATCCTTTCCAAGACACGAATATTTCCGCCGTTTGCTTTGTAACATCGTGGGACAAGATGTCGAAGACGGTAAGCTGCCAAATGACGAACGCCTCATCAGTAAGATGATTGGGAATATTTGCTACCATAACGCTGAATCCTACTTTGGACTCCCTCATCATTCAGAAGATCTCTTAGCCTAACCCCCCAAAACTGGCGCATTTCAGCCTCATTTTTTTCTAAAAAGCGCGGTCGCTCTTTTGGCAGACGATGTTAGTATCTTGTTGTTTTAAATATTGAGTAAATCCCATGCTTAAGATCGCTTCCCCGGTGAAACGAAACCCTCTTCTGATTGATTGAACCCGATGCTTAATATCATCTTTGCCAACCCCCACTTCTTGTGGTTGCTCATTCCGCTTATCGGAGGACTTGTTTGGCGTTGGTTCAGCGTTCCAGCTTCTATTGCTGTCTCTTCCACAGACCACTACACCAAGACTGCACCGAGGAAGCATTTTGCGCCCCGGCACCTACTTCTATTGCTAGAAATTTTCGCTGCGGCAGCCTTCATCTTTGCACTCGCTCGTCCCCAGTCTGATATGGAAATCGTTCCTGTGACCAAGGAAGGGACTGACATCATGCTAGTGCTCGACTACTCCAACAGTATGGATGCCTTTGACCCAGCATCTGATATGGATGATTCCGCAGTTCGAAAAGGCATTGCCCAAGGCCGAATAAAGGACCGCCTAGGTGTTGCAAAGGATCAGATCAACCGATTCGTTTCGAGACGTTCAGGCGATCGGATCGGCCTCGTTATTTTTGGACACCTTGGCAACCTCGCAGTAGACCCAACGATCGATCACGACCACCTCATCGGTTATGTCAATCAGCTCGAGAACTCGCTTCTTTCGCAGAGTGAACGCGGCACCAATATTGCCGGCGGAATCAGTCAAGGAATCATCGCTTTAAAGGACTACAATGAAACGAGACGCACTATCGTCCTAATCACTGACGGTGATCACACAGTTCCTGATCCCGTTTACACCCCAGTAACAGCTGCGGAAGCAGCAAAAAAACAAGACATCACGATTCACACTGTCGGCATTGGAAGTGACGACCCCTTTCTGCTAGGACCACTTTCACGCATGGGCGCGACAATCCGCTTCGACACCAGAAACCTCGAAAAGATAGCTTCGATCACCGGCGGCCAATTTTTCAGGGCAAAGGATAACAAGGGTTTTGAGGATGTCATGGATACCATCGACGCTCTTGAAAAAACGTCAAAACAACGTCCAGCCCTGATTTATCAGCGCGATCTATACCCCACTCTTTTGCTCGGAGGAATCGCAGCCCTCAGCCTTGCTGTTTTTCTTCGTTACACCGTTCTTCGAGAAATCTCTTAGACTAGTTATCAAAATGGAATTCCTCGCTCTCAAAAACCTCTTCTGGGTCCTACCAATCATTATCGTGTCCATTAGTTTCGCTGCGTGGTCTTACCATCAGCGGAAGAAGGCCATCTCTCTTCTAACGCAGAACTCTGGGCATTGTAATCTAAAGTCAAACGCCTCTCCGGTTCGCCGCCGGATCCTCGGAATCGCTCTTCTCGCTTCGCTTTTACTTGCGGGGATTTCCGCCCTTCGCCCGATCAGTGGGTTCGTCAGAACTGAGTTCAAACGTCCTTCAAAAAATCTGGTTGTCCTTTTCGATATTTCCAGATCGATGACAGCAAAAGACACCGAAGGAATTAGTCGAAATGACGCCGCGAAGCTTCTCTTGCGAGAATTTATTAATTCTCGCCCCACTGATCGTATCGGCCTGATTTCTTTCGCGGGAGATACCTTTATCGAGACTCCCATCACCCGGAGCCGGGCCACCCTCCTCAAACGGGTGAATCAAATTCAGCCCGGTGACTTCTTAGTTCCAGGCACCGACATCACCTCTGCTCTCGAGGAAGCTCAAAATCTTCTTACCGAAGAACCTCCACCGGGATCAGCGATTATCGTTCTTTCCGATGGAGACAACGTTACCGGCGGAGATCCAGAAAAGGTCCTAGCGCAACTTAAGAAATCCAAAGTCCCCATTATTGCGGTTGCCTTTGGAAAAAATGGCGTAGCAGCCAACGTGCCCCAGACCGAAATGTTCACGCAGGCAGATCATAATACGGTTAAGCAACTCTCCCAAGAAACCAACGGACTCTTTCTTAGCGCTTCACCAAAGGAAGTAGATGCTCAAATTACAAAGCTCAACACCCGTGTCGACACGATTGAGTTGGATGGTGAAAATATCGCCGGTGAACTCTACGAACGACCCCAAGATATTTTCGTCTGGCCTCTTACCTTAGCTCTTATCTGTCTCATGACCCACATCTTGCTCCCGCTTAGAACCAAAAATTGGCATTCACTAACAACCGCAATCGTCTTTCTTCTTTCACTTTCCCCAAGCCTTTCCGGCGAACAAGTCGATTCATACGACGAAGCACTAGAGGTTGCCAAAGCAGAAGAACTGTCAGTCATGGTGATATTCACTGGATCAGATTGGTCAAAACTCTCGATTACATTCGAACAAGAGATTCTCACGCACCAAATTTTCAAAAAATGGGTCGAGACTAAAATTATATGGACGCTCATCGACCTTCCCCGTGTTGGGCTCACTGATGTAGAAAGGCGCTCCCGCCGCGCCCTCATGAAAAAGCTGGGGGTCGAAACCTTTCCAATGGCGGTCTTTTTAGACCTTAACGAGAACCCCATCGGCTCCCTGACCCACGATCCCAAAGGGCCCAGTTCATGGATCGAGCGCGCGGATGCCATCTTAAAGGGCGAGATTGCAGCCGCCGACACTGCCGCGTCGACAGATTACCTCCCTGAGGAGATCCGAAAAAGCCTCGAAGATCCTGCTCTTACCGAGACCCAGAGAAGTATCCGCTACTATAACAAGGCTCTAGAGCTTGAGAAAGCTGAGCCTGAACTCACCCTTAAATCTGCCGACCGGTTTAAGCTACTGCTTGATCTTTACAGTAAGGCTGCTGACGCAGCTCCGATTCCCCGAAACGATCTAAAATTCGCCGCTCTCCACAAGCGCGGGCTCCTCCACCACAGAAAGGGCCAATCAAACGTCCCCAAATCTCAACAAGAAATCATGATGATGGCGATGCAGGAACGTTCCGATCCGATAAAACTTCTCAAGCGTGCTAAAAGTTCATTCAAAAAGGCCCTCGAGATTTATAAGGGTGCCGCACCCCTGAAGCCAGCAGACGAGCAACTCAGCGACAACCTCGCCCTAGTTTACAAAAACATCTCACGAGTTCAGGCCTACCTTGATTTTCTTGCGGCGTTCCAAGATGCCATTGAGAACACCCAAAACGCTCTCGACCAGGAAAATCGATTCGTCGAAAGTCTAAAGCGCGATGTCAACACACTGACCGAAGTGAACAAGAAGACAATCGAAAGCGCCGTGAACTCGATTCAAAACCTTATCGTCAGAGCAGAGGCAATTGAAGATTCCCCGACCATTCTCCCGGAAGAAGGTTTAAAAGATTACCGTCTAGCCGAGGAGGATATCGTTCTGGCACCCTCCCCACATCGTGAACGCCGGCTCGAGCAAGCAGCTAAGCATATTCAAGATGCCCTAGATCACCTCATTGATCCCCAACAACAACAGCAGCAACAACCATCTCAAGGTGAAGGTGAATCCGAAGACGGAGAACAAAGCGAAGGTGAGGAACCAGACGGCGAAGGTGGCCGCCAAGACAATCAGGAAAATCCGCAGGGGGATCGCCCCGAAGGCGATGAACCTGCAGCTGGAGATAAGGGCGAAGACGAGGGTCAGGGCGAGCCCGATGACAATGATCTCAAGAGAGCCGAAAAAGAAGGCGGCGATCTACGCTCGCGTCTTCTAAGAAAGCAGCAGCAAGAATATCTCCGAAATGGTCGACGAATCCCCCGTAGTAAGAGCCACTAATTTTCGCAACCAAAATGCTCCGACTCCTTCTCATTTTTAGTCTCTTTTCGGCCACGGTCTGTTTGGCACAAGACTACCGGGTTTCCCGACCACCAAATATTATTACTGAGGACCGGATTGAATACGTCAGTATCGTGACCAGAGCCGAAATGGAACTGGGCAAACTTCCTGAACATCCCAAAATCACCTGGCTCGGTTACTCCAGTATTCGGCTTCCTAATGATGCCTATGGAAACATGCAAACCGATAACCGGATCTCATTTATCGCGACCTCACCAGGGTTAATCGATTTCCCTCCTGTTCCAATCGTGCTTGAAAACAAGGAGTTTTTTATTCGAATCGGGGAGATAAAAGCAACAGAAAACACCACTTCAAAAACCGACACCCGCTTAGAGATCCTCTGGAACGGAAGTGCTAAGATTCCAAAACAAGTTCATTTGGGTGAAGCTGTAGAGGTTCAATTTATCGAACTTGTTGAAAACAAGAACAATCGATTCCGAGGAAGTTCATATTTTTCTCAGCCCTCAAACCGGATCGAGGGAGCGCAGTGGCATCAATACCTGCGTTACTCAGGACGCAAACCAGTTCCTAGTGACTATTTCTATACCTATTCCCAAGGCGGGTTCTTCAGTCGCTACGGAAGCCCTGAGAACTATAGCGAGATGGCACAAGAAATCGAGGGGGTTGATTACAACCTCCGCGCCTACAAGGCTCGTTTGTATTTCACGAAAATTGGAAAATCGACCGGACACCTCAGCGCGACTCTTGGGACTTCTAGGGTTCGCTCCAAACATCGAACACACGTCATTCCATTTGAAATTGAAGTGCTTCCCATTCCGCCCATTCCTAATAGCCAGGCGATCGATTCGGGACTTGTAGGAGACTGGGAGTTTCAAATCGACTACCGCCCTCTTCAACCTGCAGCCTCTCGCCCCTTTATCATCGACATTTCAATCACCGGCCAGGGAAACCCAAATCTTCGGAACGACTTCGATTTTTCAAGCCAAGGCTTCCCATCCGTGGAAAGCGATCTCTATCCAAAGGTCGGCAGTAACTATGATTTTTGGGAAGGAGACTTCACGCAAACTCTTCTACCAACCGGAAAAGTAGGAACCCTACCCGCAATCACCCTCGCCTCTTTCGACACCGTCGACGACAAATGGCGTTTCCAAAAAATTACACCAACTCTAAACCTTCCAGGGACCAGTGACATCACTTCATCAATGACTCCTAGAATCGACGCTGGTACCGTCACCACACGCCCGGTTTTACTCAACCTACCGGCCTCTACCTTTGGAGCCTTCGCTCTTGCTCCTTTTCTCCCGTTTCTTTTCGGCCTCGCCAAGAAACGACTTGATTCGCGAGATCCAGAGCAAAGGAAACGGGAACAAACTCTTAAGCGTCTGATTATAACCTTCAAATCAGGACAAGGAACAGCAGAGGAAATTGATAACGAATTACTGCCCATTCTTCGGCACAAAACCCGACTCCCTTCAGGATCAACTGTAAGAGAAATTGCGAGTGCACTTGATGATCAAGAGCTCGCCAAGAGCCTCGAAACCCATGCCGAAAATTCGTTTTCAACTCAGGAAAGGCCATTCGACTTCATTGCATTGGGGCGCGAACTCACAAAGATTTCGCTCCTGCTGTTGATCAGCATTAGCTCCCTAAAGGGCTCAAGCTTGGAGGAAGCCAATCAAGCGTTTAACGAGGCGAACTTCACCAAAGCAATCAGCATCTACGATAGTCTCATTAAAGAGAGCCCCGACCGCGGATCCCTGCACTACAATCTGGCTCAAGCCCACCTTTCCGCAAATGCCCCCTCTCGCGCACGAGCATCCTGCCACACCGCGCTTTTACTTGATCCACTAGACAAGGACGCGCGGTCCTTGATGAGTGACATTCGCGAGCGCCAGGGTGATCTTACCGTTTCCCGAAACCGATTTCTCGATCTTCGTCCGGATCAATGGGTCGTCGTAGCTGCTGTGATCTGGGTTATGACCTTCTTGTTTTTTGGGGTCCGCAAGTTCAACTCACTCCCCCGCTGGCCTGGGTTTACTCTTGGAGCCATCGCGCTCCTCTGTTTAGGAACCGCCGCTTGGCGACAGGTCCAACATTACTCCTCCGATCAATACATGGTTCTTGCCGACGAACTCCCCCGCGAACCCAAGGCGGGCACACCCGATTGGAACTATCCCGCACTTAGGGCGGGGCAAATCGTTCAAATTTCCGAGGTCAATGAAACTCATGCCCTCGTTCAATCATCCGAAAGCACCTTCTGGCTTCCCATAAATGAACTTCAACAAGTCTGGTAAATGAAAACTATTCTCATTGCTGCCGCATTAGCTTCTCTCCTTCCCGCCCAGACAATCACCTGGACCAAAGAACACGAAATCTCCGTTCAAAATAGCGCAACTCAATTTGCTTCGAACCTGTCGAGCCAAATGGTTATTGTTGGCCGACTTGGTTTATCCGAAACAAGACCAGCAGTCGTTATTAGCCTTAACGGCCATATCCTTTCTCCATTCTTACCGAGCATTGACGGAGAGGATGCCCCTTATCTTCTTTATCGGATCGATGGTTCTCGTATCGAACTCGAAACAGTCGCTGAAAATCCAAAGCGCTTCGTTTCCTTACTCAAAATCAAACAACCACCACCTGAGCTCGTTCCAGTCCGAGTTTCAAAAACCCTAGATCACACTGTGCTCGTGCCCACCACAGCGCCCATCTCTTCAATCGGAGAGCCTCCAAGCCTCTTCGTAGATCATCTTGAGTTTGCTCCTCCAGAGGAAGCAAAAGCCCTCCGACTAGATAGTACACTTTACACTCTGGGAGCCCCTGTCTTCGACCTCTCCGGCGCGTTGATCGCCACCACTTTGAAGGGTCGCGAAACAAATACTCCAGCCCTTATGATCCAATGGTTAATTGCCGACTTCCCGGAACTTGATGCCATCCTAGCGAATGAAACTATTTCGGACCTTGAGGCACTACCACTCGCGCCAAAGACCACTCAAGAAGAAGCGAGAGAAATCGTGATCTCGCCCATCACCCGCGCACGACAGCGTTTCATTCAAAAGTCACACCAAAACCCACTCCCCTGTGTCCTTGTCTCTAACAAAGGGGCGCAAGCAACTCACTCAGTTATTGGAACGACTATTCACTCGGAAGGGCTAATCATCACGAAAGCCAGTGATCTTGGCCCATCCCTTGTAGTTCGTTACAACGGAAAAAACTATCCAGCAGTTCTTCTTTCGACTGACGAGACCACCGACCTTGCATTAGTTGGCATCTCCGAATCAGGGATGCCAGTCGTACGTTGGATCGATGAACTTCCAAAAGCCGGCTCAGTCGTGGCCTCTCCAATCTTACTTCAGGAATCCACAGATGAAATGGTTGTAGAAGCGACGTCCTATGTAGGAATTTTTAGCCATGTTCTAGGAATGGGAATTCCCACTGTCCATGCGACAAGCCAGGTTACCAGCCTAGGGGTCACCACTGAACAACTTGATTCAGGATTAACGATCGCAGCTATCAAGCCTGATACACCGGCTTTCGAATCTGGACTTTCACCCGGAGACCTCATTAAAAAAATAAATAACCAGCCGATCAATAACCGAGCCGATCTGACAGCATTTTTAGATCGTTGCGAGGTTGGAGAAAAAGTTACTGCCGAAATTGCGCGGGCTGGGTCCAAGAGCTCGCATGAGATTAAACTCATTTCGCCGCTCATAATCCCTCCGGTCACCGGCCTCAATCTTGCAAAGAATCTCTCCATGGTTCCCAGTATTAGGCGAGCCCCTTTTCCCGACGTGATTGTCCACAGCATCCCAATTAATGCTTGGGATTGCGGGTCTCCAGTCTTCGACATCAATGGAAATGCTCTAGGGCTTAATATCGCCGCAATTTCTCCAGCACGAACGATCGCTCTCAAACCAAAAGAAATTCGTGCAGCAATCGACCGCCTTCTCGCCAAAACCCGCGCATTTTAGTCTCGATGAAAACCTTACTTTTCTTCCTCAGCTTCACAGGAACTGTCTTTTCCCAAACTCCAAAGGATTTAGATCGAATCGTTCGAAAACTCGTCCCGGACTTGGTCGATGCAACTGTTGCGATCATGATCAACGGGGGCTCTGGTTCCGGCGTAATTGTAAGCCCGGAGGGATTGGTAATTACTGCTGCACACGTTACGAGTGATCCTAAAAAGCAGATGAAAGTCCTTCTTTCTGACGGACGAGAACTTCCAGCAACTAGTCTTGGAGTTGATCACGAAACTGACGGCGCGCTCTTACAGATCAACGCACCCGGGCCTTTCCCCTACCGGCCATACGTCGAAACAAAAACCTACAAGGTCAATGACTGGGTCATTGCGACTGGCCACCCTGGAGGCCCAGTCGTAGGCCGTCCCGCTCCGGTTCGACTAGGCCGAATAAGCGAAGCCGGAACTAAGAGTGGCTTCAGCGACGCCATCACAACCTCGGCAATGGTGATCTCAGGCGACTCTGGCGGCCCCCTTTACAACCTTAAGGGTGAGGTCATCGGGATTAATAGTAACATCAGTGGTTCCTGGCGAATCAACAAACACGTTCCTCTGCCCTCGATTGTGGCACGTTGGGATGCACTGATAGCTGGGGAAGCATTTGGCCGACCAATGCAACCACAACAAGAACTGGGAGATCTTTTTAATGAACCCTATGCCAAGCTTAGGGAGCGCTTTGAAGATGCCCTCAGTAAACATAGTAAAGACGACCCAGATGGCATGGCATTGCTCAAAAAACCACGGCTTTTGGATCCCCACCACATGCAGAAGTTCCTAGATCGCTGGGAGCCAGATCCCGAAGCACCAAAATCGCCTCAATATGGTTTTCAGCTGGAAAGTCGCGCTCCGCGAATCACCTCAATTATTCCCAATAGTCCTGCGGATAAAAGTGAACTCGTGCCCGGTGATGTGATCACTGCAATCAACGGCCAACCGTTTCCAAGAACTACCGATCTCGCTCTCGTTCTTCAAAAAGGTGGTAAAGTTTCGCTCACGATCAACAGGGGTAAAATCGTGGACCTAACTCCAATGGAGGTCATCGCCCGCAAGCACTTCCCCCAACCAGTTGCCGGCGTGATTGACATGATTGTCATCGAAACCGCTGACGACAACAATAGGCCAGAGCAAATCCCTGAGAAAAACTTCACTGGAGATTTAGAATTCATTCGGAAGAGATTCGAAAATTCTATTATCCCACTTGGAAACGGGCGGGGAAGAACGCTTGTCTCAGCAACCGTCATCCACGAAATCGGCCAACTCATTACCAAAGCCTCCGAAATCGCAGATGTCGAAAACCTCAGCGCAACCGTAAATGGTCAGAATTATCCTGTCACAATTATGGCAGTAGACGAAGCGACCGATCTCGCGCTAGTCAATATCGATGTAAAAGGCATGATCCCGGTAAAATGGGAAGCGAAGGAACCCAAAGTCGGACAACTTCTTGTCACTCCAGGGGGAAGGACCCTTTTAGTCGGTGTAATTACACAACCAGGCCGTGATGCCCCAAAGAAAGGCTATGAGCTCAATCACACCTCTGAAAAGCCATCAGCTTATCTGGGTGTCACTTTTTCTGCCGAAACCTCAACACCGGTCATCGAAACTATTGAACTTGGAAGCCCTGCCGACAAAATTGGAATTCTAGAAGGGGACGAGATCATTCAGTTTGAGGGAGTTTCCATCTCAACCGTAGAAGCACTCGCCGAACTCCTCACGAAGCGCTCACCAGGTGAAAAAGTTGAAATCTTAATACAGAGAGGGAGTGAAGAAGTGAAAGTTAAACCAATTTTGGATGTCCGCCCAGCTACTGCTGCTGGCTCTTTCGATCGCCAAGCCTCCCAACGCGACGGCCGACTTAGCGAGCTCAGCGCGCGAGGTGGCGACCTAAGTCAACGGCGCGACGACTTCCCCTACGTTCTTTACCACGATCAACCCTTAACCCCACGCTTGACCGGAACGCCCTTGGTCGACCTTAGGGGCAAGGTCGTCGGGATCAATATCGCGAGGGCGATGCGACACCGCTCACTCGCGATTCCAACTTTGACTCTTGATCGCGTAATCGAAAAACTCCGGAGCGAAGCATTAGACAATTAAATCACCCCTGTGAAAGTCGTGAGTTCAGTTGTTTTCTTTACCGACTCTCGGGAGGGTGTTGCTCCATTCATGGAGCGCATAACCCTCGCCTAGCCCACCGATTTCATCAAGCAACTTGGCACATTCTGTTTTCCAAGATGAATAGTCTGGCGCCTTCCATGTTCCGGAAGTTCGTGGAAACACAACATAGGTCACACCAAGGCCAGAAACCGGCGCGTTATATGGAGTAGAATTCGGATTAAGCGCTTTAGCCATGCGTAAACTAGCCTCTCCGATTTTAAAACTTGGCCCCCCATCACCAACGATTGCCGGGTAAACATTTTTACCGTGAATAACGGCAACATAATCACCGACATTTGGCCCCCACGCGCTCTCCCGATCCTGCAGGATAAACACGGGAATTACGACAAAAGGATCATATTCGGCGATCAAAAAACTCCGACGTTTAAGATCAGTAATACCAGCGGACAGACGCTTCACTTCACTAGCGTTACCCTTGGCCTTTGCATCAGCTAACATCTTCTTCCAGCCTTTAATCATGGGGTTTTCAATTTTCCCGGTCTTTTTCCAACCGTAACTCGTAAACGGTTGATAATTTGCTGAATTCACAATCTTGTCAGGCATCGTCGGAACACGATCACCATCCGAGCCATCGGACACCACATCCATATCGGTCTGAAACAGAAAGACCTTTCGTTTAGACTGGGGGTGCTCTAGTTCAAGCATCGTCTCACAGTCAAAATAATTGTGCTTTGTGAGAACTCGGTCAAATCGGTTGGCGTAAAGCTTCAAGCGGGATTTCTTATTGTCATACAAACCCTTAAAAAATGGCGAGACTCTTGATTTCTCCACGAGAGCTTCGAGCCCAGGAAAGATCTTGGGAAGCTCTGGGTTTTGCTTTACCAGCTCACCGAACCGCCTCGCAGCTTCCGGTCGAACCACTGAAAAAGTAAGCGATGCTTCATAAGTCCCATCTTTTTCCCTCTCGCTCGATGCCAACCGACCTGCCTTTTCTTGAATTTGGTATTTATAATCAAATCCCCTAGACGTTTTGGAAACATCAGTCCCCTTCTTGACCTCGTAATATGGCGGCCGCACAAAGATTTTCTTTTCAACAACCCGATCTTTATAAATCACATCGGGCTTTGGTTCTTTTTTCCGACTAGGTGGTGTAACTTTCCGCTCTAGGCCAAGTCGTCTGCGGATTTTTTCTGGAATCGGAGTAAGAATGGTGATTCCAAGAACAAATGCTGAAACTGCAAAAAATACCGTAACCCATGAGAAAGAGTTCGAAGTTCGTCGTTTCACGCCGTCAATTTTGTAGGGGGTCGGGTTGGAAGCCATGATTATCTTAAATCGCCACAATAAATAAACAATCATCACAAAAGGGAAAGGGTTTTCAAATAGCGATCATTCGCTACCATTCCTCTATGAGCCTCGAAAAGATCAAACGCCTAACAGAACTTGCCTCCTGTGGAGGATGAGCTTCCAAGCTCGGCCAAGCCGAACTCACGCAAGTTTTGCGTGGACTTACTAACATCTCAGATCCGAACCTCCTCATCGGCTCAGCGAGTTCAGACGATGCTGCCGTTTATCGTATCTCAGATGAAACCGCACTCGTTCAAACTCTGGATTTCTTCACACCCATTGTAGATGATCCCTATCTTTTTGGACAGATCGCAGCCGCCAACTCCCTCTCCGATGTTTACGCGATGGGAGGAAAGCCGATCACTGCCATGAATATTGTCGCGGTGCCTACCGATCATCTCGATCTCGACACCATCAACATGATTCTCAGAGGAGGCGCAGATAAGGTTGCCGAGGCTGAGTGCTCACTCTCAGGTGGTCATACCGTACAAAACCCTGAACCTCTCTACGGCCTTTCCGTCACCGGATTGGTAAACCCACATCGGGTCATTTCAAACGCTGGCGCTCAGGCCGGAGATCGCCTGCTACTTACTAAACCTCTCGGTACGGGTATTATCTCAACTGCCATAAAACGAGGAATCTGCTCACCTGAGCTTGAAAAAAAAGCCTCAAACCAGATGGCAACACTCAACACACCGGGTTCCGCAATCGCTTCAGCCGGCCTAACAAAGGCTGGGACTGATGTGACCGGGTTTGGCCTACTGGGTCACCTAAGCCATCTTTGCCGAGAATCTCGAGTCACTGCTAATATCGACTCCGCAGCAGTACCTGCAATCGATCCAAACGTTCCCGAATTTATCAGGCAAGGATGTGTCCCCGGGGGAAGTCGCGAAAACCTCCGACTTGCCAAAGAATTTACAACCTTCGCCAGCAACCTTACGGAGGAAATTCAAATCCTTCTTGCCGATGCTCAAACTTCTGGCGGACTTCTTGTCGCCGTCAACCAAGCTAACCTAGAGCAAGCTCAAGATGTCCTCTATGCAAATGGAGCAAACATTGTTGCCGAAATTGGAGTTCTGACCGGTCCTTCCGAAAAATCGATCGTCGTCTCATAATTCTTCATCTTGGCAAAAGCTCAGGAAACAATCAGAATGACTTCTATGATCATTCGATTATTTCTTTTTCTTTTGGCTATTTCGCAACTTTTGGGAAAGAAGCGGCCAAATATTCTCTTCTGTATCGCTGACGATTGGGGTGCTCCCCATGCCTCTGTCTACAAAAATGATGACGTAGTTCGAACTCCGACCTTTGACAGAATAGCTCGCGAGGGCGCGCTTTTCCATAACGCCTACGTTTCTTCACCCTCCTGCACCCCCTGCCGAAACTCCATCATGACTGGACAATGGCACTGGCGCCTAAAAGAAGGTGCCAATCTTTACGGAACTCTTTCGCAGGAGGTCGAAACTTACTCGAGACTCCTTAAAAAATCAGGCTACCACACCGGGTCATGGCGTAAGTCATTTGGACCTGGAAAACTTGAAGGAAAGTTTCTCAAAGAGCATCCTGCCGGAAAACCTTATCGCAAAGGTTTCTCAGAATTCCTCACTCAACGGCCATCGAAAGAGACTCCATTTTGCTTTTGGCTAGGATCCTCCGACCCCCATCGGGGCTACAAGAAAGGATCTGGAAAGCAATCCGGTATGGACCTTTCAAAAATCAAACTTTTCTCTTTTTTCCCTGATGATCCTGAAATCCGCAGCGATGTTGCAGATTACTACTTCGAGGTCCAGCGCTTCGACTCCGATGTCTCCAAAGCGATCGCTCGCCTCGAAGAAATTGGCGAACTAGAGAACACTATTATCGTGGTTACTGGCGATCACGGCATGCCCTTTCCCCGATGTAAGTCCAATCTCTACGACTCTGGAACACGTGTTCCTCTCGCGATCCGATGGGGGCAGAAAATTAAAAAGGGCCTAGAATTTAAGGATTTTGTTTCGCTCACTGATCTCGCCCCTACTTTTCTTCAGGCAGCAAGCGTAATGGCACCTATCGAAATGACCGGTAAAAGCCTTCTTCCAGCCTTAACAGGAAAAGGTGAACTACGAAAATTCATCCTTACAGGCAAAGAACGACACGTTCCAAGTCAAGAGTCCCCGAGTATGGAAGGGTATCCATCACGATCATACCGCGATCACGAATTTCTCTACATCCGCAACTACTCGCCAAACCTCTGGCCAAATGGCACCCCAAACTGGCAAAATGCGACAATAAAAAACACATGGTATGGGGACACCGATAATGGCCCGACCAAGTCAGCAATCGTCAACTTGGGATTACACTCAAAGTTCTACCAATGGAGTTTCGCCAAACGACCGAGCGAAGAGTTCTACGATCTCAGTAACGATCCAGAGCAACTTAAAAATCTTGCGACAGAAGTCCCGAAGCTTGTCGCCAAATATCGTAATGCCCTTAAATCCGAACTCCGCGCCTCTGGTGACCCACGTCATGGCGGCCCAAATTTCGACTTTGCTGAACCCGCCTACACAGGTGGTGGACCACGTTTTCCAGGAAAACGCTAACTAGTAGATTCTTCAATCGTCGGCTTTTTTGGAGGATCCGGCTTATATTTGGTCACAAAAAATCCGCCAACAGCAGCAAGACCAATCCCCGCATAAAACTGCCACCGAATTCCACCCATACCACCTTCGGGAGGATGCATCCATAGTGCGACCAAGGCATTCACAATAGGGGCGCCAGCAAATATAATAGACATCACGGCGGCAGGCTGCCCTTTCGCCCCAAACGCAAGAAGAACCCCCAAAGCACCAATCGCACCAACAGTACCGGCAATCAAAGACCATTTGAAACCAACCGCGGTAAATTTCAGGTTGGAACCCGAAAGCTTGAGCAAAATCAAAGGCGCGATGACTGCCACCAAGAAATAAGCAATTCCCACTACCAAAAAAGCCTTATAACGCCCGAATTCGGGATCCTTCATCCCAATTGCTCCCTTGTGAAGAAACACCCCATAGAGCCCCCAAAAGGCAACCGTCATAAGTGCAAACCCTAACCAATTCATATTTTTCTGTGCCGCCATGATTCTCTCAGCTTTGGTGAGTATCGCCGAACTTCTCGATCTGACCACCGCGAAATTCAGAAGAAAGTCATTTCACTCAAGCGAGCATCGAATTTTGGGCGGAATCTCAATCGCCTTCATCGTCCCCAAATCAACACAAACCGAAACCATTTCACCCGTCGCGTGGATTTCATCGCTCTCATTGACACGGAATTCGAAAGCATAGCGGATTGATCGCGTGCGAAGCTCAGCGATTGAAACAGATACCCTGATCAAATCTCCAAACTTTATCGGCTTCTTAAAATCTGCGCTCGCATTGACGCGGGGCCAACCAATTCCCCCTTGATGGAGCGCTACCCCACGAACACGAAGAAAGTCATGCTCAGCGGATTCCATCCATCGATAAAAATTAGAAAAGTGAGTAATACCCGCTAGATCCGTCTCATAAAACTCAACCAACCGGGACCATTCAAACTTGTCGTTCATTTTGGAGCCACCTTTCCAAAAATCTTTTCAAAATTTAATGCCATCGCCCCAACATGATAGCGCTCTTCAACCGCACGCCGACCCTTTTTTCCAACAACTTCTCTTTCCGGGTCATCGAGCATTTCTTGAAGACCTCGAGCAAGATCACCCGCCGAACCCGGGGTAACCAAAACTCCGCATGCAGCAGAGTTCACTACTTCCGGGAATGCCGAGGCATTAGGCATGACAACCGGGACACCGCAGGCCATCGCTTCAAGCAAATAAAGACCGAATGCCTCAGGATAAACTACGGGGACCGAAAAAACTGAGAGATCCCTTAAAAAATCAACTTTCTCCTGCCTAGCCAAATCAGGGAACCATTCAACGCGGTTATCAAGCCTAGCCTTCTCCAACTTTTTTTTCAACCCAGCAACATAGACATCATCACCACCGCCCATAGTACCTGCTATTGCAAGAGTGAGTGACGAGTCGTTCAACTGAATGAAGGCATCGACAAGAAGCCCAAGCCCTTTGGAATGACACATTCGAGCGAGATATCCAATTCGCTTAACATTCTCGCCATCGCTTTCCCTCCAACCGGAAAGGTCGATCCCATTCGGGATCACATGGATCGAACCAGGCTCGAGCCGCAATCGCTCCTCCATTAATCGGCCATAAAACTGGCTTGGCGCGACCAAAACATCGGCATCTTGAACACGCATTGCAAGTTCTTCCCATGCCCGATTACACCAAGGCTTAGGCAAACTATCCAAAAATGAATCCTCCCCTTGGAATGTACCAACTACCGGAACCCCTAGCCGACTCTTAAGCTCTCGAATCAATCCCGCGAGGAGTGCATTAGAAAGCACAATAACGTCCGGCTTTCCTTCCTGTTTCAACCAATCAACCAACTTATCAACTTCTTTTCCTAAATTACTTTCCTCTAGGCGAAGCATCAAGCAAGTCATCTCACCCTGTTCATTCGCTGAAGTTAAATGGCTCCGTTTCGCAACCATTCGTAATAATCTCCGACCATTAAAAACCTGGTCCATCCACCGAGGCAACTTACGAAAAAGGCGATATTTCTGCTGAAGGTAAACATTGATGCCCCCGAAAAATACGGGGGTCGATTCGTCGATTTGCTCTTCGTCAAGTTGCAAAGGCAAATACATCGGCACGAGGTGCGCCTCATGACCCATTGCGATAAGCTCACGAGCAAGAGAACTATCCCGCATACACGCTCCACAGTAGTAACTGCCAGTGCCTGCGGTAAGGATAGTGATTTTCAAAGCTAAGCAAGGGCTCCGCTCCTAGCGACCTTGCCATGGGGCAATTCGTTGGGCAGTTCTGCAAATTCCGAAACTCGATCGAAGAGCTCGGTGTAATCTTTATCGATCAAATCACCAATCAGACAATCGGTTAGGTCCCGCCTAACTTCAGCATACTTCGTCACGACATCCTTGAAACTAAAATCCTCATCGTAGAACGCATAGACCAATTTCCTCATCCACTCGATTCCCTGACAAACCCGTTCACCGTAATCAGAAAATTGCTGACTTCCAGTGTCACCATCAGCAAGCGCCTTTTCAACCGCATCCGCGCCGAGCGACCCTGTTGTCAAAGCAAGATAGACACCCGATGAAAAAACAGGGTCAAGAAAGGCAAAAGCATCACCAATGAGAATCAACCCATCTGTAGCACAATTCTCAGCACGATAAGAATATTCCCCGGTCACCCAATATTCCCCAAACTGCTCGCCCTCGGAGAGGTGTTCCTCAACCCACTTATTTTCCTTGATTTCACGTTCGTAAATCTCGGCTAGATCACGACCATCACGGTAAAGATAATCGCGTTCCGCCACGATCCCTGTACTCACGATATCGTCCTTAAGTGGAATATTCCAAAACCACCCTTTTCCTTGGACATAAGCGACTGTTGTCGCTCCCTCGTCAACACCCGGATCCCGTTTGGCACCTTTATAAAGGGTCCAAATTGCGATCTTATTCAATTTAGGGTCACGTTTACGCCACCTTTTCTTTCTTTGAAAAAGCGCATCCCGTCCTGAAGCATCCATTGTAACCGGGGCCCGTAATTCAAATCTCTTCCCTGCAGCATCTTCCGCTTGAACCCCTATCACAACACCGTCCTGTTCAATGAAATCAAGAACCTTGATACCTTCTCTCACTTGTGCACCAGCTTCCCGCGCCCTTTCCATCATCATGGTATCGAAGGTCTCCCGGTCGACCTGCCATGTCTTGGCCCGGGGGTGGTCAGTATGCTTAGAAAAATAAAACGGAGTTGAAAGCTCTCCCTCAGGGTCTACAAATTGAACGCTTTGCTTGACCTGAAATCCCTTTTCATCAAGACGATCGGTCATCCCAAGACGATTGAGGGTATCCCAGCAATGAGGAATTAAAGACTCGCCGACGTGGTAACGAGGAAAGTGCTCTTTCTCCAAAACAATAACTTTCCGACCCTTTTCTTCGGCCAAAATTGTGGCGGCAGTGCAACCAGCGGGACCAGCCCCGATAATGAGAACGTCACAGTCATAGGACAGATTTGTGATCATAATTTTTCTTTTGGTAAAATTTCGATGATTCTAGCGAAAACCGTTTCGTCAACGCCTACTAGCTTATTATAGCGCCCAAATAAAAATCCGCCACCCGATGAGGGGAAAAAGTCAGGCTGGAAGGTTTTGCCTGAGATTTTAAAAAAACCTCCCGGACGACTGGAATATTCTAATCCACTTTCATTTAAAATCGCCCCCAGAGGTTTACGCCCTTCTGTTACGGCAGACCAAAGTCCCGTGGGGAAATTCCCAAGAAAAATTCGAATAAGCCCATACTCGACTGGTTTATCACCAACTCTCAAAAGAACCTCCCGAAAATAGCAATCTGAGTCACTTCCCTCTTCAAAGATCTGAAGTTCAACTTCCCCCCCGTGGAATTCTGCCAAAGTGGAAGTCATGTCATGTTCATGACAAAGAAGGTCCCGATAAGGTTGTTCCACCTCAGCTGGCTTAATCCATAAAAAACTAAGATCGCGAAGCTGCTCGCCAATCAACAGATCTTGAATCTCTTTTTTTTCCTCCATCAGCTAAACCAATTTATTCGTACGATGTTCGGGCAGAAAAAAATCGTGAAGAATATTGTCCACACAGAGCAAACCATCTCGCTCTAGTACAATATCCTTACCCTTTACCATCAATAGCCCTTGTTCGGTTAATTCATTCAATTCATTTTCCCATCTCGCTAAAACGTCGACTCCATATTTAGAATCAAAGTGCCCAGCGTCCACGCGACCAAGTTTCATTCGAAGAATGAACTCGCGAATCATTCGCTGCTCCTCAGTAGTACGAAAGCTCCGCTTGGTTGGCATTTCACCGGATTCAATAGCGGCAGTGTAATCATCGATCTCCGTGAGATTCTGATAATGAACTCCGGCGGCGTGAGAGAACGAAGCCACCCCAAGACCCAAGAGGTCGGCTCCACCCCAGAGTGCGTCTCGGTAAATAAACTTGCTCTTAGCAGGTTCTTTAACCGCCGTGTAACCGGAACCAACGGTATAACCCGCACTCTCAAGAGCGGCAAAAGCTTCTTTCACCCAACGACGCTTGGTTTGCCAATCTGCAACCGGCGCGATCAGTTTTCCAGCATCCTTCATTTCACGATAAATAGTCGTGTTGTAAGGAATCTCCATTTGATAGATGGTCACGCTATCAGGAGCTAACTCGATGGTTTTTTCAATGTTGCGCTGCCAATTTTCCTCGGTTTCCTCAATCATGCCTGCGATCAAATCAATATTAATCTGATCAAAGCCTTCGGCCTGAGCGCGCTCATAGGCCCGATCAACTTCCTTGGAACGATGCGCCCGACCATTAATCTCTAGAATATGGTCGTCAAAATTCTCAATTCCCAAGCTAAGACGAGTCACTCCGATATCCCTGATCGCAGCCAATTTCCCGGGATTAAGGGTGCCAGGCTCACACTCGAATGCGACCTCTTCAGCAGCATCCCAAGGAAGAATTGCCTTCATCTGATCAGTTAGGTGAGCCAGCTGCTTTGCCGACAAATATGATGGGGTTCCACCCCCGAAATAGATGAAGTGTGGCTTCCGTCCTTCGATAAGAGGCTTGCTGGCCATCATCTCAAGCTCGACTAATGTCGAATCTAAGTAGCGCTTGATATCATCTGCACTTTTATCGGTATAAACACGAAAGTAGCAAAAATGGCACCTCTTCCGACAAAATGGAATATGATGGTAGAGACCGAGGGGAACCCCCTCCTTCGGCTTTTGATTGTAGATTTCTTTAACTTGCTCGTTCTGATCATCCGACCAAAAAGAAAACGGAGGATAGTTTGAAATAAAATAATTCCCCGCGCGGGTATCTTTTTTTTGATCTGCAGCTGCGCTCATATGCTCAAAGTCTGGCGTATTCGTGGCACAATACACGGAAGAAAATCTCAATATTACAGGTCCATTTTGAAATTTCGGCAAAATGTGTGACAAAAGCGTCACACATTGACAGCTTTGCTTTCCAAAGAAACTCAGTCACGTTAGGGTAGGTATGGAGAGCATCTTAATTATCGAAGACGAAATCGACATCGCCAACCTTGTCGGATTCAACTTTGAGAGAAATGGATATTCAGTCGACATAGCTCACGACGGGCGTGAGGGCCTTGAAAAGATTCTTAAAAACCAGCCCGACCTCGTAATTCTTGACCTCATGCTGCCTGAAATAGACGGCTATAAAATCCTCAAAAAAATGCAGCGGGACACTCGTTCGCATTCCATTCCAGTTATAATGCTGACGGCCAAAAGCCAGATCGATGACCGCCTAAAGGGATTGGAGCTTGGAGCTGATGACTACATCACCAAACCCTTTAGCCCTAAAGAACTCATACTCAGAGCCCAGGCTATCTTAAAACGTAACCGCGTCACTCCTGTCGCAGAGGACTTCTTGCTCGGGCCCTTCCGTTTCGACAAAAATGCCCTCGCTTTTTTCGTTCATGATCAACCCCTCTCCCTTTCGTTAATCGAATTCAAACTATTCCTGTTTCTTTGCCAACGTGCGGGCCAATCGCAGGACCGTAACAATCTTCTTAAAGTTGTCTGGGGATACAGCGACGAGATTCACAGCAGAACGCTCGATACACACATGAAAAGGCTCCGTAAAAAACTGGGTAAAGAAGGCTCATTTATTGAAACCATCCGAGGAATCGGGTATCGAGTTCGCCAACCCGAATGACTTACTTTGCCTTCAGCTGCGTAATCGTCCTAGCTTACCTCCTAGTAAGGTCAAACAAGAGGCAACAGGGAGCGGAGAGTGAATTGGGTCGTCTAAGGAAAAAATCACTCCTAGATGCCCGAAACCAAGACAAGTCCCACAATCGTGACCTGCAACAGCTTCTAGATGCTCTTCCCCAGGCCTTCTTTTCAATAACCAAAGAAGGAGTCGTAAATCGGATCAATTCCCAAGCTGGCCGAATCTTCGACGGCCGTGATATCCTTAACAAAAATATTGATCAAGTATTCCTCGATTCGGCAATGAGATCGCTGCTTTTAAAAAAGCTCTCCAAACTCAAGCCTGCTCGAAAAATTTTACGATTCCCTCCCAATTCTATTTTTTCCTCGAACACTCATGATAAGGATTCCCACTGGGAAATCGAAATCTACCCTCTCTCTCTTTTAAGCAAAAACAGCGAAATTCAACTTATGATGAGAGACATCACAGCCAGCGTTCACTCAGATCAGGTTAGGAAAGACTTTGTCGCCAACGCCTCCCACGAACTACGCACACCCCTCTCGGTGATCTCAGGCTACCTTGAACACCTTACTGAAGAAGGAGGCCTTGATCAAAGGGAGCCTGCGCAAAAGATGCTAGGAACGATGGATCGCCACGTGGTCCGTATCAACCGAATCGTCGACGATATGCTTTTAATTTCTAAGCTCGAATCAGATGACTTCGTCCCCCTCAATCTAGCCCCCTTTTGTATTGCAACTTGTGTTCGGGACGTCATTGAAAGACTCGAACTTGTTATCAAAAAACAAAAGTCTACGATCGAGATGGAGGTTGCTGAATTCGAGCTCATAGGCGATCAATTTTACTGGACTCAAATCCTCTTCAATCTTGTTGAAAATGCCTTAAAGCAAAATCCAAGCATCCCCCTCCAAATTCGTATCCATGCGGAATTAGATCGGGATGATAACTTTAAGATTCATATCGCTGACAACGGAATTGGAATTCCCGCGACCGATCTCCCATTTATATTTAAGAGGTTCTATCGTGTCGAAAAGCACCACTCACAGACGCAAGTTAAGGGAACTGGACTAGGCCTATCGATTGTAAAGCGGGCCGTTGAAGCTCATGGCGGCACAATCACCGCAACTTCGACTCCCGGAATTGAAACCATCTTTACCATTGCCATCCCAAAGTCTCATGACGAGTAAGTCTTGCTTTTTGGCCATAAACCCGCTTTCTCTCCCTCCTTCGGGAGAAACGACCTTCCACCCCTTTTCCAATCTTGTTCGATGAGAGACTGGTTCCGGGTTTTAAAAGCAACCTCGTCGAACCCAGCCCGTAAGCATTTTGCCAACTGGCACTCTCAAAAACATGACTCCAACCTCATTCGAGGAGCTTGCATTAGCAGCTCCCATTAAGCGGGCGCTCGCCGAACTAAACTATTCGACTCCGTCACCTATTCAGGCGCAGTCCATCCCTATCCTTCTTGAAGGACGGGACCTTCTCGGCATCGCTCAAACTGGCACAGGAAAAACTGCGGCATTCTCCCTGCCCATTCTCGACGCCCTTCACAACAACCCTCAGCGACCCCGCCGCAGATCCGCGCGAGTCCTTGTTCTCACCCCGACCCGCGAGCTTGCCACGCAAATCTCGCAAAGCTTTGACAGTTACGGCCGCCACCTCCGATTTAAAAAGACACTCGTCTTTGGTGGGGTCGGAAAAAATCCGCAAATCCGCGCCATGCAATCTGGTGTCGACGTTCTTGTAGCCTGTCCCGGACGTCTACTTGATCACATGAACGAAGGTGACATCGAGCTTTCTGGGGTCGAATACTTCGTTCTCGATGAGGTCGATCGCATGCTCGACATGGGCTTCCTCCGAGACGTCAAAAAGATCGTTGCGGCGCTGCCGAAAGAAAAGCAATCGCTCTTTTTCTCCGCCACTCTCGCGCCCCAAATCAAAGACTTGGCTCACACGATTCTCATGAACCCTGCCTCGGTTTCCATCGCACCAGAGAAGACAACGGCTGAAAAGGTCGATCAAGCAGTTTGTTTCGTCGACAAAGAATCAAAAAAAGACCTCTTACTTAATCACCTTGCAGAGCAACAAGGAAAAGGGCTCACCATTGTCTTCTCACGGACTAAGCACGGCGCTAATAAGCTCTGTAAATCCATCAACTCACACGGGTTTGAAGCCGAGGCAATCCACGGAAATCGCTCCCAACCACAGCGTGAACGCACTCTAACAAAGTTCAAAAAGGGAACTCTTCCTATCCTCGTGGCAACCGATGTTGCAGCTCGAGGAGTCGACGTAAAAGATGTCACCCTTGTCATCAACATGGACCTTCCCAATGAGGCGGAAGCTTACATTCATCGTATCGGCCGAACTGGACGAGCCGGCGCAACCGGACATGCGATCTCATATTGCTCTCCCGAAGAACACGAGTTCTTCATGGATATCGAAAAGCTCATTCAGCAAAAAATTCCGGTAAATATAAACCACACTTACCATCACGAAGAACTCGCTAAACTACACTCCCGAGGTCTCAAGTCGCCGGAATCAACCCGCGATAATGGAGGCAAGACCCGCAAGGGTGGAGGCGGCGGTGGCCGTGGGCGCCAGGGTGGGCAAAATCGCAAACCCCAAGGACAAGGCCAAAGACGCTCAAGTGCACCTTCGGGAGGTAACCGTCGCAGATACCGCTGAACCTCTTCTAAGTCAACTTCCTCCTCGAAGAATTTCAAGCGGCGAATGCTCACACACCCCTCGACTCAAAACGAGGCCACCCACCACAGAAACAAAGGATACTAATCCCAAGGCTGAAAAAATAAGCATCAAATTTGGCCATGGCGAAGCTTTGAACACAAAGATCGCTAACGCGTAATTTGCACCGATAGCTAATAGCACGCCAGTCAATGCTGTAAGCATACCGAGGGTAGCATACTCAATCACCAAAATCACACGCACTTGTTTGGACGACGCTCCAAGCGTCCGAAGAAGAACACTTTCTTTCAAGCGAACATCCCGACCATTCATCAGAGTCCCGAGAACGATAGGTAATCCAGCCAGCACCGTAAAACCGGCCAACACCGTGATTACTGTCGAAATATCACTTAAAATATCCCGGACTTCCTCGAGAATCTGAGTCAAATCAATCGCAGTCACATTCGCAAATTCCCTTGCCAGCTCGCGCTGAAACTCGCCCGAAACTTCAGGAGATGGCGTCCGAGTTGTAATGACGTTAAATCCCGGCGCGTCCTCCAAAACACCCGGCGGGAAAACCATGAAAAAATTGAGATTAAAACGACTCCAATCCACTTTACGAATACTGGTCACCTCTGTCTGAAGAGTAATTCCCTGAACGTCCATAATGATCTCATCACCAATCCCAACCTTCATGTCCCGAGCAATCTTCTCCTCCAGTGAAATAGGCACGATCCCTGAAGGATCAGCTCTTTCAGTCGCCAACTCACCCTCGAGAATTGTCTCAGTAAAGTTTAAGCGATTCCTGTAGGTTGATCGAAACTCTCGCCTTCCAACCCACCCAGGGACACCTTCAACCTTACCAACTTCGACGCCACCGATAGATTGAACTCTCATTGTCACCATTGGGACACTCTCAAGAACAGGTAGACCGTTATCCCTTAAAACCGATTCCACCCCAGAAACCTGATCCGCCTGAACATCGATGAGATAAAGATTTGGATTCTCATCCGATTGTTGAAGAGTCAGCCGCTCGTTCAAAAGATTGCCAACCGAAAGAATCGTCACCAGCAAAAAGACGCCTAATCCCAGCGAGAGCAGAAAAAGGAGAGTTTGATTCCCAGGGCGATGCAAGTTGGAAACTCCCTGCCGTAAAAGATACGGCCATCGTTTCCCCACGATCCGACGTGTCACTGCCATAAGTATTCTTGCGACAGTCGCCAACAACGAAAAAGCCACGACCATTCCACCAACCAGAGCGAGAGAGCGCCTCCAATCAGAACCATTGGAGCGCGCAACGATGAGGAGGAATCCTACCAGCAGAAGATAAATCGGCAAGGCTTGCCAAAAGCTTCCCTTTAAACAAGGACCACTCCTGAGCGTAATGGCAGGCGAGATCCCTTGGATTTTTAACAAAGGTAAAAGAGCAAACCCACAACAAACAAGAAACCCCGTTGCAGTGGTCTGCGCAACAACCCTCCACTCTGGTGATGGAATCACAGACACAGGCAATTTATCGCCAAGCACTTCAAGCACACCCACTTGAATCCCAACCCCAAGCCCTCCTCCAAGAAGCGCTCCAAGTAAACCAAGAGCTATCGCTTGTGCAAAATAGATTCCGAATGCCAAATTCCCAGGGCACCCCAAACAACGCAGAACCGAGATTGTCGCGATTCGCCTCGTCACATGAGCATGAACTGCGCCCGCAACACCAATCGCTCCAAGCGCAAGAGAAGCCAATGCAATAAGCCCTAAAAACTTTTGGAAGTTTTCCAGGGCATCTCCCAAATTCTCTCTGCGATTTTCTGGGGTTTCCATTCTCCAACGACTCTTGGGAAACTCCTCTCGAATCGCTTTTTTCAATTTACGCTCATCGCGAACCTCTTTGATTTGAAGATGCAGCTGATGCGATGCCATGCTATTTTTGCCGAGGAGACCACTTCGCTCAACATCATCTAACTGAACATAAACCTCAGGGGCAAATCCACTAAAGCGATTTCCTCTAGGTGCTGGCTTCTTGATAACACCAAAGATTGTTAGACGAATCCCGCCTAACTCAACTTTATCACCAACCTTCGCTGAAAATTGATCAAGAACCGATGGCTCCAATAGAATCCCGCCTCCTTGACGCAACTGTTTCCAAGCCTCTATCGGTTGCGTCTCGACCCTCCCGTAAAAAGGATAAGCTCCATCCATCCCTCGGACCTGCATCAAACGAGCACCCCGATCCGGTAAAAAACGAAGCATCGAAGGGAAACTTACCTCACGACTCACCCGCTCAGCCCGCTTTGCCAAACTTTCGATCTCGTCAGATTTAAGCTTCTTCCGAGAGGACACACGCAAATCAGAACCAAGAAGCGATTTTGCCTCGGATTCGATTCCACCTTCCACGCTTGTTTTTAAAGAATGAATTGCCGTCAACGCAGCGACACCGGAAACAATCGCTAGCGAAAAAACAACCAGTCGTAAGCGTTGCGACCGGCTGTCACGCCAAGCCATTTTCCAAACCCAACGGCAAAACAACGATCGCCAAAGACTCGTAGGAAGAAGCTTCACTTTAGAGAATCTCATTTTCCTCCTCCGAAACAATGCTTCCACCCCTCATCGTAATAACCCGTCGTGCCTTTGCTGCAAGCCTCGAGTCATGGGTTACTAAAACGAGAGCCGTTTCCGCTTCACGATTCAAACGGAAAAGCATTTCTACGATAGGCTCACTAGTTCCTGAATCTAAATTACCAGTTGGTTCATCTGCGAACAAGATTTTGGGGCGATGAATAAAAGCTCGGGCCAGCGCTACCCGCTGTTGTTCACCTCCTGAAAGTTGCAAGGGGTAGTGATCCATCCGGTCACCAAGCCCAACCTCCACTAGTAACTCTTCCGCTTCAGCCTGTCCCCCTGATTCCCCGCGTAGCTCCAAAGGGACTAAAACATTCTCAATTGCCGTCAAGGTTGGGATCAACTGGAAGCTTTGAAACACGAATCCAACTAATCGGTTTCGCAAAGCGGCCCTTTCATCCTGACCTAGGGTCTCGATAGCGAATCCGTCCAGTAAAACCGAGCCCGCGGTCGCATCATCCAACCCAGCACAAAGCCCTAGTAAAGTCGTTTTTCCGCTCCCTGATGGTCCCACAATCGCCAAAGTATCACCGCCCTCTAAACTTAGATTCACATCCTTTAAAACGGTCAATTGCTGTGAAGCAGTCTGATGAACTTTCCGTAAATTAGAAACCTTGAGGATGGGTGGTTTGACACCATTTGATGGTGGATCTAGTTTTGAAACAGATGGATGAATCATTGCGGAAGATATTTTTAAGAGGCCTTTTACTAGCTGCGATCAATTTAGTATTCGCCGGAAACACGGCGAAAGCAAATGATACCAAAAAGCGTATCGTGATCCTAGGAGACAGCATCACCGCCGGCTACGGGTTAAATCTTAGACAAGCTTACCCCGCTCTCATTCAGCAGAAAATCGCGAAAGCCAAGCTTCCCTTCATTGTTGTAAATGCCGGCGTTAGCGGTGACACTTCGGCCGGGGGCTTACGTAGAGTGACCTGGGCCCTAAGCAAAGGCGCCGACATTCTCATTGTTGCGCTGGGTGGTAACGACGGACTTCGCGGCATTCCCCCTGATGAGACCAAAAAAAGCCTAATTGGGATTGTAAAGAAGGCCAGGATTAAGAACCCCGAGATCAAGACCTTGATCGCCGGAATGCAAATGCCAGATAACATGGGTCCCGAATTCACCGAACGATTCAAAAAACTCTTTCCCCAGGTCGCTAAGGCCACGAAATCCCGTCTAATTCCATTTTTGATCGCAGGCGTCGGTGGAAATGAAAACCTAAATCAACCAGACGGTATCCACCCAACTAAAGAAGGGCAAAAAATTGTCGCGGAAAACGTCTGGAAAATCCTGCTTCCAGAACTCACAACGAAAGAGCCCTAAGATCCTGCTTTCTCACGAAAGATTACAGATGCCTTTTTCCGTTTCTTAAAGCCTATGCTGCATCATAAAACAGGAACCGCCTTTATCCCGGTCATCGTCCTATTTTTCTGCACTTTTTCCCACGCGGATCAAAAGCCAAGATTTACGGATTACTGCAAACGGATTGAACAAGAAATCCAAGGAAGGAAGCACGGATTTCTTGCCGGAAATCTTACTTACTACGTCGGTGGATTTCACGCTAGCTGGAAGCTATTTGAAGATGAGACCCTTGGCCTGACACACCCCTTCTTTCACGATCTCCGTGGCAGGGGCGCTTCACTCCTAGAAAGCAAAATTAGCGGCAATGAAAACACGGGGAAAGGAAACGACTTTCTGAGCTGGGAGTTTTATAAAGACACGCGGGTCCTCTATGGCAGCGTAATCGTGGATGGGAAAACCTATAAACACCCCAAACCGACGAGTATGCGTTGGCGCCCCGACAAGATCATCTGCGAATATGAGATTGCAGATGCAAAAGTAACGGAAGAGAAGTTTATATCAGCTAGCGATGCTATCGCATCCATTATCACATCATCGAAGCCAGTGACGCTTCAATTCTCCGGTCATAGCTTTTACACGCGAAACAGCACCTCATCTTCAGCGGCGATCAAACATGACGAGAGAAATAGGGCCCTCATAATCTCAGAGGGCGGCACAATGAAAGCACGCCCCGATCCCAATGGCCCCAAACGCATTGGGCCTTCCGTCTATAATGACATGAGCACTGTAATAAGTAGTTCCCGCAGTTTCACTAAAACTTTGGTCACAAAGAAAGATGAAAAAGGCATTCAGCATTATAGCTTCTCTATTCCATGCGATAAAAAGGGCATTGTGGTTTCGTGGGCGATGCACGATGAAGAGGCTTCCGCCATCGAAGCCGCCACCAAGATTATTCAAAACCACCAGTCTTTGCTCTCGAAGAAAACAGCCGAGATGAATCGGCTTCTCAACGATGAAATTCCCCACTTCCGCTGCCCAGATAAGCGGTTTGTAGACATCTACTACTATCTTTGGTCCCTCTATCTCATGTATCACATCGAGGTTAAAAAAGGGTGGGAACTAGAAGGCCACACTCAAACCGCCGTCAATAATTTCCTTGGGCTTCACCGCTACGACGCAGCCTTTCAAATCAAGGTCGGAGCGTGGACGAGCGATAAACGCAAGTTTGCGTATGGCAACGTCCTCACGTGGAAACATCTCACCAAGAACAATCACTTCAAAGAATCTCTAAATGGCGCCCGGATGATTTCAGACAATAAAGGCATCGCCTGGCACAGTGGCGCCTACGGCCCCGAAACCTCAGAACACGTTTTAGGCGCATGGCAAATTTATGAACACACAAACGACGTCGACTTTATTCGAGCCGCATACGAAGATCATTTTAAAACACTCTTTCACAAACGTATTACTGGATTCGCAATGAACGAATTCGAGGTTGCTGAAACTCTCGAGAAAATGGCTACCATCTTGGACAAAAAAGATGATGTGAAACATTGGCAGAAATTGCTGCGTCGCGACCCACAACATGTCCGACTCATGTTTGACCAACGTTGGGAATCGAACGGCGTGCCAGATTACTTTGCCGCTCCTAAAAACAGAATGCTCATGACAAATGGATTTTGGGCAATGCGATCTCCCTATTTCCCGAAAGAATATGCCATCTCCATGATTCAGAAATGGGCCCTGAATCGCGAGAAAGGTTTTTACGGAGAATTCTTCCCTCTCGCTATGTCAAAACAATCTATGCAAGATTTCGCTACTGACGTAGATCACTCTTTCGGTTACACTCCTGACACTGCTTACTTTACCCTCGACGGTATTTTTTGTCAGGACCTTTTAGAAGAGGCCACAGAGCTAACGCTAAACCATCTCCTAAATTACAACTTCCACCCAGATTGGAAAATCCCCATAGCCCCCGAAGCTTACAAGAGAGATCGGGCCCTTTTTGGTGATCAATACTCCAACTTCAACGCCGGAAAAATCCTCCTTTATTTAGAAGGTATCGGAGGTCTCAATCTTTCCCTTCCAAATCAAATGCTCACCGTAAAGCCAGCACTGCCCAAAGCTTGGGACTGGATGGAGATTTCCTTCCCAATTCAAGATAAATGGACCCGGGTTCGTTATCGCCACGACGAAACTGAAATTCAAGGCAGTCCTATTCCATGGCGGATTATCAAACCGCGCTGATGCAAAGAATTTAAGGGATTACAAAAGTAGTCCCAGAAGTAACGACCGAAATCGAGGGGGTGAAAATTTTTCAAGAAGACACTTGACGATTTCCGCAAGAAAGGGAATTTCACGGCCACACTTTGATCCCTCAAATTCCACCTTTTGACTAATCGTTCTTCTTATGGAGTCTAATCCTTGGGGTTCCTTTTTTAACATACTCAAATTCAAATCTCTTGTTTCATTACTCCATAAGGCAATTCGCCATAAACACATTTCTGATCAGCGCACCAGCTATCTCCCAAGACTTTCTTGAGCCGGTTGTTGTGACTGGGTCACGTTACAAAGAATATTTAAAAGACACTCCAGTCCGCACCGAAATCATTGACCGTGAAATATTTCAAAATCGTGGCATCCGATCCCTAGCAGAAGCGGTCGAGTATTCGCCCGGAATTCGAGTAGAAACAACCTGTCAAAACTGCAATCAACAAGCGATCCAAATGCTAGGATTACCCCAACAACACATCGGAATTTTGAGCGATGGCCTGCCTAATTTTTCCGCTCTCGCTGGAGTCTACGGCATTGAACAAATCCCAGCTGGTTTGATCGGACAAATCGAAATCGTGAAAGGTGGCGGCTCTGTTCTTTATGGCCCTGGTGCAGTTGCGGGAGTTATCAATCTCATTCCCCGTGATCCGCAGAAGACAGGAGGACAGTTTTCACTCGATTCAAAAATCATGCCCGGGAATACCTTCGGACAAGAACCCGGAGGAAGCTTCTTCGGCCTTTATGATCACGTCAGCCAAGATGGTTCGTTCAAGGCGACCTTCTTTGGTGGGTTTGACCGTATTCAACCGACTGATTTAGCAGGAGATGGTTTTACGGACGTTTCAGAACGGAGCCTTTTAAACGGCGGTCTCCGCCTCGTTTGGAACGCCAACCCCGCCCATAAATTTAGCCTCGATTACTTTACCTCAGACGAGGAACGACTTGGTGGCGACATCAAGATTTTTGGAAGACCCACTAATACCGGTCTAATTGCCGAAGAAATATTTTCGCAGCGTCATGTCGCAACCGCAAAGTGGATCGCAAATTGGAACGAGCTCTTTAACACCAGTTTCGCATACTCATATTCCAGAACAAATCGTAACTCTTATTATGGAGGCACCGTAGCTCTTGGCTCACCCGATCCAAATTCTCCCTATTTTGATCCTACTTGGACAAATGATCGAGGTTACGGAAGCACCATTGATAACCTACATTTTATCGACACCGCTGCCAACTGGACCTTAAACGAGCGTCACCGCATCACCTTCGGTAGCCAGTGGAAATATGAAGACATTCGTGATGTTCAGCTTTCCGCTAATCGTGCGATTGACAGCTCTTTCAACAACTTGGGCTTACTCGCACAGCACCGCTATACTCCGAACGAAAAAATCACTTTTGAATACGGGGCTCGTTTCGACGTGCACTCCGAGGTCGATAATCCAATCTTCTCACCCCGGGCCGCCCTACTTTATTCGGTGACTGACCAATTTCGCCTCCGGACAGCGGTTTCCACCGGCTTTAGGGCCCCAGAAGTTTTTGACGAAGATTTGCACATCTCGAATGTTGGAGGAGAACTTTTCACAACCTTCAACGATCTCGACCTTCAAGAGGAAAGCTCACTCACTGCCTCTATTTCTCCAGAGTGGGACTTAAACGATAATTGGCGTCTTGAATTGAATGGTTTTCACACCTGGCTCGACAATACTTTAGTGGTGGAACCAGATGATCTCCCTAGCACTCCCAACGTGCGGGAATTCCTTCGCACCAATGGTGAATCTTCCCGTATTTTTGGCGCCGAATTAAATCTCGCGTATGACCAACCAGCATGGAGGCTAGAGTTCTCATGGGTAGAGCAGCATTTAGAGTATGACGATTCTCAACTCCTTCTTGGTGATGATACCTTCTCTGATCCCGCCGATAATCCTATCCTCTCAGACCGTTATACAAAAACACCCAATTCTCTTGGCTTAATACGCTTCACCCATGAAGTTCCTTGGTTTGATTGGTTCATAACAGCCAAGCTCACCGGACCAATGGATGTCCCGAGAGTTATATCAGATCCTGCGAACGGTGACCTTTTAGAAAACAGTCTTGAAAGGAGTGATTGGTTTTTCAACGTCGACCTCGGGTTCTCTAAAATCTTTGAGCTTTCAAATGGCAAGCTCACCGGATCCCTCGGAGTTCGTAATCTTTTAGATGACTTCCAGAACGATCTTGAGACTGGAGCTTTCCGAGACTCTGATTATGTTGCCGGTCCAGCTTTCCCACGCAGCTTTTACGCTGGATTTAAATACGAATTCTAATCTCCTCGGTTCCACAGAGTATCTCGCTGAAAACTTAAGGGGACGAACCATATCAGGAATAGACCAAGCGCGATAGAAGCACCGACATTAGAATTTCTCCTCTGACCGGAGAAAAGTCCTACTGGTTCCCCCTCAAAGACGAATAACAAGCCAACGAAAATCTGCTGGCAAACAAAACCCGCCTCTCTATTAGGACTGAGCGGGTTGCGAAAGTGGTACGCAGACTGGGACTCGAACCCAGGACCAATTGGTTAAAAGCCAACTGCTCTACCAACTGAGCTATCTGCGCATTAGGTTGGATTTTCGGCGCTAAATTAAAGTTTAGCGCG
>Ga0257126_1000081_pt1 | contig 76090 bp, 71 predicted proteins | sample SI060_120mmetaG_FD_190151 | JGI IMG/M metagenome (GOLD analysis project Ga0257126, IMG submission 190151) | Marine microbial communities from Saanich Inlet, British Columbia, Canada - SI060_120m | ecosystem: Environmental > Aquatic > Marine > Inlet | place: Canada: British Columbia | collected... | reverse complement strand
TAACTGTGGGCCTATGGACCTTAGCAGTAAAAGAAATTAGGCGATTTTTAAGAATTTGGGTTCAAACTTTGGTCCCACCTGCAGTTACTATGTCCTTGTATTTTGTAATATTTGGATCCTTAATTGGTCCTAGAATTGGTTCAATGGAGGGCTTGGATTATATACAGTTTATGATACCTGGATTAATTATGATGTCTGTCATAACTAACTCATATAACAATGTGGTTTCCTCTTTTTATTCTGTAAAGTTTCAAAAATCCATTGAAGAGCTTTTAATTTCGCCAATGCCAAATTGGACTATATTGCTTGGTTTTGTTATTGGAGGGGTGTGCAGGGGAGTATTAATTGGTTTTATTGTTTTTATTGTAAGCTTACTTTTCTATCCTGAGTTTACAGTGGTCAATCCACTCTTAACGATTACAGTTCTCCTACTGACCTCAATTCTATTTTCTTTAATGGGATTTTTAAATGCTGTATTTGCAGATAGTTTTGATGATATCTCTATTATTCCAACGTTCATCCTTACGCCACTTATATATCTTGGAGGAGTTTTTTACTCTATTAAAATACTCCCTGAGTTTTGGCAAATTGTTTCTAAAGCAAATCCAATGCTTTATGTAGTTAGTACTTTTAGGGAAGGGATGCTTGGGGTTAGTGATGTTTCAATTTCCTTCTCCTTGGGAATGATATTAGGCTTTATAGCTCTTTTAACCGGAGCATCTTTATATCTTTTAAATAAAGGCTCGGGTATTAGACAATGACAAGAAAGCATCTTGGTAAAGCTACCTCAAACTATTCATTAGCATCCTTTAAAACATTAGATCCAATTCCAAGAGCACTTAATTCTGATTCTTTTGGAGTTGATTTTTGGAATGCATATGAATTTACATATCTTGATAAAAACAAACTTCCAGTTTTGAAAGTTCTTGAAATAGCAGTACCATCAAATTCTAAGAATATAGTTGAATCAAAGTCATTAAAAATTTATTTGAATTCATTTTATAAGAAAAAATATAAATATCAGAAAGATGTTCTTACTGTAATCAAAAAAGACCTTGATAAAATCACCGGATCATCTATTAAGGTCCGCTTTGTTAATAAATATATAAATGCACCTGATAGTTTTAATCTCAATAATACAAAGCTTAAATACACACCATCAAACAAAATTTTGTTATTCACAGGGTTCAGATCAATCTGTCCTGTTACAGCCCAGCCAGATTTTGCTAATATTTATATTGTTACTGAGTCAAAAATTGATATCACATGGCTAAATAATTTTTTAATCTCTTATAAAGATAAGGGTGACTTCCACGAACAATGTATTGAAGGAATATTTTCTGAAATAAATACAAAATATAAACCAAAAAATTTAGATATAGTTGGCAGGTTTATGAGAAGAGGCGGCATAGACATTAATCCTGTTCGCTCCTTAAATAAAAAACCATTTTTTAAAAATTTTAGATTTTTTAATCAATAAAAAATTATATCTCTAGACTTTTATTTTTTCTTAATCCTCTTTAATATGGTTAACTTATTATTTTTTATATTTAAAGGAGAAAAAATGAAAAAATTATTACTTGTCGCTCTTGCATTGCCAATGTTTTCAATAGCAGAGCCCTGGGTGGATTATGAGTTGAGTGACCAAGTTACTGAGATGACAGTGGTAACTGTTAAGCCGGGTTATAAAGATGATTACCTTATGGGCATTAAAAAAACTTGGGTAGATGCTTGCTCTGTTCAAAAAGAATTAGGTCATATAGTAAGCTGTTCAGTTTATTCAGCTGAGACTGCTGGAACTGACCCAAATGTATTTTTAACAATAACATATGCAGATTTAGCTTCTATGGGACCTAATAAAAAAAGATATAATGAATTCAATGATGCATGGAGAAAAAAAATATCTGAAACAGACCAGGAAGAAATAGCAGGTGGCTATGGTGATATTCGAGAGATTGTTGATTTAGTTGTTTTAAGAAAAGTAAACTTCAAATAATTATTTCTTAATATAATTTTAAAAGCCTCTTTGAGGCTTTTTTTATAAATTAATGTAAAATCTCCAATTCAGGAGAGGTGTCAGAGTGGTCTATCGTGCATCCTTGGAAAGGATGTGTACCTTCATCGGTACCGGGGGTTCGAATCCCCCTCTCTCCGCCAACTATTTTTTGACTTTAAGTTAATGTGTGTTAATTTAACTATCATGAAAAATTTTATTACAAGCGTAAACTCAATTCTAGAAATGCTAAGCTCTGTTGAACATGATATAAACATAGCAGGCTTCTCTTTAACGGAAAAAAAAGTTTATTTTACTATTATACAAATCACGGCTAGAACCAATCAGTGTAATATTACAGAAGTAATTAATGAATCGCATTTATCTCGCTCAACTGTTTATAAAGCAATTAAAAAGCTTGAGGAAAATAATTTGCTAAATGTTTATCAATCCAGTGAGGACAAAAGAGAGTCTTTCCTAGATATAGTTGTAGCTAACTAAATTTTTAATACAGCAGCTTAGTTATGTTTTCTCAAAATAAAATTGTAGGATTCATGCTAACAAATATCGCTATATATGTTTTTGCTATGGGTGTTTGGTCATTTTGGTCGTATTTTGCTTTTGTTAACATTGAGCAGATGGATTGGCAGGGAAGTTTAATTTACCTTCCTCATGGTGTTAGGGTTCTGGGCATATGTTTTTTTGGTTATAAGTCACTGCCTGCACTATTAGCAGCTGAAATGACCGGCCCATTATTTATAAATCCTGAGCAATACATGGGCACATGGTTGCTTGCTAGTATTGGTTCTATCGGATCAGTAATTTTTGCCAGGTACTTAGCGGATTGGTCACAAGCCAATATACCTGGGGCAATAATCTCGCCATTAAACGCAAATAACTATAGAAAAATTGTATTAATAATCTTTATATCTGGGCTGCTTAATGCAATTTTAGCAAACACTATAATTACATTTCTTGAACCTTCAATTATTCTTAATCCATTAGTGATTTTACGTTTTTTCATTGGCGATGTTCTGGGTGCCTGTATTGTAATTCTTTTTATGAGTATAACTTTTACTAGTTTAAGAGCTAATAAGCTTTACTCTCCATTAAAGTAATTCTTGACTACTGTATAAATATACAGTATATTTTTATTATGAATAACTTAATACATATAAACTTTAACGATAGTGTTATAAAAGAACTAGATAATGCAGTGGATCTTACATCATCTAAAAAAACAATTGCTTATAAATATTTTAGTGGCAATTTAGTTGAATTAGAGAAGTATTTAAACAAAGCAAATTATTACAATTACAATGTTTCTGTTAGTAATACAGCTACCCAATTAGAGCTTTTTTCTTAAATTTAACCTTTCATCTTTAAATAACCAATAAGATGTATATACTTAATATGGGTGTCTTGCTTGTAAGTTTTTTAAGGGGACTTACAAACATTTCTATTTTTACCCTGAATAATGGAGGTGGTCTTATTAGTATTTATATTAAACCAGGAAACGGAGGGGCTGCCTTTTGACACAAGGTATCTTTTAAGTTTCTGACTAATTGAGGTTTTAAAGCTTCAGTTAGATTTTTTCTAAACCCTCAAATTAATCTTTGGGGGTTTTCTGCATATGGAATTACGTTATTGGTCATTATTAATTTTTTTAGGCTCCATTTGGGGCAGTGCATTTATGTTCATAAAGATTGCAACTCCAGAGCTTGGAGCTGTTTTTTTAGTTCAACTCAGACTGGCATTAGCCTCTTTAGTATTCCTACCTTTATTATTACGCAATAAGCAACTCAGACTCTTTAAGAGAAGCTTTAAATATATTCTTATACTTAGCTTAACTAACACAGCCATACCTTTTGTCTTATTTTCTGAAGCTTCAAAAGGCTCTGACTCAAATATGTTAGCTATATTAAATTCTTCCACAGCATTAATGACTATGCTCATAGCATTATTTTGGCTTAAAGAAAAAATAATATCAAAACAAGTCATAGGTCTTTTAATTGGCTTTATTGGAATAATTATCTTAGTTAATCCATCTAATAGCTCCATTGATCCATACTCTGCTACTATTTGCCTTGCAGGCTCATTTTGCTATGCATTTTCTGGAGTATTTATACAGAAATATTGTATAAATATTAATAAAATGGTGCTTATCGGTTGGTCATTAATATTTGGAACTATTTTGCTTTTGCCAATTTCTTTATTTAATCTTCCAACATCCTTTCCCTCGAATAATGCAATTTTGTCAGTCCTTTGGCTTGGTGTTGTCTCAACTGGTTTATCCTTTATTGGCTATGTCCGTCTTATTGAAAAAGTAGGCGCTGTAAAAACATCAACTGTTGCTTATTTTCTTCCTGTATTTGGGATTATTTGGGGCAATATTTTTCTTAACGAGCTAGTATCGTTTTTAATTATTGTTGGATGTATTATGGTTCTTATAGGTGTATTTTTTGCCACATCTAATGATCAAAATTTGGAGGCTGTAGATGGAAAATAAAACGTTAGGTTCATTGTTGCTAGAGGCAAATCAAAATGTTCCAAGATTAAATTATGATGAGTCTTTATTATTACTCAAGAACGATAATACTGTTTTGATAGATGTTCGGGAAGAATCTGAAGTTGCCAGCTTTGGTATTATTAAAAATGCAATTCACATACCCCGAGGGCTAATTGAATTTAAAATTGAATATGATTCTCCATCCAATCCATCAAATATTAAAAATGACACAAATATACTATTTTACTGTGCAGGTGGGTACAGGTCAGCTCTTGCAGCATATTCTATTCAGCAGCTAGGTTTTAAAAATGTATTTAATATCGGTGGCTTTGGTGAATGGCTAGATAACGGTGGAGAAGTCCGCTCTATTTAATTGTTTTTTAACACCTTTTATTTTTCTTTAAATCCATTAATATTATAAAAAAATTATAACAATTAATAAAAAAAATATCATGAAACCTACCTTTAACACTTTATATATAGCTCTTGCTTTATTTTTTTCTGTTGAGATTGACTCTCAAAACTCGTTTCAAGAGATTACAACCATTGAAGAAATAGTTGTTACCTCTAGAAGAAGAGAAGAGTCAGCCCAAACTGTACCCGTTGCTATTAGCGCTTATACGGAGAATGATCTTGTATCAAAAAATATTTCAACTATTGATGATGTCGATAATATTGCTCCAAATTTCTCATTCTTCCAAAATGGTTCGATTGGAAATGCATCCTCTGTAGGTATAAGAGGAGTTGGTAATTCTTTTAGCTCATCTTTAAGAGAACCATCTGTTGGCATTTATGTTGATGGTGCATATATATCAAGGCAGCAGGGTAATTTATTTGATTTTTGGGATTTAGATAGGCTAGAGGTCATAAAGGGGCCACAGGGAACACTTTTTGGAAGAAATAATACAACAGGCGCAGTACAAGTTATTTATAATAAACCACTTTTTTCTGATGAAGCTAAAATAAAAGTAGGCTTTGGTTCACGCCTGCTTAATGAAAGCGCTCTTATGTTTAACAAAGCCTTGTCTGATAGCTCAGCTATTAGAATTACTCATTCAAATGCACAACAACAAGGTTATATAGATAACTCTGAAAGAGGGGAAAAGTGGGGCGAAAAAGATTTAACTAACACAAGGTTGCAATACAGATATAGTCCAGATGATTCGTTAAATATCAACCTAAGTTACCATAAATACAAGCAGGGTGGATCTAGAAACCTTGGTGCTTGCAGAATATACAATCCATCAGCTCTTCTTTTGCAGTCATATGCCATAGCTGGCTTAGCTCCAATTATTATTGAAAACTGCAATAGCAGTGTTCCAGGAGTTTCTGGAAGAGAATCCACACCTGGGGCTATTAGTGGTAATACAAGTAGGTACACATTCTCTCTAGAAAAACAATTAGGTTTTGCAACCTTAACTTTTATTCATGCTGATACATCTGTAGATTCTGAGCTTGGCTCATGGGGTTTGGGTTTAGAGAGCACGTCAGCACCATTTATTAGCCCTCAAAATTCTTATATGAACTCAAACTACAGTTCAAATGAATTAAGGCTAAATGGGCAAATTTTGGATGATAGATTGGATTGGGTATTTGGTTTATTTGAATTTACTGAAGATGCTAGATCGTATTCTGAAACTGTTTACTTTAAAGATTATATGCCAAGCACATTCTTTCAGACCATTGATTTAACATGTTTACTAGGCCCTGCCGATTTGCAATCAGCTGTTTGTATTAATGGAGAAAATATTACCCCAACAATTTATGTATCTGCCTATGATGTTTTGCTTCAAACCAAAGGTCTTTCCGAGGTAAGCACAACAGATGCTAAGACATCCTCAAGCGCATGGTTTGTTGAGGGAACTTACGCAGTCAATGATAATTTTAATATCACACTTGGTTACAGGGACACATCTGACAAAAAGCTTGCAAGCACTTCATGGATAAACCCTATCTATGATCCTATTACCGGTTCCTTGAATCGACCAATATCTGGACCTGCATCATCAAATATGTCTAACTGTTTGACTCCCCTAACAGGCTCTAATCAATTTGGTCCTGATACTTGTAACGGAAAGAAGAATTTTAGTGATGATACTAAAAGATTTATTGCTGATTATACTTTTGAAAATGGCACTATGGTTTACGGCTCATACTCCGAGGGATTTGTTTCAGGAGGTTTTCAAAATTCTTATGAATTACCAGAGTTAACGCCAGAATATGTTGAGAGTTTTGAGTTTGGCACAAAAGGTACATATATGAATGGCAGGCTTAGAGTAAACGCAAGCTACTTTGAGTTTGATTATCAAAATAAACAAGTTTCAATTGGATATATTTCAGAAACTGGATCTGCAGTTAATACCTCACAAAATGTAGATTCTGTTGACACGCATGGTTATGAAGTTGAACTTACATATCTTCTTAATCCAAATCTTTTAATTTCATATTCCAAGGGCTTTATTGATGGCAGTTATAATAAGTTCATTTCTATAATTGATGGAGCTGATCTTTCTGGAGAACCATATAATGCATTTGGTCCTGAAGAAAACTCAAATATCTCCTTAACACATACTAGAAATATAAATTCATTTGATATTCAAAATACATTATCAATAACTAGTGTTGGTAAAAATGAACTATCTACCACAGACAATATTGCAGAACCTTCCTACAAAGTAATAAACTTTAATACACAAATTGAATTTAATGAAAAGGTTCAATTTGGTATCTATGGTAAGAATATTACTGATGAGTTATATGCCACTACTGGCTACGGCTCTGTAGAGCTTGCTGGCTTCTTCACAAAATATTATGCACCAGGTGCCGAATACGGTGTTAACTTAACTTATTCCTTCTAAAGTTCCCTGTATTCATTTCTAAGCTGCTTTTAAATTGGCGCGCCCGGGAAGATTCGAACTCCCGACCCCTTGGTTCGAAGCCAAGTACTCTATCCAGCTGAGCTACGAGCGCATTGTGCAATTATAGAGGTAATACTAATAACTTTTTAATGTATTTCTATAAATTTCATATGATATTATTAATGAATATACATAGGGAGATTGTTTATGAATTTTAAATCAAAAAAATTGCTTTATCTTTTGCTTCTTTTGCCAGTTCTATATATAGCTCAGCTACTTATAATCGATATCGATGTAAATAAAAAAAGACCAATTTTAAATATATTTAAATTAATGCAAGACGATAGCGCATTAGAGATAGTAGATTTTTCTGTTGATAAAAAGACCACAAACAGTAATCTTCCCAAACCAAACAAAGATAGAAACCCATATTATGGAGATCTTCATGTTCATACAAAATACTCATTTGATGCCTATGTTTTTGGCATCACAGCCTCACCAGATGATGCATACAGATACGCAAAGGGAGATGGAATACTTCATCCATTAGGTTATGAAATGAAACTAAGAGAGCCCTTAGATTTTTATTCTGTAACAGATCATGGTTTTTACATGGGCATGATCCAAGCTTTTGCTGATACAACAACTGATATATCAAAAAAAGATTTTGCAAAACCTTTCCATGATTTAAACAGAAAAGACAATCTTACAGTTGAATCGGCTGGTGAAAGATCTGACCTTTTTAGCTCTATTATTGGCGCTGTTATTGCTGAACCACATCCTAATTGGCACCCAAGCATGATTAAGGCATGGTTAACTAAGAATACCCAACAAGCCTTAAAATCTTTTGATTATGATATTCATAAATCTGCTTGGGCTGATATTGCAAGATCGGCTAATGAGCATAATGATCCAGGAAAATTTACAACATTTATAGGTTATGAATTTACAACTTCTACAGACATTGAGGGAGGTAATTTACACAGAAATGTGATTTTTAACTCTTCAGAGGCATCTATTAGGCCTTGGACAAGAATTGATTCATTAAACCCTGAAGATTTATGGACTTGGCAGGATGCATTAAGAGAAAAGGGTATTGATACTGTGTCTATTCCTCATAATTCTAATGGTTCAAATGGCCAAATGTTTGAAATGGAGTCATTTTTAGGTCGAGCTATAGATCAAGGTTATTCAGATAAGAGAATGAGAAATGAGCCTTTAGTTGAGGTTACTCAAGTAAAAGGGACCTCTGAAACACACCCCTTACTATCTCCAGACGATGATTGGGCTGACTTTGAAATTATGGATGTGCGAGTTGGCAGCAGGCCGCCAACTTATAGCAGACCTTCTGGTGGCTATGTTAGAGAGGCGTATTTAAACGGTTTAACATTAGAGTTTACTCAACAAGGTAATCCTTATAAATTTGGTTTAATAGGATCAACCGACACCCATACAGGTGCTGGATCATTTGATGAGTTTAACTATTGGTCAAAAGTTGGTTTGCTTGATGGTGATGCAGAAAATAGAGGGTCTGTACCATTAGCCCCAGAGAATCGTGAGAGACTTGAGGAGTACATGGCGGCCTTCAATCAACCTCAAAGTACTATTACCCTAGAACAGGGTGATTATGCAAATACAGGGTTTACACAATGGGGGGCTTCCGGCCTTGCTGTTGTTTGGGCTGAAGAAAATACCAGGGATTCAATCTTTAAAGCATTTAAAAGAAAAGAAACTTTTGCTACAACAGGAAGTAGGATTGCCGTTCGTTTCTTTGGTGGTTTTAATCTTTCCTCAATTGATCTAAATTCTGATAATTTAGTTAGCGAGTCATATGAAAAAGGCGTAACTATGGGCGGTGACCTTATAAGTGATGGCGATAAAACTCCAGAATTTATTGTGTGGGCTCAAAAAGATAAAAATGGGGCATCTTTGCAAAGGGTTCAAATTATTAAAGGGTGGATGGATACAACAAGCGGTCGTCCAAGTGAGAAAGTTTATGATATTGCTTGTTCAGACGATTTGGATGTTGACCCTGTCACTCATAGGTGCCCAGATAATGGAGCTAGGGTGAATATAACTGATTGCTCTATATCGCAAAATGTTGGATCCTCAGAGTTAAAAACTTTATGGAGAGATCCAGAGTTCAAGTCATCAGATAAATCTTTTTATTATGTTCGGGTTCTTGAAAACCCAACATGTAGGTGGAGCACATGGGATGCTATAAAGCGAGGTTTTAAACCAAGAGAGGATTTACACGATACAATCCAAGAAAGAGCTTGGTCATCTCCTATATGGTATATACCAGATCCCTCTGATGTAGTTGTGGTACCACTTGGCGGAACTGTTCCGATAAGAAACAGCAACTAACACAACTTTTTAAATTGAAAAATAAATTATTTATTTTTTTTATAATTGGTATTTGTATATACCTTATTGATATTGGGTTAAATTCCAATGAAGATAAAAATATTTATATATCAGATCAAGAGATTTTAAGCTTAGTAAATGCATGGAAATCTCAGGTTGGTAGAGAACCTACAGATGATGAAATTTCTAGAATTATAAATAATCTTGTACAAGAAGAAATTCTTTATAGAGAGGCGTTGAGTTTAGGTCTCGAGCAGGAAGATAAAATTATTAAGAGGAGACTGGCCCAAAAAATTACATTCCTAAAGCAGGAATCAATTTTAAAAGATTTTTCACAAAAAGAAATTACTGATTTTTATAACGCAAATAGAGATAAATATTATGTTCCAGGCTTATATACTTTTACTCATAAGTTTTTCTCATCAAGTAGCAATTCAAAAGAAAGAGCTCAAAATCATTTAAATAATTCTAATCGTTTATATGAAAACTCAGATCCGTTTTTTCTCGGCAAAAACTTTGCAGAAACTAGCTCATTAGAAATAAATAGCAACTTTGGAAGTAACTTTAGTTTATATTTTGAAAATTCACCTATTAATCAATGGATAGGTCCATACAAATCTTCTTTTGGACATCATAATTTATTCATTACTGAATACACCCCTGGTTTTCATCCAAATCTTGATGATATTTATGATCAAGTGATGGTTGATTTAAATCAGCTGAAAAGAGACAGCGCGATATCAGACTTTATAAAAGAGGTGGGTTCTGATTACTCTGTGATAATAAATCCAGACCTTAAAATTTAATGAATAAATTTTTTTTATTGCTTGTTGGAATACTTGCTCTAGAAACATACTCTCACGAATTCAATCCTGCCCATCTTATTATTGATCAGTCTTTGCAAAATGCTAATGTCTATGATGCTTCATGGATGTACCCGCTAAAAAATATAGGTAAAAGAGCAGAAGTTATTTTTCCACCTAGTTGCAACATAACATCAAAAGATCCATATATTAAGAACAAATACTTGATCGAAGAATTAGCGATTAATTGCTCAAAACCTTTAAATGGGTCAGCTATAAAAATAGAAAATCTTAGCGTGCTTACCGATGCGTTAATTACTATTAACTTTAAAGATAATACATTTGAAGGAATTGTTAATGTGCAAGCTCCAACCATTAATATACCTCAAAACAAAAAATACTATCCAACAGCTTACTTTTATTTAGGTTTCGATCATTTGCTTGATGGTTTGGATCATATTTTATTTATATTTGGTTTGCTTTTTTGTATAAGTGGTTTTTTGAATATAATAAAAACCATAACTGCATTTACAATTGCACATAGTTTAACTCTTGGTATGTCAGTTCTAGGACTGCTCTCATTACCTCAAGGAACTGTTGAGACATTAATAGCCTTAACGATTGTATATTTGGCAACTGAAATTTCTAATAAACATAACTATACTAAGACACCATGGTTTATGGCTTTTGGATTTGGACTTCTGCATGGGCTTGGCTTTGCTGGTGCACTCAATGATATAGGTGTTTCAAGCAATCAATTATTTTTATCACTTCTATTTTTTAATGTTGGCATAGAAATAGGGCAAATTGCTCTTATCCCTATACCCCTATCTATAATATATCTATCAATACGTTTTAATTTACTCAATCAGGCAAAAATAGTTATGAGTCTTGCAGTTGGTGGTTTGGGTTTTTATTGGTTTATAGATCGGGTAATTGGTATCATTCTTTAAATAACTTTTAGGTTTTAAAAATAATGCAAAATTTTTTAAATAAGAATGTTCTTCTTTGCGTTACTGGGGGTATTGCTGCCTATAAATCTGCTGAGATTATTCGACTATTTAAAAAAGAGGCTGCAGATGTTCGTGTTGTGATGACAGACTCTGCAAAAGAGTTTATAACTCCTTTAACTTTACAGGCAATATCAGGAAATGAAATTCATGACTCACTTTTAGATATAAAAGCAGAATCTGCTATGGGCCACATAGAGCTTGCCAAGTGGGCTGACATCATATTGATTGCTCCATGTACAGCAGAGTCAATGTCGAAGATTGCACACGGAAGAGCAGACGATCTTATGGGTGCCTTAATTTTAGCATCGAATGCAGAAACTTATATTGCACCAGCAATGAATATGAATATGTGGCTTGACAAGACTACACAAGAAAACTACAAAGCCCTTTCATCAAGAGGGCTATCCTTTATTGGTCCAGCCAACGGTGAGCAAGCCTGTGGTGATATTGGACCTGGGAGAATGGAAGAGCCTTTTAGAATAATAGAGTTAATTCATAGTTCTTTAAATAAGGGTCCATTATCAGGCAAAACTATTACCATTACAGCAGGACCAACAAGAGAGCAAATCGATCCAGTAAGATTTTTATCAAATAACAGTTCAGGAAAAATGGGTTATGCATTGGGGCTGGCAGCTATTGAGGCAGGCGCCTCGGTTAATTTAATAAGTGGCCCAGTAGCGATTTCAGCTCATAAGGATATAAATTTATACAAAGTTAATTCGGCAGATGAGATGTTAGAGAGATGCATAAAAAGTATGAAAACCTCAGATATTTTTATTAGTTGCGCAGCTGTTTCTGATTATAAGCCTGCTGTGGTTTCAGAAACAAAAATTAAAAAAGATGAGTCTGATCATCTCAAAATACATTTAGAAAAAAATAAAGACATATTAGGAGTCATTTCATCCAAATACCCATCTGTATTTCATATAGGATTCGCAGCAGAAACTAACGATGTTGATATAAATGCAAAAGCAAAATTATTATCAAAAAAAATTGATATGATAATTTCTAATGATGTCTCAAATAAATTAATTGGGTTTGATGTGGATGAAAATGAAGTTAATGTAATTACAAAAACAGACTCAATTTTTTTAAAAAAAGATAAAAAAATTAGAATAGCTCGTGAAATTCTTAATATAGTTTCAACAAAAATCAATAAAATATAATGTCAGTTCATTCAGATAGAAAGCAAATAACTCTTGCGACTTTAAACAAGATGAAATTAAATGGTGAAAAATTTACTTGCCTCACATCTTATGAGTCTACTATGACTTCTAAAATATGTGATGCAGGTGTTGATGTTGTTCTTGTTGGCGATAGTTTAGGAATGGTTATTCAGGGCCATGACAGTACTTTGCCCGTAACAATGGAGCAGTTAATTTATCATTTAGAGTGCGTGGTTCGTGGAAATAATGGTGCTCATATAATGGCTGATATGCCTTTTATGAGTTATGCCACTGACGATATGGGGTTTGAGAACGCTACAAGGTTAATGCAAGCTGGTGCTAATTCAATAAAAATAGAGGGTGGTGAGTGGATTTCAAAGATGGCATCTATGTTAGCTGATAGAGGGATACCTGTTTGTGCTCATATGGGGCTTACACCGCAAGCTTTTAATAGAATTGGTGGTAATTTTGTTCAAGGTAGAGATCCAGAAAAGCGCGAAATAATTATTTCAGAAGCTATTGCTCTTGAAAGAGCAGGAGCGGCAATGCTTCTTTTAGAGTGTGTGCCAGATTCATTAACTAAAGAGATTATGGCGGAATTACAAATTCCTGTTATAGGTATTGGTGCAGGAGCATCTACTGATGGTCAGATCATGGTTGTCCATGACGTTCTTGGTATTTCATGTTTAGATAAGTTACCAAAATTTGTTAAAAACTATATGAATGAATCAAATTCAATTCAAGAAGCTTTAAGCAACTATGTCCATGAGGTTAAAGCTAAGACCTTTCCCTCTTCAGAGCATACTTTTTATTAAATTGAAGATTGTTAAAAACATTAAAGATTTTAATGAGATAAGGTCAGCCTTTGGTCGAATTACTTTTATTCCTACTATGGGTAACCTTCATAATGGTCATTTATCTCTATTTGAGCGTGCTTCTAAGCTAAACAATCCAATTTTTTCGTCTATCTTTATAAACCCTTTACAATTCAATAATAAAAGTGATTTTACAAATTATCCAAAAACTTTAGAGAAAGATATAAGCCTGCTTGAATCTCAAAATTGTGAGTGTTTATTTCTACCCGATGAATCAATACTTGATAATATAGAGCAAATAAAAGCTCCTGATAAAGCAAATTTTCTTTGTGGCGCTAATAGGCCTGGGCACTTTGATGGTGTTTTAACTATTGTAAATAAACTCTTTGATCTAATGAGGCCTTCGGATGCTGTATTTGGTCTTAAGGACTACCAGCAGTATTTGTTAATAAAGGACTATGTTAATTCTCGCAATCTGCCCATAAATGTAGTGGGTTCAAAGACCATTAGAGATAAAAATGGGCTAGCAATGTCTTCAAGGAATAATTTACTTACAAGTAATGAGCTAATTAAAGCATCTGAAATCTACAAATCACTTCTATTTATAAAAAATAATACTAAGAATCTTTCTAAGCATTTTTTGGATGAAGTATCTAGAGACTTGAATAAAAAGGGCTTTAAAGTAGATTACCTTACAGTAATAAATTCAATTACATTGCAGGAATGCTTAAATCAAAGAATGGAAGAAGGGCGATTAATAGTCGCCATTGCTGCAAAAATAGGTTCTGTAAGGCTAATTGACAATATTTTTATTTAATATCAAAACCTTTAATAATTATCCTCAATTATTTATACTTCGATGCATATGAATAGAACATTACTTAAATCAAAATTACATCGCATTAATGTAACCCAAGTTGAGCTAGATTATGAAGGCTCATGTGCTGTTGATAAGGACTTTTTAGATGCTGCCAAAATGCAGGAATATGAAAAAGTTGATGTTTATAATGTTACCAATGGAGAACGTTTTTCTACATACCTCATTTTAGCAGAACCAGGGTCAAAAACTCTTTCAGTTAATGGTGCTGCAGCACATAAAGTGTCAGTTGGTGATGTTGTCATAATTTGTACTTATGGAAGCTTCGATGAAGCAGAAGCGAATACACATAAACCTACACTCATATATTTTGATAGTAGCAATGTTGTTACTGGTATAAAGAACTCTATACCTGAACAAAAACTTCACTCTATTTAGATATTTAAAATTTATTAAGATTGACCTTCAAGGCTCTCTTGTATACCCTTCAATCATAATTTAACAAAGGATTTAATGAATTTTAATGATCTGAATCTATCAGACTCAATTACAAGATCTCTTAAAGATCAAGGGTATGAAAAACCAACTCCAATTCAGGAAGAAGTGATACCTGCAATTCTGAATAAGAGCGATGTTATGGCAGCTGCTCAAACCGGAACTGGTAAAACAGCAGCATTTGTATTGCCAATATTAAGCTTATTATCAAATCCTAAAAATAACTATAAAGGACATCAGTTAAGGGCCTTAATACTAACTCCCACAAGAGAGCTAGCTGCACAAGTCAGAGAGAGTGTAAATACCTACAGTAAATACTTAAGTATCCGGTCTACCGCTGTTTATGGGGGAGCCAGAATACATAATCAACGCCTTAAATTAAGAAAGGGCGTAGATGTTCTTGTTGCGACACCGGGTAGATTATTAGACTTATACAATCAAAAGGCAGTAAATTTTAAAAACATAGAATTGTTTGTATTAGACGAAGCTGATCAAATGTTGGACATGGGCTTTATTCACGATATAAAAAAAATTGCCAATCTTTTACCTGATAGGCGCCAGAATCTTATGTTTACAGCTACTTTCTCTAACCCTTTTAGAAAGCTTGCAAAAGAAATGGCCGATAAGGCTATAGAAATTTCTGTAACTTCTGATGGGGAAACTGGTGAGAATATAGAGCATTACTGTCATCCGGTAGATAAATCTAGAAAAGCTGAGCTGCTTATTGAGCTTATTGAGACGCAAGACTGGGATCAGGCACTTGTTTTTACAAGAACAAAACACGGTGCTGATAGGCTTCAAAAGCAACTAGAGAAAGTAGAAATTTCTGCTAAAGCTATTCATGGCAACAAGACCCAAAACAATAGAATGAAAGCCTTAGATGCTTTTAAAAATAATAGGGTAAAAATTTTAGTAGCTACCGATGTTGCGGCTAGAGGTATTGATATTAAAAAAATGTCCCAAGTTATTAATTTTGACGTACCTACAGTTGCCAAGGATTATATTCATAGAATTGGAAGGACGGGCCGAGGCGGAGATAAGGGTAAGGCTATAACTTTAGTTAGCGCAGATGAGTTTAGATTGTTGGGTGATATTGAAAAGCTTCTGAATCAAAAGCTGGAACGGGTTGAAATAGATGGTTTTGAACCGGAGCATGTTGTTCCTGCAAAAGAAAAACAAAAACCTAATAATAAGAAGTTTCATAATCGTGGTGGTTTTAAGAACAGAAGAAGGTCGCGAAAAGGATAGCATTAAACAAATTAGTCATGGTCGAGATATCTAAATATGATGTTGTTATTCTTGGCGGTGGTGCAGGAGGTCTTTTCTGCGCATTTGAGACTGCAAAAAACGGTAATAAAGTTCTTGTTTTAGAAAAGGCTAATAAAGTTGGTAAAAAAATACTTATGTCTGGAGGCGGGCGCTGTAACTTCACCAATCTTGAAGTTAACCCAGACAATTTCATATCTAAAAATAAACATTTCTCAAAATCAGCGCTATCTGGATATAAACCTCAAGATTTTATAGACCTTGTTGAGAGTCATGGTATTGAATATGAGGAAAGAAAGCATGGCCAGCTTTTTTGCATAAATTCTGCTAAAGATATAGTAAAAATGCTTCTTGATGAATGTAATAAAGTGGGCGTAACTATTATTACAAATGCCTCACCTTCAAATATAAACTTTAGCAATGAAGATAATGTGTATAGTTTGAATGCAGAAGTTAAAACTAAGTCCAATAATTACACCATGAAAATATCTTCTAAGGCTTTGGTTGTTGCTACAGGAGCCTTATCAGTGCCTACACTTGGTGGAAGTGGGTATGGTTATGAACTGGCCAAGCAATTTAACTTAGATGTTATAGACCTTCACGCAGGCTTGGTCCCATTTATGTTTAGCGACCATTTAAAAAATATTTGTGAAAAACTCTCCGGGGTTTCACAGACAATTTCAGTTAGCTGTAATAATAAAACATTTACAGAAGATATGCTTTTTACTCACAGGGGTCTTAGCGGGCCAGCAATATTACAGATTTCTAATTACTGGTCTTTAGGTGATGAGATTTCAATCAATCTTTTCCCAAAAATTGATGTTGAAGCTTTTATAAAAGATTCTAAAAAAAATACCCCAAAACAGAAACTTAGAACAATTATCTCATCAAAATTACCAAAGGCTATTGTCGATGAGCTAGAGCATATTTTTTGGCCTGATTTTGCTGATCTAAGATTGGGTGAGTGGTCTAACAATCAAATAGAGGCACTTTCTAAAAACTTACATGCTTGGAATATTAAACCATCCTCTACTGAAGGATATAGGACGGCCGAAGTAACTTTATGTGGAATAGACACAAAATATATCAGCTCAAAAACTATGGAGGTTATTGGGCAGAAAGATCTATATTTTATTGGTGAAGTTTTAGACGTAACAGGTCACCTAGGTGGCTACAATTTTCAATGGGCTTGGTCCTCTGCATATGCAGCAGCCCAAGGTTTATTAACCAAAGACTTATGAAGATAATTTTAGATATACTTAATTTTTTAAAAAAAAGATAATGCTCTCATTTAACAACTTAGAACTGGTACTTGGTGGAAATACACTATTTAATGATGTCTCATTAACTATTCATCACCACCAAAAAGTAGGTTTAGTTGGAGCAAATGGTACAGGTAAAACCAGTTTATTTAAGGTCATTAAAAAAGAAATAGAAGTTGATCAGTCCACTGTAAGTTATCCTGCAGATCTTCGCATTTCCTATCTTGCTCAAGAAATTAAAGGAACAGAAGAGTTAGCAATTGATTATGTGCTTTCAGGAGACTCCCATTTAGTAAATATTCAAAATCAAATCAATGAAGCTGAGAAAAATGGTGATTACGAAAAACTAGGAGAGCTTTATGATGTTTTTAGTTCTCTCGATGGTTATTCTGCAAAGTCTAGAGCAGAACAATTGTTAGTAGGCTTAGGCTTTAAATCAAATGAATTCAATAAACCTCTGAAGGCTTTTTCTGGTGGCTGGCGTGTACGTCTTAATTTAGCTAAAACCTTAATGCAACCATCTGACCTTATGTTGCTTGATGAGCCAACAAACCATTTGGATTTAGATGCTATTCTTTGGCTTTCTAACTGGATTAAGCATTTTCAAGGTGCATTAATTTTAATCTCACATGATAGGGATTTCTTAGATGATTGTGTAACTTTTGTAGCCCATTTGCACAGACAGTCGATTGAAATTTATAAAGGAAATTATTCACAATTTGAGTCATTGAGAGCTCTGAAAATGGCTGAAATTCAAAGTAATTATATAAAGCAACAAAAAGAAGTAGCACATATGCAAAGCTTTATTAATAGATTTAAAGCTAAAGCAACAAAGGCAAGGCAAGCGCAAAGTAGAATAAAATCTCTTGAAAAAATGGAGTTAATAGCCCCAGCCCACATAGATTCCCCTTTTAATTTTAAAATATCTGAAACAGACAAAATTTCGAACCCTTTGGTAGCAATTAGGAAGGCTGAGATGGGCTATTTAGATCCAATACTAACTAGTGTTGATTTTACAATATGTCCAGGTGATAGAGTGGGTTTGCTTGGCCCAAATGGAGCAGGTAAATCAACATTGATTAAATCCATTGTTGGAGATTTGAAACTCCTTGATGGTGACAGGGAAACAGGCGCTAATTTTAAGGTCGGCTATTTCTCTCAACACCAAGTTGATGATCTGGATCTAACTATTTCTGCATTTACTCATATACAAAGACTTGATGAAACAAAATCAGAAAAACAAATTAGAACTTATCTTGGCGGCTTCAATTTTAAAGGAGATAAGGTAAAGGATTCCATTAGACTTTTCTCAGGAGGTGAGAAGGCTAGATTGGCTTTTGCAATAATCTCTTACCAGAAACCAAATATACTGCTAATGGATGAGCCTACCAACCATCTTGATATGGAAATGAGGCACGCACTTACGGTTGCAATTCAAAGTTTCAAAGGGGCAATTGTTCTTATCTCTCATGACAGGCATTTGTTAAATAGTTCTGTTGACAGTTTTTATCTTGTTGACAAGGGGAAGTTAGAGGTTTTTGATGGTGACTTGGAAGATTATAAGAACCTTATTCTTGATATTAAAAATTCTGATAACAAGAGTATAACTAAGAAGAAAAAAAATAAACCAATCGATCATGAAGATAGTATTAGGCAAAGCAAGAATTTGAAATCAGAAATATCAAAACTAGAAAAACGCCTACAAAGGCTTAATAGAAAGCTCAATGATGCCAACGAAGAGCTAGCTAACCCAGACCTTTATTCAGACAATCCAAGTGATAACCTTCAGGACTTAATTAGAAATCAGCTAGAACTATCAAATGAAGTTGAGAAAGTTGAAAAGGAATGGATTGAGAATGTTACAAAGCTTGAAAAGTTAACTGGCTAGAAAAAATCACTAAATAATTTGGGTTATTAGTTAGTGGCGCGCCCGGAGAGATTCGAACTCCCGACCCCTTGGTTCGTAGCCAAGTACTCTATCCAGCTGAGCTACGGGCGCAATGGTAATAAATACAATTTCTAAAGTATCTTAATTTCATTATTTAATGAATTTAAGTCCAAAATATTTAAGCGTTTATTATGCTTTTTTACATGATTTTGTACACCAAATTGTACACTTAATGTAATTTTCTTTATATGGAGTATATATATGGGCGGATATAAATTTGCTTTTAATCTAACTTTTTATATAAACCACCAAAGTAATTCTATAAAGTAAGCTAATGGCCATAATCAAAGCAGATAACCTTATAAAATCTTATACAGACCCAGATAACAGTGGGGAGAAATTTAATGCTGTAGATGGGGTATCCTTGAGTATTAATTCAGGAGAGATTTTTGGTATTTTAGGACCAAATGGAGCAGGTAAGACAACAACGTTAGAAATTTTAGAGGGTTTAAAGGATGTTGATGGTGGCTCTGCATCAATTAATTCAATTGATATTTCAAAAAATCCATACAAAGTAAAAGAGTTTATTGGTGTCCAGCTTCAATCAAATGAGTACTTTGATAATATGACACTTTCAGAATTGCTTAATTTATTTAGTGCTTTGTATAACAAAAAAAATGACCCATTGACTCTTTTAAAGAAAGTTAGCCTGTCTGATAAAGCTAATTCATATGCCAATGAGCTCTCAGGAGGACAAAAACAAAGGTTTTCCATTGCCTGCGCTCTTGTCAATAATCCATTAGTACTTTTTCTAGATGAGCCAACGACAGGTTTAGACCCTCAAGCAAAAAGAAGTTTATGGGACTTAATAACAAATTTAAATAATTTAGGCATGACCATAATTCTTACTACCCATAATATGGAAGAAGCCCAATACCTATGCGGAAGAATAGCAATAATGGATTACGGAAAAATAATTGCTGAAGACACTCCTCAAAACTTAATATCAAAGCATGTACCAGAAAAGCAAAAGGAAGTAGCAAGGGGAAATATGGAAGATGTTTTTATGGCATTAACAGGACATGGGTTGAGAGATTGATATGCTAACGCAAAAACAACTCTACTTAACAAAAGTATTTATACAAATGTTTGTTCGAAACAAACAGTATATTATTTTTAGCCTTATCTTACCTATGGTCATTTTAGGCATAGTTGCTTTTAATGAGGGTGATGAAGATCCAATAGACATAGGGCTTGTCGATAAATCAAATACAATTCTTTCACAACAATTTACATCACGCCTTAATAAAAATAATTTATTTAATATAGTAATTAAAAATGAGAATTCACTAAAAGAAGATCTTATTAGCGGTAAATTAAAAGCTGGCCTTGTTATACCTATTGGCATGACTGAGAAGTCTATAGCCACAGATATAAAGTTGTTGGTTGATAGTTCTGACATCCAATTTATTCAAACAATAAAACCAATTTTAAATAACTCATTATTAGAAATTGAAAGAGAATTAACCAAGGTTGAACCATTATTTATTTTGACTTTAGAGGATATAAAATCAAGGTCTTTAAGCTATATTAATTTTTTATTACCAGGAATAATGGCGTTTATGCTGATGAATCTTAGTATTGCTGGTAGTGGTTTTAATGTTGTTGAGTTTAGAAGGCGAGGCATATTAAAACGTTTATTTGTTACACCAATAAAACCAATAGATTTTGTTACCGCTATTGTTCTTGCTCGAATGATAATTGTTATAGCCCAGCTAACTATTGTATTTAGCTTTGCATTATTTGCTTTGGATGTTGAAATTGTAGGAAGTCTTTTAACTTTTTATTTTATGATTATGCTTGGCATATTGATGTTCTTAACTCTAGGTTTTTCAATTGGTAGCTTAGCAAAATCACAAGAATCAGTAGGGGTTCTCGCTAGTATTTTTATATACCCTCAATTAGCTCTCTCTGGAGTCTTTTTTCCTATTGAAAGTCTCCCTGAATTAATTCACCCTTTTGCTGCACTTCTTCCGCTGAGTATCCTTGTAGAGTCTTTGAGACTTGTTGCTAACGACGGGTTGATGATCTTTGATTTGTTTGGCAATTTTATTGGGATGGTTATGTGGATAATAGTTGGAACCTTCTTATCAACAAAATTATTTATTTGGAAGGAAGTAGCTGGGTAACTAAATTAACTGCTATCTAAACCTTTCTAGCTTCTTCTGGAAGCATTACAGGTATGCCATCTTTTATTGGGTAAGCCAGTCCAGCTTCTATAGATATGAGCTCATTAGCTTCTTTGTCGTATTCAAGTGCGGCCTTTGTGACAGGACAAACTAATATATCTAGTAATTTTTGATCTAATATTGTCATTTTTTCAAGTATACATCAGGATTAATCTACATTAAATATGGTATTGTAATATCCACTTTGTTATATGTTTTGCTATGGAACAAATTCAACTTTTAGCCTTACAAAATTTTCCACTTATTGAGCCAGGCGATCATCTAGACTCAATTATTTTTGATTCAATATTAAAAAATCATATAGACATATGTGATGGTGATGTTTTTATAATTGCTCAAAAAATAATTTCAAAAGCTGAAGATAGATATCTAAACTTAAGTAGCCTTAGCCTTTCAAGCGAAGCTGTAAGCTTGTCAGAAAAAATGAATAGAGACCCATATTTCATTCAAGCAGTAATAAATGAATCAAATGAAATTGTAAGTATTGGTAAAAATGTAATTATAGTTGAGCATAAATTAGGGTTCATCAACATAAATGCGGGCATAGATAAATCTAATATTTCACAAGAAATAAACCAGGTTTTACTTTTGCCAGAAAACCCATCTAAAAGCGCTGATTTAATTCAAAAAAAGTTATCCCAAAAATTAGAAAAAAATATTTCAGTTGTTATAACCGACTCTATGACTAGGCCATATAGATCTGGGATTACAAATTTTGCATTAGCAAGCGCCAATCTGCAAAGCTTAATAGATTTAACTGGTGATAAGGATATTTATGGCAATCTGCTAAAAAATACAGAGATAGCTATTGCTGATGAAATAGCAGCTGCATCTGGGCTATTAATGGGCCAAGGATCAGATATGCAACCTGTAATATTACTCAAAGGATTTAATAAAGATAAATACGATATAAATAATGCAATAGATTTAATTGTAGAAAAGAAAGATGATCTATATAGGTAAATGTTATTTGAACATATAATATTATTATGAACTTTAGCTTAAACCTTAACAAAATAGCATTATTAAGAAACGCAAGGGGTGAAAATTATCCAAAACTTGAAGAGTATGCTTATAGAGCTATTGATTTAGGTGTAGATGGTCTTACTCTTCACCCAAGACCTGATCAAAGGCATGCCACATGTGAGGACGTAGTATCAATATCTTCAATATGCAAAGATAGAAAAGTTGAATTTAATATTGAGGGTAATCCATTCTCAGAAGCTTCTGGAGAATATAGTGGTTTTATGGACCTTGTTAGAAAGTCAGTACCTGAACAGGTTACGCTAGTTCCTGATTCTCTTGATCAAGTTACATCTGATCACGGTTGGGTGCTAGGCTTTAATGAGAGAGAGCTTGCTACATCTATTCAGCATATTCGATCATTTGATTTTAATTCAAGGGTTAGTTTATTTGTAGATAGCACTTCTAATAATGTCATTAATTATGAGATCCTGGATTATTGTTTAAAAGTTGGTGCTGATACAATAGAGGTTCATACTGGACCATTTTCTAAATTGATTGCAGCTAAAGATTTTACAATCATTGATTCATTGAAGCTCTTTTTGGAAAGAGCCAAAGACAAAGGATTAAATATTAATGCTGGACATGATCTAAACTTATCAAATCTTAAATACTTAAAAGATTTAGACTTAATAGATGAGGTGTCAATAGGGCATGCAATTATTGTTGATGCCTTGAATTTTGGCTTTGATGACACTATAAAGAAATATATAGATATTATAAAAGGATAAATAATGGACATTGAACAGAAACTAAAAGACCAAATAGCTGAAAATGCTATATTAATTTATATGAAGGGCACACCTTACGAACCAAAATGTGGTTTTTCTGCCAGAACTGTTCAGGCTCTCGTTGAATGCGAGGCTAAATTTTCATATGTTGATATTCTTGAAAATAATGAGGTTAGGTCTACACTGCCTTCAGTATCTGATTGGCCTACTTTTCCTCAAGTTTTTGTTAGTGGAGAGCTCATAGGTGGAGCAGATATCGTGACCCAAATGCATGAATCCGGAGAGCTTAAGAAAGTTTTAGAAGAAGCTTCTAAGTAGACTTATACTCATTTACTACTTTGCAGAAAACTTTAGCAGTAACATCAGAATCATAAGCAGCTGAGTGAGCTTTCTTTGAATCATAATCTATTTGTAATGAATCGCAGACTCTAGCAAGCACTGTTTGGTTTGTTGCTAAAACTCCTAAACTGACTGTATCTAGGACTGAAAAAGGGTGAAAGGGCGACTTTTTTATACCATTTCGTTTAACAGACTCATTAATAAATGAGCTATCAAAATGAGCATTATGGCCAACTAAAATTGCTCTTGAGCATTCATATTTATTTCTTGCTTTGTTAATAATTTTAAATAAATCAGTTAATGCCTCTTTCTCACTAACAGCAATTCTTAATGGGTGATTGAGATCTATTTTAGTAAATTCAAGGGACTCTTTTTCGATAGCTAGGCCTTCGTATGGTTCAATGTGATGCCTGAATGTATCACCAACTTCTAATTGCCCATCTATTTCTTCAATTAAGGTTATGGCAATCTCCAAAATAGCATTATTTAATGGATCAAAACCACCAGTTTCAATATCCACTACTACGGGGAGATATTTTCTAAACCTTTCTTTAAGAATCATTTTTATCCTCTATAAAATTGGATGCATCTTCTGGATTAAATTCATGTAATTTAATAAGATCCTCTTTAGCAATAGTAGATTGCATTTTATTTAATGCAGCTAACTTATCTACTTTTCTATTAGCAATTCTTATATTAATTTCATCACTAATATTTAGATTTTCTGGGGAATTATTAACAAGTTTCTCTCTTTTAGCATTGGTATTTAATGACTCCTTAAGATCAAAATAATATTGAGAATTATCTCGCGGACCTTTAGCCTCTGATGAGGAAGACTCTACAATTTCAATACAATCAACAGGGCAGGGCTCAATGCAAAGCTCACAACCTGTGCAAATATCATCTATAACTGAATGCATTAAGTTGGTAGCACCAACAATTGCATCCACTGGGCAGGCTCCAATGCATTTTTTACAACCTATACAGTCATCCTCTATTATTTTAACTTTTTGTTTTTGTATGCTTGGACCAAACTTAAGATCAACATTATTTATTTGTTTATCAAGAATAATATTTAACTTATCAAGGGTTTCAGCTCCGCCTGGTACACATCGGTCATGTGGTGCTCCATTAGCTATATCATTTGCATATTGGTAGCAGCCAGGCGTTTCACATCTGCCACATTGAATCTGTGGGAGTGTTTTGTGAATTATGTCTATAAGTTCCAAAGCTATTCTTCAAGAACACCAAGTTTTTTTTGAAGCTTGGAGTTTGATGTTGTATAGCCAAAAGGAACTCTTTCACCAGGATTAATCCTCTTGTATGCTTCTTGAACTGCTAATGTAGTTTCATGAAAGCCTGAAAGTATTAGGTCAAGCTTGCCTGGATAATCATTAATATCTCCAACAGCAAAAATTCCCTCTTTTGTGGTTTCAAAATTTTCTGTATTAACTTTTATCTTTTTTGAGTTAAGTTCAATATCCCAGTCTAAAATAGGCCCAAGCTTCTTATTTAAACCAAACAAGAAAAGAAGCTCATCAGCATCAAAAGATTCTATTTCTTTTGTGTCAAAGTTTTTTAATGAAACAGAAGTAACTTTATCTGATCCATCTATGCCATCAATAACATAAGGTGTTAAGAGTTTTACCTTACCATCTTTAACAAGATCTCTCATTTGCTCCTCAGAATGAAGGGCCCCTCTGAAAGCATCTCTTCTATGAACAAGACTAATACTTTTTGCTATCTTCGAAAGTTCTATTGTCCAATCTAAGGCTGAATCCCCTCCACCAAATATAAAGACATTTTTATTTTTATAGGTTTCTTTTGAGCGAACAGCATAAGTCACGCCTTTATCTTTAAATTGATCAGGATCATCTATATTTGGGGGCCTTCTTGGTTCAAAAGAACCAGCGCCTGCAGCTATAAAAACATTTTTTGTAATAAATTCATTGTTAGCATTGGTTTTAACAGACCAAAACTCGCCACCACCACCATCATCATTATTTATCTTTACTAATTCATCAACCCTTTGGTTTAGAAAAACCTCATACTCGAATGGTTTAATCTGCTCAACCAATGCATCAACATGCTCTTGAGCTGTTTGGAATGGCACCCCTGGAATATCATATATTGGTTTTTCTGGGTAAAGTTCAGCACACTGTCCACCAACTTTGTCTAAGTTGTCAATTAAAATGCATTTAAGACCAAGCAAACCTGCTTCAAAGACTGTAAATAACCCAACAGGACCTGCGCCAATTACAACAATATCTATCTCTTTTTTCATTTATTTGACCCTCTGACCTTCGACTGCTCCTTCGTCTGGAGATACTAAAAATACACCACCTTTTTTATCAGATGATGCAAGAACCATACCTTCTGAAAGACCAAATTTCATTTGCCTTGGCTTTAAATTAGATACAAGAATTACAAGTCTTTCATCTAGATCTTGAGGTTCATAAGCGCTTTTAATACCAGCAAAGACTTGTCTTTTGCCTAAATCTCCTACGCTTAACTCCAGTTTAAGTAGTTTATCAGCACCTTCCACATGGGATGCTTTTATAATTTTTGCAACTCTTAAATCAATATCAACAAATTGATCAATATTAATAGTATTTAGATCTTCCATTTTTTCTTCCTTTTTTAATTCTATTTTTTCCAATCTATTCAATATTGGATTATATTTATTTATCTCATGTGGCAATTCTTTCCCAACACAATCAAAATTTGATGGCGGGTTGTTTAAAAACTTAAAAGCAGATTTCGTTATGCTTGGTATTATTGGTTTTAGATAAATACTTAAATAATAAAAGCCATTTAATGCTACTGAGGCTATAACTGCCGCATCATTAGTATCTTTTTTCCATGGCGTATTTTCATTTATATATTTATTTATTTCGTCCGCCATTTCCATAATCAGCCTTACAGCCTTTGAGTATTGCCTAGTTTCATAAAGTTCTATGATTATGTTTTTGTTAGCTTCTATATCCTTGAGCAAGGCTGAATCTGATGTGGTAAGCAACTTATTATTATTTTTAGAAATAAATGATGAGCTTCTGCTAGCTATATTTAAATATTTTCCAACCAAATCTGAATTTATTTTTTGAACGTAATCATCAAGATTTAAATCTAAGTCTTCTACTTTATTGTTTAGTTTAGATGCAAAATAATATCTTAATGTTTCAGGGTCGCAAATATCAGCAAACTCACTTGCCATAATTCCTGTACCCTTTGATTTAGACATTTTCTCACCATTAAGTGTTAAAAAACCATGCACATGAATACCATCAGGTAATTTGTATTTAGATGATTCTAAAAGTGCTGGCCAAAATAACCCATGAAAATAAGATATGTCTTTTCCAATGAAATGATGAATTTCATATTCTGAGTTTTTAAACCATAAATCAGATATATCAATATTTTTTTTAACAGACCAATTCATTGCAGAAGCTATATAGCCTATCGGTGCATCAAGCCATACATAAAAGAATTTATTAGGCTCGTTTGGAATTTGAAAGCCAAAATAAGGCGCATCACGAGATATATCCCATTCTTTTAAGCCATCACCAACCCATTCATGAAGCTTATTAATGATTGGTTCTTGAAGTGTTGCCTCTGATAGAAATTTTTTAATATATTCACTTTTTGAAGGTAGATCAAAAAAAATGTGCTCAGACTCTTTAAGTATAGGTTTAGTATTTGATAATGTAGAAATGGGATTAATTAGCTCTTCAACTGAAAATGCAGCATTGCAAACACCACAACCATCTCCGTATTGATCCTCTGCAGAACATTTTGGGCAAGTACCCTTAATGAATCTATCTGACAAGAACATAGATTCTTTAGTGTCATAAAGCTGGTTGATAACTTTCTTTTTTATCAGGCCGTTTTCTTTTGCTGACATATATATCTCTTGGGCAATTTTTTTATTTTCATCGGAATGGGTAGAGTGAAAATTTGTAAAATCTATACCGTATTTTTCATATGTTTCTATATGATCCTTTTTTACATTTTTTATAAGCTCTTCTGGTGAAAGTCCAAGCTCCTGTGCTTTAAGCATTACAGGGGTGCCATGTGTATCGTCTGCACAAAAATAAAGACATTCATTTAAGTTTTGATTTTGAAACCTTACCCAAATATCCGTTTGAACTGCTTCAAGGATATGTCCTAAATGCAAAGATGAGTTTGCATATGGTAGGGCACTGGTCACGATAAGTTTTCTTTTGTTTTTGGTATTCTCGCTCATATATAAAATGTATTATATGTGAATAAATAGAAAATATATGTCCATAAAAAAAATAATAGCAGTTGCTTCTGCAAAAGGAGGTGTTGGTAAAAGCACCATAACTGCAGCATTAGCATCACATTTATCAAAATCACTCAAGATAGGCATTCTCGATGCTGATATATATGGCCCTAACCAGCATATATTATTCAATGTTATTAATTCAAAGCCTGATATAACAAGTATTAATGGCAAAAAAGTATTCATACCTGTAATGGCTAATAACATCAAATTAAGCTCTATGGGGTTTATCTTAGATGAAGATAAAGCTGCTGTTTGGAGAGGTCCTATGCTAAGCGGCGCTATAAGACAGCTTATGCAATCCACCCTATGGGGAGATCTAGATATATTATTTATTGACATGCCACCAGGCACCGGTGATGCTTACTTAACTGTTGTCTCTGAGATTAAACCAGACCATGCCTTGCTTGTAACAACACCTAGCAAACTTTCTATACAAGATACATTAAAATCATTTTCTACATTTTCTAAATTAAATACAAATATACTTGGTTTTATTGAAAATAATATTTTTAGACAAAATAAAAAATATGAATATACTGATTTTTTAGAAAGGAATATTACGCTCATTGGTGGCTTGAACTTCAACGATGAGATCTATGAGTTCAATTTTGATATAGAAAATTTAGAAGTTGAGTTGATAGCTACGAATCTATTAGAAAAACTAAAATTATGAAAAAATTCTTATTTATATTACCTTTGATAGTGACTCCTTTGATATTTGCTGAAGTTAATGATCCTTTAGAGGGGGTAAATAGAACATTTTTTAATATCAACGAAAAAGTAGATGAAGTAGCCCTAAAGCCCATTGCATTAACTTATTCAAAGACGCCTGATCCAATTAAAAATGGGATAACTAACTTTTTTAGAAATTTAAAAGAAATAGACAACACTTTAAATCAGGTGCTTCAAGGCAAGCCAAAATATGCAGCCAATGATTTTTCAAGATTTCTTATTAATTCTACTTTAGGTCTAGGTGGTATCTTAGATCCAGCATCTTCAATGGGTTTAGAAAGACACGATGAAGACTTTGGTCAAACTCTTGGCTTATGGGGCGTATCACCGGGTCCATATTTAATGGTACCTTTTTTGGGGCCTAGTAGTACAAGAGATTTATTGAGCAGACCAATTTCATCCTTTCTTGAAGTTACATTTCACATGGATGATAGCAATGTCAGACTATCTTTGAGTGCCCTTGATGCTATAGAGACTAGAGAAAGGCTATTAGAGGTTGAAAGCTTGTTGTCAGGGGATAAATACAATTTTGTTAGAGACTCATATTCACAATCAAGAGAATATGAAATTAAAGATGGTCTAAATATTGAAGATGAATTTACAGATGATATGGACGACTTTTTAATTGACTAATAATTGACGTAAGTCACTCTTATAAGGTGTTATATCTTTTAATCTAATCGCTTCTAAAACCAATTTTCTAAAAGCTTTTGCATGAGGATCTCCTTTTGACAAACCAAAGAGGTGTTTTACCATGCGCGATAAGTCATAGCCTTGTGATTCTTTCGATGTCATATATGAAACATATTCATCAAAAATTTCAGCTTTTGATATCCTTTTGGTTTCTTGTCCATAAATATGCTCATCAAATTCAGAAAGCATAAAAGGGTTGTCATATGCAGCTCGACCTATCATCACACCATCGACATGACCAAGGTGCTCTAATGACTCCTCAAGGTTTTTAATGCCTCCATTAATTATAATATTTAGATCTGGATTATCTTTTTTAAGTTTATATACAAAGTCATATTTTAAAGGAGGAATCATTCTATTCTGTCTTGGACTTAAGCCACTCAAGATCCCATTTCTTGCATGTATTATAAAATTCTTTATACCTGCATTCTTAACAACATTTACAAAATTTTCAAAAAATTCATAGGAATCATTATCATCAATACCCAGTCTGCACTTTATGGTTACTGGTATGGTGACAGCATTTTGCATTTCGCTTAAACAATTAGCCACATGCTCAGGCTCAAGCATTAAGCAAGCACCAAATCTTCCTTTTTGCACTCTATCAGATGGACAGCCAACATTTAAATTAATTTCATCATAGCCATAACCTTCAGATATTTTAGATGATTCTATTAAGTCATTTAAATCTGAGCCACCTAGCTGAACTGCCACAGGATGCTCTTCTTTATTAAAATCTAACTGATCAAGACATTTTCCAAATATTAAAGCTCCGGTAGTGATCATTTCTGTATAAAGATAGGTATTTTTTGAAATCAATCTTAGAAGATACCTATCATGCATATCTGTATATTGCATCATAGGAGCGACACAAGCTCTATGAGCAGCTTTAAAATCCATTATATAAAATTAATAATAGATATAAACCCAACAATGCTTAGAACGATTGTATAGGGTAGTGCCATGACAACCATTCTCATATATGAAAGATTAATTAGCGGAGCCAAGGATGAGGTTAGTAAGAATAAAAATGCAGCCTGCCCATTAGGGGTGGCTATGCTTGGTATATTAGTTCCAGTATTTATTGCAACTGCTAATTTATTAAACTGATCAACCGTTATATCTCCAGCATCAAGAGCTGTTTTAACTTCATTTATATATATTGTTGCAACAAATACATTATCACTAATAGCTGACAAAACACCATTCACTACAAAAAATAGAGAAGGTTGGGTTGAAACATCTTGCATTAAAACAAATGTAATAAGTGGGGCGAAAAGTAGCTGATCGTTTATAACGCTAACTATTGCAAAAAATACTGCCAAAAGAGCGGTGAATGGTAGAGCTTCATGAAAAGCTTCTCCTAAATCATGCTCTTCTGTAATTCCTTTAAACGATGTTAGTAAAATTATTATGCAAAGCCCAATTAGCCCAACTGCAGCTAAATGCAAGGCAAGTGCAACAACTAAAAATACAGCAACAACTAATTCAACAAGCAATTGAGCTCTTTGGTTGGTGGTTGTATTAGCCGCATCATGAATGGCAAAATCGTTAAAAACCTTTCTAACACTGATTGGCATTTGATTACCGAATCCAGCAATTGAAAATTTTTCAATTAAATAGCATGTAACTAATCCAGCAAAGAAAACAGGCATAGTTACTGGAGCCATTTTAATAAAAAACTCTACAAACTCCCACCCAGCAATATTTGCTATTAATAAGTTTTGTGGCTCACCAACAATAGTACAGACGCCACCTAATGCAGTACCAACTGCCCCATGCATAATAAGATCTCTTAAAAAAGCTTTAAATCTTTCTAAATCGACAGCCCCAACTTCTGTTAAATTATTATCATTATTGTGATTATGCTCTTCACCAAAATTTTTACCCGATGCAACAGTGTGATAAATTCTATAGAAACCTATTGTCACTCCTATTAATACCGCAGTAACAGTCAAGGCATCTAAAAATGCTGATAGAATTGCTGCTGAAAAACAAAAAAGAAGACTTAAGGCTGTTTTAGATTTAACTTTTAAAAGTAAACCAGTAAATATAGAGAGCATTAGGTTTTTCATAAAGAAAATCCCAGCAACCATGAAGATTAATAGAAGTATTACCTCTAAATTATGCTCAATTTCATAAAGGACATGATAGGGCGTAGTTAATCCTAATACTATCGCCTGAATAGCCAGCAAACCTCCCGGTTGAAGGGGGTAGCATTTTAAAGCGAGCGCTAAGGTAAATATAAATTCTATTAAAAAGATCCAACCAGTTATAAATCCCCCATTCAATCCCATTGAATTACAGATAAATAATATAAAGGGGTTTAAGATTAAGAAAGCTATTATGGTAGACTTATACCACTTTGGAGAGTTGCCTAGAAACATTCTCATTAATTCATTTAACATAATTATAATAAAAGTTTATTTACAATGTATTTTAAAAGATTTTTAGATTTTAAGACAAATAATTTAGATAATTCGCTTATTATTTTTAATGATAAGAAAGTTATCTTTGATAAAAATTCCAACTCATCAATACTTAAATCACTTTTTTTCAATATTGATTATTCAAAAGCAACCATTATAGGTATAGGTGAGGATGAAAATTCACAATATCTTGCTGTAGATGTATCTTGTTGCAACTTTGATTTACATGATCAAGGCTACAATTCATTAATAGAGACTGATATAAGAAATATACTAACCAACTCTTCACCAAATGAAATTTCTATTATTGGTAGAGCGCAGCATTTACTTCATTGGTTGAAAACATCAAAATATTGCGGCTCTTGCGGTGCTCTTAATAAATTCTCATCTAAAGAGAGCGCTTTCTATTGCTCATGTAACAAAGAAATGATCTATCCAAGAATATCACCATGCGTAATTGGGATAATTACTAAGGGCGATGAAATTTTATTAGCTCGTAATAAACTTTTTCCAGAAGGAATGTTTAGCGCAATTGCTGGTTTTGTAGAAGCATCAGAAACACTTGAAGAAACTTTCAAGCGTGAGGTGATGGAAGAAGTCGGTCTAAATATTAAGAATATAGATTATTTTGGAAGCCAGCCATGGCCTTTTCCAAATCAGCTTATGATTGCATTTAAATGCGAGTATGATTCTGGCGATATAATAGTAGACGGTGAGGAGATAGTAGAAGCTAATTGGTTTAAACCCACCAATTTACCAAGAATACCACCTACCACATCTATTTCAGGACAGTTAATTAAGTCTTATCTCGAGGGTCATTAGATGCTCTTGTAGGGATCTCTTTCTTAACCTTTGTTTCCTTCTTAATTTCTTGAATCAGAGGCTTCTTAATCTTCGGAGCTTCTGTTTTCTCTTTAGCTAGTTTTTTTTCTACAGGCTTATTTACAACCTTAGCTTTTTTCTTCAAATCTTTATTTTGGACAGGCTCGCTTGTTTTAGGAGAGTTAGTATTTTTTGAAATAGTGTCATTCTTAATATTTTTATTATTCTGACTTTTTTGGTTAGAATTTGATTGAACAGAATTTTTTTGCTCAGTAGGTTTTTTGCTTAAATTCTTTTGAGAATCATTTGGCTTTTTTTGTTGCTGATTTGGCTTTTTATTAACCGGTTTTTTATTTTGTTGATTCTGCTTGTTCTGAACAGGTTTTTTAGTATTTACACCTTGTGTAGGTTTCCTATTAGCATTTCTTCTTTGTTGAGGCTTCCTATTATTAGATTTTTTAACAACTTTTTTAGTTTTTTTATCTTCACTATCAATTCCTGCAATACTTTTAATCCAGCTGACTAGACCATCTTTTTTCTTTTTAGGCATCTTGGGTGGTTTAATCCCACTTACAAGAGGTTTCATTGATTTATTTATATTTTTATCATCTCTCCAATCAGTATCTGGTTCAGGACTATTTGGCACTAATTTATAGGAGTCAATATTTTTTACATCACTTGATTTCACTCTAAGTACTTTGTAATAAGGTCTTGATTTATATGGGTCAGCAACAATTATGACTTTTATACTATTAGATTTTTCAATATGCATAATGTCATTTCTTTTTTCATTCAATAAATAACTTGCAACATCAGATGGAACGAAAACTTGAATTTCAGCTGTATTATCCTTAGCAGAGTCCTCTCCAATAATTCTTAATATGGATTGCCCTAATGACCTTGGGCCTCTGACAAGAACGTGCTCTATATCATATGATTCATTTAATGAAGGTCGAAGCCTTTGTCTTGACACTTCAAGTAATCCAAATCTTGAGATGCTTGAGATTTGCACTCTAGCTCTATCCGTGTAAACAGCCTTTCTAAATGCTGATTCTACTTTTTCTTGATGTTTTGAATCCATCATATCTATAAAATCAATAACAACTAGACCGCCAACATCTCTTAATCTCAACTGTCTTGCAACCTCTCTAGCTGCCTCTAAATTAGTTTTGTAAGCTGTATCTTCAATATCCTTTCCTTTTGTTGACCTAGCAGAGTTTACATCAATAGCGGTCATTGCTTCAGTTGGATCTATAACTATAGAGCCACCTGAAGTTAGCGAAATTTCTCTTTGAAAAGCTAGTTCTATTTGAGATTCAATTTGATACCTATTAAATAAAGGTATTTCTTCATCATAGTATTTAACTTTATCCGCATGATCTGGAAGTACTGCACTTATAAATTCCAAAGCCTCATCGTATGTTGGCTTATCATCTATTAATATTTCTTCAATATCTTCTTTAAAATAGTCTTTAACAACTCTTACTATTAGCTTATCGTCTCTAAATATCAGAGAGGGGCTGGGTGCACTATCAAATGTTTTTGAAATTTCTTCCCATAGAGCTAAAAGGTAAGACAGGTCTAGAGCAAGCTCTTCTGAAGTTCTGCCAAGGCCATTTGTTCTAACAATTGCGCTCATATCTTCAGGTATATCTAGGTTAGAGAGAGCATCTTTAATTTGGTCTCTTTCTTCACCGCTAATTCTTCTTGATATACCACCAGATCGTGATGAATTTGGTATTAGAACTAAAAATCTACCAGCAAGACCAATTTGAGTGGTAAGCGCAGCGCCCTTAGTTCCTCGCTCTTCTTTGGTAACTTGAACAATGATGTCCTGACCTTCCTTTAGTGTACATTCGGACTTACCATTTGCATTTTTTTTATAAAATTCGCTCGATAGGTCTTTTAAGGGTAGAAAACCATGTCTTTCTGAACCAAAGTTGACAAAAGCAGCGTCTAAACTTGATTCAATTCTTGAAACAGTAGCTTTAAAAATACTACCTTTCAGCAGCACCCTGTCAGGTGATTCTGTATCTAAGTCGTATAATTTTGCACCATCAACAAGTGCAACTCGAAGTTCATCTCCATAAGATGAATTGATTAAAATTCTTTTCATTCTAGTCTCCCTAAGTATAGGAAGATAAATCAGCAGTGAGCTAAAGCTCGTCCTTATTAAGTCTTATTTCTGCTTGCTTAAAAGGTATGCCTCATAAAAGGCAATAAAAAAACTGTTGTAATTATCTTTATTATTAAAATATAACTAGTTTATCTAGTTATTTAGACTCTTATCCTATAGATTTGTATGATGAGTGTCAAAAAAATAGTTATAGATAGTGATAATTCAAACAGAAGGCTAGACAATTATTTAATGTCAGTTCTATTTGATATGCCAAAATCAAAAATTTACAGCATGATTCGTAAAGGTGAGATTAGAATTAATTCTGGCAGAGTGAAACCTAGTTCAAAAATTCAAGCAGGAGACAATTTAAGGCTGCCACCCTATATAGTTATTCCTTCAAAAGGTGAGGTATACATACCAGAAAATTTAAAGGTTTTATTAAAAAAATCAGTTATATATGAAGATGCAAACTTCATTGCTATTAATAAGCCTATTGGTTTGGCCGTTCACGGCGGTACAGATAATAAATTTGGTGTTATTTCAATAATGAGATCTATCTTTGGTCAGTCCATTGATTTATGCCATAGAATTGATAAAGAGACATCTGGCTGTTTAGTTCTCTCTAAAAATAAACAGTCTTCAAAACATTTTTATGAACAGCTTTCAGCCAGGAAGGTAAATAAAGTATACATAGCAATCTTAAAAGGAATACTTAATAAAAATATCGAAATAAAATCACCAGTTGGTGATAATCATCAGTCAGCTCAATCTAAATTTAAAATTATAAAAAAATATAAAGATTCAACTTATGTTGAAGTGCAAATATTTACAGGAAGAACTCATCAAATAAGAGTTCATGCTAATGAGATGGGACACCCAATAATTAATGATAAGAAATATGGTGACTGGGATTACAATAAAAAAATATCTAAAAAGGTTAAAAGAATGGGTTTGCATGCCCACAAACTTAATTTTGTTGACAAGGATTTGAATGAGATTAATTTAACAGCAGATATTGACGAAACGTTTGAAGATTTAATAAATGTATTTAATTAAAAAAAGGTACCAAATGATTAGCAAATTTGATAGGATACGGTTTTTTTAAAGGGTTAATTATGGCAGTTCAAAAAAGTAAGAAAACTAGATCAAGAATAGGTATGAGAAGATCTCATGACTCATTGAAAAGCTCTACGCTTTCAACAGACCCTGTTTCAGGTGAAAGGCATCTTCGTCATCAAATGACTAAAGATGGTTTCTATAAGGGCAGGCTAGTGAAAGATCTTAGAAAACCTGAAAAGGATGAGGCAGAAGAAGAACTCAGTTAGGTATGGCTAAACATATTAGCATTGTCTTCCCAGGACAAGGCTCTCAATCTATTGGTATGCTAGACCAATTCAGCAATGTAGATATTCTATCCTCCGGATATGATACAGATATTTTTAGTTTTGATTTGCTCGATATTATTTCCACTGACGAAGAAAAATTAAATCAAAGCCAATACACACAACCTGCATTAGTATTATCTTCTCACTTATACTTTAGAAAACTCACCAAATTACTTTCTGATAAATTCAACCTATTAGCTGGCCATTCTCTTGGAGAATTTTCAGCTCTTCTTGCTGCAGGCTCTATTGAATTAAATACTGTGCTTGGACTTGTTTATAAAAGAGGTTTATTTATGTCAGAAGCTCCAAGCGGTTCCATGTTGGCTGTGATGGGCTTAAAACAATCAGTAATAGACAAAATTTGTATTGATATTAGCAATGAAGAAGATGTATTTGTGGCACCGGCCAATATAAATACTCCCAATCAAATCGTTATAGGTGGAGACCACAAGGCCATAGATATTGCCTCAATTAAATTAAAAGAAGAGGGTGCCAAGAGGTGCATCAAACTTAAAGTTTCAACGGCTTCACATTGTTCATTAATGAATGAATCAGCTCTAAAGTTTCAAAAAGAGCTTGATAATATAGATATTATAAAACCAGCGGTCGATGTTGTTCAAAATGTGAATGGAAAAGTTATTCAAAACCCTGAATTAATAAAAAATAATTTAATTAAACAGCTCACAAAGCCGGTGCAATGGGTGGAGACAATGAAACAGATAGCTAGCAATAATGGCATATTAATTGAGTGTGGCCCTGGCAAAGTTTTATCTGGTTTAGCTAAACAAAATGGGATTGAGAATATTCTTACGATGTCCTCACAAAGTTTCGAAGAAGATTTAAGGAATATGATATGAAAAATATTTTAATAACTGGAGCATCCAGAGGAATAGGCAAGTCAATAGCTTACTACTTTGCTAGAAAAGGTTTTAATGTTGTTGGTACAGCCCGCTCAGATTTTGAATTTATGGATGATGACTTTAAAGGGACCTTTACTCCTTTAAAACTAGATGTAACAGATAGAGACTCAATAAAGGAAGCATTCAGCTTGCTTAAGAAAAAAGAATTACTGCCGGATATTTTAGTAAATAATGCTGGCATTACAGCTGACCAACTTTTTTTAAGAATGAAAGATGATGATTGGGATAATGTTTTAAATATCAATCTAACGGGCACCTTTAATATAACTAAAATGTTTATTAAACAGATGGTTAAAAATAGATCTGGAAAAATAATTAATATTTCTTCAGTATCAGGCCTTATGGGAAATGCGGGTCAGGTGAACTATTCCTCTTCTAAAGCTGCTTTAAGCGGTTTTACTAAATCATTAGCTAAAGAAGTTGGCTCACGAAACATAACTGTTAATTCTATCGCCCCTGGATTTATTGATACTGATATGACTGAATATCTAGATGAAAAAGCTAAGCTAGATCTAGAATCCAAGATACCTCTTAAAAGAATGGGTAGCACAAGTGATATATCAGAGCTTGTATATTTTCTTGCGTCTGATGAAGCTAGCTATATAACAGGCCAAACAATATCTGTAGATGGCGGATTATTTATGCATTAAAAAATGCATCTTATTTTTAAAAGATGTAAAATAGCATTCTTTTTATCAAGGGAGATAATATGAGTATTGAAGACAGAGTAAAAAAAATAGTAAGTGATCAGCTTGGGTCATCAGTTGAAGAAGTTAATAATGACTCTTCATTTGTTGATGATTTAGGTGCAGATTCACTTGATACTGTTGAGTTAGTAATGGCATTAGAAGAAGAATTTGATTTAGAAATTGCTGATGAAGATGCTGAGAAAATTTCAACTGTAAACGAAGCTGTAGATTATATAAATTCTAATTCCTAAATTTCGTGAAACTACAAAGAAGAGTTGTAGTTACCGGTATGGGGATTGTTTCCCCCATTGGAAATAGTATTAATGATGCCTGGGATGCCTGTAAGAATGGTGTGTCAGGCATTTCTTTTAATGAAACAAATATACCCGGTTCACCAGTAACAATTGGTGGAAGAATTAAAGATCTAGACTATAAAGAATATCTTGATGTCAAAGAAATAAGAAGGCTAGACCCGTTTATTCAGTACTCTTTAATTTCTTCTTCACAAGCAATAAAAGACGCATCTATCGATAGCTCAATTAACTATTCGCGCGTAGGCGTGAATTTTAGTTCAGGTATTGGAGGAATATCTAATATTGAAAAAAATCACAACCTATTAAACAAATATAGCTATAAAAAAATATCACCGTTTTTTGTGCCTGGATCTATTATCAATATGGCCTCAGGACTTATATCTATTAGAAATGGATTTACTGGACCTTCCATGAGTACCGTGACAGCATGCTCTGCCGCAAGTCACTCCATAGGGATGTCAGCTAGATCAATAGCTTACGGAGATGCTGATATTATGATTGCTGGAGGCGGTGAAATGTCAAGTACACCTCTTGGAATTGGTGGTTTTATTGCAGCTCGTGCTTTATCTGAATCCTCTGATCCACTAACAGCTAGTAGGCCTTGGGATAAAGATAGAGATGGCTTTGTTTTATCAGATGGTTCAGCATCATTAGTTCTTGAAGAATATGAGCATGCAGTAAAAAGAAATGTTCATATTTATGGTGAATTAATTGGTTTTGGTATGAGTTCAGACGCATATCATATGACAGCACCGCCTGAGAATGGAAGAGGTGCTGCAACAGCCATGCAAGAGGCGCTTAAAGATGCTGAAATAGATTGTTCAGAAATCAATTATATTAACGCTCATGGAACTTCAACACCATTAGGTGATCTTGCTGAGTCAAATGCAATTAAATCTATATTTACAAATACAACACCCAATATAAGTTCTACAAAATCTATGACAGGGCATACGCTAGGTGCTGCAGGTGCAATAGAATCTATTTTTTCATTGCTTGCAATTCGAGATGGTGTTGTACCTCCGACAATAAATCTTGACAATTTAGATCCAAATTGCGGCCTTGACTTTACTCCCCTCATAGCAAGAGAGAGAAAAATTACAACTGTAATGAATAACTCGTTTGGCTTTGGTGGAACTAATTCCTCATTAATTTTTAAAAGAGTTTAGTGAAACTTAATATTAAGATAATAATACTTACTCTAATAGTTACGCCCTTATTATTTATTGGTCCTTATTTTGCCTTTTTAAACCATAAAAATACATCTATTGATTTCTTAGATGTGCTTGCTGGTGAATCAATTTATAGCTCTATTGATAATGTTATATCGATGTCTCCTGAAAAAAAAATGTTGTTGAAAATATATTTAAAAATAAAAAATATTAAATCTTTTAAAGCTGGCGAATACTACATCAAGAATAAAAAACTCTTAGATATTATTAGTGATTTACATAATGGCAAATATTATCAAAGATCTTTTACAATCCCTGATGGTTCAAATATATTTGAACTAGAGGCATTAGTTAACAATTCAATGCTTAATAATAATTGCTCTTATCTTAGCTGTATTTACAACAAATTAGATTATAAAGAGGGAATGTTACTTCCCAACACTTTTTTTTATTACAAGGGTCACAACGCATCTGATATTTTCGATCAGAGCTATGACAGCCTAATGAAGTTTATAGATTCTATTTGGATGCTTAAACCTGATAACAATTTATTAAATACTAAATATGAAGCAATCATTCTTGCTTCAATAATTGAAAAGGAAGCTGGTAACTTTGAAGAAAAAAATAAGATTGCTAGCGTGTTTTTGGCAAGACTCAAAAAAAATATGAGGCTACAGGCGGACCCAACAATTATTTATGGCTTATTACCTAATTTTGATGGAGATATTAAAAAATCTGATATTCTTAACAAAAGAAATACCTATAATACATATATGATTAATGGCTTACCTCCATCACCAATAGCATTTGCCTCAAAATCTTCATTGCAAGCAGCTATCTTAAGCTCACCTGGCGATTATTTTTATTTTGTAGCAAACTCTAAAAATTCACATTATTTTTCAAAGACTTATGATGAGCATAAGCAAGCTATAAAAAGGCTTGGGCTAGACAAATGATTATTAGCTTTGAGGGTATTGAAGGTGTTGGCAAGTCCACACAAATCAACTTATTAAAAGACTGGTTTGAAAATCAGAACCTCAATACTTCTATTGTTAGAGAGCCTGGTTCCACTATGGCTAGTGAAAAAATACGCGACATTTTGCTTTCAAACGAAATTTCTCTATCTAACGAAACTGAATTGCTTTTAATGTTTGCTGCTAGATCTCAACTGATTAATGAGAAAATTACCTCCAGTGAATTTGATATTATTCTTTTTGATAGATATTTTGATGCGTCTATTGCTTACCAAGGTTATGGTCGAGGTCTTTCAGTGGATTTTATTAATCAGTTAATTGAGTTTACTAAATGCCCAAGTCCTTCAATGACTTTTCTATTAGATCTTGATGTTGAAAAGGGCTTTAAAAGAAAATCCAATGATCTAAAAGACAGAATAGAGTCATCCGGATTAGATTTTTTTAATAAAGTTAGGCAAGGTTATATAAGTATTGCTTCCAATCACCCACACAGGGTTAAAATAATTAATGCTGATCAGCTTGAGTCTGTTATACATCGTCAGATTATCTCTCAAATAAAAACGATATTGTGAGCTCTGTTACTTATCCTTGGTTGGATCAAAAAATATTACAAACCTCTATTGCAACGCTGCCTCATGCCATAATAATTAATGGGCCTGTTGGTGTTGGAAAGCGCTCACTTGTAAGTGATTTAACTAATAATATTCTACTATATGGCTTAAATGACCAAATATTAAAAGAGCATATCAAGTTAATTGATTCAAAGAACCATCCCGATCTCTATGAGCTAGATAAAGATACAATTAAAGTAGGGGATATAAGTAGGCGCAAGGATGATAAATGGGATTCTGAAAAGGGTAAAAGAGATGCAATTAGTTTTTTAAACTTAACACCTTCAATTTCAAAGAATAAAGTTTTACTTATGCATAACGTTGATAATATGACATTAGCCTCTCAAGATGCATTGCTTAAATCTTTGGAGGAACCAGCCGCTTTTTCATATATTTTAATGACCACAAGTAGGCCTCATTCACTCAAATCAACCATCTACAGCAGATGTCAGACTGTAAACATAAAAAATCCGTCCAGAGAGGAAATTAATTCATGGCTTGAAGGTCAGGGTTTATCTGATTTTTCTTCGTTAGATTTTCCAAGTTACTTCACACCAATACAAATTCTAGATTCTATAAATTCTGATAATGCAAAAATATTTAAAGAGTATATTGAGCTATTTTCAAACTACCTTGGTAATAAAATTCCCCAAAATGAATTTATAAAAGATTTTGCTGACTATGACCTTGATTTGATTGAGAAACTCAACTTCACAGTTGAAGTTTTAAAAATTCTTCTTTCTTCAAAATTATGTAACAGAAAGCTTGGTGGAGTTTATGCGGTTTTTGATAGTTTTACGTTTAGTAATTTAAAAATATCTAATATTATTAATGATATTAATGATTTAAAGTTTAATTTTTACAGGGTTAAATCAATCAACGAATCTCATATATTTAATTATCTATTTAGCGACATTAAAACTTCATTTAGACCACAGTAGTTCCACCATCTACTACAATGGTTTGACCGTTAATATACTCGCCAGCTTTTGATGCCAATAGGACTGCAACACCGGCTATTTCATCTGGGGTGCCAATTCTTCCCATAGGTGTTGTTCTTAGAACTGATTTAAGAATATCTGGATTATTCCAAAGATCTTTTGCAAAATCAGTTTTAATCAAACCAGGTGCAATAGAGTTAGCTCTAATATTATTCTTTCCAAATTCTGCTGCAATATTTTTTACAATCATCACATCAGCTGCTTTACTTATATTATAAGCACCAAGAATGGAGGTACCTCTAAGCGCAGCAATACTAGATATTATTATTATTGCTCCATCATTCCTATCTACCATTTCAGGTATAACAAGATTGCTAAGTATCTGATTTGATCTAATATTATTATTCATAACTTTATCAAACGCTTCAATAGGCATATCTAACATTGACCCCATATGGGTATTTGTTGCAGCATTACAAACTAGAACGTCTATTCTTCCAAGTAGTTTTCTTGTTTCTGTTACTAAAAAATTAAGCTGCTCTTCATGACTTATATTCGCAGCAATTGGAAAGGCCAGCTCTTCACCCACCTCATTATTAATTTCACTAGCTGTTTTCTCGCAATCCTTGATTGTTCTGCTAGAAATTATTACTTTTGCACCTAGTTTTGCATAATTAAGCGCTATAGATTTACCAATTCCTTTAGACGAGCCTGTAATAAGAATATTTTTATTATTTAAATTGAATAGTGACATTATTTATTGCTCCCGCATGATTAAATACAAAATATATTATAAGATAAATCATCTTTTTAAGTATTCAATTTTTCTAAGGAATGATTATGTTCGAAAATGTAGAAATCTACTCTAAATCTAACTGTTCTTATTGCGTAATGGCAAAGAATTATTTTGAATCTAAAGGAATTGATTACACTCTTCACGATGCTGAAGATATTAGTGTTTTTAAACAGTTGCTAGTTAGAAATCCTGCTGCCAGAACTATGCCTCAAATATTTATAAATGACGAACTGATTGGTGGTTATACCGATCTTCTAGAGTGGTTAAAATAATATGGTTAAATTTAATGAATTTTTATTATTTATTGATGGTTATTTAAGTGGCTCATGGTGGTTTCCAGCCTTCTTAATTGGAACAGGTCTCTTCTTTACTATTTATTTAAAGTTTCCTCAATTTAGGTATTTCAAACATGGCTGGAGGATTCTTTCTGGTAAGTTTGTAAAAGATACCACCAAGGGTGAGACAACTCCATTTCAAGCTCTTTCAACTGCTTTATCAGGCACAGTAGGTACGGGGAATATTGGAGGTGTTGCCTTGGCAATATGGATTGGGGGACCTGCTGCAATTTTTTGGATGTGGATAACAGCTATTTTCGGCATGACAACAAAATTTGTTGAAGTCACGTTAGCACATAAATACAGGCGTATTCTTCCAGATGGAACAGTTTCTGGTGGACCAATGTACTTCATGGAGGAGGGATTGAATATGAAATGGTTAGCAATAACCTTTTCAGCTTTAATGATGATTACAGCTCTTGGGTCTGGAAATATGCCGCAGATTAATAACATTGCTAATGTAATGGAATCAACATTTACAATTCCTAAATTTGCTACTGGTCTTATTTTAGCTGTTCTTTTATGGCTTGTGATCATAGGTGGCATTAAAAGAATAGCTTTAATAGCAAGCAAGCTAGTTCCAACTATGGGTTTTATATACATTGCTGCATCATTGGTAATAATTTTTGATAATTATGAAAATATAATTCCATCGATCACGTCAATTTTTAGTCAGGTCTTCACTGGATCATCAGCACTTGGTGGCTTCTTGGGTGCAAGTTTTGCAATGAGCTTGAAGTATGGTGTTGCAAGAGGCTTGTATTCAAATGAAGCAGGCCAAGGGTCATCTCCTATTGCCCATGCATCCTCTAAAACAGAAAATCCCCTCGAAGAGGGAATGGTTTCTATTTTAGAGCCATTTATCGATACCATCGTAGTATGTACTATCACAGCTCTTGTTATTCTCTCTAGTGGGGTATGGACAGAAAAGTTTGAAAATGATTTTGATAGAACCTCTACACATGTTATCAATGGGATTTATGATGAATCAAAAGCTGATGATGTTAAAAATCTTCAAGCTTATTTATATAATCAAGATTCAAATGCTATCCCTTTTGATGGGGAGCTTGAGGTTATAAATGGTGAATTGGTAACCCAAAAAATTACCATTCTTCATAAAAATTCAATTGCCGAAGATGTTCTATTTTATAAATCTGGACTTTTGTATTCAGGTAATATCATCGTTTCTTCTGGCAAAGTATCTCAATCAGGTATATTGCTTAATGGTAAATCTTTAATACATTCTGCAGAATTAACCGCTAAAGCATTTTCTTCTGGGGTTTTGGGTAAATATGGTGAATATATAGTTGCTATAGGTCTTTTGCTATTTGCATTCTCTACAGTTATAGCTTGGTCTTACTATGGTGACAGATCTACTGCTTATATTTTTGGTGAAAAGGGTGTTATTTGGTACAGAATACTTTATGTCTTTTGCTTCTTCTTAGCCTCTATTATAGATACTGAGGTTGTTTGGAACATAGCTTATGTAGTTGTGGCCTTGGTAACAATACCAAACTTAATAGGACTTATTGTTTTACGTAAAGAAATCAAAGCTCTTTCAGACGAATATAAAATATAATATTTTTTCAAGTTTAAATATGCATAATATAGTTAAGTTTTTTTCATTTATTTTAATAATATCATCCTGTGGTGGAGGTGGTGGAGGCTCATCTTCATCTGGATCTTCAGGTGTTATTCCAACTCCATCAGCCCCTAGTTTTAATTCCTTTATTGCAAATAGCGATCTTATTGTTATCAATAATGATGTTACTCTAACCTGGTCAACATCTAATACAAATACATGTACAAGGGGTGGTGATTGGTCTGGTGCCGCTGCAACATCCGGCACATCTTCAGTAAAACTTACAGAGTTAAGATCTTATACCTTTATCTTGACTTGTTCAGGCACATCAGGAACGCAAGACGCAACTGCATCTATTTCTGTAAATGTACAAGCTGACCCAAATGGCTCTATAGGTTATGAAATTTATAACGAAGTAAAAGATTCTTATTGCAAAACTCCAGCAAACGATTCATCTGATTATTGGATTGATAACTTTGATTCCAGCATTATCAATCCTGATATATACACCTTTCAGCAAGGAAGTGGATTTTTTGATAGTAATGGGACATTCATCCAGGGCTGGGGGAATAATGAAGAACAGTATTATACTAGTGATGCCCCAAATGCTGCTAAAAACTATAATTCAGAAACCAATAGTACTGAAAATGCATTCATAGATGATGGAAAACTTGTAATACAAGCAATCTACAACACCACAACACCATTTGAAGACCCATACTGTATAAATAGAGACTGTAACTATGTTGCTGATCATACCTCTGCACGAATAATAACAAGTAAATCAAATGGTAAAACAGGTTTATTGGTAGGAATAGATACAGAAACAACGGCTTGTTTTAAAGTTCCTGCCGGTACAGGTTTTTGGCCAGCTATTTGGTTTCTACCTCAAGGTTTTATAGAGGGTGAAAAATCATGGCCAAGAGATGGCGAAATGGATATCATGGAGGCGAGAGGGAGAATAGCTCAAACTATAGGCTCTGCTGTTCACTGGGGGCCACCAAGAGAGCTTTACTCTGTTGATGCACAAGTTCCACTAGCTGTTAATTTTCAAGACACTTTCCATTCTTTAACATTTAAAAGAATAGAAAATTCAATCGAAGTGTATTTGGATACAATGACTGAACCATTCTATGAGTTTAATTCTACAAGCAATAGAATCATGAATGATTACTGGCCTTATAACGAATCATTTTATTTGATTCTTAATGTTGCGATCGGTGGTGACTTTGACGGAGGTCGTTTAGATAATAATGCGATATGTAAAGACGAGCAATGTTCAAATTTATCAAATCCATCTAGAGGTAGATTTGAAATTGATTATATTGAAGTAAAATCTACTGATTAATATTTCTACTCTTAAGTTCGTCAAGAACATCTTCAAAACTAAAGCCTTGATTCTTCAGAAGAACTGCTAAATGGAAAAGAAGGTCAGCAGATTCTTCAATCAACCTTCCATCTTTAGTAACTGCGCTAATAGCTGTTTCGCCTGCTTCTTCAGTGACTTTTTTTGCTATTTCTTTAACACCTTTTTCATAAAGGCTCTTAATATAAGAATTTTTATATTCGCTACTTATACGAGAGTCAATAATACTCTCTAACTTATTTATAAAAGTTTTATTGGTAAGATTCTTATCATCAAAGCAAGTCCATGGTCCTTTATGACAGGTTGGTCCGAGTGGTGTTGCTGAAACTAGAACCGTATCTTTATCACAATCAATATATATATCATCTACAATTAATTTATTATTAGAGGTTTCTCCCTTTACCCACAATCTATTTTTGGATCTACTAAAAAAAGTTACCACTCCCGTTTCAACTGTTTGTTTGTATGCGTCATTATTCATATACCCCAGCATTAATACATCTAGAGTGGATGAATTTTGTATAATTGCAGGCACTAATCCTTTAGAGTCATATTTAATATTTATATTTTTCATAAATTCCTTATATTAATTTTGTTCAACCTAAGATAATTTTTTAAATTAGCTAGGCTTATTATATTTTTGTGAAATATAGATGCTGCTAGACCACCGCTAGCATTTGTATTTTTGAATAAATCAACAAAATCATTGGCTGACCCCGCGCCACCTGATGCTATGAAAGGAACATTTATATTTTTTTGTAGTAGTTTTATTTGATTGAGATCAAAACCAGACCTTCTACCATCTTGATTCATACAATTTAATACAATTTCACCAGCTCCCATTTCTTGAACAATATTAATCCAATCTATAGTTTCAATGTTTGTCTCATGACTTGTTTCTTCACTTCCTGTTTTAGCATGAACAGAGTAATAGTTATCATTTGCAAAGGTATCTATTCCTACTACTACACACTGACTTCCAAATTCATTTGCAAGTTTTTTTATTAGCAAAGGGTCTTCTATAGCTGGTGAATTAACAGATACTTTATCCGCACCAGAATTTAATATTTCTCTTGCACTATTAACACTTGATATTCCACCTGCTACACAAAAAGGTATAGATATATTTTTTGCAACCTCCCTGACCCAGTTTTTTGATACAAGTGTATTTGTTGTGCTGGCCTTGATGTCATAAAATACAAGCTCATCAGCTCCCTCAGAATCATATTTTTCAGATAGCTCAATAATTGATCCAACTTTAGTGTGATTTTTAAACCCTACTCCTTTTACAACAGAGCCATTAGCGACATCTAGACAAGGGATAATTCTTTTAGTTAACATTTCTAAGATCCATCATCGATATTTGTTTCTCATATATAGCTTTGCCAACAACACATTCATTTGCTCCTATCGCTTTTAGATACTTAAGGTCGTCAATATCTCCTATGCCACCAGATGCTGTAAATTTAAAAGCATTCAAAGAAATAATTTTTTTATATATATCTTTGTTTGGTCCTTTCATTGTTCCATCAAGACTAATATCCGTAGCCAAAATATTCTTTATCCAGCTATTTTTAGACAAATAATCATATAAATTAATTTCTGATTCTACCGACCAGCCATGAGTAGCCAACATTGGGAGCTCGTTAATTACTTTGAAATCTAATGCAAATATTACTTTATTTAAATAGCTGCATTCTCTTAGTTGCTCTAAAAAATATTTATTTTCAATTGCTCCAGTTCCAACAATTACTTTATCAACACCACTTTCGAAAAGCATCTCAATACGATCCATAGATCTTATCCCACCTCCAACTTGAATTTTTAAGCCTTTTGTTGATGCAATTTTCTTAATAATAGTGAGATTATCCATTGAATTTGTGCTGGCAGCATTTAGATCAATTATATGAAGATAATTAAAACCTTCATTCTTAAAATAGTTTGATTGTCTCAGTGGGGAAGATTCATACTTAGTAACTTTACCAAAATCACCTTTTAGCAACCTTACACAGCTACCATCAAGAATATCTATTGCAGGTATTATTTTCATGAGTCATTAATAAAAAAATTTATAAAATTTATGCCAGCCTGTGATGATTTCTCAGGATGAAATTGACAACCATATAAATTATTTTTTTTTACAACTGCTGCAATAGTATTTACATAATCTGTTGAAGCTATTTCATTCTCAGGGCTCATAACACCGTAGCTATTTGCATAATAATAGTAGCCACAAATCTCTTTATATTTTGAATTTACATAATTCCAACCCATATGTGGAATAGGGTGCTCATAGGTACTTTTTAACTTTTCTACTTTGCCTTTCAGTAAACCCAAGCAGCATGTATCTCCCTCTTGAGAATGTTCAAATAAAACTTGCATACCAACACAAATACCAAGAATGGGCTTATTAAAGCTCTTTAAGAGAACATCCAAGCTATTTTCATTTAGTTTTTTCATAACAATATCAGAAGCCCCAACACCTGGAATGATAAGTTTATCTGCTCTTTCAAGCTCGCATGCATCATTAGATATTATAGAATCAATCCCAAGTCTATTAAGCGAAAATTTAATTGAATTCAAGTTTGCTCCACCGCAGTCAAGTATGCCTATTTTCATATATGACCTTTTGTAGAATTGATTGCTGAATCATCAATTAATAGAGATGACGCGAGACACCTAGCAAAGCTTTTAAAGGTTGATTCAATAACATGATGGCTATTCTTGCCACTTGTGGTTATATGGCAATTAAAACCCAAGGTATGGACGAATGAAATAAAAAAATGCTCAAACATTTCAGTTGGAAAATCCCCAACATAAGGTTTCATTTTTGGAGCCGAGAAAGTTAAATTAGGTCTTGATGCCATATCTATTGAAACAACAGATTTTGCTTCATCCATAACCAGCGTTTCAATAGAAGAATATCTTTTGATATTATTTCTATTAGGCAATGCTTTTTTGAATGCTTCTCCAAGTGTAATCGCTACATCTTCGATTGTATGATGCTCGTCAATCTCTAAATCACCAACTGCCTCTATCATAAAATCAAACTTACCATGCTTTGAAAATTGCTCTAGCATGTGATCAAAAAAACTTAACCCAGTATTAATTGAAAATGAACCTGAGCCATCAATATTAATATTCGTATAAATTTTTGTTTCATTTGTAAATCTTGAGACAAAAGAGCTCCTATGCTCATCTTTACAATCAATAATCTCTTTTCTAACCTTTACAGCATTGCTGTGTGCATCTAGACCTTCTGCTTCTGCAAGAGTAATCACGTGATTTGAGAGCTCATTAAAACCCTCTATTGACGAGGTTTGGACTGTTATAGATTTTGTAAAATCTTTTACTGACAAACCTGAATAAGATTTAGCAAAACCATTTGTAGGAAGTGTGTGATTTGAGCCAGACGCATAATCTCCAAAGGACTCAGGGCTAAGCTCGCCCAAGAATATTGACCCAGCATTGAGTATTTTCGGTAGAAGAGATGTTAAATTTGTATCAGGTATTATTAAATGCTCGGGTGCATTCTCATTTGAAAAATTAATAAGATCATCTATATTTTCAAAATTAATTAATACCAAATTATTTATACTTTCTTTTAGTATGTTCTGTCTAGCTAGGCCCTTGAGTTGTTTTTTAACTTCAACTTTCACATTCTCTAAAAGATGTTTATTTAGACTCAAAAGTACAGCTCTTGAATCAGAGCCATGCTCTAGTTGAGAGAGAAGATCTGCAGCTATAATTCTAGTATTTTTAATTTCATTCGATATTATAAAAACTTCACTTGGTCCTGCGGGCATATCTATACATACATCTGCAGAAACTATTTTTTTTGCTGCTGTAACGTATAAATTTCCTGGACCAAAAATCTTATCAACTTTTGCTATGGACTCTGTTCCATTTGCTAAAGCAAAAATTGCTTGTGAACCTCCAATCTTATAAATATTTGTAATATTTAATATATAACATATCCATAATATAGCCTGATTTATTGACTCATCTTCATTTGGTGGAGTGCATACATATATATTTTTACAACCTGCAACTTTTGCAGGAATAGCCTGCATTAACAATGAGCTAAAAAGAGGGGCAGAGCCTCCAGGGATGTACAGACCAACTCTATCTATAGGTCTAATTTCAGACCATAATGAAATTCCTCTAGTTGTATCTTCTGAAGAAAGTTTAAGTGATTGATATTGTCTTTTTGCATAACTTTCAATATTAGCTTTTGCAATTAAAATAGAAGATTTAAGACCCTCATCAAGATTACGATCTGCTTTTAAAATTTCTTCTTTAGACACTTTAAATTCAAGAGGTGAACTTAGTCCTATAAGCTCATTTACTTTTCTTAGCCCTTTATCTCCTTCTTGTTTTACAAGTGACTCATAATTTAAAACTTTCGAAAACTCATCTTTAGGTAATTCCTGAAGAGTCTTTTTTAAGACAAATTTTTTGTCATAATTAACAATATTCATTAGCTTAGTACCTTTTCCACTGGTAGCACCAATATAGATGAAGCCCCATTTGCTTTAAGTTCTTCCATAGTCCCCCAAAAAACTGGTTCTTGGCATAAAGAATGAATGGCAACCTTGTCTTTATTTTCAAGAGGAATTATCGTTGGAGACTCAGAGCCAGGCAATAATTTGCATATCTTATCAACATTGCCGAGTGGGGCATTCAACATTACATACTTACTTTCTCTTGCATTAATAACACCCTTTATTCTATTTGTTAATGTATCAGCTAATTTAAGTTTACTTTTCTTAATGTTGTTATTTGATATTAAAACAGCCTCTGAATGCATTATGGTGTCTAGTTCTTTTAAATTATTTGCTTCAAGAGTTGCGCCTGAAGATACTAAATCACATATACAGTCACATATTCCTATGTGCGGCATCAATTCAACAGACCCATGGATGTCTGAAACATTTGCATTTATAAAATTTTTATTTAGGTAATTTTGAACAATGTTTGGATATGATGTTGCAATTTTCATATCTTTTAAGGATTCAAAATTTACTCCCTCAGGAATGGCAAAAGAAAGCCTGCATTTTGAAAAACCAAGTTTTAACAAAGTACTTATTTGGTTTAAATTTTTTGAAAGTGTTTTTTCAAGTAATTCATTTTGACCAATTATTGCTAGATCGGCGTCACCGTTATTAACTAAATTAGGGATGTCATCATCACGAACAAATAATATATCTACAGGAAAAGAATTAGATTTTATTAAAAGCTTACTGTCTCTTGTTTGAAATTTAACGCCAGATTTTTTTAGTACTTCCTGGCTTTCATTAGAAAGTCTTCCACTTTTTTGCAAAGCAATTGTTAATCTATCTTTCATTATTTTATTCTCTTTATAATTGTTTTGTAGCCATCGTTTTGCTCATTCGAAAGGAATCTTGCAACACGAGTAACTGTTGTGGTGCTTGTCTTTAGCTTGTCTGCAATTTCTCTATAAGAGAACTCATTTTTGCTAAGTGTTTGAGCAACAGACCATCTTTCATTTAAAGCTTTTAGTTCTGCTGGAGTACATAGGTCTGTTAAAAATTTGCTAACTTCTTTTTCGTTTTTTAAAAGAAGTAATGCATTCGATAAGGGTAGTGTTTTCATGCGTGATAGTGTATTACCATGCTAACACGATGTAAAGATATTATTTTCTATTGATAATTGATACTAATTCTAAATGCTGTGTATTCACAAATTGATCAAAAAAATGCAATTTAGAAATCTCAAAGCCTTTTAATAATTTCATATCCCTGACAAATGTATCAACATTGCATGAAATATAAAGAATATTATCAAATGTCTTTGCTAGCTCAATGACATCATTAGTTAAGCCAGATCTTGGTGGGTCTAGAAGAATATGTGAAAAATTATATTCTTGAAGATCTATGTCTTTTAGTCTTCTAAAAGTTTGCCCACTAATAGCTTTCATCACTTCATCACAAGATAACCTAGCATAATTAATATTAGATACATTATTTTTTTCAATAGCGCTATCAAGGCACATTATAGATTTTCTATTATTTTCAGTTGCAAATATTTTAGTAAAAATACCTGAAAGTGGAATAGTAAAGGTTCCACACCCACAATATAACTCTAATAAATCATGGGGATTCTCAACCATATCACAGACTAAATTAACCATACGAGGAACCATGAATCTATTTGGCTGAAAAAACGTTTGATCTGTTTGAAATAAAGAATAAGGTTTTTTTGAGCAAATTATCTCCTCAAGCAAATCATCTGTAGACGAAAAATATTTTTTTTTGCTGCGTAAAATTAAGTGTATATCAAGCATAGAACTTATCTTTTTTAGCGATTCGAAAAGATCATTTGTAGCTTCCTTGTGATAGATAAAAGTTACCATCACTTTGTTTTTGTTGTTGCATCTAAAGTTAATTTGAAATAATTTATGCTTAATAAGCTCAACTTTGTTAATTTCAGCTAACAATTTTGGCATTAATTTATTTATTGCCGGGTGGGCTATATTAAAATATTTAAGAAAAACTTTATTGCCATTTTCAACCATGGTGTAATGATCATTTCTATATCCAAATTCACACCTTGATCTAAATCCAGTAGATGGGCTTAAATTATATTTAGGAATAACATCACTTATGGTAGAAATTAGCGCAGCAGCTTCTGTATATTTATCTGTCACAAAAAATACCTTGTAATCATTACAATTGAGCCAATAAAGGCAATGTTTAGTATTAAAAAAAGTAATATTAATTTTGATAAAGTAAAATTAGCTAAATCATCTTTCAGATCATTCCTATTTCTTACTCCTAGTAAGCCATATATAATTCTTTTAAACCACATAAACCTATTATGACAAAAATAATAAACATTACTAAGAGCGGTGAAGAATATTTATCAAAACTTTTGATTGATAAGGGTGAGCCTAATCTGTCAATTAGAATTTTCATCTCAGATCCTGGAACCCCAAAAGCAGAAACTTGCCTCGCTTATTGCAAAGAAGATGAGGTTATAGCTGATGACTTTATAATGAATCTAGATTTAATTACAGTGTACGTTGATAAAAGAAGTATTCCATTTCTAGAGGACTCCGAAGTTAATTTTGATACTGATAATTTTGGTGGTCAACTAACAATAAAGGCTCCTAATGCAAGACTTCCAAATATTTCTCCTGATAGCCCTGTTGAAGATAGAATAAATTATGTAATTTATAATGAAATTAACCCAATGCTTGAATCCCATGGGGGCGATGTATCACTTTCAAAATTTACAGAGGAGGGTGTGGCTGTCCTGCAATTTGGTGGCGGATGTCAGGGTTGCGGTATGGTTGATGTTACGCTCAAAGATGGTATTGAAAAAACCTTGCTTGAACAAGTGCCTGAAGTGAAATCAGTCCAAGATATAACTGATCACTCAATAGATGATAATGCCTTTATGAAAGCCTAACTGCTATGTGTCTTCGCTTATGTGAAGAATAACTCCAAATCGAGGGTGATCAAAATAGTGAACGTCATTATGAAAAACTCTTCTTTTCTCATCTATATATATTTTTACCTCAACATCACTTTTTTTATCATAAATGGTTTGAGAATCATCAATGTTTAATTTTGCGTAATCATTTTTTTCATTTAATGTTATTTTTATATCTTGATTCTTATTTTCAACATTTAATTGTCTATAGCTAAAAGAGTCTATGTAGGTTTCTGTGAAGTCTGATTTGAATAGTTTTTTGTTAGGTAGTGTTCCAAGATAGGCTTTCAAGTCCACATGAAGAAACCTCCCTTTATATAATTTTATTAAAAAACCATATTTTTTATTTTGATTTTCATATTCTAAAAATTTTGAAAAATTTTCTGATGGAATATTTTGTTTCCATGATAAAGATTCTAAGTGCTTGTAATTATTTGAGTTAATCAGGCTAGTTTCATACTTCTTTAATATAGTCAGATTTGATTTTTTTCGAAACCATTCCTTTGGATTTGATGTTTTTTTATCTACTGATTCTTTATTTAAAACATCTCTATTAATATTTAAATCAGCAAATAACTTAGTGAAAAACGATTCCTTATTTTTTATATTGAATGAGTTCTTATTATAAAAAAGATCGACTTCTCTGAATTTTAATACTTCATCTACTTCAATCTTAAATTCTTTCTCAAAAATTTCTTTAGTTTCAACATTTTTATTCTCAAAAATAATTAACTCTATGTTGTATGACATAGATAGATTTGAGCCTACTGACTGAAGCGATAGAAATAAAATAAGAATTTTTTTAAAATAATTCATTTAATAATTTTATTATTTTATCTCTTCGAAGCGACCCATTGGGCTCATTTATTTTTATGTTGAACCTGTTTTTATCATCAAATGAATAAATTGATTGATTTGTTTTTATAAGTTCCAGCAATTTAAGTATTGTTTCGTCACTGATGGCTTCGCTTAGCTGGATAGAGGTGATTTCATTAGTTGATGTTAATTTAGGCATGCTTAGATCTGCTATTAATTGGTTAATCGTAGCATTCTTTAGTAAGTTGCTTGTTTCACGAGGGATTCTGCCACAAGTATCTTCAAGAAAAAATTTAATTTTTTGAATATCTTTATGAGAATCTACATCATAAATAAGCTTATAAATTTTTAACCTTTCAATAGTCGATGGCATATAAATATTACTTATAAAGGCTGAATCAAAGAAATTTACATCAGTTTTTATAATCTCTTTTTTTGTGTCATTTTTTTCAAGTTTTATAGCAGACTTGAGCATCGAAAGGTATAGTGAAAGACCAATAGACGCAATATGACCGCTTTGTTTATCACCAAGGATTTCTCCTGAACCTCGAAGCTCCATATCTTCTTGTGCTATGAAATAACCTGAGCCTAACTTTGATAACCTGACTATAGACTCTAACCTTTCTGATGCTAGCTTTGGTATGACCACATCCGGTATTAGGAAGTAACAGTAACCTTGTTTATTAGATCTTCCTATTCTTCCCCTAAGCTGATGTAGTTGTGCTAATCCAAGCTTATGAGAATCTTCAATAATCATTGTATTTGCATTTGGTATATCAAGTCCCATTTCAACAATTGTTGTGCAAATAAGAATATCTACTTCACCAGAACTAAAGCCATCCATTACACTAGCAATATCTTTTTTATTTAATTGACCATGAGCAATTCCAATTTTGATTCCAGGTATCAATGTTTGTAATGTGATTTTTAAACCTTGCATTTTGCTTATATTGTTCTGCAAAATAAAACACTGTCCTCCTCTTTGTATTTCACGCGATATTGATTCTTTTAAAATTGTATTATCAGATATTTTAAGAAATGATTTTATAGAAAGCCTGTTAACTGGTGGACTGTTTAAAAAAGAGAAGTCTTTTAGTCCAGAAAATACAAAATTCATTGTTCTTGGTATTGGTGTTGCGGATAAATAAAGTATATGAATATTATCTTGCTTAGATTTGATTAGATCCTTTTGCTTTATGCCAAACCTATGCTCTTCGTCAACAACCAAAAGACCTGTATTTGAATAATCTATATCTTGATTAAAAATAGCATGAGTACAAACAAGAATATCAATTTCTTTATTATTATATTTTTCAACTAATTCTTTTCTATTTTTTAAGCTAATGTGTCTATTTAATAAAGATACGCTTATTGGTGACTCTTTAAATCTGTCAGTAAATGATTCAAGGTGCTGTTTAGCAAGAATTGTACTTGGACAAAGCACTATTGCTTGTTTTTCAGAGTAAACACTTATAAATGCGGCTCTCATTGCAACTTCAGTTTTACCAAAACCCACGTCTCCACAAATAAGCCTATTCATAGGCTTTATTAAACTTAAATCTTTACGAATTGAATCTATAGCAATTAGCTGATCTTTTGTCTCGTTGTAAGGAAAATATGAATTAAATTTATTAAAATCATCATCACTAACTTTAAGGCTGGGTGATGATGATCTAGCTCTTCTAGATTCTATATCTAATATCTCTGCGGCATGATCATGCGCTTGCTTTAAAGCCTTTTCTTTCTTTTTAGTCCATTTGTTCGAGGAAATTGAATCGAGCTGAATATCTGTTAAGAGTCTAGATTTATGATATTTTGAGAGCAAGTTAATATTGCGCAAAGGAACATACAAATTTTCATTTTCAATATACCGTATTTTTACGTATTCATTCGTAACATTATTTGTTTCAACAACTTCTAGTCCGTCATAAACTCCAAGTCCATATTTCTCATGTACTACTAAATCATTTTTATTAAAGGGATTAAGATCAATAATATCTGTCTCAGAGGTTTCCTGCACATCATTTACAATTTCTTTTTCTATATTAGGTTCTATGTGCACTACTAAAATTTCATTACGATAGGCTAGAGGTCTTATTCTTGGGTGTTTTGCAAAATAAACACCATCATTTAAATCATTTAGTTGGCCGTCCAGCTCTTTTAAAGGGATATTACTGTCTTCTTGTAGCTTATTAATGCTAGATGCAATATTAGAAAGTAGGATAACTTTATTGAAATTAGTTAGTGACTTCGATAGATTGGTATTTAAATTTTTTAGATCAAAGCTATAGTCACTATAATTATTATCTATTTTAAAGACAGGTAAATTTTCTATGAAATTATTTACTTCTGAATCATTAAAAAAAAGATCCTTCGGGTTTATTAATGGCCTAGAGATGTCAATGTCCTCATCATTAAATCGTTGATTAATATATTCAAAATGTGATGAGCTAGTCAGTTCTGTTTTTAAAAATTCATATTCAGAAAATATATCCTTAAATGCCTGAGTAGTCTCAAAAAAGAATGGTAAGTAAATTTCAAGCCCCTCGGTCTCTTTACCATTGGATACTTTGTTAAAAATAGTGCAGTCTCTTTCATCTTTTTTATCAAAATATTTCCTCCATTTTGATTTAAATAGCTCTATGGAAGGAGTATTTCTTGGTATCAACGAACCATTGCTTAAATTAAATGTTTTGATAGAAGAGAGTGATGATTGTGTTTTTTCATCAAAGAACCTTATTGATTCTATTGTTGTATCAAAGAATTCAATTCTAATTGGTGATTTATATATCGGTGTATAAACGTCAACAATCCCACCTCTATGTGCGTACTCATTTGTAAACTCAACTTTATCTTTCCTCTTAAAATTATTTGAATCAAGTATCTTTAAAAAATCATTTATGTTGATTTGATCGTTTTCTGAGAAAGTTGAAAGTGATTTGAAATGAGATATTGGTGGTAATTTCTCATATAAATTTTTAGTTGTTGTTATAACAATTGATTTTTCTTTCATCCTATTAAGGATAGTAAACCTCTCCTTTATAATATTCTGAGGTGTTGAAAAATGGTCATATGGAAGAACCTCACTTTCTGGAAATATATAAACCTCATTGGGATTTAAATACAGGCTTAGCTCATTGAATAGTGTTTTTGATGCTTTTACATCATCCACGATAACGCATAATGATTTATGGCTGAGTTGATATTTATTGCACAATGCATGTGCAAAGCTGTGGTCTTTGGCTTTATTAAAATTTGTCATTGATTGTGTATAATGTTCACCTATTTTATCAATCAATTAATACAAAAGGGAATAATGGACATAAATTTTACACAAGAAGATATACAATTTAGGGATGAGATAAGAGACTGGTTGTCAAACGGCGGCTATCCAACTCATGTAAAGCATAAAACTGATAATGGCATAGCCTTAACTAAGCAAGATATGACCGATTTTCATAAAGCAGTATCTGCAAAAGGATGGATGGGTTATAACTGGCCAAAAGAGCATGGCGGTACAGGTTGGTCTGCAACACAATTATATATTTTTAATAAAGAATTCGGTTTAGGTGGATGCCCTCCATTGCTTGCTTTTGGTGTAAGCATGGTTGCACCTGTTATCTATACTTTTGGTAATGATGAACAGAAAAAACGCTTCTTACCAGATATTCTAGAATTCAATACATGGTGGTGCCAGGGTTATTCAGAACCAGGGTCCGGCTCAGATTTGGCATCTTTAAAAACAAAAGCAGTTAGAGAGGGTGATCATTATATTATAAACGGATCTAAAACTTGGACTACGCTAGCCCAAAATGCTGATTGGATTTTTGTGTTAGTAAGAACAGAAACAACAAAAATAAAACAAGAAGGTATTTCGTTCATATTAGTTGATATGAAAACTCCTGGTATAGAAGTAAAACCCATAATCACCATTGATGGAGATCACGAGGTTAATTCTGTATTTTTTACTGATGTAAAGGTACCTGCTGAAAATCTTGTTGGAGAAGAGGGTAAAGGCTGGACTTATGCTAAGTTTCTTCTTGCCCATGAAAGGTTTGGAATAGCTGCTATTGGAACATCAATGAGGCAACTTAAAAGATTGAAAAACATTGTTTCTGAGTTAGAAAATCCAGAAATGGAAAAGAAAGTAGCTGAGTTGGAAATATCTGTCTCTGCACTAGAAATGACAGAATTAAGATTATTATCAGCTCTTGAGAATGGAGGCCATCCTGGAGCAGAATCTTCTATCTTGAAAATAAAAGGAACTGAAATTCAACAAACTCTTACTGAATTATTTGTAGAGGCAGCTGGTGAGTATGCATTAATGTATCCTGGACCACATGGCTTTGAATCAAACTCTAAACCCGAAGGTCCAGATTTTGTTGCACAAAGTATTTCAGCATTTTTGAATATGAGAAAAGTTTCTATCTATGGTGGTAGTAATGAGATTCAAAAAAATATTATTTCAAAATTTGTACTAGGAGTTTAGAAAATGAATTTAAATTATAGCGAAGAACAATTAATGCTAAAGGAGCAAATCCAAAAATTTTGTGATGCAGAGTATGATTTCTACAAAAGAGAAGATGTCGTTAAATCAGATGCTGATTTTGATTCTGACGTTTGGTCGTTATTTGCTGAGCAAGGCTGGCTATCAATGCCTTTTTCAGAGGAGTCTGGGGGTTTTGGTTTTGGACCGATAGAATTATCTATTTTATTTGAAGAATTTGGTAAGGCTCTTGTAATAGAGCCCTATTTATCATCTGTGGTCCTTTCGGGGCATATCCTGGATAATAGTTCTTTTAATGATAAAAATACTGTTATTGAATCAATTTGCAGTGGATCTATGCATGTGTCTCTAGCATATGCTGAATCTACCAATAAATATGATTATATCAATCCTCTTACATCTCTTTCAGCAGATGGTAAGCTTAATGGTACCAAAGCATTAGTTCTTAATGGTGCAAATGCGTCTAAATTTATTGTATCTTGTAAGTCTGGTGACGAACTTGCTCTTGTTATCATTGATTCCAACGCAGACGGTGTTTCAGTAACATCTTTCCCAACAGTTGATGGGCAAACATGCTCTGAAGTTTCTTTTGAAAATGTACTAGTTTCAAACGAGAATATAATTGCAAAGGGTTCTGAGGGTAGTGATCTTCTATTAGGAGCAATAAATTTAGCCACTCTCTGTGTTAGCGCAGAAGCTGTAGGCTGCATGACTTCTTGTTACTTAAAAACTGTAGAATACACAAAAAGCAGGGAGCAATTTGATCAGCCTATTTCTAATTTTCAAGTTCTTCAGCACAGGATGGTGGATATGTTTATTGAAAGCGAACTATGCAAATCACTTTTAATAAAGGCTATGCTTGAAGTTGATGCAAACTCTGAAGACATGTTTAAGCACGTATCTGCTTTAAAGGCGCAGGTTGGTAAATCTGGTAAGTTTTCAGCACAACAGGCCGTTCAACTCCACGGTGGAATGGGCGTCAGTGATGAGCTTATGATTGGTCATTATTTGAAAAAAATGCTTACTATTGATGCATTATTTGGTAATAGTGACTTTCATGTTAAGAGCTTTAGTGCATAGATTTAAATATATGTAAATTTTTTACAAATAGTTCGTGCATTTTTAATACGTTGTTATAGAATTTAATTTTAATTAATTCACAATCTATGACTAATCAAAAAGATCCTAATTTTATTTCAACTGCTCGACAAGATAGAATTCTTCCTGAAGATACATTCGCAGATTGGAAGTGGAGAGAGGCCCTGGCAGAGCTTATGGTGCCTGTCATAGGGACTTTATATAGAAATGGTATCAATACACTAATTTACGGCAAATCTTTAGTTAATCAATCACCTGTTGAGTTAATGAGGGCCCACAGGTTTGCTAGGCAATCAGATAATAATGAGCTTAGCGAGTTTGAAACTTATCCTATTCTTCTTCATCTTGCCTCTTTGCAGCTTAATGATTGCGAAGTTGATATAGGAGAGCTAGCAGTAAAATGTCCATTTTTTGAAAGATTAAAAGAAGATCAAACAGGGCTTGAAACATACGTAAATGAGCAACTCAAGGGTGTTATTGGCTTTGATTCATCAAGGCCATCAGCTCCAACTAATATAGTCTTGTATGGTTTTGGTAGAGTTGGAAGGCTTATAGCAAGGATGCTTGTTCAGTCAACTGGACCTGGAAATTATTTTAGACTAAGTGCAATTGTTATTAGAAAAGCTTCAGATGATGATATTTACAAAAGAGCAAGTTTACTGCAAAGAGATTCAGTTCATGGTGCCTTTAATGGAACAGTTCGTGTGGATGAGGCTGATAGCTCATTGGTTATAAATGGTAACCCTGTAAAAATAATATATGCAAACAGCCCAAGTGATGTTGTTTATAATGACCATGATATTTTAAATCCTATTGTTATAGACAATACTGGAGCATGGAGAGATGAAGAAGGCCTTTCTAAACATTTAAAATCTGGAGCAAAAAAAGTAATTTTAACCGCACCTGCAAAAGGAAATATTAAGAATATTGTTAATGGTGTTAATAACAATATATTAGACAAAAATGATGAAATAATATCTGCTGCATCATGCACAACCAATGCAATCGTTCCTGTTTTAGATATTCTAAATAAGCAATATGGTATTGAAGGCGGTCACATAGAAACAGTTCATTCATACACAAATGACCAAAACCTTATTGATAATTTTCATAAAGGAGATAGGCGAGGACGAAGTGCGGCACTTAATATGGTCATCACATCAACCGGAGCTGTAAAAGCTGTCTCAAAAGCACTTCCTGAGCTTGATGGTAAATTAACTGGAAATGCAATTAGAGTACCTACACCAAATGTAAGTCTTGCAATTTTATCTCTTACACTCAATAAAGAGACATCAAAAGAATCATTAAATAACTACCTTAGATCAATGGCTTTTCACTCTTCATATAGAGAAATACTTGGTTTTGTAAACTCATCTGAAGTGGTTTCAACAGACTTTTACTCTTCGCCTTTTGCAAGCATTATTGATTCTCAAGCAACGATAGTAAGTGGTAAGAGAATCACTTTATATTGTTGGTATGATAATGAGTATGGTTATTCTAAGCAGGTTGCCTCATTAACTAAAAAAATTGCTGGTGTTAATCTTGTAAGATTACCTATACCAATTGACTAAAATACCTAGAAACTCAAAGATATTACGACTATAATCACCTCGATTTTGTAACTATAATTAACTATTAAGTAATTTTAAGTGATTTTAATTAAAAAAGGATTGAATCTCCCAATATCTGGTCATCCTGATCCAGTTGTTTCTGATACACCAACTATTCACAAAGCAGCAATTTTATCGAATGATTTTATTGGCATGAAACCCACTATGCTTGTTAAAGAAGGTGAAAAGGTAAAGTTAGGGCAAAAAATTATTGAAGATAAGAAAAATCCAGGTGTTTTTTTTACATCTCCATGTGGAGGAGAAGTGTCATCCATAAACAGAGGTGATAAAAGAAAGTTTTTATCTATAGAGTTTGATATTGATGCTGAAGAGGAGTCCGTTTTATTTGACACTAACCAGGACCCAAAAACCCTGCTAATTGAATCAGGTTTATTCAATGCATTTAGAACAAGACCGTTCAATAGAACTCCAAAGGTTGAAGATAAGCCCGATAGGGTATTTATAAATGCATGTGATACTAATCCACTTGCTGTTAGCCCAAAAGATATAATACAACTTAATGAAGCAGACTTTAATTCTGGTGTTGCTTTTATATCAAGTTTATTTGATTTTGATATAGATCTTGCTTTTGAAGATGACCATAGAGATTATACATTTCAAAATGTTAACTCAACCCAATTTAAAGGCCCTCATCCTGCAGGCTTAGCTAGTACGCATATTAATGCTATATATCCTGTAAATCTTCATAGAAAAGTTTGGACCATTAATTATCAAGAGGTTATATCTATTGGTTATTTAGTTAATAATGGAAAGCTAAGAACTCATAAAAATATTTCTTTAGCTGGAGAGTCTGTTTTTAATCCTTCAATTGTTTCTGCAAGAATTGGCTCGAATATTGACCAGCTTTGTGCTGGTAAGGTAAATAGTAACGCAAGAGTTATTTCAGGTTCTGTTCTTTTCGGCCATGATGCTATAGATGCAATGTCATACTTAGGTTTTTATGACAACCAAGTTACAGCATTACCTAATCATACCGATGACGTATTTTTAAACTGGGTTATGCCTGGAAAAAACATTCATTCTAAACTTAATGTTTTCTTATCTGCTTTCAAAAAACCAGCTAAATTTAATTTTAATACAGGAATTAATGGAGGTAACAGGGCGATAGTACCTGTCGGCTCTTATGAGGAAATTATCCCACATGATATTTTGATGACCCAGTTACTTAAGGCTCTAGTTGTTGGTGATGTTGAGGTGGCCGCAGAGCTTGGTATGTTTGAATTAACAGCTGAAGATTTGGCATTGGCGACATATGTATGCCCTAGTAAATATGATTATTGTTCAATTCTTATGGATAACTTAAACAAGGTATACGAAGAGCTATGAAGTTTCTAAGAACAAGTATTGATAATATTAAACCTAATTTTATTGGTGAGGGTAAGTATGCAAAATGGTTCCCTTTATTTGATGCTTTTGAAAATTTTGTGTTTAACACAAAAAAATTAACAAAAAATCCAGTTCATGTAAGAGATTCAGTCGATATACAAAAAATAATGGTAACTGTTTGGCTGGCAGCATTTCCAGCTATGTTCTTTGGCATGTATAACCTAGGTGATTATTCTTTAAATTATTTAAATTTAATTGGTCAGCAAAATACTGGTGACTGGCATCATGTATTTGTAAATATTATTGGCTATGACCATACGAGTTTTATTGCTAAATTATGGTTTGGTGCATGTTATTTCCTGCCTATTTATATAACAGTCTTTGTAGTAGGTATTGGCTGGGAAGCTTTATTTGCAATTGTTAGGAAGCATGAAATTAATGAAGGTGCCTTTGTATCAACTATTCTTTTCTCACTAAGCTGCCCTCCAGATTTACCATTATGGCAAGCAGCAATGGGCATAACCTTTGGTTTGGTTATTGGCAAGGAGATATTTGGAGGTACTGGTAAGAATTTCTTAAATCCAGCTTTAACAGGGAGAGCTTTTTTATACTTTGCTTATCCTGCGCAAATATCAGGAGATAAAGTATGGATAGCTGGTCTGGCTGATAACAATATTATTCCAGAAGGATACAGTGGTGCTACTGCTCTTGGTGTTGCATCAACTGACGGAATGGAAGGTATATATAATAATTTCTCTTGGATGGATTCATTTTTAGGATTCATACCTGGTTCGGTTGGTGAGACATCTGTAATTGCTATCGGTATTGGTCTAATAATCCTACTTCTCACAAAAGTAGCTTCCTACAGAATTATTTTAGGAACCCTTGTTGGTATGATTTTAATGTCAACAATTTTAAATATTGTTGGCTCAGAAACAAACCCAATGTTTTATGTACCATGGTATTGGCATTTAGTTATTGGCAGCTTTGCATTTGGTCTTGTTTTTATGGCCACGGAACCTGTTTCAGGCTCAGGTACAAATACTGGAAGATGGATATACGGTCTTGTAATTGGAATTACTGTTGTGTTGATTAGGGTTGTAAATCCAGCTTTTCCAGAAGGTATGATGCTAGCAATACTTTTTGCAAACCTTCTTGCTCCTGTTATAGATCATCTTGTTGTGATGAGTAATATTAAGAAAAGGAGAGCTCGACTATCATGAACGATTCAATAACTAAGACTTTAGCAGTAGCTTTCACTATCTGCCTTGTTTGTTCTTTGGTAGTTTCATATACAGCAGTTGGTTTGAGAGATCTGCAAAATGAAAATAAGCTCAATGACGAAAGAAAGAAAATACTTCAATCAGCAAATATGTACGATGCAGATTTAACTATAGCTTCCCAATTTGAGAAGCTTGAGATGAGGTATGTTGATTTTACAACAGGCAAGATTATTGATTCTTATAATAATTTTAGTATCGATACATACAATCAAATAGCAACAACTCGAGACCCTTTGCTATCCTCTAAAGTTCCAACGTCAGATGATATTGCAATAATAAAAAATAGAGAAAATGTTGGTAAGTTTTATATTGCTAGAAATGATAATGGTGAATTAGACAAAATTATTTTACCAATTAGAGGATATGGTTTGTGGGGAACACTTTTTGGATACATATCAATTGAAAATGATTTTAATACAGTTGCTGGTCTAGAGTTCTATTCACACAAGGAGACACCCGGTCTTGGTGCTGAGGTTGATAACCCAAAATGGAAAGCTTTGTGGCCAGGAAAAAAAATATACAAAGAAGATGAAGTAAAACTGACTGTTATGAAAGGTCAAGTTCCATCTGATGCCGCTGATTTAAGTTATAAAGTAGATGGGCTCTCTGGAGCCACTTTAACGAGCAGAGGCGTAACAAACATGATCACATACTGGTTTGGAGATTCTGGATATTCAAAATTATTATCTGAGTTAAACTATGAGTCTTAAGCAATATAAAGAAGTTATTTTTAAGCCTCTTATTGATGAAAACCCAATAACGCTTCAAATATTGGGGATTTGTTCAGCGTTAGCTGTTACAAATAATCTCTCAGTCACACTGGTTATGTGCGTTGCCTTAACAAGTGTTGTAGCTTTTTCAAATTTGTTTATATCAATAATAAGAAACTACATTCCTAGTAGCATTAGAATAATTGTTCAAATGACAATTATAGCTTCACTTGTAATTGTTGTTGATGAGCTCTTAAAAGCATACGATTATGAAACAAGTAAAAAATTATCAGTCTTTGTTGGTCTGATAATCACAAACTGCATAGTAATGGGTCGAGCCGAAGCTTTTGCAATGAAAGAAAGGCCTTTGTTGAGTTTTTTTGATGGTCTTGGAAACGGACTTGGATACAGCTTAATATTGATAGGCGTTGCTGTTATCAGGGAGCTATTTGGCTCTGGAAGTCTAATGGGGTATGAGATATTCACATTAGTTTCTAATGGGGGTTGGTATTTACCAAATAACTTATTACTTTTACCACCAAGCTCTTTCATCATCATTGGTTTATTTATATGGGCCATTAGGACAATTAGACCAAATCAAATAGAAGTGGATGATTTTAAAGTTTCTAAACACTCCACGGCACCAGATTTAACAAAGAGAGAGTTGAATGTTTGAACATTACTTAAATATATTTATCACCACAGTATTTATTGAAAATATTGCTTTGAGTGTTTTTCTTGGAATGTGTACTTTTATAGCAATTTCAAAGAAAATTGACGCAGCTTTTGGCTTAGGTATTGCCGTAATAGTGGTATGTGTTATTACTGTGCCCTTAAATAATCTAATTTATAACTTCATATTAAGAGAGGATGCATTAGTTTGGCTTGGTGTCGAAGGTACTAATTTAGAGTTTGTAGAGCTGATCAGTTATATAGGAGTAATTGCCGCGTCAGTTCAAATTCTTGAAATGTTCCTTGATAAATATGTGCCAGCCCTTTATACAGCTTTAGGTCAATTCCTACCATTAATTACAGTGAATTGCGCCATTCTTGGTGCATCATTGTTTATGATTGAAAAAGATCTGCTTTTTGGCGAAAGTGTTGTCTATGGATTTGGGGCAGGATTTGGATGGGCGCTTGCCATTGTTATATTAGCTGGCATCAGAGAGAAGTTAAAATATTCTGATATTCCTGAAGGGCTAAAAGGTCTTGGTGCAACATTTATTATCGTTGGTTTAATGAGCTTTGGATTCATGTCATTTGGAGGCATATCTTTATAATTATGAATATTGATTTAATTTTTGGTGTGATTTCTTTCTCAGGAATCGTTTTAATACTTGTGATGATTATCATGGCTGCAAGGTCTAAACTAGTTTCTACAGGAGATGTAACTATTGAGATAAATGGGGACGCATCAAACCCTCTAGTTGTTCCAGCAGGCTCAAAATTACTTCAAACATTAGCTGATAATAAAATTTTTCTCTCATCTGCTTGTGGCGGTGGTGGCACATGTAGTCAATGCAAGTGTCAAGTTGTTGAAGGAGGGGGGTCAATTCTTGCTGCTGAAGAATCTCATTTCAATACAACAGAAAAAAATGAAGGATGGAGACTTTCATGCCAAGTAGCAGTTAAAAATGATTTAAAGATTAATGTTCCCGAAGAAATATTTGGTGTAAAAGAGTGGGAGTGCGAGGTAATTTCTAATGAAAATGTTGCAACGTTTATTAAAGAGCTTGTTTTAAAACTACCAGAAGGTGAAAATGTTGACTTTAGAGCTGGAGGTTATGTTCAATTAGAGGCTCCAGAGTATGAAATAGACTATAAAGATTTTGATATCCAGGATGAATACCGCTCGGACTGGGATAAATTTAAAATCTGGGAAAATAAAGCCACCAATCTAGAGCCTGTTATCAGAGCTTACTCCATGGCTAACTATCCTGAGGAAAAAGGTGTTATTAAATTTAATATAAGAATTGCTTCACCTCCCCCTGGTATGGATGTTCCCCCTGGTGTTATGTCCTCATGGACTTTTAACCTCAAGCCTGGTGATAAGGTTAAGGTGTTTGGTCCTTTCGGTGAGTTTTTTGCAAAAGAAACTTCTAATGAAATGGTTTTCGTTGGAGGTGGTGCAGGTATGGCACCGATGAGATCACATATTTTTGATCAATTACTTAGACTGAATTCTGATAGAAAAATAACTTTCTGGTATGGAGCTAGAAGTCTCAAAGAAATGTTTTATGTTGAAGAGTTTAATGCATTAGCTGAAAAATATGATAATTTTGAATGGCATGTTGCATTATCTGATCCCCAGCCTGAGGATGATTGGGAAGGTGATACGGGTTTTATACATAATGTGTTATATAAAAATTACCTCAGTTCTCATGAAGCCCCAGAAGATTGCGAATATTATATGTGTGGCCCTCCAATGATGAATAAAGCAGTTATAGATCTTCTTATCAATCTTGGTGTTGAGCCAGAGAATATTGCATTAGACGACTTTGGTGGCTAATCAAACATTGGTTAAAAGATCATATATATCTAAATTAATAGCTCTTTTTGTAGGCTTTTTATGTTTGGTGATAGCCTATAACCATAACTCTTCAAGTACATATATATTTAAAGGAGAGGCATATGGAACAACATGGACCCTTACTACAACAAAGTACCTCAATGACTCACACAAGATAGCAATTAAAGATATTATTAAAAAGATAGATTATGTTGCCTCTAATTACAAAGAGGACTCTGAAATTGCCAAAATAAACTCATCACCAAATTCTACAGATATTAAAGTCTCAAATGATTTATTTAAAATATTAGAAATTGCTAATAATATTAGTGCTCTAACAAATAATTCATACGATATAAAACTAGGTAAATATTCTAGTTCACTTGGTTTTTCACCAACTTTTAATAAAGACTTATCTACACATGGCACATCATTTTTTTTGCTTAATAAAACTAATCAAACATTAAAAAAAAATGGTGACTTTTGGTTTGATTTATCATCTATAGCAAAAGGCTATGCTGTTGATAAGATTGTTACTTATTTAGAATTAAATAATTTTAATAACTTTATAGTTGAAATCGGAGGAGAGTTAACTGTTAAAGGCTATAGTCATAATGATAATTGGCTATTGGCCATACAAGACCCAAGGCTATTAACTCAAAAACCTGGGAAGCTGATTACTAACAAAGATGGTAAAAAAATATCTATAGCAACATCAGGTGAATATAGAAATTATACATTTGACAAAACTGGTAAAAGGATTACGCACACTCTTAATCCCATTACAAAAAAATCTATTTTAAATGATTCCTTATCCGTAACCGTGGTATCTAAAGTATCAGCTGCACACGCTGATGCTTTAGCAACAGCATTTAATGTTATGAGTACTAATAATGCCATCAAAGTGGCTAATGACAATGAAATAGCGGCTATGTTTATAATGCAAGAAGCTGATAAATTAGAATTTAGATACACAGATGCATGGTATTATTCTGAGTATGAGTAACTTCTTAATAACTTTCTTAATAATAGGAACATCTTTCTTGGGTTTGGCAATTGGTCTTATTCTAAGAAATCAACCAATTAAAGGTTCTTGCGGGGGCATGGCGAACCTGGAATCAGGCTCACCATGTCAGATCTGTGGGAGAACAGATCCGAGTAACTGTGATGAGGTCTAGAACTGGTTCATAGTATTATCTTCACCAGATGCTTTTAACGCAGCATCGCCTGCAAAATACTCCTTATGATCATCACCCATGTCTGATCCAGCCATGTTTTGGTGTTTCACACACGCAATACCTTCTCTTATTTCCTTTCTTTGGACGCCTTTTACATAGCCAAGCATACCCTCATCACCAAAATACCTTTTAGCTAAGTTATCTGTGGATAGGGCGGCTGTATGGTAGGTTGGCAATGTAATTAAATGATGAAATATACCAGCTTCTCTGGCTGCGTCGCTTTGGAAGGTTTTGATTTTTTCATCAGCTAAACTTGATAGATCTGAATTATCATACTTTTCATTCATTAGATCACCTCTATCGTAGGCACTAACATCATTACCCTGTTTTTCCATCAAATCAAAGACTTGTTGTCTAAAGTTTAAAGTCCAATTGAAAGATGGGCTGTTATTATAAACAAGCTTGGCATTAGGAATAACTTTCTTTATTTCACTCATCATCGCGCCAATTTGCCCAATATGTGGTTTTTCGGTTTCAATCCATATTAAATCAGCTCCATTTTGTAAACTTGTTATGCTATCAAGAATGCATCGAGCCTCTCCTGTTCCTTCCTTGAATTTATACAAATTACTTGGAAGTCTTTTTGGTCTAACAAGCTTCCCATCCTGATTAATCAAGACATCACCATGGTTCATTTCATCAGCAGTTACTTCTTCAACATCTAAAAATGAGTTGTATTGATCTCCCAAATCACCTTTTTCTTTAGTAACAGCAATCTGTTTAGTAAGACCAGCACCAAGTGAATCTGTTCTTGCAACAATAACCCCATCATCAACACCTAACTCTAGGAATGCATATCTTACAGCGTTGATTTTAGCCAAGAAATCAGCATGGGGAACAGTCACTTTTCCATCTTGATGCCCACATTGTTTTTCATCAGAAACTTGATTTTCAATCTGTATACAACAAGCTCCTGCTTCAATCATTTGTTTGGCCATTAAGTAAGTAGCTTCCTCATTACCAAATCCCGCATCGATATCTGCAATGATTGGAACAATATGGGTTTGAAAATTATCTATTTTAGATTGAATTTTTGGTTTATTTAAATCATCTGCTTTATCCAGCTCTCTAAATAACCCACCTAATTCTCTAGCATCTGCCTGCCTTAGGAAGGTATATAGCTCTGAAATTAACGAAGCAACAGATGTTTTTTCATGCATTGATTGATCGGGTAATGGACCAAATTCTGATCTTAGAGCAGCAACCATCCATCCAGATAAATAAAGATATTTCTTATCAGTTGTTTGAAAATGTTTTTTTATCGAAATAAGCTTTTGCTGTCCAATAAATCCATGCCAGCAACCAAGTGATTGAGTATATTTACTTGTATCACCATCATAATCATCCATGTCTCTTCTCATTATAGAGGCTGTATATTTAGCAATATCTATTCCTGACTGGAATTGATTTTGAACACGCATTCTTTTTACATACTCTGGATTTATAGAGCTCCAATTTGAAGAGTTCATTCTATGTATATTACTAATATTATTAATATCTGTTTCGCTCATGATTGTGACCTATAATTAATTTATGTAGTCTAGTTAATAATATTTGTTTTATTCAGTCAACGACTATATTTAAAGCTTTAGGTAAAGCATATTTGGAATTATTTTATGTAGTTATACTACATAATTTACTATTTTATAGTATTTGCTAGCTCGACAGCTGATCCAATATATGAAGCAGGTGTAAGTGCTAGAAGTGTTTCTTTTGAATTTTTTGAGATATTTAAATTTTTAACAAAATTTATATAACTATCCTTGTCTAACTTAGATCCTCTTGAAAGCTCTTTAAGTTGTTCGTAAGCATTTGGTATACCTTCAAACCTCATTATGGTTTGGATTGGTTCGGCTAGTACTTCCCAATTATCGTCAAGTTCATTAGATATAAATTTTTTATTAGGTTCTATTTTACCTAAACCTTTTGAAAGTGACTTAATTGCAATAATTGAATAGCCAAATCCAAGGCCAACATTTCTTAAAACTGTTGAATCAGACAAGTCTCTTTGGTGACGTGATTTGGTTAATTTATTGGCAAAATAATCAAATAAAGCATTCGATAAACCTAGATTGCCTTCGCTATTTTCAAAATCAATAGGATTAACCTTATGCGGCATTGTTGAAGACCCAACTTCATTTTTTAAAAGCTTTAATTTAAAAATTTCGTTTGATATATATATCCATGAATCTTGGCTTAGATCCATTAGTATGTTGTTAATTCTTACTATACAGTGAGATGTTTCTGCTATCCAATCATGTGGTTCTATTTGTGTAGTATGCGTGTTCTGATTTACTTTAAATTGTTTAATAAATTTTGCAGTAAACGATTGCCAGTTATAGCTTGAGTCCAGAATTTTAAAAGTATGATAATTGCCGGTAGCGCCACTAAACTTAGCAAGTGGGGATATATTTTTTAATACCTTGATTTGGTCATATAGCCTCAAATTAAATACGGACATTTCTTTTCCTAAAGTAGAAGGAGAGGCTGGCTGTCCATGAGTTCTTGCAAGAAATACTTCTTTAGACCATTTTTTTGATTTAGATTTAATATCATTTTTTAAAATATTTAATTCTTCTAAATATAAAGTGATTCCATTCTTAATCATTACGGCGTAAGACAATGAATTAATATCTTCGCTTGTTAGCCCAAAATGGATAAGGTGAACATAATTTTTTAATACGCTATCTTTTTCAAATTGCTCTCTAATAAAGTATTCAATCGCTTTGACATCATGGTTGGTCACTGACTCGATTTCTTTAATTCTAGCTACACTTGTTTCATCAAATGAGTCCTTGAGTTTAAGTAATTTATTAATTGTTGTTTTGCTAATGGATTTAAATAGTTTTGGCTTGTTAACACAAATGAAAATTAACCACTGTATTTCTATGGTATATCTAATTTTTACTAAAGAACCTTCTGAAAAATTTGCGCGCGTTGGTTCAATTTTGCCTGAATATCTATTATCTAAAGGAGATATATTATTAAAGTTTTTATTCATAATTTATTTTATATTATTTTATAGTTCTATTTAGTACTACTGAAAGATTTGGAGATAATACCACCACCTATGCATATGTTATCTTTATATATTACTGCCGATTGTCCAGGTGCAGCAGCTCTAACTGGCTTCTTAAAGTTAATGAAGTAATTAGAATTATCATAGTTTAATTGTGCAGCAATCGGTTTCTGCAGGTGCCTTACTTGAACATAGCAATCAAATGGTAATTTTAGCTCATCCTTATTAATTTTATGTAGTGAATCAATCGTCACTCTAGAGCTCATCAAAAGCTCATGATCAACACCCTGGCAAACATAAATAGTATTATTCGGTATATCCTTTTTATAAACATACCAAGGGAGTTCAGGTCTTCCCTTAACCCCACCAATTTTTAGACCCTGCCTTTGACCTTCTGTATATAGCAATGCGCCATTATGTTGACCAATCACATTATTATCATTATCTTTGATAATGCCAGATTTAAAGTTTATAAACCGACCCAAAAAATCTTTAAGATTTCTTTCTCCAACAAAACATATTCCTACAGAATCTTTTTTTTCTGCATTTACTAAACCCAAGCTCATTGCTAATTTCCTAACATCATCTTTTTTCATATTTCCTAATGGAAAAATAGTTTTAGAAAATTCTTCAGAGCTTACCTCATGAAGAAAATACGTTTGGTCTTTTGTATTATCAATAGCTCTGGTGAGATAGGTCGTACCATTTTTGCTTATAGTATCTGCATAATGCCCGGTAGCAATAAGATCAGCTCCAATCTTTAATGCGTAATCTAAAAAAGATTTAAATTTAATTTCTCTATTGCAAAGAATATCTGGATTTGGTGTTCTGCCTTTTTCATGCTCGCTTAAAAAATCTTTAAATACTCTATCCCAATATTCATCAGAAAAATTTGCTCTATGAAGAGGTATATCCAATTTATCACATACTGATGAGGCATCTTTAAAATCCTGTTCAGAGGTGCAAATTTCACCCGGTTCATTTTGCCAGTTTTGCATAAAAAGGCCTTTAACATCATACCCTTGCTTTTTTAATAAGTAAGCGGCAACCGAGGAATCAACGCCACCAGACATCCCAACTACAACTGTTTTTTTTATCTCTGCCATTATCGCGCTTAATTCGTTTTATATTAAAAAATTTAGGAGTATAATTATCACCGATTTTGATTAAGAAATCTTATATTACGGGGTAAAAAAATGTCTTACGAAAAAATTCAAATTCCAGAAAGTGGTGAAAAAATTTCATATATTGATGGGAATCTTGTTGTCCCGAATAATCCAGTCATACCATACATAGAAGGAGATGGTATTGGATACGACATTACTCCTGCTATGATTAAAGCCGTAGATAGCGCAGTTAGAACAGCTTATTTAGGTGAGAGAAAAATAGAATGGATGGAGGTTTTTTGTGGAGAAAAAGCAACTCAAGTGTATGGTGAGGATGTATGGTTGCCAGAAGAAACGTTAGACGCACTTAGGGATTATGTTGTAAGTATTAAAGGACCTTTAACAACTCCAGTAGGCGGAGGCATAAGGTCATTAAATGTTTCTTTAAGACAAATTTTAGACCTATATGTATGTCTTAGGCCTATCAGATATTTTGATGGTGTTCCATCCCCTGTAAAAGAGCCACAAAATGTAGATATGGTTATATTTAGAGAAAATTCAGAAGATATCTATTCAGGAATAGAATTCCAAGCAAATTCTGATGATGCTATTAAGCTTGCTGGTATATTAAAAAATGAATTCAACAGCGATAAAATAAGGTTTCCACAAAATGTTGGTCTTGGTATTAAACCAATATCTTTTGAGGGGACATCAAGATTAGTAAAGTCCGCAATAGATTACGCAATAGAGAACGATAGATCATCTGTTACCTTGGTTCATAAAGGAAATATTATGAAATTCACAGAAGGTGCATTTAGGGACTGGGGTTATGAAATAGCTAACACTGAATATGGTGGTGTTGAATTAGACGGCGGCCCTTGGCAGGTTATTAAAAATCCAAAAACAGGTAACGAAATTATTATCAAAGATGTAATTTGTGATGCCTTCCTTCAACAGATATTACTCAGACCAAAGGATTACGACGTCATTGCTACCATGAACCTAAATGGTGACTATATATCAGATGCACTTGCAGCATGTGTTGGCGGTATTGGAATTGCACCTGGGGCCAATTTATCAGATAAATATGCAGTATTTGAGGCAACCCATGGAACTGCACCAAAATATGCAAAACAAGATAAAGTAAACCCTGGTTCATTAATATTATCAGCTGAAATGATGTTAAGACATATGGGTTGGACTGAAGCTGCGGATTTAATAATAAAATCAATGGAAAGAGCAATTGGTGCAAAAAAAGTTACCTATGATTTTGAAAGAATGATGGAAGGTGCTGATTTAGTATCCTGTTCTGGTTTCGCGGATGAAATGGTTAAAAGAATGTAATGAATAGACTTTCAGCAGAAGTACCAGATTCAAATGATATTGGTACTTCTGTACTTGAAAAAGATCCTGAACTGAAAGAGCCACCTCTATATCAAGTTATTCTAATAAACGATGATTACACTCCTATGGAGTTTGTTGTTTATGTTCTTCAGTCAGTATTTAATCATAACCATGATAAAGCTACAGAAATAATGATGTCGGTCCATACAAAAGGGAAGGGTGTTTGTGGTATATTTTCTAAAGAGATTGCGGAGATGATGTCCCATGAAGTTAATGAACTCTCTAAAAATCATCATCATCCACTATTAAGTGAAATTGAACCTTTAACTGATTAATATGTTTAGCAAAGACCTAGAAATATCCATAGCATCGCTTTTTGATAAAGCTCAAGATTCTAATATTCAATATATAACAGTAGAGCATCTATTTTTAATGATTCTAAGTGATAGTGATGTAGTTTCTTGTCTAGACTCTCATAATATTAAAATTGATCAACTTAAAGATTCTATTAACGACCATCTTAAAAAAACTACTATTCTTAGATCTGATCTTAAAAAACAAGTTCAACCAACCCTAGGCTTTCAAAGAGTTCTGCAACGATCTGTTTTTCACATTCAATCCCAGGGCAAAGGTGTTGTTAAACCAATTAATGTTTTAGTGGCTATTTTCTCTGAAAAAGAATGCCATAGCGTATTTCTTCTAAATAAAAATGGTTTATCTAGACTGGATGTTGTTTCTTATTTATCACATGGTCCAAAAGAAAAAAAAGAGACTGATGAAGTTGATAGCATCGATTCAACAGAAAACACAAAGGAATCAAAACCTGAGTCGGATTACTTAATTAATTTAAATAATTTAGCAAAAGAAAATAAAATTGATTCATTAATTGGTAGAAAGTTAGAAGTTGAAAGAATGATACAAATCCTATCTAGGAGAACTAAAAATAACCCATTGCTTGTTGGTGAGTCTGGTGTTGGTAAAACAGCAATAGCAGAAGGGATAGCCTGTTTGATTAATGAAGGTAAAGTTCCGGAGATAATAAAAGATACCACTGTTTATTCTTTAGATATCGCTGCTTTGATTGCCGGCACTAAATATAGAGGCGACTTTGAAAAAAGGTTAAAGTCTGTAATTTCATTCTTAAAAAAGCAAAATAAACCTATATTATTTATAGACGAAATTCACACAATAATAGGTGCTGGTTCTGCTTCTGGCGGCTCAATGGATGTCTCAAACCTTCTTAAGCCTTCGCTTGCTCGAGGTGAGATAAGGTGTATAGGCTCTACTACATTTCAAGAGTACAGAGGAATTTTTAATCAAAACCAAGCTCTGTCAAGAAGGTTTCAAAAAATTGATGTCAATGAGCCAAATTTTGATGAGTGTATAGAAATCATAACAGGCCTCAAATCTATATATGAGTCATATCATAATGTTGAATTTACAAATGAATCAGTTCAATCAGCAATAGAATTATCTTCAAAATATATGAATGATAGATTTCTTCCAGATAAGGCTATTGATGTTATAGATGAAACAGGCTCAATGTTAAATATCAAAAGGAAAAGTAATAAAAAAGTTAAAGTTCTAAAAAAACATATTGAAAAAACTATCTCTAAGATAACTAAAATACCTGAGCAAAGCATAACTGCTGCAGATAAAAAGTCTTTAAAAGCATTAGAAGAAAATCTAAAAAGAGTTATATTTGGCCAGAATCATGCTGTAGAAACCCTTTCAAATGCCATTAAACTGTCTAGGGTAGGGCTCAGAGATGATAATAAAACCATAGGTTCATTTTTATTTACTGGACCTACTGGTGTTGGTAAAACTGAGATTACTAAACAGCTTTCAGAAATACTTGGTATAGATCTGATTAGATTTGATATGAGTGAATACATGGAAAGGCATACAGTATCAAGATTGATAGGAGCTCCACCTGGTTATGTAGGTTTTGACCAGGGTGGACTTCTTACTGAAGCGGTAGTTAAATCGCCCAATGCAGTACTTTTGCTGGATGAGATTGAAAAAGCTCACCCAGATATTTTTAATATTTTGCTACAAGTTATGGATGCAGGTGTTCTAACTGATAATAATGGAAGAAAGGCAGATTTTAGAAATATTATTGTAGTTATGACTACTAACATAGGCGCTGAGTTGCTAGCAAAACGAAATATAGGTTTCAACAAAACCACTAATGAAAGTGATGCAATGGGCTCATTGAATAAACTATTTTCACCAGAATTTAGAAATAGACTAGATGAGATTATT
>Ga0257126_1000080_pt1 | contig 76261 bp, 72 predicted proteins | sample SI060_120mmetaG_FD_190151 | JGI IMG/M metagenome (GOLD analysis project Ga0257126, IMG submission 190151) | Marine microbial communities from Saanich Inlet, British Columbia, Canada - SI060_120m | ecosystem: Environmental > Aquatic > Marine > Inlet | place: Canada: British Columbia | collected... | reverse complement strand
TGTAATATATCAATATGAAAGTAATAATAGAAAGTACTAATAAATGTTATCATAAAATGGTATCATTAAATAGTATTAATAAAAGGATATGTATAGCGCATCCGGCGCTAATAATATAAAAATAATATATAAAAAAATAATAAAATAATATATAATGGAAAAAAATTATAGTCCAACTAAAAATATTTATAGTCCATCTATAATAAAAATAAAAAAAAATGATAAACAATTACAAGAATGTATTAAAAAACTTAATATTAATAATTAAATATATACTATATATATAATGCCAAATTTAACTGGTGAAGAAACATGGGTATTAATAATATTTTTTGCAATATTTATTTTACCTATAATTATAACAGGTATCCATTTATATTTAAAATCAAAAAAAAATAAAACAAAATACAAGTGGGGGGCTTTGATAAAAGTTATATTGGCGGTATTTTTTATATTACTTGGTCTTTTTGGAACAGCGTATCAGTCTAATACAACAGTATATCAGTCTAATACAACAATATAGTATTTTAAATAAATATATAAATATATATATATGAGTAATCATTTTGCATTTAGTAATAATGATAAAGTTAAAAACCCTTCATTAATTACTCCTTGGTCATTTATTCATTTTATAAATGGTTGTTATATGTATACTTTCGGAAATTATATTACAGATAATATATTTATTAATTTATTAATAGGTTTAATTATTCATACCATATATGAAGTTGTTACTTTATTAACAATGCCTTCAAATAATATTCCAAAGTGGAAAAATAACTCTATAACTAATTCAATCGGAGATACCGTATGTTTTATATTAGGATTTATACTAATGTATGTAGGTTCATTAAATCAAAAATATAAACATATAATTACTTTCATTTACTATAGTTCTTTTTCATTAATATTCTCATTTTTTTCTCTTGATTAAAATTTTTACTATATAATAAAAATTTTAATAATTTAGGTATAATTTTTATTTAGAATATTTTTCATATAAATCCATACCAAGGAAGGAAAGACCGTATACAAGAACAAGAACGGCAACTACTAAGAGTGCGACTGCAAAATTGTATTTACCATCACCTTTATTAAGATAACTATCCTTACTTTTATCAGTTGCTACGTGTACAATCATTGAAGATTGAGCAACAAATAAAGAAGAAATGACAACAAGAACTAAGCAAAGTTCAAGAGTAGGATGCATAAATTTACCAAACATATATATAAATATAGAAAATTTTTTATAGATTTTTATTTAAATAAACAGATATTTTTTCCTTTGTAATTTTATCAGGATTTATATTATTACCAAGAGGTATATTAGTAGGTTTATTTTTACCATCAGTAAATACTTGTAAATAATAACCATATTGACCATTTTTTAAATTATATGTTTTATTATTAATTTTAAATGTTTTTATACTATTTTTATTTTTAATATTATTAAATAATAATTTAGCATGTTCTAATGATTTTTGTTTTTCTTCATCGTCAATACTTACAAATTGACTACCCATTTTAAAATATAACCCATATTGACCTTTATTTAAATATATAGGTGTTTTATTATGTTTACCAATAAATTTTGGATACTCTAAAGCTTCTACAGCTATATCTAAAGTTATTTCATCTTGTTTGTACTCTTTTATAGAACTAAATTTCCATTTGTCATTTTCTTTAATTTTAACACATAATCCATATTTACCAATCATTGAAAATATTTCTTCATTTGTTTCAGGATGAACACCAATAAACTTATCAGTTTTATTAGTGTTATCAATTTTCTTCATACTTTCCGCAATATTTTCAACAATTGGATTAAACATATCATAATATGATGATAAAACATTATACCATATAGCTTTACCGGTTGCTACTTTATCAAGTAATTTTTCCATTTTAGCCGTAAATGTAATATCCATTATACAATCAAAATGTTCACATAAAAAATTATTAATTTTTATACCCGTTTCTGTAGGAACTAATTTATTTTTTTCAGAACCAATTTTAATTTCTTTATTTTCTTTTTTTATTTTATTATTTTTATTTAAATTAGCTTTTAATACAATATATTGTTTTGATGTTTTAGATATACCATCAATATTTTGTAATAAAACATATTTTTTATCTATAATTTTAGACATAATAGATGCATAAGTAGACGGTCTACCTATACCATTTTTTTCTAAATACTTAATTAATCCTGCCTCATTATATCTTAATGGTGGTTTAGTATATTCTTCAGTTACTTTAACAGATATATAATCTAAAATTTGATTTAAGTTAATATTAAATTTACCTTTTTCATTATCACTTTCATGATTATTATATAATAATAAAAATCCATCAAATAAAATATTTTCATAATTAGTAACAAAATAAGTTTTATCAGGTAATAATGTTTTATTATTATTTAAAATATCAATACTTATTGTCATGATATTTATTTTAGCATCTGCCATTTGTGATGCTACTGTTCTTTTCCAAATTAAATTATATAGTTTAGCACCTTCAACACCTAACTTATTAAATTCACTTACAGATAATTTAGTAGGACGTATTGCTTCGTGTGCTTCTTGTGCATTTTTACTTTTTTTACAATATGTACGTTTTTTATGATATATTTCACCATATGTTTTTTCAATATATTGTTTACAACCTTGTAATGCCTCATTAGATAAATTGGTACTATCTGTTCTCATATATGTTATCATACCTGCCTCATATAATTTTTGTGCTAACATCATTGTTTTTTTAGAATTATAATGAAATTTGGTTGATGCATCTTGTTGCATCGTTGATGTAATAAAAGGGGCTGGTGGTTTTCTTATTATTTCTTTATTTGAAACATCAGTTGTTTTACACACACTTAAAGAATTTAAAGTATTTAGTAATGATATAATATTTTTTTCAGAAGAAAATTTATATATATCTTTATTTTTCATAAGAACCGTGTTTAATTTTTTTCCTTTAAAATTAAATATTCCTTGTGTTTTAAAATATGGTTCTGAAACACTTTTTTTAATTTCATTTTCTTTATCAATAATAATTTTTATTACAACTGATTGAACTCTTCCTGCCGAACTTTCACCTTGAACTTTTTTCCATAATAATGGACTTAATTTATAACCAACTAATCTATCAAGTAGTCTTCTTGTTTGTTGTGCCATTACCATATTTTCATTAATAACAGAAGGATTTTTAACTGCATCATTAATAGCTTTTTTTGTAATTTCATGAAAGACAATTCTCTTCGGATTTTTTAATTTTAGTAAATCTCGTAAACCAGCAGCTATCATTTCACCTTCACGATCTTCATCAGCAGCTAATATTACTTCTTTGCATCTTTTAGCTTCTAATTTTAATTCACTAATAACTTTTCTTTTATCAGGAATAACAAGATATAATGGATTAAAATTATTTTCTACCTCAATTGATAAAGTTTTCTTATCAAGATCACGACAATGACCAAAACTTGCTTTTACAATATAATCATCACCAAGATAACTAGAAATTTTTGTAATTTTTCCAGGACTTTCAACAATGACTAAAGTTTGTGACATTAATTATAAAGTAAATATATATTTAACTGTATAATTAATCAATTTTTATTAAAAATCTACATAAATGAATTTTTAAATTCTTTAACAGATCTCGTTTTAATCTTTGTAATTAATTCTGGAATAATTTTAATATCTATATCATCATTTAATATTAATTCTAACAAATTAATATTTTTAAGAGTAATATATGTATTAGTTTTTAATAATTTTTGTTTTGTGTATTGTGTAAAATCTTCAAAATTAATAGTATCTTTAATTTGAAAGTTTAATTTTTCTAATTTAAGTAAAAGTATCTTGACTTTCAATTGCTTATTTTTATCAACATAATCTGAGTTTTTAAGATTATCCAAAGAAAATAAACCTAAAAATTCGTCTAAATGGTAATACTTTTTATTATTTTTTTTATTTGAGAAACCATCATTATATTTTTGTTTTAATTCGTATTTAAATTCTAAAATTAATTTATCATAAAAGGACGATTGTAAATCAGTATATATTGGATTCATATCAGTATTAATATTAATATGCTTAAAATATTTTTGACATTCTCTATAATTTTTACAATCTTTAATAGAAACTCTTAATTTACCAATATTATAATTGTTATTCATTAATATTTTAATTGCTTCAAGTCTATGTTGTCCATCTACTAATAAATGGTAAGTAGTTGATCCAATAGAGTAAGAGGCAATTTTAAATTCAGATTGAATAAAAATATTGTCTCCTTTTTTATATTCTTTTATAAAAAGTTTAATAATTTTATTAATTTTATTTGTTATAATCTCTCTTTGAAAAATAGGAATATTAATAATTCCATCATTAATTTTATCAACTAAATTTTTTGCATCAACTAACATATAAGCAAAGTTATTTTGTTCAAAAATTTTTGTCCCATAAATTCCTTTATATAACATATAATTTACTAATATATATTACTAGAATAAACTAATATCAATTTTTATATTTATTAAAAATATTTATTAAAGATAAAAAATAAAAAATTATTTAAATATTTTTTTATTTTTTATATTAATCATAATATCCAGGAATATATCTCTCTATTTCACTGCGTGTATATGGATAAATATGATACATTTCTGATATATCTTCTATTCTAAATTTACATTGCAGTGCGGCATGTAATATTAGTTCTCTATCCTTTATTAGGTATCTACTTGCATATCTAAGATATAAACCATTCATTTGAACCATAAGCATCATGAATGATTTATTTGAACTTAGTCGAGAATCATTATAATTAAAAAAGTTTTTAAATTTTCGAGAATCATATTGTGATACAAACTCAACCCATCCCATTTGTTCATATTTTAATAGATTTTCAACATTATTTATAGTCATATTTTTAATATAATCGTTTATTGACATTCGTTAAATTTTATATTATTCTCTATTTAGTAATAAAGATTCAATTTTTTAGATATTTCTTACATTGATTAAAATAATTGATTAAACAATACGCAATAACCCATCTTCTTTTATAATTATAAATATTTATATTTTTATAATTATTATTTTTTGTATTCATTATAATAAAAAATAATTTTTTTTAAAGTATATACTTTTATTTTTTAGAAATATAAAGACATTTCTACATTTTTTTGTTTAAATCCGCATTTTTCATAAAATAATATATTATCTTCTAAACAATTTAATATAATTTTATAACAGTTATTGTCTCTTCCAATACTAATTAAAAAATTAATTAATTTTTTTCCATAACCTTTTTTTAAAAATTTTTTATCAATAATAATATCTTCTATATGACCAACATGACATAAATTATGTGTTATTTTTTGCTCAATAATAATTGTACCAAAACCAATAATATCATTATTAACTTTCATACAATAAATTTTAGTATTTTTACATAATACATTTTTAAAATTAGAAATTTGTGTATTATTTAATTTAGGACATTCTGTAAGTTGATTATATATTTTAGTAATTTTTTCAGAATCTATATTTAAATCTTGTATTTGAATAAATTTTATATCCATTAATTATAATTATTTATATTTTAAAAATTTGAATATAAAAAATTTAAAGTTAAAATGTTATTAATTTTAATGATATTAGAATATAAAAAAGAAGGTTTAACAATGAATCAAGTAATTAAAATATATAAAGAAAAATATAATACAAATAAAATGTGTTATTGTGGAAGATTAGATCCAATGGCAAGAGGTAAAATAATTTTATTAAAAGATCAAGAATGTAAAGATATGACTAAATATAATAAACTAGATAAAATATATGAATTTGATATTATATTAGGAATGAAAACATCATCAGATGACCCATTAGGAATAATAGAACAATTAGATGATACAAAATTATCTTTCAGTGAATTTAATAAAATTTATAAATTAATACTACAAGAATTATATAAATATCCAATTACATTTAATCAAAAATTTCATAAATATAGTTCAAAAAATATAGATGGTAATCCTCTTTGGTATTATACAAAAAATAATATATCAGTAGAACAACCAATACATAGTGTTTCTATTTTTAATATATATACACATAATTTAAAAATATATGAATTTAATGATTGGAAAAAAAATATATTAACTAGTATTAAAAGTATTGATAAAAATTGTGATTTTAATCAATCAAATATTATATCACAATGGGAAAATATTAAATTAGATGAAATTACTGCTATACCTGTTAGAATAAATGTATCAAGTGGATTTTATGTAAGACAATTTGTAAGAGATTTATCTGATAAAATTAATTATCCTTTATTAACATATGATATAAATAGAGTTTCTTTTAATATTTAATTATTAAAAGTTTTAAAAAAGCAATAATAATTTACTTAATGAGTCCAAATACACTAATTAAAATATTACTATTTTTATCATCATCTATAACATTTTTTGTTAATGGTATTTTAATGATAAAAGAAAAAAATAATTTAAATTTTCAATCATTAAATAAAAATCAAGATATATATCTTGGTATACTTATTTATACAGAGTTATATCTAGGAGTAATTTTATTATATAATTTTTTATTTTATATGTATAAAAATTTTTATAGTTGTTGTAATGATGATAATATAACACCTACATTTGGATGTTTTAAAATATTACTTGTACTTTCTGGAATTGGAACACATATAGGTATATTATATTATTTAATTAATAATAATATTTATATAACTGAACATGTAAATAAAATTAGTATTATTTTTATATCAAATATGTGTTTTTGTATATTTATTATATTAATAATAAATATTTATAAAAAATGCTGTGTAAAAAATAATTAAAAAATATTTATAATATTATATAATGATAATTAATATTATAAATAAAAAAATTAATAAAGCAACTTATGGTTTAAATAATTGTTTAATTGATGTCACCTATATTATAAAACAACATATTAATATTAGTATAACCATTGATAATATTTTATTTAAAAAAGATCCTATTATAGGGGAAAAAAAACAGTTAATAATATACTATAATGATGAAACAAAAGATGTGATACCTGAAAATACTAATATTTTTTTGAATAATAATGAAGTAAAGGATAATGTAGAAATGAAAAATAATATTACTTTTGGTTTTATTATAATAAGATATGTTATAAACAAAAAAACAGATAATTTTTGGATTCAATGTTATAGAAGTATAAGAAAATTTTATGATAATAAAATTGTTATAATTGATGATAATAGTAACCAAAAATTTATAACACAAATCCCATTAAAAAATACAGTAATAGTACAAAGTAAATATCCAAAACGTGGGGAATTCTTACCTTATTATTATTATTATCATAATAAATATTTTGATAGAGCAATTGTATTTCATGATGGGATTATAGTAAAAAAATATTTTGATTACAATAATATAGCTAATTTTAATGGTTATAGTAAATTATTTTATTTTGAAAATATGTATTATAAAATGGATTTAGATTATATAGTTGTTTTTTGTAATAATATAAAAAAAGGTAACACTATTTTAAATTATCATAATCAAAATATTAATAAATTAAAAGGATGTTTTGGAATTATGTATGCAATAGATCATGATTTTTTAGTTAAAGTACAAGAAGAATATAATTTTTTAAATTTAATAAATATTATTGATACAAGAAAAAAACGCCAAACACTTGAAAGATTTTCAGCTGTTTTATTTGAAAAATATTGTATTGATAATAATATTAAAACAAGTGAAAGTATACTTGGTAAATTTCCAGATATAATAAATAATACTAATATGTTTGTACATAAAAAATTATGTGGAAGATAAATAAATATCTAATTCTCTAGCTGATGGATCAACATACTCTTTAACTAATCCATCTTTATTCCATTTAGGTAACCAATAATTTGGAATAATATCAATACGATTTTTTCCAAATTGTTCAACAAATAATTCTCTGAAATAACTAGATTCTTTAGTTGGTGGTTTAATACAATTATCATATACTACATCAGACGCATTTTTTTCTGCATGTTCTTGAATAATACTATACCAAGATCTGGTTTTACTTGATACTCCATCACTAAATGCTTCTTTTTTTCTCCATAATACATCATCTGGGAGTAAATTTAATCCATCAAAAGCTGCGCGTAACCAATACTTTTCAAACTCTTTATGTTTTGGATGTCTCATAATTGCAGGAATACTCCAGTATGCTCTAATAAATTCAGCATCTAAACATGGTACACGAGCTTCTAACCCCCATCTTGATACACAACGATCTGCACGACGTCCATCATACATATGGATATTTTTAACATATTCTTGTGAACATTTATGTAACTCTTCCGGTGATGGTGCATAATAATTAAACAAGTAAGAACTACAAATTTCATCAGGACCTTCACCAACCATTACAACTTTACAATCAGTATTTTCACTAATATATTTAGTTACTAAATACTGTGGAACAGATGCGCGAATAGTTGTCGTATCCCATGTTTCAGTAGTATATATAACATCTTTAATAGCTTGTAATCCTTCTTCTTCTGTAAAATATACTTCTGTATGATTACTACCAATATGATCTGCAACCATTCTTGCATATTCCATATCTGTAGATCCTTCCATACCACAACAAAAAGTTCTAATTGGTTGGCCAATAATTTTAGCACTAATCGCTGCAACTAAACTACTATCAACCCCACCAGATAATAAAAATGCTAACGGACGATGTGCTACAAGACGTCTTTTAATTGAATTAACAACAGATGTCCGAACGTCTTTTAAAATAGTATCATCATCAATGGAACATTTTAGTAAATTATAAATATCAGTATATGTATATACTTTTGTAGTATATTCAAATGTATTGTTTGTAACAACTTTAATTGTACCAGGTTGAAATTCGGTTACTTTACCTTCATAAGTATTAAGACCTTTAATTTCAGATGAGTACATATCTAAGTTATCATTATCAGTACAACAATATAATGGTCTAACCCCAACGTGATCACGACCAATTAAATATCTTGACAATTTTGTCATTTGATCAAATTCAAAAAGATTAAATACGAATTCACCTTTAATTTCATCATTAAATAATTGAATAAATTCTTCAAGTGTATGATTAGTTGTATAATGAATATATAATTTAGGAATTACTAAACAATCACTTGTACCAACGTTTAGGTTATATTTTTTATCAAGTTCTTTGTAATTATAAATTTCACCATTACAAACAAATACAATTGTACGTGTTTTATCGTGTAATACATATGGTTGATTTGAATTAAAACTAGTATCCATAATAGCTAAACGATGAAATCCAACATGAACATTAGAAAAAGTTTCTAAATGTGAATTATCTGGACCTCTATGTTGAAGATTCCAAAAATCATTTAAATACTTTTTAACATCCATATCAGATTTATTAATAATAGACCAAATTCCACACATTAATAACTATAATAATTTATATTTAGATAAGAATATATCAATTTTTATCTAAATATTTCTAAGTTTGTAAAAATTGAATAATAGTATTTAAAAAAAGTAATAATTAATATTTAATAATGAATACTTTATATTTTAGAAAAAACTTAACAAGTCCTTCGAATATAATAAAAGTAGGTAGTACAACAAGTTTATATAAAAGAGATTGTCAATATTCAACAGGTGAATATGAAAGAGGTATATATATAGGTGCTATTCAAATATTAAATTGCAAAGATAACAATTATTTATTATATATTGAAAAGCTTTGTCAAAATTTTTGTAAAAATTTACATGTTAAAAACAATGGCGGTATTGAATTTTATAAAGAAGAAGTTATTAAAATTATACCAGAATTTCTATCAAGTACAAATATCCAATTTAAAATAATTTCAAAAGAAGAAATTGAAAATATAATTAAACAAGAAAAACAAACCGAGTTAATTAACTTTTTAAACAAAAGTAATTTTTATAAATTATGTAAAAACTATTTACGAAAATTAAAAACAAAATTAAAATTAAATATACAACCTAAAGGACAACATCAAACAGAATTATATAATAATCTTGATAAATTTAAAGAAGAAAAAATAGGACAGTTAATTTGGTGTTGTGGTTTAGGAAAAACATTTATGTCATTAATGATTTGTTATAAATTAGGATGTAAAAAAATGTTAATTTGTGTTCCATCTAAATATTTATTAAAACAATTTAAAAAATCAATTGAAGATGCTTTTGGTATAACAAACCCAATATGTATATTTGATGAAAGTGACAATAAAAAAGATATATATAAAATAAATAATAATAATGATATAATTATTGTATTATCAACATATCATTCATGTAAAAAAGTATTAGATGTAGCGAACGATGATTTTGTATTTGATATTAAAATTGGTGATGAAGCACATCATTTAGTAACATCAAAAAAGGATGAAGATAAATTTACATTTGATAAGTTTCATAAAATTAAATCTGAATATACGTTATTTATGACTGCTACACAAAAAGAAATTATCAACAATAATAATGATACATATACAATGTCTAATAAAGAACAGTTTGGGTCAATAATAAGTAATAAAAATATTGATTGGGCTATTAAAAATAAGTGTATAACAAATTATAATATTGTATGTATTATGAATAGTGATGATGAAATTGATCACATATTTGAAAGTATTGATTTTAACTTAATTTGTAAGAATGATATTGAATGTAATAAAAAAGAATTGTTTTTTGCTGCATATAATGCTTTGAAATGTATTAATGAAGGTTTAGTTACACATTTACTGGTTTATACAAATAGACAAGATACAGCAGATATAGTTTATAAAATAATTAATATTTTAATTGATAAAAATATTTTTGAAAATATAAATAAAGATATTTTGTATAATAAATCATTACATAGTAATTCAAATATAAATTTAAATAACGAAGTTGATAAATTTAAAAACAAAACATTTGGAATTATTAGCTGTGTTTATATTTTTGGAGAAGGTTTTGATTTACCTAAATTAAATGGTGTTGTTATTGGTGAAAAAATGACGGCTGATATTAGAATAGTTCAATCTTGTTTAAGACCTAATAGATTAGAAAAAGGTAATCCTAATAAAAAAGCATATATAGTAATACCAACAAATATAAATAAAATCGATGATAAAATAAAATTAGTACTAACTGAAATGATTAAAGAAAATGAAAATATTATTCAAAAAATTAAATTTGTTAAAACTAAAAAAGGAAAAAAGATTTTAAAAAAATTAATTGATAAAAAAATTAAAATGAATAACTGTAAAGAAACATTAGCAAGACTTAAATTAAATCTATACAATAATGGTTGTTTTGGTAGGACTATATCAATAGAAAATGAATATAAATATAATAAAGATTTAATTAAAAGAATGAAATTTAATAGTGTAAAAGAATATTTAGATAAAGATTTTCCAGATAAAATAAAAAATCCAGATTCTCATTTCTACAAAATTTGGAAAAATTGGTTTGATTATTTATCTATAGATACATCTGAATGGATTAAAGATAAATATGAATTTATAAGATATTGTAAAGATAATAATATTAAAAGTACAACAGATTATTATAATTATATTTGTAATCATAAATGTTTACCACCAGAACCTGAATATTTTTACAATAATTTTAGTAATCTAAATGATGAATTAGGTTATAGAAAATATATTTATGTCAAAAGATAATTATATACCTATAAGAAAAACGAGTATTTTATAAATTAATTATTTTATTATTTTCAAGTTTTATTTGTAATCTAATATTCATATTACAAGTTGAACATATATTTACTATTTCTTTTAAAGTTTTATTAGAATCCGCACCTTGAACACTAAAATTATATTTTTCAATAAACTTAAAACCTCTATCACTAATATTTCCATCTTCAATATTCAAAATAGAATTATCTTTAATTATATCTTTATCATTAATATAATCATAAATATATTCTAAAATTTGTTTATATTTATTCAAATCTAATTTTATATTATTAATATAACAAGATAATATTTGTGATTTTTTAAAATCATTAATAAATATATCTTCTTTCTTTTTTTCTTTTCTTGTTAAAATCATATTCCCATTATGAAATGAAATATTATATTTTTCTATATTTTGAATAATTATATTTGTAGAATTATTATCATCAGATATATTCATATTATTAATAAATATTAATAATATAAATAGTATTAAATCAATTTTTTATTTTATAACAAATTTTAAACTTCAATATGTTCATTATTACTTTTTGTTTTTTTCGCTTTATTTTTTGTTTTACTATTTTGAATAGCCATTAAATCATCTTGATGTGTAGCTTCATCCATACCTAGTAAAAAGTCGTTATCTACAATACCTTGTTTTGACTTTTTTGTTTTATTTTTCTTTTTACCCTTTGTAGATTTTTTATTATTTGTATCATTAGATTGAGTTTCATTCACTGTATCAGTAAGTGTATCATATGTATCCTTAATAGCATCTTTTCTTAATTCTTCAATATATTGATTATATAATTGTTCTTGTTTTGGAATTTCTTCATTTAAATCATCAATCTCTTCAAATAATGGATTTAAACTATCTAATAGTTTACGGTCTTTTGGTAAAGTTATTTTAATTTGTTTTAATGTTTCTTTTGAAATACCTTTAATAGTAGAACCATTCGATAATTTATCTATTTTACAAGATATTTTTTTAATAAGATAATATAAGCATCGTGTTCTTATTTTTGATTTAATAATAAAAATATGATCACTTGGATATATTTTTCCTTTTGTAATAAAGCAGTTACCCATAGAACCATTTCTTGCAATAAGAATATTTTCATTTTCAAATAAATAATAATCAGTATATCCAGATATACCAGCTGTCCCATAATATGGATATTTAGTACCTGATTTTTCATCAGGTGTTTTATTTTTCCCTGTCTTAATATACTCACATAATTCACCTAACATTACATCTTCTGTATCATTATTATCAAGTAATTCCTGAATATCAGTTTGAACTTTTGCTTCTAAACTTTTAAGTTTTTCTTTACATTCAATAACTCTATTATATGGTTTATTAATTTTTTCTACCCAATATTTCATCTTTTGTTCTGTTTCAGGGATTGGTAATTGTAAATCTTTAATTTCATTAACTGATAAATTACCTTGAATAGAACCCGTCGTTGAATTATCATTCAATAAATTTATTCCAATAGAATTAAAAATTGTAAATAAGTAATTTTCATTAATTTTAAAATTTCTTAATAAACATAATCTTTGATTTAAAAATACATTTTCATTATTACTATTTTTATAAAATCCAATATTACAAATATTTCCTGATTTTCCAGTTAAAGTTATAATTATATCATTATTTTCTAATTTATAATTTTCATAACTTTTATTAAATTTTACAAAACTATCAATATTTTCAATATTAACATTATTATCTTTAATATCTTTTATTTTAACAACTTTACATCCATTTTTTGTAAAATCATTTTTTTTGAAAGCATAACCATTTTTTATTTCACATATATCACCTAATTTTACCATTTCATAACCATCATTTGGAACTAAAACTATTTTATTATATTTTTTATGATTAAGTGTATATTCATTTTCTACTAATTGTTCATATGTAGCAGTTGCAAGATGTTTATCATATACATCTACAATTCTATCTTTGAATGTTTTCATTTCATAAGTTCCATCTTCTTTTTCTTCTAATGTAGTTTTATTTTCTTTTTCAATAATAAGGTCATAAAATTCAATTTGTTCTGTTTTACCAGTATTACTAAACATTATAATTGATGTTTTAGTTGTTGTATTTTCAAACTGTGAAGCATCAACACTAACAACTTTGGTTACATTAAAGTTTTCAATAAGATGTTCTCTAAGATGTCCATACTTACTATCAAAAAATATACCTTCTTTAAGAACACCAACTGCTGTTCCACCAACTTCTAGCATATCCATCATCATAAGAAAGGACACAGCTTCTTTATCTTTACATTTGCTACCATCAATCTTATTGTCTTTAGCATATTGTTGAAATCTTTTTGATGAATTAGATAACATAACAGTTTGACTTCTAAATTGTGTATCTATTCCTTTTAATTCTTCACATACTTTTTCAAACTGTTTAATTTTATTTTTTTCGATTGAAGATAATTTTAGTTTAGAAACCTGTTTCATATTTTTAATCTTATATGTAGTTTTAAAATACTGTTCAATTTCTTTTTTAATCATTTGCATGATTTCAACTTGTTCCGTCTTTTCAATCTTATCTCCACCATATGGAGGATTTGTACAAATGTAATAATATTTTTTATTTTGATTATTTTCTTTAAAATTATCTTCGAATGAATTCCTTGTTCCAATATTATTTTCTGGAAATTCTCCTGTTATACAATAATATTCAAGTTTAGCATATTTAACAACATCTAAATTCATATCATAATGATAAACTTTATCAAGATTATCTTTCCAATTAAAATTATCATTATAATTATTATTTAAGTAATTCATATAACCAAGTGTAAAACCACCAGACCCACCAAACATATCAATAAATGTTTTAACATTACCATTATCATCTAATGATGGTTTTAATAATGATTCGTAAATATAATTTGTAATATGTCTATCAGTAAAATATGCACCTAATTCTGATATTGCAGTTGCATCTCTACCAATAAAATACTCATAAATTTTACCAGCTAATTGAAAATTAGTTTCTTCTATACTAACTAATTTTTCAATCATACCGATTAATTCATAAATAATATTTGGTTTTATCCCATCAGGAATAGGTGTATAAAGCATATAATACATATTATCATTTTGATAAATATTTTGTAAAACCATTTTATTTAAAAAATCAAATCCAGTATTAATATTTTCATTAAATTTTTTTTTAATTTCAGAAAATTTACAAAAAAGAGGTAACTTTGTTTTTTTAAAATGTCCATCATCTTCTATTTTTTTTAATCCATAAAATAGATTAAAAAGCTTAAGAGCATTCATACCATATCCAGCACCTTTATTTCTTAAAAAATTATGAATACTATGAACAATATCACGAAGAGTATCTTTATTACTATAAGATTGTTCTGAATCACTAGAAAGTTCAACATGTTCTTTTTTAATACAACTTAATTTTTTAATAATCTTATCAATCTTTAATGTTCCATATTTTTCTTTTAAATCTTCTTCATTTAATTTTTCTAACTCTAATTGTTTAATTCGACATTGTTGATTAAAATCTTTGGATTTTAAATGTTTATCAATATGACTTTTTTGTTTAAAAGTCTTATTTGTAATCTCGCAAAAATATACAGTATACGAAGACATTATTATATATATTATAATATATATAATAATTTATTTTTAAATCAATTTTTTTAACTCTAAAAGAGTTATTTTATATACTATCGTCAAACACATTAGATATTTTTAACTCTTAAAGTATTATTTTATGTATCGGTGGTAAACTCTTTAAATTTATTTAATATCGTATCTATATATGCATAATTAATATGATGATAACCTACTTTACAAGGTTCTTCTTTATTACAACACTCATATATATTTGTACCAACAATTGTATGTGTACATCCATGAAATTTACAAGAGTCTTTTTTATTATCATATTTATTAAATCCAACTTTACAATTACTACATTTATAAATATTATTATTTAAACTGTCAATAAATGATGTTATATCTGTCAGTCTTTTTGATAGTTTAATCTCATTTAGTATTTTATCAATTAACCATTGAGGTATACACCATTTATCACACACATAATACATTAAAAATAAATTTGTATCTTTATCAAAAATAAAAGCGTTATATCTTAGACTATCAAGAATATTTTTAATAATATTATAATCTTCATCAATATACAAATCAGATGTATCTTTAGTGTCTTCTATCATATGTTTAATCATAAAATCTTCCATAGCAAGTAAAGTTTTAACTGGTAATTTTAATATTTTATCATCTCTTGATTTAATGTTAATATAATTCATTATTATAATATAAATAATAATAATATTATAATTAGAAATCAGTTTTTTTAATAATCTTTTTAAAGAAATAAATACATATACAATAATGAGTTTAAGTCAACGTTTATCTGAATTTAATTTCGATCTTGAAACAGTTCGTATGTTAACTAGTCTTGGTAGATCAAGTAATCAAGTCGCTTCCGAGCTATCATCTCTCGATTTTAATGAACAACTTGTAGAACTAGTTCTTAATAACGAACGATTATTTAATCGTGTAATGCTTCGTATGCGTGTTTATGCTGAACAAAAATCAAATGAATCACATGTTCGAAGTGGTTTTTCTACTCTTCAAAATGATCTTGTATTAAACTTTGTAGATTATCTTTTTAATAGTGATGTTGTTCAGCCTGTTGTTCAGCCTGTTGTTCAGCCTGTTATTCAACCTGTTGTTCAGCCTGTTGTTCAGCCTGTTGTTCAACCTGTTGTTCAGCCTGTTGTTCAGCCTGTTGTTCAACACGTTGTTGAAAACAAAGAATATGTAGAAGAAAGTGATGATCAAGAAGAAGAAGAACAAGAAAATACCGTATCACGATTTAATACATTTTTCCAAGAGTGTGTATCACAAACGGAAGAAGCAACAGATATTCTCAAAGCAAGTGATGCATATCGTGCATTTACTAATTGGTGGAGTGAAAGTGAATTTAATGATAATGTACCAGATAAGAAAGAACTAAAAACATATTTAACTGAACGTCTTGGTAAATCACAAAAATCAACATGGACTAATGTATGTTTAGCATAAATTTAATAAATAGTTTAAATAATTGTGGATATAATGAGGATTGTAATAAAATAAATTGTTATTAAGTGTACATTGTAGAAATATATTGATTATCTTCATAATTATCTTGTAAAGGATCAATAAAACTGTTAAGTGACTTATTAATATCTTCATTCGATAATATTAATTTTTCTGTTTTTAATTGAATACTTTCTTTCATTATACGCAAACTATAATATTCTTTAGCAGATTGAAATAGTTTTAACATATCACCTGCATAAAATTTAAAATATTTATAATTTTTGTTAATTATTTTATTTACATAATTATTATCTTTTATTTCCCATTTTGCATCTTTTACAAATTTATTAAAAATATTATATAATTCTTCGGCATTATAACTTTCTATATTTAATTTTACGGTAAATCTTCTTTCAAGACCGCGATTATATGCTAAAAAAGATTTATCTATATCTTCTTTATATCCACCAACAATAAGTAACCATTTTTCATCACGTGTCATATTAAGATTAAGGGTATCAATACATTCTTTAGCAAAACTATCACGTCCTTCTCTATCTCCTAAACTATATACCTCATCAATAAACATAACTCCGCCAATACTATTATCAATAACTTTTTGTGTTTTAATAGCAGTTTGACCTAAATATTCAGCAATTAAATCAGATCTTCTGGCTATATTGAATGTATCATTGTCTAAAAATCCTAAAGCCAAATAAATTTTACCAATAATTTTAGCAACAGTTGTTTTACCAACACCTGGTGGTCCAGTAATCATAACATGATTTAATTCATTTGTATTATGTAAATTATGTATAAAATAGCATATAGATTTAAAAATTGCTAATTTTACATTTTCCATTCCAATAATATTATTTAATTCTTCGAGAGCAGGAATAATATTATATAGTTTTACAAATTTACTATTAGACATAAAATGAAATTTATGTAAATTATCTTTTAATTTGATAATATCAGATATCGTATTTAAATTACAAAATACTTTTTTTAAATATTCTTCTTTTTCTTGATCCGTCTGTTTAGATAATTTATTATTTTTTTTAAATTTATTATATTCTGTTAATAATATATTTTTCTTTCTTGTTTTTTTTTTAACAGGAGGATTATGTTTTATTTTTTTTGAATCGTTTTTAACAATTATTTCTAAATTATCTATTTTTCTTTTATAATTTTTAATATCATTATTTAAGTCTTTTTTATCTTTTTTTAAAAATCGAATTTCTCTATGTAATCTTCTAATTTCTTCATTATTAAATTGATTATATAACATAAAGTTCCACATTGTAGACATCTGATTTGGAATATCATTATTATAATTTATCCACTCATTTAACGTATTATTTAATTCATTATCAGTTGTATTATTTAATTCATTATCAGTTGTATTATTTAATTCATTAAAAATATTATTTAATTCATCAAAATTATCTGTCATTTATATTATTGATAATAATATTTTTAAATATTATTATCAATTTTTTTAAAATATTATTATTTATTTTACTTTTTAAAATATTATTATTTATTTTACTTTTTAAAATATTATTATTTATTTTACATACTTACCATATATAATCATACCACCATAAATAAGAAAAGCAAATACAACCATGTATATAAGTTTCTTCCCTTTATTAATTATAGAATATATCATATAAATAATATAAATAAAAGTAAAAAAATTTTGTATATAAGATTTATGTTTTTTAGATAAATTATCATATTTTTTTTTTATAGGTTTTATTGGACCAAAATTATATATTTTATTTTTTAAATGATCTGTTTTTTTTTTCATCATATCTTCAAAAGTTGCAATCATAAATTCTCCCATTTTACTGTCAGGCATTTTTAAAGCATCTCTTAGTTGATCTAAACCTATCTCACCAGACATACCACCAGGTATACGACTAAGTATATCATCCAAATTATTACGTGCTGATGTTGAGCTCATTATATATATATATATATAATATTAATTATTAATCAACTTCCTCGACGGTTGGTTCAACCGATGGTTCAACCGATGGTTCATTTGTTGATTCTGGAGCTGGTTGCTCTGGCATATTAGATTGATATGCTTTTTGAACAATTGGCATTAATTTTGCTTCTAATTCTTTATGTTTAGTTTCATATTCAGCTGTTTCTCTTGACCCATCATCTTCATCAATCCAAGTAAGTGTACTTTGAGTTTCTTCATCAAGTGTTGATGCATCATCACCAAGAGCAGTCTTCATTTTTTCATCATCTAACATGCTACTACGGAGTGAATAACAATAATTTTCAAGTTTGTTTTTTGCTTCAACACGAAGACGAATTTTTTCATCTTCATCCTTAAATTTTTCTGCATCATTTACCATTCTATCAATATCATCTTTACTTAGACGATTACTTTCATTATTAATAGTAATTTTTTCTTCTTTACCACTGCTCTTTTCTACTGCACTTACATTTAAAATACCATTTGAATCAACATCATATGTAATTTCAATCTGTGGTGTACCACGTGGCATTGGTGGGATACTAGAAAGTTGAAATTCTCCTAATTTATTATTATCACGTGTCATACTACGTTCACCTTCAAAAACTTGAATGGTAACACCTGGTTGATTGTCACTAGCAGTACTAAATGTTTGTGTTTGTTTAGCTGGAATAGTAGTTCCACGTTTAATTAATGTTGTCATCATACCTCCTGCTGTTTCAACCCCGAGTGAAAGTGGTGTAACATCTAAAAGTAGTAAATTTTCTGTTGTTTCATCTTTTACTCCTCCAAGAATTGCTGCTTGAACAGCTGCACCATAAGCAACAGCCTCATCCGGGTTAATATTTTTACATAGTTCTTTATCATTAAAATATTGACTTAACATTGATTGAACTTTTGGAATACGTGTACTACCTCCAACTAAAACAATATCATGTACTTGTCCTTTATCCATTTCTGCATCACGAAGAACTCTATCAACTGGATCTAAACATTGTTTAAATAAATGACCACAAAGATTTTCAAATTTAGCTCGACTTAGAGTTGTATGAAAATCAATTCCTTCATATAAACTATCTATCTCAATTTTTGCATTTGTTGATGATGATAATGTTCGTTTAGCTCGTTCAGCAGCAGTTCTAAGACGTCGAACAGCACGTTTATTTTCCATTAAATCAACTTTATTTTTTCTTTTAAATTCTTGTGCTAAGTGTTGAACAAGAATATTATCAAAATCAGAACCTCCTAAATGAGTATCTCCAGCGGTAGCTTTTACTTCAAATAAACCATCTTCTATTGTAAGTAATGAAACATCAAAAGTACCACCACCAAGATCAAATATAAGTACATTTCGTTCTTCTTTACTTGATTTATCTAAGCCATATGCAATAGCTGCTGCAGTTGGCTCATTAATAATACGCAATACATTAAGACCTGCAATTACTCCTGCATCTTTAGTAGCTTGACGTTGTGCATCATTAAAATAAGCAGGGGTTGTAATAACTGCATCTGTAATTTTTTCACCAAGAAATGATTCAGCTGTTTCTTTAAGTTTTGAAAGTAACATTGCACTAATTTCTTCTGGAGTAAAAGTTTTAGTTTCATTCATATATTCAACCTCTACTTTTGGTTTATTATTATCATTAACAACTGTATATGATAAAGTTTTCATGTCTTTTTGAACATCTGAATCATCATATGTACGTCCTATAAGACGTTTAGCATCATATACTGTATTAGTTGGATTTTGTGTTGCTGCATTTTTTGCAGCATCGCCAATAAGACGTTCTTTATCATTAAACCCAACATAAGATGCGGTAGTTCTATTACCCTGATCATTGGCAATGATTTCAACTTTGCCACTTTGATAGATACCTACGCAACTGTAGGTTGTACCTAAATCGATACCAATTACTGTCATTATTAATATTAGTATATATGATTTGTTTAAGTAATTTTATAAATAAAAATTATTATAAATTTCTTCCTCAATCGTATTTTTTGTAATAATGCGCATTACTTTAACTTTGTTTTTTTGTCCAATACGACATACACGACCAATAGCTTGACCTTCAATAGCAGAAATTTCATTTTTAGATTTATTAATTGGTTCAACAAAGAAAATATAATCAGCTTCAGTTAAATTAGTACCGGATGCCGAATTTTCTAAACTTAACATTATAACATTACTATTTGCTTTTTTACCTTGACTATCGACACCAAGACGAAATTTGCTAATAGCATTATTTCTAGCATAAACATTACCTTTAATAAATGTATTATCAATACCATTTTCAGCAAGAGAGCTTCCAATTAAGCTTAACATATTATCCCATTGTGAAAAAACAATAATTTTTGAATTTTCATCAAGTGTTAATTTACGAATCATAATAATTAGTTTACCTAATTTAGATCCATACTTCTTAATAAATGGATTTTCCTGTTCAACTGGTTTATTTTGTTTTGTTTTTTCTAAACTATAGAGTTGTTCGCCACTTAATTTAGTTCTACATTGTGGACATGAAGATTGATATTTCATACTCTGTAATATACATTCTTTACAAAACATATGTCCACATGGTGTTAATACTGGATTTTCCATAGTATCAAAACAAATAACACAATTTTCATCTGTAATGTCAGTTTCCTCTGTAATTTTAGTCATAATATTAATAATAAACTTGGATTCACTAATTTTTGATTTAAAATTAGCTAAAAGCATATGATAAGATTGATTAGTTTGATCTAGTTTAGAAATTTTAATTTCATATGTTGAAATAATATTAGTATGATATGTAACTAATTTATCATGCATAACATCAAGATCAACAACATCATTTCCAATAATTTTTCTAAAACTATCTGCAATTAATGGATGGCAACATAATTGTTGTAAAATAGTAGACGAACTTGATAATTTTTTACTATCATATAATTTTCTTTCTGTATCTGTTAATTCAACAAAATGATATTCTTCTTCATAACCGGGTAATTTAATTTCATCGGTAATATCAGTTTTAAGACTTCTTATAGTAATATTTTTAATAATTTTATCAAAAATTAAAGGGTGATTATAATTAAAGTCTGTTCCTATAGATTGAAATTTAAAGCCATCTGTAGATAAACTATAATCTTCATCAGTATTTAATTCACAAAATCTAAATTTAATAAATTTTAAACAATTATGAATACCAACAAAACTGGTAAAAGGTGATCCAGAAATATACCATCGAAAATTACCATGAATATTATAATTAAGAAAATCTAATAAATATTCATTTAATCTATAATTTCCTAAATTTTTTTCAAAAATTTCATGACCTTCATCAATAATGATTCTGTGAAAATTAAATACTTCTAAAAATGGTTTATTTATTTCACTATAATTTTTTCCATTTTTCATCCAATCATCAAATATATTATTAATAAATGTAATACGATCTTTATAATAATAGTTAGTAGGTGTTACATATTTATAACCTTCACGAATATAATAATTAAAATTAAGTAAAAATTGTTGTGTAACAATTACATAATCACTATTAATAATATCACTATATGTTATTTTATTATGATTTGTTTTTGTGTAAATTTTAACAATTTTTTTATTTGGTAAAAACTTTTTAATTTCTTCTTCCCATTGTTTAGATAAATGTGATGGTACAATAATTAAATTAGCTTTTGATTGAATTTTTTTATCTTTAATTTGTCCAACAATACCTTCAAAAGAATTAAAAAATGTTAATCCTATCATTGAGATTGTTTTTCCTAATCCCATCTCATCAGCTAATATACCACCATTTGTTTTAACAACAAGAGGTTTATCATTATTATCATTATATTTACTTGAATTTATATTATAACTAAACTGCTTATCATGAAATTTAATATCAACAATTGAAGAAATATTTATATCTTTATTTGATTCTAAATCTAACATTTTTGTAATATTTTGTTTTTGATATTTAAAAAATTGTGGAAATTTAATACTAATAAATGATTTTTCTTGTGGTAAATAATTATAAAATGATTTATTATTTAATGTAAAATTACGTATATTTAATAGTTTTGATGAATAAATACATGCATCTATACTATATAATTTATTTAATGCTAAATCCATTATATCAGTATCAATACTAAAATTAAATGTTAGTTTACTATGAGAAAGATGATTAATTTTTAAATTGTATAATCCTGGAATTGTATCATAATAATAATCAATTAATAAACTTATCTCAAAAGGATTAGAAATTTTTAGACTAAAATATTTCTCCACATTATCTTTAATAATTTTTATCATTATTACAATACATCTAAAAGCTTCCATTTTACTTATATTATAAAGTTCATATGTAGCATTTTTTATAGTTTTTGATTGACCAACATATATTTCAAAACTTTTTATATTAAAAAAAGGCATTATAAAAAGTAATAATAATAATAATAATTAATATTATCAATTTTTATATCATAAAAACATGACCACATTCTAAACAAGTTGCATATAAATCAGCCGGTTCATCCGCTGCTCTTTTTTGAACTTCTCTAATTTTTACATTACTTTTTTTACACTTAGGACAATCAACAAGACCTTTAGTTCCACCATCATCTTTTTTATCATTTTTAATTGATGTATTTGGTGCTAATTCTTCTTTTGTTAAAAATGCTAATTTTTTAGGATTAAATTCTTCATTCTTTAATTTAGTAATAATAAATTGTAAATTTTTACTTTTAAAAATATTAATTAGTTCTTCTGCTTTTGAATTATAAATTTGTTCTAACAAAAAAGGAGTTCCATTATTTTTAGCATACTCTTCACTAAATATGTAAATACTTTCTTCAATATCTTTATCAACATCAGCAGGAATATATTTAGATATTTCTTTTAAAACTGTTTCTCTAATATCTTTACTGATCATTTATAAAAATATTTAGAATATTATTATTTTTATATTTAATGAATCCAGATTATGAAATTGAACAATACTGGTTAGGTTTAAAAAAAAGTATGATAAATTTTTATGAAAACAAAAATTATTCAAGACCTATTATAGCTTGGTCAAATAATTTAAATAAATTACAAAAATTAAAGAAATATGAATTAATTGAAGACAACATTAAAAATTATATTAGCTTATATGCAATCGATTTAATTAAATCAGTTGATATGTATCATAGTAGAATATTAAAAACAAATATTAAAAGATGGAATAAGATCTCAAATAAATATAATTTTAATATAATAAGTACAACACAAAATATAATATTTGTTTTATTTTTAATTTATATTGAATTAACTGAAAAGAACGTTGATAGTAATATTCTTAATATTTTTTATGAAATAGAATTAACAATATTATATAAAAATTATAATTCTCTTATAAAATATTGTGTTGAAAATAATAAACCAACAATATTAGAAAAGTTAAATAAAATTATAGATATTAAAAATATACTAAAAAATATATATAATTTAGATGATAAATATAAGGACTATGGTTTTAAAAAAATAATACAAATACTTAATTAAATAGTAAAAGTATAACCACATTCAACACATGTAATAAATACAGTTGCTGGTTCATCGCCTGCTCTTGTTTGTCTTTCTGATACAGTACATTTACTATTTTTACATTTTTTGCATGTATATGCATCTGTTGTACCATTATTTTTCTTTTTTAATTCAATAAGTTGTTTTTTCTTAATAATATCATTATATGTATCTGGATCTAATTCTTCTGGTTGAAGATTACAAATATTTTCAGGATGTAGAGTTTTATTTTTAATAAGTGTTTTTAAATAATCATTTTTTACAAATAATTGATGTATTTCATCAAATTTTGTATTAAAAATTTCTTTAATTAAAAAAGGAGTTTGATTAATTTCTGCATAATTTAATGTATATGCAACAAGACCTCTTATAATTTTTTTTGAAATTGTTTTACCACATTGTTTGCTTAAAATATCAATATAAGTTAAACAAAAAGTATCATCAAGTTCCATTAAAGTAATATAATTTATATTTTTAAATATAATAAATCAATTTTTTAAAATTTCTTCAATTAAAAATTATTTTTCTTGCAAATATTTTTTTTCAACTTCAATATCTGGTAATACATACATATAATTAAAATGATGAATAACATCTTTTTCTAATTTATTAACGTATCCAGTATTTGAATTAATATAGAATAAATTACGTAAATTAGTATCAGATGCATTATATCTATTTTTATAATATGTTGAAGGAATATTAAAATTCATTTTATAATCATTATATATATCACCTTCTAATAAAATGAAACGAACATTTTTTTCATCATAATATTCTGCATTATATAATCTTGGTTTAAATAATTTATGAGTAATCGGTAAAAATCCTAATGCTGTTTTTAATGAATTTACATTTTCAGTATTAATATTATATAAATTATTCCAAAATGGCATTTTATTTACATATTTTATAAATAATTTAGTTTCATATTTATTTAACCATGTACCAAATCCTCTCATTCTATATTTATTAATAATTTCAATCGGATCTTTAGTTCCTGCAACATATTTATAATTAAGATTCATATATGTCATATGAGCAGTAATAAATGATGGACTCATATATACATTATTACCATCATAATAAGCTCTTACACATGGAACATGAAATTGATTAACTACGCCCATAAAATCATTTCCTTTAATTGGAAAAATTTCTAGATCATGATCAATATATGCTGAAGAAATTCTGCATTTTATATTAAATTTAACAAAACAATCTTCATCAATTAATTTAAACTCATTAGTTTGATTATCTTCATTTTCCATAATATCAAGAGAATGCTGAAGATCTTCTTCACTTATATTAATATTAGAATTTACTTGTTCTACTGTATTTTTATACTTTCTATCAAATAATCGAATAGTAATACAATTTTCATCAAACTTAAAATATTCTGGATAAATTACTTTTAAATTTTCAATTTCTTCATTACTAAAATCTTCTAATTCTTTTTTATAGAATTTGTCATGTTCTTTTTTAATAATCGGTATTAATATTTTTTTAATTGGATCAGAATTTAATTTTGAAATAATAATATCATAAGGAAGATTAAATATTTTAATATTTTCCATAATAAATTCTTTATCAACAAAAAAATATGTTGTTTTTAAAATATTATATTTAATATGTTCTTTTAATGAACCTTCATTTAATTTAATAATATTATTACTAATTTTCTTATATAAAGTTTTACTAATATCAAGTAGTTCAAACATATTTTCAGTTTTAATCATTATATCTATATCTGATTCTGAATAATATTCAGTAAAATATCTATCATAAATTTTTTCCATAGTATTATTTTCGGGTGTTGTAAATAATTTTAATAATGGATGTTCATATTGCATACAAGCTGTCATTGCACTTCCTGTAATACCCATTTTATTTTCTTTAAAATTAATACCCTCAAAAATATTATTACTTTTTTTACTTGTACAAAAAATATTAAGTCTATTTAAGAATTCTGAAGTATTACAAATTCTACTATTATGTTTAGACCAATCAATCTGTAAACTACCAATATTCATATTTGGTTGTAAATCATTATTACTAACCATTAATGGACAATATGGATTAGTCTGTGGATTATCTATATCTAATGGAAAAACAGGTAATAAACATGCTGTTTCTGCAGTAAAAATATATGGATCATTTGATTTAGCATATGATTTTTTAATTGATTCTTCAAAATATAATTTTAACCAAGAATAACCAATTAAATATTTAAAAAGATGAATATACTTATTAATATTTTTTCCCATTAATTTTAATACATTTGAATTATTAATAACAAGATGCGAATAACGTTTAGAAATAAGCAAGTGGCAAAACATTAAAAATTTATTTTCTGAATTTAAACATTTTAACATATTATAAATATCATCATTAGTAAACTCTGTATTTTTTTCTATATAATATAATTTAAAACCTTTTTTATTTATAATTGTTGAAGGATCAATATATTTTTTATTCTTATAAATTTCTTCTAAATAGTTATCATCTAATTTTTCTTTTTCTAGCATTTCTAAAAATTTATTAATTTCATTATTTCCATTTATATTTTTAAATAATTTCATATTAAATTTTCTTTTACTAAATTCTTTTGAAAGATTTAATTTACAATTTAAAAAGTTTGTCCAATAATCACTTTCTTTTAAGCATAGAATCATATTTTTAATAATTATATTATTTTTAAAAGTATTTGTAGAATTAAATTCATTCATTAGAATGATCATATTATAAATTTCTTTTAAATTATCTTTTTCATTATAAGAGTCAATATAATTTTTAATATCATTAAATGTTGAATTAAAAATAGTAACAACAAATATATTTTCTTCTAAATCATAATTAAATTTATTACAAATATTCAATATATTTTTATCAATATAAACAAGATTATTATAATGTGAATCACTTTTTAAAATTTTATTACTACATTTATAAAGAATAAAATTTTTAATTTTATCTTCTGTTAAGTTACTAGATATAATATCCATGTAATTAATTTTTTCTAACGGTACTAAAACATATAAGTCTTTACAGTATTTCATAATATTATTTCTTACTAAAGATACATTTTCTCCATTATCATCAAATGTAATAACATTTTTAGGAATTAAAGGATTAAAAATATTATCATTATATTGAATAGACATTAATATTTATTCAATATAATAATTTTATGTTAATAAATCAATTTTTTATAATTGTTAATATGGTACTAATATAATAATTTACTATATGTTTTATCATCATTAAGTTTAATATAATCTTTATTTATCATACATTTAATCGATTTATTAAACATTTCCATATCTAACTTAAATAATGAAATATGTGTTTTACATTTTTCAAATAAATCATGTTTCGATAATTTTTCAAGTTTTAAAAAACTATTAATATTTGTATTAATAATATTATTTCTTGTGAACGAGATTTCTTCAAATATTTTATGTTTTAATTTAGCATTTGTATTATTTATTTTATTAAATATATTTATAAAATTAAAGTCATTATTACTAAATTTTTTATTTTCAATATATTTATTACTATTAATAATTATAAGATTACTATCAACTAATGATAGAATAACTTTTTCAATAAAATCATCTTTATAATTTACTAACTTTGTTTTTAATTCACCCATTAATTCATTTTTTGTATATATTTTATTATTTGCAAATAGTTCAAAACATATTAATTGAATAGGTAACATTCTAACATTAACTCTACCTGTTAGATTTTTAATTGTTATATTAACATAACCAATATCTAAATGATATAATAATTGATGAATATCTTTATCAGAACGATAAACTTTTTCAATATCAAAACATTTATTTGAAAATTCTCCTTTAAAATTTGTATTATCATTAAAAATAGCATAACCATTATTAATATTAATATCCCACATATTTTCCGTCATTATATATATATTTGAACTTATTCCATCGAATGAACTAATTAAGACATCTCTTATAATTGTTTCATATTTTAGAATATTATGATTTATTTTCAAATATTCTAAAATATTAGTTTCTTTTTTAATATCACAATTTTGATAAACAATTCTTTCTATTAATTTTTGTTTCATTAATGTGTAAAATATATCTTTATTTTTAATATATCCACTCATTATAATATAACTTTTACAACATTTATTATGTATAATATTATAATTAATAGTTTCTACTAATTTAGTAATAATAAAATCATTTTCAAAAAATTCTTTATTAAATTGTGAAAAGATTGCTTGTAATATACCATCATTTTTTGATATGTCAATAAATATTTCTAAAAGTTTTCCTATTTGATTAAATTCTATTTTTTCATTATTATAATATATTTCATTATCTTGAATTTTCATAAATACTAACGCAATTGTCAAATACGGATAAATATCTGTGGTCTCTAAATTTTCAAAATAATATTTATAAGTTTTAATAAAATCTATAAAAGCAGAAATATTTAAATGTGTAACAATAATTTTTAATTCTGATTTAATATAATTAATTATATTATTTAAAAAATCTTTTTTATAAATATTAATATATTTAAATCTTTTTTTAAAATCTATATAATTATCAATAACTAATTTAAAATTATAAATATGATTAAATGTTTTATTTTCTAAATTATCAATTTGATGTTCTAAAATGTTTACAATTATAGTATTTTCTAATTGCTTTACAATAGAAAGGTATATGTCATTATCTGGACTATATACTGATATATCACTAATATTTTTAAAAAATTTATATAAATTTGAATTAGTAGCAATTGCATTTTCAATCAAGTTATTAATTATTTGATCAGATATAATAATATCAATAAAACTAGTTATACAATGTTTTATAATTAATGAACTTCCTAATTTATAATCTTTATCATATTTATTAATAGATAAAGATGATTTGTGTAAATATGAATTAATCTTTCTTGTAATATTAATATATTCATAAATATAATTATTAATATCAATATGAGTAAATTCATTTTTTTTTACTAACTGTTTAAAATGTAATCTTCTAGCACGATTATGTGTATCCATTACTCTTTCAATAATCTTTAACAATTTGTTTTTATCATATTCATTATTACTTAAAATATTATTAAGTAATAATGGATGATATATAATATTATTATTCAGTAAATTTTGTATAAAAACAGAAACAGTTTCATTAATATTAATTTTACCTTCAATAGGAATATTATTAATAATCCCAAATTTATCTGTAAGAATAGACATTAAAAATAATGATATAATTATATAATATGTAATAATCAATTTTTATATTACAAATGGATTATATCTAGGTTGATTTAAATTATATATTTTAGCAGTATATACATTACCATCAAAAGGTAAAGTTAATTGATCATTATCTCTTATTTCTCTTTTATTATCTAATTCAATAGGAAATTTAAATTCTAATCCTCCTGCATCAGCACCACGAACATAATACTCCCATTCATATGATCCAGGATATATTCTTCTACCATATAACTGATATTTTTTATCTTTTTCATTTAATGAATCATATAATAAACCAATCATCTGATAATCATCGGGAGTCCCTCTTGTTCTTTCATAAAAATTTACAACTGGATATTGTTGTTTTTCAACTCTTCTTTCTGGAGGTGATAAAGGATTTTGAACAACTTGTTTATCCCTATATTGTAATCTATATGATAATTCATCATCATTATAATTTTTATATATATATCTTTGTTGATTATTTTGTAAATTAGGTGTAAAATTACTCATTACATCTGCTTTATATGTAACATGTCCAATAACAAGCATAATAAATATATATAATACTTTAATCATTAAAATAATTAAGAAAATTGTTTTATATACTATTATATTTATACTCAATATGTGATAAATTTTTAATAAAATAATAAAATAGTATAAGAGTTTCTTTATTTTCACTATTAATTATTTTTTTATAATCAATATAATCAGAATAATCTTGATACTTATTTAATAAAAAAAATAATTTACTGCTATTCCAATATTCTAATAATATATTTATTAAAAAAGAATAATAATATTTTACATTTTTATGATTAAAATTAATTATTTCAAAACAGTCGTCAATAATTATTTCTAATAAACTTAAATTTGATGGTAAATTTAAACCGAGTATTTTACTATAAAGTATAAATGATATTAATTTATCTTTGTTTATATCATAAAAGCGTGAGTCTAAAAATAAAATACTATTATATTTAAAAATATATTTTAAATTTTCAATAATAATTATCATCTATTAATATTGAGAATTTAATAAATAAAATAATAAACTATAAATGTTTTTTTAGTTTTCTCATCGATAATTCTTTCTCTTGGATAAATAAATTTTATATTATCTTTTACCAAATATGTCGCAATAGATAAATGTAAATCTAATTGAAATTTATTATCTAATAAAAATCTTGAATTAACTAACTGTGTTTTTAGATATAACATTTTATCTGCATTAAATCTATTATTTTTATCGGAATTAAATAACATAGTTTTAAATGGCTCAATTTTTAAACCATAATTTAATAATTTTCTAACTAAAGTAGTTTCATTATATAAAAATTCTGGAATCATCCATCCCCAAAGCCAAATTTGTGTATCAGTATCAAACATACCAACAATTTCATAAGTAAATTTGTCATTATTATTAAATAATATTGTTTGTTTTTCTCTGTCTATTTTTACATCTTGTGTATTTATATATTTTTTATATTTTTTTAACATAACATCATAAGATTTAAATGAATCTTTAATAATTTGATCTAAATTAATATTCATATTAATATATTAAAGATTTTTTCTAATTAAAATATAATGAAAGAAATTTCTAGTTTTTTTAAACAAAATAATTTAATTCCAACTGTAATAATAACTATACTTTCTACATTTTTAACAGATTTTTTTATATCATTTTTAGAAAATATTATTTCACCACTAATTGATTTTAATAATGATGGTGTAGAAGATCATAAAAATTTATCTAGTTATACAATTAAAATTAATGGTAAAATAATTAAAATCGGACTATTTTTATTTAGTTTAATAAAATTAATAATTATAATGCTAATAATAGTAGTTTTAATTTATTTATTAAAATAATTTTTCTTATTTATTTTAATGATTGTTTATGTCATAGCTTCTATTACATGTGGCTTTATGTATTATAATTATAAAAATAAATATACCTTAGTATCTAATATACCATGTGTAAATTTATCAGATAAATATAAAATTTATAAAAAAAATATCTTAAATAAAAATAATACTAATAAAATAAGTTGGGATAACCAAATAACACCAGTTAATTATGAAATTAATAAAACCCAATTTTTTAAAAAATTAGAAAAAACATTAGAAGATATAAGAAATAAAAATCATTTATGTTTTTGGATTTTAGAAAATAATATTTATAAAATTAAAAATTATAATGTTGTTGCTTTTAACTTAAAATCTATTTATAATTATGAATTAAATAGTATAGAGAAAAAAGATTTTTTAGAAAATTTAGCATTATATTGTCATAATAATAAAATAATATTTGTAATAATTTCTGAAATTAGTCCTAAACTGTTTAAACAACATGAACCTAAATATTTTAATAAAAATAATTACTATTCCCCATTTAATTATAAAAATAAAATGTTTGGAAATATTCAAAAATTAGAACTTAATAAATTTGCACAAAAACCAGCAAATATTAGTATTAATCGTATTATATTAGATATTATGAATCGTTATTGTTGTAATAAAGATAAAATTATTTACATTGATAATCAATCTTTAATAAACATGAATAATTTTAATCCATTTATAAAAGAAAATAATTAAGATAAATTTAAATTTTGTAAAAGTTTTTCTCTTTCTTTTTCTTTTAAGTAGTATAATAAAGATAAAAACATTCTTCCACAAAGCTGAATTACACGTGCTTGTAAAGATAATAGTCCTCCTATTACACCTAATAACTCAATTGTACTATATTCTGTAGTATTATATTTAATATTAATATATTCTACAACTATAGAAAACCCAATTGATGCTAAAAATTGTTGAAATATAATAAATCTTTTTTTAAACTTATTCGATAATTCTATATTATACATTATTTTTGATTTAATCCTTTTTTTTTCAGATTTATCATCTTCTAAATCTTCAAAATAAATTGGCTTTGAATAACATAATTTAGCTAAATAAGAAAAATTCCATGTGAGTATTAGCAATGAAATAAATGTAGATATAAATATATAAAAATTATTTCTAAATACTTTAAAACATAACATTATAGGAAATAGTATAGAGGATGGAATAAAGAACCTTTTATAATTAAATAAATAACCAAAATTATTTTTCAATACAATATCATATTGATCTTCCATTATTCTTTAATAAACTTATTTATTTAACTATTTTAAAAAAATATATTTAATTATAATTAGATATATGATAGCAAATAAAAAGATATATTGCTCTAACTGTGGAAAATATGGTCATGAAAATAAATTTTGTGAAATTCCTAGTGTATCTGTTGGTATTGCATGTGTTTACTTGAATAATGATTTAAAAAAAAAAATTATAAATATTTCAAATTATAATGAAAATATAGAAAATTATAATTATAAAAGATTGTCAAATTTAAATAAAATAGAATATTATAAAGATAAAATAAAATTTCTTTTAATAGAAAGAAAACATTCTTTAAATTATATAGAATTTATAAGAGGATTATATGATGTAAATAATATTAATAAAATAAAAAAAATGTTTTCATTAATGTCACAAAAAGAACATAATTTAATAAAATTAAAAGATTTTGATATGTTATGGAATAATTTATGGTTAAATACTGCTAAAAAAAAAGAATTTAAAAAAGAATATTTAATATCTAAAAAAAAATTTGAAATAATAGATAAAAATAATATGATTGATGATTTTATAAATTTAGGTACAGACTTTAGTACAGCAGAATGGGAATTACCCAAGGGTCGTAGAAATCCAATAGAAACAAATTTAGAATGTGCAAAAAGAGAATTTGAAGAAGAAACCGGATATACAGAGTCGCAATATGTCGTTTTAAATAGTATATTAAATTTAAATGATACATTTATTGGAACAAATGGAAAAGAATATAAACATATTTATTTTATTGGTATTTTAAATGATAGTAATAATATAATAAATACTATTAATAATAAGGAAGTAGCACAAGTTAAATTTTTATCATGGGATAAAGCAATAACAAAAATTAGACCATATTACCAATCAAAAATTCAAATTTTAAATGATCTATTTTTATTTTTTATAAATATTTGTGAAGATAGTAATATAAATTGTGTAATTAATGAATAGACATAAAAGAATACTAATATTATAATTTAATATGGAATTAAATTATAATATTATATTATCATATCTTTGTCCTAAAATTGAAGAGAATAATGTAAAAAAAACTATTAATATTATGCAAAAAATAGACCATACATATTTTTCTGATTTATTTAATGATAATTATTATAGATATGGTGTATATAAATATGATAATGAAAATAATAATATTTCTTTATTAATGTCATTATTATATTGTTTAGATGATAAATATATTAATTATACAAATGATGACATTAATAATATTGTACAAATATATAGAAACAATATTAAAAATTTTAATTTAGATAATTTTATTAATACATTTGACATGAATTTTATTATTTTTAATTTTAATAATGGAAATATTTATTCAGGATATAATAGTGATTATTTAAATCCATGGAAACCAACTATTTTTCTTGCTAAAGAAGACGAATTTTATGAACCTATTGTTTCAAATGATAATAAATTATTTAATTATTCACAAAATAAAAATAATATTTTAAAAACAACTATATTATTTCAAAATATTAAATATATTAATAATAAAAAAGAATATATGTTAAATGATAATATTAACGAAATTTTAGAAAATGATAATTTAATAAAAAATAATGTATCTGATACATTTATAACAACATTTGATATTTCTAAAAATATTAGCTTAAATAAACTTAATAAAATGAGAAAAACAGAATTAATTAATTTACTTGGAGAATTAAATATTAATTTACAATTAATTAAGCCTACTAAAAAAGATATTATTACTTTAATATGTAATAATTATAGTATAAGTTAAACGATTATAATATATTTAAAATATAATTATAAATATAATGCCTGGACCTGATATATGGGGACCACATGGATGGCGTTTTTTACACTATATAACTTTAGGTTATCCTAATAATCCAACTCAACAAGATAAAGATGTATATAGAAATTTTATAAATCATTTTAAAGAAATTATACCATGTGGATTATGTAAAAATCATTTTAAAAATAATTTAATAAAACATCCATTAACAGATGATATTATGTCTAATACTAGAAATTTTATTAATTGGAGTATTGATATGCATAATGAAGTTAATAAATCAAATAAAAAAAGAATGTTAACTTATGAACAAGGTTTTCAAGAAATTTTAAAAAATTGTCATGGAGATGAATGTAATTATAATTTAGATGAAACATTTTTAAATAATGAACCAATTGATAAAAAAAATAATGAACAAAATAATTATTTTTTAATTAGTATTATTATTATTTTAACAATATTATTAAGTATATCTTGTGTGTATATATATATGAATATTGAAACATGATAAATATATAAATATATAAATATATAAATATATATATATATATATGTCAAAATATGAAAATGTAAAATCTACAATAACAGAAATAGAAAACATTTTAAAAAATTTAGAAAAAAAAAATATGTCTACTACGGAAATAGAAGATTACTTTTTTAAACATCATAAAGATATTATAGAAAATTATCCTTTTTTAGTAATGACACTATCAAATAATGAAAATAAAAGTGAAAATAAAAAAATGTTAGATTATATGCTAGAAAATTTAAGATTAATGGAAAATGGTACTAAAAGTTCATATGAGGCTGAATTAGAAGTTGGTCAAAAAATAGTAGATGATTATGTAAAACCAAATTTAAAAGAATAAATAATTGCAATAAATATAATACATATTATAATAATATTATTGATCATATTAATAATATTATTTTTACTTAAATCTTTAATCATATAATTATTATTAAAAATAAATCCTCTTTTTTCATAATATTTACGAACACCAACCCCCGAAATAACTGCAATTCTTTTATAGTTATTAGAAATAGCTATTTCTTCTGCTTTTTTAATTAATTGTTTTCCTAACCCCATATGTTGAATATGAAAGTTTTCATTATTTACTTTTGTCATATTTCCATAAACATGTAGTTCACGAATCATTGCACATTTATTTAAAAAAGGAAACATATTTACTTTTTTAACTATATTATCTTCTTTATTTTTACGGTGAATTCTTGGTTTAATATCATCTATATATCCCATATTATTAGATAATCGCAGACGACAAAATCCATAAATATATTTTTGATCTTTACTTTCAAAACTAATAAAATATTCATCCCCATTAGATGCTTTATAATTACGAACTATTAATTCCATATCTTTACTAGCTTCAAGGGCAATACGATTATTTTTAACTTCTCTATTTCGAATACATTTTGAATAGATTCCTCGTTTTTTCATTTCTTCTTCAATATTTTGACGATAATTAGGAATATTATTACCAGCAGTAATATAAAAGTCAGGTATATCTCTAATTACACGATTTAATCTAACCCATGGATGAACATTTTTCATAAAATGAATAAGAACTTCCATTAATTCCTCTTGGCTATAATGTAAATTCATACCTTTATCTTCCCATTGTTTCGTAACAGTCCAATCCATACTTGAAAATGGATATAATTTTGCTTGATCAAATCTAACATTTTTATCACTTAAAAAATTTTCTGCCATTTTCAGATCATCTTCATATGTTGCAAATGGCAAGTCAAACATAATATGAATATCTACCTTAAATCCACAGTCAAGAAGATTTTTAATTGCACGAACAGTATCTTCATAATAACACCCCCTGTTTATTTTTTTTAAAATTTTATCATTTAAACTTTGAACACCTATTTGAACACGTGTACACATCATATCATTTAGCATTTTAAGTTCATTTGCTGTAACATGATCTGGTCTAGTTTCAAGTGTTAGTCCAATTACACGAACGATTGTAGTTTCATTAATTTTTATTTCCTCTGCAAGTGTATATCTTTCTCTTCTTTTATCACTATCAACATAAAATGTATTTGCGGCATAATAAAGATCACGAATAAATTCATAACGATAATCTACAGGATATGATCCCCAAGTTCCACCAAGAACCATAACCTCAAGTTTATCAATATTTAATCCACATAGAAGAAGTGTAGACATTCTATCCCACATTTGTCTAGCACCATCAAAATCATTTTCATTTGCACGACGAACTGCTGGTTCATGATATAAATATGATCTAGGTTGTTCAGTAAAATTATTACCTTCATGAGCTGGTTCTTTTGGACAGTAATAACAGTTATGTTCACAACTAAATTTTTCTCCATTTGGATATGGTGATGACAAAACAGTAATTTGAGTAATACCAGAATTAGTTCTACACAATTTAGCTATATTAAATGTTTCAAAATCACAATTTCTTTTTAACTCTCCAATTTGAAACATTTTATAATATGTATAATTCATTGTAGCAACAGAAGGATTAATAGAATATTTTTTAGACAATTCTTTTTTTATCTTTGTAAATTCATGTTTATTTTTAATATTAGATACTTGTAATTTTTGAATAAATTCAGAAATATATTTTTTACATATTTCTGGATCTACGTTTCTATATATATTTTTAATTTGTAAATTACTTGTTTTTATTTTCAAATCTTCTATTTCAGTTAACATTACATATTAATAATATATTAGTTAAAAAAAATATATTCAATTTTTACTGTTAATTATGCTTAGTAAACTATTTAGGGGGCCGCGGTTGTAACGAATGATGTTGTAGTTGGTAAATGATTTTCTTGATAACTTATAAAATCAATAAAATAACAAAATAAATCAGATAATATGTCTTTATTATTATCATCAATAGCAACAAATTCCATATTATATTCTTCAATAATTATATTATACAATTCTGAATAATTTGGATTTGATAAAAATTGTATATTTAAAATAGTCATAAGAATAATAATTACCATATAAAACATATGACTTTTCATTGCATCTGTATTTAAAACAATTGAACTTGTAGTTGATGATTCAGTATTATTATGGTCACTTTGAAATTTTTCAAAATTAGAATTATTATAATTTTCAGCATATTCTGATGTAAGTACTGTACTCATAAAAGAGAATATCTCATCGGTAATTATTAAAGACCCATTATTTGTATTTTCATTAACTCCCATTGTTAAAAATACATGAATTATAGTATCTTTTATTTTTAATAAATCAGATATAGTATCTATTTTATCAAATATAAATGTTATAAATATTTGGATAAATATAGTTATATATATTATAAATTTTTTAGGTATTTTAAAGTGGTTTAATAATTCACTAATTTTCTTTATTTGATTATTTTTTGATGGCTGATCAGTTTGTTTACATAATTTACCAATTTCTGCTAATAATATATTTATTCGAGTTGATGTTTGAGGGGTTTTTATGTTATTATTTAATATATATAAATAATGTTGTATAAATATTACACCATAAATTAATACTTCATCCATTAATTTTAATATATTATTTTTTACACTCAAAAAATAATCAATCAATACTTTTTTAATATCATTTGTAATATATCCTTCATTTTTAGTAATTAAACATATAATTCTACCTATTTCATAAGGATTTAAAATATTTTTAACATTATTATAACATTCATTATATAATGCCTCATTATTTTCAAAAGAAACTATAGACTGCATTTTATTTAAAAATCCTGAACTATCATCTAATGATACTAAATTACTAATTAATGTATCTATAGTATCTCCATTCTTTTTATCTGTAACTATTTTAGTATATTTTAAAATATTTGTAATTATACCAAAAGTATTTAATTCTTCGTATTTTTCAGGTAATTCAAGATTTTGCTTTATTTTTTTATATAATCCTAATTCTAATTTATAACTTAAATAATATTCTGGTAATATATTATATTTTCCATCTATTAAAGCTTCTTTTTCATAATATTTTACTTGTGTTAAATTATGTTTATCAATATTATTATGTAACTCTAAGCTAACTAATGTATTATTAAATATATAATTTTCTGTATTTATTGTATTTTTTTCATTATTATTTAATTCAAAAGTTCCAATAAAGAAATCATCATTATACTCATTCATATTCATAGAATAATTTATTTCATTATGTATTTTTGCATAATTTTTAGATGATCCTTTAAATTTTATTTCTTTTATAGGACTCTTTGTTTGTATAGAAATAAAAAAATATTTTTCAAATGTCATTGAGATTTTATGAATCTCTGTTATTCCGTTAGTATAAATAATATGAATTTCATTATTACTATTATTTTGACCATCTACAAATTCACCTTCTATAACATAATGTTCGAATGGGTTATATTTAAAAAATATTATATTTTCTTCAATTAAATTATGTTGGTAAATATTATATAATGTTGAATCATAAATAGCAATTCCATTAGCAGGACTATATGGAATATATGTATAATCACCTTTTTCTAAATATAAACTAATAAAACCATTTTGATGTATTTCATAATAGTCTAATAGTAGCGAATCACGCGTATTTAAATTATATATTTCACCAACACCAGTAGATTGAACAGTTTCATAAGGATAAGGTATATTTTCATAATTCATCGATAAAATAATATTATATGTACCTCCTTGATGAATTCTAATATCTGAAGGAAATACACTATGTAAATATGGATCATGTACATCTGGAGGATAGACCTCATCTGAATATTTAGTAATATTTAAAGTATCATTATTAATTATTAACTCATAGGAACCTACTGTCTGGTACATATTTTCGTCATTACTATCCCATCCGTTTGGAGGATTACCTTTAATGAATATTTTAAATCTTACCTCATTTTTGTAATCTCCATTCCCCAAACCTACATTTATATTATATATTCCATTCTGTAAACAAAATTCGTCTCTACTATAGTTGGAGACTTCTAAAGTATTATCGTAAATTATGTATCCGTTTGAATCATATATTTCTAAATTATTACCTTCCCAACCATTTCTCGAGGTATCTAACATATGCAATTCAAGTGTTGTTTCACCATTGCTACAACCACCTCCAGTTGTTGGTGCTCCAGTTGTTGGTGCTCCAGTTGTTGGTGCTACAGTTGTTGGTGCTCCAGTTGTTGGTGCTCCAGTTGTTGGTGGATATATTTCTTTTAACTCATATAATGTTTCTAATTTATAGGATGATGCTGAATCATTAATCAACAAATATGTAATATTATTGATATTATCATTTATACTATCATAAGTAAATTGAACATCTGATATTTCTGGGGGAATATCATATTTCTGATTATGAAAATTACTTCCACTATTTTTAAATTGTATCCAAAATGATAATAATTCAAGATTACCTTGATTATTTAAATGTTCATTATTACTTATTTTGTATATATATTTATTTGAGTTTAACTCATTTTTTAATATAGAAATATTAACATTCCTACCTTCTTCATTTATAACTTCTAAAGTATTATCTAATTCAACTGTTGTTGGAGCTCTAGTTGTTGGAGCTCCAGTTGTTGGTGCTCCAGTTGTTGTTAGTGAAACCATATATATATATATATATATATAGAATTTTATAAATTTTTATATATTTATAAAAAACTATTTTTTATACTAAAGAATATTCTAATACTTGTGAAAATTTATCAATAGATATAACTTTAAAATTTTCACATAATAAATTACTATTACGTTTATTTATAATAATTAAATCTTCAGCATTTTCTTTTGGAATTAAAACAAGTGTTGCTCCAGCCCGTTTTGCTCCTGTTAGTTTTTCTTCTAAACCTCCAATTTTAGTTACTTCACCACGTAAATTCATTTCACCTGTCATAGCAATTGTATGATTAACTTTTTTATTCATTAATCTAGAATAAAAGGTTAATCCCATTGCAGCACCAGCAGAAGGACCATCTTTTGATACTGCGCCATCAGGACAATGAATATGAAAACTTTCTGGATACTTTTTCCATCTTTCCATCCATTCATTTTGTATTTCTTTTGGAATAAAATTCCATGCAACAGATAAGGCAACCTCAATACTTTCTTTAATAACTTTTTCTAAAGACCCAGTTGCTTTAATTTCCATACATGTTTTTGAAGGTATCATAGTTGATTCAATTGGTAATACTCCACCATTTCCTAAACTATTTGCCCATAATCCATTTACCATACCAATATGATCTTGTTTATGAATTAGTTCGGGAATAAACTTATATTTATCTTCAAAAATAGTGCTAAATACTTGATTAGATAATTTATATGGAAACTCAATTTGTTCATTACATATGTTATTTTTAGTAAGATTTAAAACATTCAATTCTCTACATAACTCGTATAAATGTTTTTTTAATCTACGAACACCTCCTTCATTTGTATAATTATTAATTATATTTAAAATAATATCTTCAGAAATTATAATTTTATCAGTAATTCCTAAATCTTCTAAAATACTTGGTAACATATAATTTTTTACAATATGTAATTTTTGTGGTAAAAGTAAATGTTTTGTTTCAATTGTAGTAATTCTATCAAGTAAAATATAATTTACTCTATTAATTTCATTAAATGAAAATATAAATGTTGCTTTTGATAAATCTAAATTAATACCATGAAAATATTTATCTCTAAAATGAGAATTTTGTACAGGATCTATAAGATGAATTAACATATTAATAATTTCTTCACCTTTTCGTGTACCACTTACTTTATCTAATTCATCAAAATAAAATATAGGATCCATACATTTAGATTCAATTAATCCTTGTGCAATTCTTCCAAAGATAGAACCTTCATAAGTATAACTATGGCCATCTAAAAATGAACTATCTTGTGCACCACCTAAACTAATAAAAATAAATGGTTTATTCATAGCTTTAGCAATACCCTCTTTAACAAGACTTGTTTTTCCATTTCCGGGTACTCCATAAATACCAATTACACTACCTTTACAATTTGGATTTCTAACTTTTTGTGCCATTATCTGTACAATTTGTTTTTTTGCATTATCATGTCCAAAAACAGCACTATCCATATCATTTTTTAATTTATTAAGAAATTTATTAACCTTATTTGTTTTAATACTATTAATATCTACTCCTTTAGTAATACCTAAAGGTAATTTCATAAAATTATCAAACCAATTTTTAAGTTTAGTATTATCACCAAAATTACTATTTAATGCACTTGCTTTAGTTAATAGTTCTTTTTTAGTTTCAATTGTTAATGGTAAATTAAGAATATGAAATAATAATGGTTTATTACTATTAATACAATTGTTAATATCTTTTAATTTAGTAATCATAGATTTTTTAACATTACTTTCTAAATTATTAAAATATTCCATAATATTTTCAACCGAATTATTTTTAATATTTGATGCTTTTAATTCTTCTAAAAAATCTTTATTAACATTAACTTTTGATTTTTTTCTATTTGGATCAATTAAATCAGTTGTGGCTAACATATCTTCTATTTCATTATTATATAAATCTTCTTCTAAATCTTCATCTGTTTCTTCATCCATTTCTTCATCCATTTCTTCATCTGTTGATTCATATTCACTATCTTCTTGAACCTCATCAACTAATTCTAAATTTATAGGCATAATTTTTGTACGCTTATTACTATTACTAAATAACTGTTTTTTCTTTTTTGAAAAAAATGATAGAATATTAAATTTTTTGCCACGTGAATAAATTTCATTTTTCAATTCTTGTATTAATTCAACTAAAATATAAACAAAAGCATTCAAAGTTAAAGAAAATTCTTCATCTTGATCATTTAAAACAAGTTTTGAATGTGAAAATGTTTCTTCAATAGAACTTAAAAATATAGTTAAATGTCTTCCTTTCAAATTACTTTTTAAAATTGCTTCTTCAATATTATTTATTGCCATTAATTTAAGTTCATTAATTAATTCATTTTCATTATGTTTACGTTTATGTGTTTTTTTCATAAATTTAATCCAGTCATCTAAATCATTATTCATTATTATTTTAAATGTGATATTTTTTTAAATATAAATTAATAGTTAATATATTTTTAAAAATAAAAAACTATAATCTAAGATAACACATATATAAAAGAAATGGGAGTTGAAAGATTTTTTTCAAGTATAAATAGAGATTTTAATATTACAATAGATACAGAGTATCCATATAATAAAATAAAATGTAAATATTTAATGATTGATTTTAATTCAGTTGTTCATGTAATATCACAACATATGATTAATACAATTAATCGCTGTATCGAAAATAACGAAAAATGTATTTTTAACTATGAAAGTGTTGATATTTTTGAAACAGATTTATTATTAAATATTAATAAATATATACAAGATTTATTAACAAAAAATATAGAACAAAATATTTTAGAACATTTATATATTGCAATAGATGGAGTACCAACAATGGCTAAAATGTATGAACAAAAAAAAAGAAGATATATGGGTTCAATAATATCTAATTTAAGTACAAAAACAAAAAGACCTTTTAGTTGGTCAAAAAATAATATAAGTCCGGGAACAAATTTTATGAAAAGATTACAAAATAGTTTACATTCTAAAGATTTTGATAAAATGGTAAAAAAAATATGTATAAATATAAAAAAAATAAAAATTTCTGATACAACATTTCCTGGTGAAGGTGAAATGAAAATTATTAATCATATTAAAAAAAATAAAATAAATAATAAAGATAATATTTGTGTTTATTCTCCGGATTCTGATATGATGATTTTATTATTAATATTAGATAATAATTTTACAATATTAAGATATGATCAACAAAAATCAATTTTAGATGATAATTTTAATGGTAAGATATATAATATTTTAAATGTTGATAATTTTAAAAAAGTATTTATTGAATACATTCAAAATCGAGTAAATAATTATAATTTAAATGAAAGAAAAATTATTAATGATGTTATTTTTATATTAACTGTATTTGGTGATGATTTTTTACCAAAGCTAGAATCACTAAGAGTAAGTTCTGATTTATTTTTATTATTAGATTATTATATTATTAATATTATAAATTCTGGTTACTTGATAGAAAAAAATAAAAAAATATATAATTTAAGAATACACTCTTTTTATAATTTTATGAATTTATTATCTGTTAATGAATTATTATTTTTAAAAAGAAATAGTAAACAACATATTTATTCAAATTATTTTAGAATTGAAGAACAAATAGTATCTAGTAAATTATATTTATTTAGAGATTATTTACATGAATATATTTGGAAATTTATTTATATAAATAGAAATAAAAAAATTTCAAACGTAACAATAAATAATATAAATGTTAATAAACATATTAATCTTAAATATTTTATTAGATTTATAGATGGAAATGAACCAAGTATAGATAATCATATTTTAAAAGATTATGCAAATAAAAAATTTTATAATATGGATAAAATATTAATAAAAGAATTAAAAAAAATTTTTATGGAAAATTATTTAGAAATTATAAGAATTATAAACATTGAAGAATTATATAATCACGTAATTGATAATAATTTAATATATAATAGAAAAAGGCTAATTAAAAATTTTAATAAATTATATTATTTAATTGATGATAAAGAAAATTTATTTATGGATTTTATAACATATATGTATGTTAATAATAGTTTACCAATAAATATTCAATTATATAGAGAACATCCTTCACTACAAAAAGTCGAATTTAATTCAAATAAAAAACCACATAGTTTTAGATTAAATAAATTAGATAAATATGAACAACTCCAATATATGATTGATTTTAAATTAGATGAATATACACACATATTAAATCCAAAAGATAAATTTTATTATGAATATTTTATAGATACAAAACAAAACAAAAAATTTCCAGAAAGAGATGAAATTAAAAAATATTATAAAATACATTTTAACAAGATATCAAAAAAAGATATTGTTAAAGAATATTTATTAGGTTTAAATTGGGTTGTAAATTATTATTTTAATGGAATAATAAATAAAACATGGTACTATCCACATAGCAAATCACCTTTGATGTTTGACATAATAGATAATTTTAATAAAAAAATATTATTATTACGTAGAGAAGATAAATATACGGATGAAACTTTTTTTACACCTTTTGAACAATTAATATTTATATCTCCATTAAAATTAGATGAAAATATAAAAGATCAGTTATATATATTAAATAAAATAATAAGTAATGATGATTTAGATAAGTTAGTTGAATTTATAAAATCAAATAAAAAATATTTTTTTAAATTAAATGAAATAGTTAAAGAAATGTTAAATGGTAAACAAAATATTATTGATTGTTCAAATTCTATTTTTATTAGTAAATGTCATTTAATATTTTTAGAAAAAGAAATAAATATAAATAATTATTTGAAAGATTTTAGAAAAATATTTCCATTAAAATATCAACGTAAATATTATCCTTTAAATAAACGAGAATAAATTAAATATAATGTTGTAAATAATGATGCAATAAAACACCATAATCTACCAAAAGATCTATTTAAATTTGGAATTTTGGTACTTATTAAAAATGTAAAAATATTTGCAAAAGCAAACATTATATTTATATTTTTTAATTGCAATGATGATACAACTAAACTTATTAAAAATATTAAATATACTATTCCAGCATATTTTCTATGATTCCAATCCCATTTAATAATTGTATTATTTTTAATTTCTTTTAATGGTAAAGAACAACATGTAATTTCTTTATCCGTACATTTTTTATTAGGCCATATATTAATTGTATATAAAATAATTATAATTAAAAAAATATAAAAAATAATATCACAACCCATATTGGTTTCATTATTAAATAATTTTAATAGTAAATATAAAATTATTGGTTGTAAATGATTAAATATAATAGCTATTTTTGTAATATTTTTATTCGTTTTATTACATTCTTTATTCTTCCAAAAAATATAATCAAATAATTGCATGTGTGATACAAATAACAAAAATAAAGATAATATTTTTTCATCTGTATTTTTACTATTTGTAAATAAATATATATTAGAAATACACCCAATTATATATGCAATTATTGAATCTTTTGCAGAATAACACATTAAAATATTATAGAAAAAATAATTAAAATATTTTTCTATAATATTTTAATGGAATATACGGAAAATGATTTTAATGATCCAAGTATTAAGAATGAATTAAAAACTATAAATATGTGTTTAAAAAAAATTAATAATTATAATAACAAATATTATGAAAAATCAAAAATTATAGATGATAAAATATTATCATTATCTAAGACTCAATATTTAGATATAGTTTCATCATTAGAATTATTAAAGTATCAACAAAAATTAATAAATAATGAAAGATTTTATTTAACTAATTTAAATAAAACTTTTATTGACGAATTTCATACACAAATATTTAATTTATCTGAAAAAGTTACAATAATGTATATGTCTTTACAAAATATAAATAAAGAAATTAATAATGATATTAATAAAAGTATTAAATGTTCATCTAAAAAAGATAATTATGCAAAAATAATTGATGATATATTATATAATTTTGAAAATATTAAAATTTTATTATTAAAATTAAAAGAGTATAATATATCATTGAATGAAGAATTAAAAAATAAAAATTTTCATTGTAGAACACTTGACCATAATATTCATAAAAAAAGAATATTAATTTATATTAATTATAAAAAATTTTATGAAACATTTGAAACAATTATTAAATATTTCTATGATCATGCTTTACAAATTGATGAAAAATTAGATAAAGACAAACATTATAATTTTTTAGTTAATTCTGAAAAAATGATTATATCTGAAGATTCGAACAACAAAGAAGATATCTTTATTAAAAATATAGAAAAAACATTAGTTGATATTAATTCTAATAACCAAAATGATGATCAAAATGATATTCAAAATGATAGTATTAATAATACAACTGAAGATTAAATATTATACAGTTGATGTTGAAATACTTTTACTTGTTTTATTTTCATCTATTGTTTTATATATTGAATAAAAAGTTGTTTGTAATTCATCATCTGTTGGATATCTATTATTTAACTCAAAAAATGTTTTTTTAAAAGTTTCAAGTCGCGGGTCTTTTATAATATTTTCAATAACTATAGGACTATCATTTTCGGTTAGTAATTTTTTTCGCATTTCTTCTCTTTCAAATTGTGTTAATACATACGATTTTGTTGGTAAAATTATATCACACATTTCTGGTTTAGATAAACCATTAGAAGTATTCGGATTAATTTTTATATTAAAATCATTTATAATATTTTGTGGAATAGGTGGAGATATTTCAACTAATCTATCAAATTCTTCTTTAGAAATTTTTAATAATTCTCTTGGGCTCATACGATCTAGTGGATGTTTAGCGAGTTCGGTTTTAATATTACGATAAAATTTACCCCATGATAAATATGCAACACGATTAGCTTCATTTAGTTCAGATATTTTTAAAAATTGATAAATTGTTGTTAAAATACCGGCAAAAATATTAAAACTACCAATTATCATAACATATAAACTAATATAATCATCTGAAATTCTTTCTTGTGCAAAATTAGCTGTACCTGTAATTGTAGATATAATAATAACTGGAATAGTAAACCATCCATTTTTCTTTTTATAAATATTATGTGTTTTTTGATGCATCCATTCAAAACATTTTGCTTTATCTGCCCATTCTTTTAAAATATTTTCTTCTTCTTCTTTCCAATATTGTCTATTATGATTAATAAGTGTAGTTGTAGTTGTAGTTGTACTTGTTTCGGTATCGTTTTCGTTTTCGTTTTCGTTTTCGTTTTCCATATTACAATAATAAATACCTAATATTTAAATATATTTTTATTAGTGATGTTTATGTTAATTATTATATTTTAAATAAAAATTATTTAGATAATATATTTTAGGCATAATTTTATTTTTAATTAATCCATATTTATATATCATATTATTTTCTAAATTTTGTACATCTGGATTTTTTAACTGTACATCCTGATATTTTATTTCGCAATGTGGACAAGATATAAAATAGTCTTTTATTATTTGATGATTACTAAATTCTGGTATAATATGACCATCTTTTTTTAATTCTTTTAATACATTATCAATATTTTTAAATTTATAATAATATTGATAAATAGTATCAGAATCAATATGTTTAATTTTATCACTATAATCACATCCAAATAAAATACATAGATCAATAAATTGATCATATGTTAAATCTATTTTTTTAAGAATATTATCTAATTTTATTTCTAATGTTCTCTTTTTATAAGATGATAAATTTCTATAAATCTTTTTAGATCCGAATGTTAGAATATCCATATCTTCTGTCATAACACTATCAGCTAAACCGGATTTGACTAAATAAGCACATTGAGAATCAGCTTCTTCAGGTGCTTCAACATATGGAATACCCATAAGTGTTAAAAGTTCTTTACATTCTTGTAATTGTTTCTTAGAAATCGATACAGTCTTTTTTAAATATTTAATTTTGTCTTCTGCTGTAGTTGCTTCTTCTAATTTTTCATACGCTTTCTTTTTAATATTTTTTCTTTGTTCAAGAACTTTTGTTTTAAATTCAGGTGGTTTACCATCAAATACATAAATTGGAATAATATTCTTTTTTAATAGATTAATAGTACGATTAAATAATCCTAAAATATGTGATGTAATTTCACCTTGTTGATTTGTTAAATCTGCACCAGTATTTCTAATAGCAATAATAACTTGATATAATACAATACTTATATCAATTGCAACTCTTTCATGATTAAAATTATCATGATCTATTTCTTTGACAATATCATCAAAATTATTTAAAAATTTTAACATATTTTTAATACCCATTTGTACTCTGGTTATTAAATATATATAACTATTCTATATATAATTTAATTAATCAATTTTTATTCTAATATATATATATATATAAATAAAGTATATTTGATATTTATTGTTATAGTAATTTTAAGTTTACTAGCAATTACTATAATAAAAAAAATAGAATATTTTAATCAAACAAAATTACAATTTATACATATACCAAAAAATGCTGGGACAAGTATTGAAAATTTAGGTAATAAATATGGTATAAAATGGGGACGTTTTATAGAAAAAGATAATTATCCATTATATGATACTCCATGTGATTATTATTATTGGCATTCACCATATTTTATTAAAAATAAAGACTTAAAATATTTTGCAGTATTAAGAAATCCATATGATAAAATAATTAGTGAATTTTATTATGTTGGTGGTTTTAATCAAATTCCTAAAAAAACACATTTAGAAAGTTTTTATTTATGGTTAGATGATAAATATAAAATTATACAAAAAAATAAACATTGGAATAATTGTCATATTTTGCCACAAAGTGAATATGTCTATGATCAAGACAGAAATAAAAAAATAGATCATATCATTTATATGGATAAACAATTTAAAATAAATCTTGATAAACTTTTTAAACAATATAATTTAGGTATTAATATTGATGATTTTGAAAAAAATAATAGTAGAGATAAAACTTTTATAAAAACTGATCTTAATAAAAAAGCTATAGAACAAATTAATGAAATGTATGACAAAGATTTTAAAATGTTAAATTTTACAAAATTACAATATGGTGTTGAAAATTTTATTAATGAACATGATTTAGATTATTATGAAGATTGATTTTCATGAGGTGGTATAATATTATAATAATTATTCATTATTGTATTAAAATTATCAAATACTGTTGAATAATTTTCATAATTTATATTATCAATAACAGGGTTATTTACACATAAATATTTAATTTTAGAATTTAAATTTTTAAAATAATTTTTTTTAGATTTAAATTTACCAATAGTCCAATATGAAGATTCATTATTATAATTATATTCAATTGCTTTATTATTTTGTAACATAAAATATGCTAATGGATAATGTTGTTGTTGACATGGACAATGTAAATTATTTTTTTTACAAATATCACATCCAAGTGTTAATCTAGTTTTAATTTTTCTTATAAAATCAATATATTCAGAAAATTCTTTATGATATGAAATCATTTGACTTTTTATTATATTTATTGGAATATGATGATAAAAATTACTCATCATTGGTAATTTAAAGTCCAATATTTTTTTATCATTTATATTCATATTTTTATATGTAGTTTTACTTACTATTGCTTTACCATCTACGGTAAAAAAATCAGTATAGTTTACCTTTTTTGTAATAAAGAAATCATCATTAAAATAAATAAAATGCTCGGATAAATTTGGTATATAGCATAAATATGTTTCAATATAATTTGAATTTGTTATATTTTTATCATTAAATAAATCACTATGATCCAAAATAGTAATATAACTAGTTTTTTTCATCCAAGATGGATATTTTTTTGGATGATTCATTAAAATGTAAATATGGTTTACCCATGGCATATACATTTTAATGCTTCTTAAACTATATTTAATTTCATTAAAATTACTAATTCTAACATTTGTTTTTTCATTATTTTCTCCTGCCCAAGTATATACTACATCAATTGGAAATTTATTATCATTTGTAAATGATTCAAATGTTTTAACTGTGTAATTTTTTAATGGTACATTTACACCAATATCACTATTAAAATTATAATCAATATTAATTATAGTTTGATCAACAATAAATATTTCAAATTCCTTTTTATAATAATAATTATCTCTAATATAATTATCAATAGGTTTATTTATTTTTAAATTATCTAATAATTTATTTATAAATTTTATATTTAATAACATTGAAGATGTTCCTAAATTTACAGAACCTTTTTTTGGTTTTAATATATGTTTTAAATTATTATATTTTTTCCCTCCTAATTTTACACCCCCGAGTAATAATATATCCCAATCATTTGGTAATTCATTATAAGCTTCATTAAATCTATCCAAAAAGTCTTCTGGAATCACAGCATCATCTTCAAAAATTATTATATTGTTATAATTATTATTTATAGCATCTTCCCAAATTTTAATATGACTTAATGCACATCCTATTTGTCCTGGATTTAAACCATGATCTTTAATAAAATATTTAAGTATATCTGGATGGTCTTTCTTTAATTCTTTCCCATAAACAGCATCAAATCTTTCTACTTCAACATTTGCTTTTTTAGCATTTTCCATAAACTTTTCTAATCTATCTTGATTTTTTTTTAAATTTATAACATATATTTTATCTATATTATTATTCCTAAATGTTTCTTTTTTACTACTAAAAAAATAAAAGATAGATATGAGTAATATAACTAATACAAGTAGTACAATAAATATCATTATTATTATTTAGAATAAAATATCTAAATAATAATATATACATGAATATTTTCCAATTTCATTATCCAATTGCTCAATCTATTTCAGCAGATGATTACCATGATGCGGTTATTAAATATATAAAATTATACAGACAACATAATATTGATCGTTTTGTTGTATCTGATTATATGAAAAATTACCAAAATGCTATGGTCAAATATTTTAGAGAAAACGGTAAAAATAAAGTAAAAGTTAACTTTGGTCCTTACAACGGTCCTATTGGTGTTTTTGGACCAAATGTTGAAGATGGATTATTAATGAGAGCTCATCCAACTTTAACACCACAAGGTGTAGTCCCATCTGTTGATGTTAGAATGAATGGGTTCGGTCCATCTAAATTACTTGTCCCAATGTTAAAAGATTAAATTATAAATATCTAAAGTAATATAATAATGAAATATTTTATTATTATATTAATAATATTATTTTTAATTTCACTATATTTATATTCTAAAACAATTAAAGAGAATTTTAGTGGTAAATCACAAAATGTTAAAAATTTAAATATTACTTTAAAAAAAATAGTTAACAATTTACATAAATATGATATTAAAAATTGGTATATAGCATATGGAACATTACTTGGTATAGTTAGAAATAATAATTGTATAGATGGTGATGATGATATTGATATTATTATAGATAGTTCTGAAATAAGTAAATTATATAAATTAAAAGAAATGGAAGGTTATAATTTTGATTGTAAACCAAGGAATACTTTTGTAAGATTAATAGGAAAAGAAAATGTCCCAATTGATTTTTATGTAGCAAAAATAGAAGATAATACATTTTTTGATAATCATGAGAATTTACAATGGAAAAATGTTTTTCCAATAAAGTATAAATATTGGAAAGGTGAAATACTATTTTTACCAAATGATTATATTTCAAAATTAAAAACTTTATATATAGATATTTATAAAAAATTTGGTAGAGGTGAATATAAAACAGTTCATCAAAGAGGAATAAAAATAATTAAATAATAATAAAAATATTTTCTCATTTATATAAATAAATGAGAAAATATAAAATTTGTATTTGTGGGGGTGGTAATATTTCCCATGTATTAGCCGGATTATTATCTAATAAGGGTCATACTATTAATGTATTAACACGAAAACCAAAAAAATGGAGTAAAAAAATTTCAGTGTTATTTAAAAATAATAATTATGAAGGTAATTTAAATACTATTTCAAATAATTCAAAGAATGTTATTCCTAGTTGTGATATTATTATTGTATCATGTCCAGTTACAGCTATAAATGATATTATTACTAATATAAATCCATTTTTAACAAAAAATATGACTTTAATAAATATCCCTGGAAGATTTTTTATTAATTATACAAAACATCTTGAAAATAATATTATAACATTTGCTAGAACACCATATATTTGTAGAATTAAAGAATATGGTAATTCCGTAGAAGTTTATGGTACTGTATATAAAAATATTAATTATTGGACTAATAACCCATTATTATCAAAAACAATATTAAAAAATTTATTTGATTTTGATATTAATTTATTAAAAAATCACTTTTCAATTGATTTAATAAATAGTAATTTATTATTACATTCAACTAGATTATTTGTTCTTTTTAATAAAAAAACATTTTATGATCATATACCTTTATTTTATGGTGATTGGAATAATGAATCATCAGAATTATTAATTAAATGTGATAATGAATTACAAAAATTAATTAATAAAATGAATGAAACACAAACTAATAATATATATATAAAACCAATAATTGAACATTATGAAGTAAATGATAGTGTTTCTTTAACAAATAAAATTAAAAATATTACAGCATTTAAATCTATTTTATCTCCTATGAAATTAATAAATAATCACTATATACCAGATTTTAATAATAGATATTTTTTAGAAGAACAAATAGGATTAAAAATTATAATTGATCTATCAAATGAATATAATATAAATATTCCATATATTACATCTGTTTATAATTTTATTATTACTGTAAAAACCCAATATTTTTATTAATATAATCAATAAATATAGTATTCTTTTCCATATGTGATATTTTTTTATTATTAATAATTTTATATTTATTATCATCAACATATTCTAATGTTAATTTACTATTTAATATATTACAATTTATTTGATTAATATTTGGATTTGTAAAATTCCATTTAATGCTAACTGTATCAACTAAATCATATAATTTATTTGATATTGTCCCATATTTAATTTGTTTATTTTCTGAATCTTTAATATCACAACATAATGTTATAATTTGAGGACTACTAATTTTTTTACAATTAACAGTTATATCTTCAGTATTAGAATAATATATAGATTTTACTTTAATAATATTTGATTCATTGTCATATAATAATAATACATCTCCAACATTAATACACCCTGATTTTAAATAACCAGATAATAACCAACCAACCTCGTTATTATAAGATGTATTTAATATTAAGAAATTAACATCATTTGTATTCTGTTCTATTTCAATTGATTCTTTGTAAATATATTTTAAAAACTCGTCTGTTTCTATAAGTTTATTTAAATTTATATTTGGAAAAGAATTATTTTCTGAATTTAAGTTAAATGTAATTAATGGAATATCCAATATATTAAAATATTCAACAAGTATATCTTCATATTCCCATTTTTTATTTTTATTTGGAAAGTAAATAACTAAATTATAATCAATAGATTGTACTATTTTTAATAATGTTTTAATATATTTACTATTACCAGGTGAATCAAAAAATAAATACTTTTTATCTGATTCAACAAGCATATAATATTTAATTGATGATGTATTACCACTTTCTAATTCATGTTTATGATTATAAATATAATTATTTGCATCATTATTTTCATTTGTTTTTCTTTTAATAATATTTGCTAAAAATGTACTTTTACCTGTATCTGTATCACCTAATAGTAATATTCTATATTCTTGCAAGATTGTTGCATTATTTTTATTTATTTTTATTTCAAACCATTTTAAATCTTGTACTATATGTTCTTTCATATTAGTAATTGTTGCATCACATTCTTTTGCTAATTTTTTTATTATATTTATTGAATATTTAAATGTTTCATTATCTAATTTACCATATATAGAACCATCATCATTTATACCTAAATAATAAATTGTTTCTCCATTACCTTCTAATAACCGCCAATTCATTTGCGTTGATAATTCAAAAAATCTTTTTTTATTAATATTTTTAAAATATCTTTTATATTCTTTATTACCTTCTTCTATTTCTGGAGGTAGCATTAATATAAATATATAATTATTTTTTTATATTATATATTCAATATTTTCAATTATAAATATTATTATAAAATATATAGTACTATATATGTCTAAAAATACATTTAATGTTAATTCTATTGTTATTGCAGGTGGAAAATGCGGGTCATCTACTTTATGTAATACATTAAATAATAATAATATAAATTCATTAAAAATACATAGTAGAGGAGATTATAAAAAACAATTTAATTATGATGGAATTTTTGAAACAATTGAATTATCATCAAAAAATAAAAAGTTATATTTAATCGATAGTTATAGAACTCCAATAGAAAGGAAAATATCATCATTTTTTGAAAATATAAATAAATATGTACCTAATTTTAGAAATAAAACTATTGATGAATTAATAAATATTTTTAATCAGAATTTTTTAAGAAAAATAGAAAATTATCATTTTATTAATAATATTTTTAATTATTATAATATAGAACCATTTAATAGTTTTGATTTTAATAAAAGATATGTTATAAAAGAAGTTGATAATAAAGTTTTTATTAAAATATTATTTAAGGATATTAAAAATTGGAATAAAATATTAAGTAGTATATTTAATAAAAATATAATTATACATAATAATAATATTAGTAATACAAAAGCATACTTTAATATTTATAATGAATTTAAAAATAAATATATAGTACCAAAAGAATATTTAGAAAATGAATTGATTAATGATAAAGAGTTTTTAATATATAATACTATAGAAGAACAAGAAATATATATAAATGAATGGTTAAAAAAATCTTGTTAAAATAAATAAAAATTGATAATAAAACTTAAATAAATAATAATATATATTATTAATGTCAAATAAAGTTTGTTTTTTCTATACTGATACTAATGGATTACATACAATTAATAAAGATGTAAGTAAAAAATATATATATGGTATTGCTCGGCTTGTTTCATTGCATTATTCTATAGGATCATATATAGATAATAAATATGTTGAAGAAAAAAGAGTTAATGTAATTGTTAAACCAGAATGTATGACATTTGATGAAACTGCTGTTAGTATTCATAAAATTACAAAAGAAAAAGCTGAAAAAGAAGGTAAACTTGTAAAAGATGTTATGATGGAATTAAAAGAAGATTTAAAAAAAGTTAAATATATTGTTTCACATAATGTACTATTTCATATTAAACCATTACAAGTAGAATGTTTTAGAACATATACAAGTATTAATTTTGGTCGTTTTACTTTTATTGATACAATATCATATAATCATGATTTTGATTTTCCTAAACTTCAAACATTAAAAACAAAACTTAAAATTAAAAATACAAAAGATCAATTAGATATAATTCAAAAAGTTTTTGATGAATTATATAAAAAAAATTAAATAAATATATAATTATTTTTTTGTTACAGCTGATTTAACTTTATCAAATGTTACATTTTGTACTTTAACTAAATAGTATAATCCACCAATTAATAAAAGTAAAATAAATAAGTACATATATAAACCTGTTTTGCTATTTTTATGTTTATAAAGATGTTCAACAATCACATCATGATTTGAATAAATTAATATTAAATTAAAACCTGTATAATCAGTAATAGTATAATGTGAATGTTTATTTACTTTTTTTTCGTTTTGTTTAATAATAATTAGTTTTGTTCCAACATTAACTTCTATTTCATAATTATCATTAGTGTTAAAATCTGTATATATTTTTTTTATAAGATCTGTATCTTTAATTATATAACCTCTTCTAACACTTTCAAGTTGAGGATATTTTTGTTTATAATTTTTATCTAATATAACATCTAAATTATAAATTTCTTTATGAATATAAACGGACATAATATATATATACTTATATTAAAAATTTATAATATTTTATTATTAAATTTTATATATATAATAAGTATTATTTTCTGTTAACATTGTAAAATATTTTTCATTTTTTATGATTTCATAATTTTTATAATATTTTCGCACATCAGATAAATTATATACTTCTTTTCCATTTATTTTTGTTATAATAATAGGTGGTGTAATAGTATTATTTAAATCTGTATTTTTACCTTTTTCAATATATTTTTTTGTTAAAATCACTTTACCTTTTTCAATAAATCTTAAATTACCTTCTTTAATTTCTAAATTATAAATATTATTTATAATATGATTTAATGTTAAATTCATAAATATAAAGCCATTATATTCAAAATGATCAATATCATTAAATGGGTAATGTAATATACTTATTTTTTCGTATATTTTATTTTCTAATGGTATATTAATTTCTTTTAACTCATTATTATTAATATAGTTAAGTTTTACTGTTGATCCAGGTTTTTTAAAAAAGAAATATTCATCAAAACTATATTTTTTATTATTAAAAGTTATATTACCAAAATTATCTATTAAATGATTATCAATACTACAAATAATATCAGAGGTTTTTAATTTATTATCTAATGGACCTTCTTTTAAAACTTGATCAATAGTTATACCTGAATTACATAATTTTAAAATATCCATATGTATTTCACTTGTATTACTATATGATATTCCTAATGTTGGTTTATTAATTAAATATGGTCTTGTAGGCGGATCTTTCATTAATTCTATTAAATTATTAACATAAGTAATAGGTATTGCAAATCCAATATTATCAGTAAACATTAATGTAGCAAAAATAATACCAATAACTTTATGATCGCTATTTATAAGAGGACCACCCGAATTTCCTGGATTAATAGGAGTATCAATTTGATAATAACCATCTTGGATACCATTTAAAATACCTTTAGATGCTTTAATTTGTTCCATTCCTAATGGATATCCAATTGCATATGCTTCTTTGCCAATCATTGAATCATCATCTGATGTACTTAATTCTAAATAATGTTTAGATTCATAATCTTTAATTTTAAGCATTGCTACATCTAATTCTGGGTAAACTGATATTACATCACATTCATAATTTTTTGATGATTCAACATTTGGGAGTTTTATACTTAAAAAATGATAGTTACTAATTACGTGATAATTAGTTAAAATATGATTTTTATCAATAAAAAATCCTGATCCACTTCCAATACCAGAATCAATGCTATCATTTGGATTATTAAAATCTATAGTTCTCATATTATTTCTAATTAAAACAGTTGAATTTTTTAATAAATTATTATTTAAGTCATTACTAAAATCTTCTTTTGTATTATCTACATAGTTTAAACTTAATACAAATAAAATTATTATACTTAAAATTATTATTAAATTTAATATAATATTCATTATTATATATTAGAATTATTTTTTAATAATTCTAATATTGATTATTATATTTAAAAAAAAGATATGATATATAGTAAATAAAATGGATGAGTTAATAAAATTAAAGAAAACATATAAATCAAAAATATCTATATATCAAACAAAAATTTTAGCATTAGAAAATGAAATTATTAACATTGATAAAAAAATGGCTAATTTTAGTGATATGGAAATTTTACAAACATTAAAATTAAGTGATCAACAAAAAGAAATTGTCGAATCAACTAATAAAAATATTCTTGTTATTGCATGCCCTGGTTCTGGTAAAACACATACTTTAATTTCTAGATTTATTAATTTAGTTGTAAAAGAAAAAGTTGATCCAGATAATATTATTTTGATTACATTTACTAAAAAAGCTGGCATGGAAATGAATGAACGTATTAATAATATTATTCCAAATAAACAACCACATTATGTTGGTAGTTTACATGGATTAGGTTATAGATTATTACAACAAAATTCAAAAGCAAGTTATACAGTTATTGATGAAAAGGATAGTCATAAATTATTAAGAGATTGTATGAATTTTGTATTAGCACAAGAAACTTTTGATGAAGATGAAAATTCAATGATTAGTAAAAATATTATTTATATTTATGATAAAATTGCAACAAGTTATCCAATGAATGTAGATAATACATTAAAAATGTTAAGTATTCATCTTAAATATAAAAAAGTAATCAATAAAGGCTTGCGTGAATATTCAAAATCAAAAAAGAAACAAAATTTATATGATTTTAATGATCTTATGATTCAATTTTGTGAATATCTTGAGAATGGTAAGTTTGATCATTTTATTAATAAGATTAAATATATTTTCTTCGATGAATATCAAGATGTAAATATGATTCAAAATTATATTTTAAATAAATTTAAAAATAAATCAAATATTATGGTTGTTGGTGATGATGCACAAGCTATCTATGCATTTAGAGGAAGTAGTGTACAATATATTTGGGATTTTGAAAAAAATTTTAATAATACAAAAACATATTATTTAGAAACTAATTATAGATCATCATCATCTGTTGTTAATTTTTGTCAAAATATAATTAGTAATAATGACAAACAATTTAAAAAAAATGTTGTTTCATTTAAAAATGATATTGGATTAAAACCACAAATTTGTTGTTATAATAGTCAGATGGAACAATATAAATTTATAGCACAAGATATTATTAGTAAACATAAAAATGGAATATCATTAAAAGATATGGTTATTTTAGCACGTAAAAATTCATCATTAGATGCAATTGAAATGGAATTATTAAAATATAAAATTCCTATTGTTAAAAGTATTGGTATATCATTATTAAATAAAAATCATATTAAAGATTTTTTTGCATTTTTAACAGTTATTGTTAATCCAAAATCTTTAATACATTGGAAAAGAATATTAGCATTACATAAAAATATTGGTATGGAAAAAGCAAAATATATTATTGAAAAAAATAATAATAATATTTTAAAAGGTATTAAAGAATTAATTGATACAGAACTTTTTTATAAAAATCATATTTTAAATCTTTATGAATTATTTATTGAAATTAATAATACTCCTGTTTTAAATAAAAAAGTATTATTAATTCAAGATTATATTTCTTATTTATATAGTGTTAAAAAAGTACAAAAAATAGAAGATAAACTAAATGATATTAAATCAATTTTAACATATTTTAATGATACATCAATTGAAGATTATATTAATAATATTTATTTAAACTGTGACATGGAAGTTAATATGGAAGAAACATTATTTTTATCAACTGCACATGGATCAAAAGGATTAGAATGGGAATATGTATATTTAATTGATATGACAAGTAAAGATTTTCCAAATATTAGACAAGATTTTTATAAATTTGAAACAAATAATTGTGAAGAAGAAAGACGTTTATTTTATGTTGCATCATCTCGTGCTAAAAAATATTTAACAATTTCTTATTATAAAGATAACAATCCGTCTTACACAGTATTTAAATCTCCTTTTGTAAATGAATTAAGTAAAAATCTTTATTTACAACATAATATTATGGATGATGAAAAATATGGTTATACCGGTTTTATATCAAAAGATGTTAATAATTATTTAAGATTTAAAGGATATAATAAATTATCAAAAATATTAAATAATTTAGAACATACAAGAACAAATATATTAACAAAAAATATATATTTACCAATTTCAAATAATCTTAGATATATGTTTATTGTTGGAAATTTTATGGATTATTTAATTATTAAGATGATCCATAATCACTTTAATGAAAAATGTTATAAATTTGATTTACCTCTAAGTAATCAATATCCTAAATTTCCTACTAACTTATATTATAATTATAAAGATCATTTATTAGATTGGAAAGATATGTTAGATGAAATTTATTTAATTTCCACTTATAAAGTAAAAAATAAACAAATTGTTGAAGAATATAATGATATATTAATTAATGATGAAATGATTGAATATTATAATATACTAGAAAAATCAATTATTAAATTTATTAAGAATAAAAATCCAAAAAGAATATTTACACATTTTAATTTAAATCATCATCCATTAAGAGGTGAAGCAGATATTATTCTTGATGATACTATTATTGAAATGAAATGCAGTACAGGAGATGCGTGTACTTTTAGTAATTTATGTCAAGTACTTATGTATTCTTACCTTGCTAATAAAAAAAATCTTCCTAATAAAATTAAAAAAATATCTATATTTAATAGCTTTGATGGTACATATGATGATTTAAATATTAATAATATTAATACAGAAAAAATTAAAGATATAATTTATAGTTAATTATTTTAATTTGGTGTTGTACTCATTGTATATTGTGATGGTGTAACTGTTGATGAAGGGTAATATCCATATGGCATTGATGATGTAACACTAGTACTTTCTTTCTTTTTTTTCATAATAATTAATACAATGAATGCAACTAATATTATTCCAATAATTATCATAAAAGTTGTAAAATGTGATTTTTCTTCTTTCTTTTCTGGTAATAGAGGTTTTGATGGTGGTCGTGGTAGTGGTCGTGGTGCTGGTCGTTTTGTAGATAGTAATGTTTGTACTGGACGCGTAGGAGGCGGAGGAGGGAGTGTTTGTATAACTGGTATTGTATTAGGTGTGTCCTCGGTAGTAATTAAATATAATTGTACATCTTGATCAAGTTTACCTTTACCATCATTACCATCTTTTATTAGAAATGATGAACCTATACCACTTACAGTATATACATCTAATGCATATTTATTATTTTGAATTGTGTAAGTAAATTCATTACTATTTACTTCTATCGTGTAATTACCGTTACTTAAACATATATCTTCATCATATTCCTCTTTACCAATTGGAAAAATAATTTTTTTAACAAGATTTCCGTCTTTTTTTAAATTTAAAGTATATTCAAGATCATTTGTTTTATCAGATAACTTAATATTATATGAATATTGATGAACACATATAGAATCTGTTTCAGATATAATATTTTTAGTATTACCAATAGAAATTTCTTTAGAATAACCACTTCCACCTTCTAATATTGGATTTATTAATTTTTTAGCATCATCATTGCTTTTATATATACCCCATGATATACTCCAATCATAATAATTTTTACCATCTGGATAACAAGAAATTGTATAATCATCTTCTGGTAAACAAACTTCTTTTATAATATTAGAAAAACCATTAAAATTAGTTGTATATGCATCATTAAAAACTTCAGCTCCATCTTTATTTTTTATAATTAATTTTGTCATATTATTAGAATCCCAGGCATTATAATTGACACTTCCCATAACTACCCAATATTTATCAGTAACACAATTTATAACAGGTAATTCTGTTTCAGTATCAATAAATGGATTATTTTGATCAACCGTTGTAAAATCAGTATCACAAATAGATTTTAATGTATATAGATTATGATTTTTATTTTTTAATTCCCATATAACAGGATTATTTGGATCAACAGTAACTTTATAGTTAGAAAATGGTAAACATATATCTGTAAATATTTTTGAATCTTTATCTTCTGGTAATTTATATGGATTTTCCTCACCGGAGAGTATAACCTCTTTTTCTCCTGTAGTATCCGGTAGTCTAGTTAATTCGAGTGTATATGTATTTGTTGAAGGACACGAATCTTTATTTGATCCACGAATTAATATACCGTTTTCATCGCTATAAAAGGGAAATTCTTCACCTATTTTTCCTGATAAGTAATTAATCTTTCCATCCTCATTTGATATTTTCCATGATATTTCCCAACCATAATATGTATTTGGTATACCAATACTTAATGTAAAATTTTCTTCTTTTGGTAAACATAAATCTCTTATAACTTCTACAAATCCAGTTTCTTTTGAATTATATGTACCATGAAATAATTGAGTACCATCACTTGCTTTGTTTATTGTTAAATATGTTTCTCCTTTACTATCCCAATTATTTTTTCCTGCATCTATCATATGAACTTGATAAGATATTTCATTAGCTTTACATATCTTTTCAAAATATCCAGTTTGTTGTATATTAGTAATAGGATGATTAGCTGTATCATTAATAGTAAAACTAGCATTAAAATCGGCTTTTAATTGATATATATTCCATATTTCATTTTTAAATTCCCAATTACAAGAATCATCTGTTTCTATTTCATAATCACCATTATCTAAACATAAATGTTCAGATATTTTATTTTTTACTGTAGTTAAATGTATTTCTTTTTGTACATTTCCACCTTTTTTTAATTTAATAGTTCCATTAGCACTTGTATCAGTATTTAATTCTCCAGTTAAAATATAATTACTTAAAGATTGACACTCATTATCACTACCTTTTGTTAAAAAACCGGTTGAATCAATAGTGAAATTAAAATCAACATAAGCACCTCCATTTAAATTATTATTAGAATGATTTCTATTTTCAAGAATCCATTCATAATCATATACATAATATGAGTTTGGCAATGGAAGTTTTAATCTATATTTTCCAGGTACTAATTTTAATACATAATTTTGATATTCTTCACCGTTATTAGTCTTTGTTTTTTCTAAAATGGTTGTTCCACTATTATCACAAATTATAATATTAGCACCACTATCCCATTTATATTTATTTTTATGACCTAAAATAAGATTATAATCAAATGATGACATATATATATATATATAAAATAAATTTATAATTTTATTTTACTTTTATTGACTTTTATATTTAATTATAATAGTAAAAACCCTATAAGTAAAAAATTTAGTATATTTATCTATATATTTTTTTATAATTTATTATTAAAATAATTATAGTGAATAAATATACTAAATATTTAAAATCAGTTTGATTTAAATTAAAAATTTCTTCAAGTACATTATAAAGATATCCTTGTTCTTTTTTTACTCCTCTTGCTTTACATTCTAAATAGCTTATTGTACATTTTCTATAATTAGTTAACCATTTTATCATAAAATATATTGCTAAACATAATGCATTATAATTAATTTGTCTATTATTAATAAAAACAGATATCATAAAGAAAATAAATAAAGTAATAATAAATATCATTATTACTTTATTTTATATTTTATATTTTATAATTTAAATCCATTTGGAAAGCATTTGTCCATATTAACAGCTAATTGATAAGCAATATAAATGTATGGACAACAACAAGCAAAAAGCACGTCTCTACTTTTGAATTCACCATTGCATCTAAATGATAAAAATAATGCAAAAACAAAACAGAGTGTATGAACTATTCCACCAATAGCGCCAAACATGTCACTGATAGTTTTAGTCGCATTTTGAAAATTTTCACGAAGAGGTTTTTTTTCGTTTTTATTAGAAACCATATATATAAATATAGATTTTTATATAATTATATAAAAATCTATATTTATATATAATTATTTTTATATAATTATTACAGAAAGATCCATATGGTAATAATGTTACAAGCAAATATATGAATGGTAGAACTATATATTATGTAATATATATATGAAAATAGGTATTATTGGGAATGGATTTGTTGGTAAAGCAACAAGAATTTTAATGAGTGAAAAAGTGAATATTATGGTATACGATATTGTTCCTGAACTTTGTGAACCTTTTGGATTAACTTTAGAAAAATTATGTAATGAAACTGATATTATTTTTATATCTGTTCCAACACCTACAAATAAAGATGGAAGTTGTCATTTAAGTATTCTTAATTTAGTTGTAAGTAATATAGAAACATATTCAAATTTAAATGAAAAGTTAGTTGTAATTAGGAGTACAGTTCCCCCTGGAACAAGTGATAATTTAAATTGCTATTTTATGCCAGAATTTCTAACTGAAAAAAATTTTAAAAAAGATTTTATAAACAATAAAAATTGGATATTTGGGTTAAAAGGAACTGAGCAAGATAAATTTTTTAAAGAAATAGTTTTAGATTTAATAAATATTTCATATCTTCAAAAAAAAATTAAATACAATAATGTAAATTTTTTATTAAATAGTGAAGCAGAAATGGTTAAGTTATTTAGAAATAACTTCCTAGCATTAAAAGTTTCATTTTGTAATGAAATAGCAGATTTCTGCAGTAAAAAAAATATTGATTACGAAAAAGTAAGGGTTCAAGCCACAGACGATAATAGAATAGGTACAAGCCACTCTAAAGTTCCTGGACCCGATGGACATTATGGATTTGGAGGAACATGTTTTCCTAAAGATACCAAGTCACTGTTAAATGAAATGAAAATAATAGATATGAAATCATATATTATTTCCTCTATGGATGAAAGAAATGATACCGTTGATAGAAAAGAAGCAGATTGGAAAAACAATAAAGGTAGGTCAGTTGTAGATTATACATAAACTTTCCTTTATTTAATTCTTTAAGATTTTCGGCTCCTACATATGTACACGTTGAACGTATACCTCCAAGAATATCATCTATTGTATTATTAACAGATCCTTTATATTTAATTATAATAGTAGAAAGCTTACAAGTAACAAATTTAGTATATATGTAAAAAATTACAAAGATAATTTTTTTTTTAATTTAATATATTTTACTTTATATTTAATATATTTATTATATAAATTATTTTCGAGAATTTGTTTATTACTTTGAATTTTTATAGTATCTGTTGTCATATCAACCATATCACGATAATTATCTGTACAATTATATACAGATTGTTCACCTGAATTAATATTATCATAGTATATATTAATATTTTTATCACAATATACTCTTATTATATTAGTAGAATTATTATATCTATATAATACTTTTCTAATAGTATTATCTAAAATATTAATCATTTCTTCACTCATAGATAATGGTTTTGTATATGGAAAAATTATTTTATTTATTTCTGGATTTTCTTTATTTTCAATCTTAGTTATTCTGTATTTTGTTATAATTGTATTTGGAATAAAACTAATAAAATTACAAAATGCAATTTCATTTTGATCAAATTCATTTTTATATCCATCAATATAAATTATTTTATCATCTAGTTCTTCATTTAAAATGTCTATTATTTTATTAAATGCTTCAATAAATAATAGAATTTTTAAATTAGCTTCAAATTTAAAATCTAATATTTCACCAAATATAGATTTATTAATATCACGAAATATAGTATTAAATTTTGATGTAAATCTATAATATTCAGATCTACCTAAATTAAATATTTTTCCATTTACTATATCACCACTTACTAATAAATTATGAATCTTATCAATATCAACTTTAAACATATGTGGATTTAAATATTCAATTGGACTAAAACTACTATTAAAATTTTCAAATGGATATGTTATTGATTGACCAATATCACTACTAATCCATATATATTTTCTATGACTTATATTAATATCATTTGTATAAGAGGTATAATATGTTCCTCTATCAAAAGTTTTAAAGATATCACTTTTAAAATATGCAATTAAAAGATCTTTAAACTTTACAGTTTTAGAACCAGTAGTTATATCTGTTTCTAATTTTTCTCTTAATGATTCAAAAATTTCATTAATAATTTTTTCACTATTATCTGATATTTCTTTTGGTGTATTATATTTACTCATATAAGAGTATATAGAAATATTTATAATATAAAAATTATAAATATTTTTATATTATAAATATTTTTTTAAATACTTGATACTTTTAATTTTTTCCATAGAATTCATTACTCTGTTGTGTAACACGAATAAATGTTGTTCTTTTATTTAATTCTTTAAGATTTTCGGCTCCTACATATGTACACGTTGAACGTATACCTCCAAGAATATCATCTATTGTATTATTAACGGATCCTTTATATTTAACTAATACTCGTTTACCTTCACTTGTTCTATAATTAGTGACACCCCCATTATGTTTTTTCATTGCTACTGCAGATGACATACCATAAAATTCTTTATATTTAACTCCATTTTCTTCAATAATTGTTCCTTTGCTTTCATCATGACCTGCCATCATACCTCCTAACATTACAAAATCAGCACCAGCACCAAATGCTTTTGAAATATCACCACTACATGTACAACCACCGTCACTCATTAACATACCTTTTACACCATGTGCTGCATCTGCACATTCTATAACCATACTTAATTGTGGATAACCAATACCTGTTTTGATACGCGTTGTACAAACGGATCCTGGTCCAATACCTGCTTTTACAATATCAACACCATTAAGAATTAATTCTTCAACCATTTCATTAGTTACAACGTTACCTGCAATAATAGTATCATCTGGAAATAATTCTCTAATACTTTTAACTTTTTCAATAAATACCTCAGAGTATCCATTTGCAACATCAACACAAATAAAACCATTAGATGAATTAAAAATACTTTCCATCATAGATTTAATGTTAATTAGTTTATCAATATCTTTATCTGAAATACCGATTGATACCGCAAAATGATTTAAAATATCTACACCAAATTTAGAATTCATATTTTGAAGAAAATCGCCCCATTCTTGTAATTCATAATGTTTATGAATACATGTAATCATTTTATGAGGATATAGTGTTTCAGCCATTTTAAATGTTCCCGTTGTATCCATATTTGCAACAACAACTGGAATACCGGTCCATGATTGTTTTGAATTTGGAAAGGTATATGTTTTTTCAAGTTTTACTTGCTTTCGTGACGCCAATTTAGATCTTTTTGGTAAGATTAATACATCTTTAAAATCTAATTTAATATCATTAATAATTCGCATTATATAATAATATTATTAAAAGTTTAAGTATTTTATTATTTAAATTAAATAAAGGAACTATAATATTATTATATATGATAAATACTATCTTTTTTTTTATGTCTTTATTTACAGTTAAAACAATAATATTAGAATATTTTTTTAATAACTATCTATTATATTTATATCATCCATTTGAATTAGCTATTTTATCATTACAATCAGTAAATAATTATAGTAATAAAACATACGAACAATCTTATTTACGATGGACATTTATTGGATGGATTGATTATAATTATGAATCAAATGTTATAAATAATATTGATAATAAATTTATATCATCAATTGATGATAATAGTTATTCAATAATTATAAGTTGGTTTGGTTCTTTTATATTATATCAATTTTATTATATTTTAAAAGAAAAAATTCAAAAGAAAAAATTAAATAAATGGAGTTTAATAAATTATAATATAAAATATTTTTTAATAAATTATACATTTTTATATTTATGGAATTTAAATACATTATTAGAATTAAATGATATCAGTTTTATTACAATATTTTTTAATTTTTTAATATTTAATTTAACTGCATTTTGGTTACCAGGAATTATATTTAACTATATTTATGGTGAAAAGTTATATTTATTTCGTGTTAAATTTAATTTTTTAATAGAATATATAAACCCTAAATATAAATACTTTATAATTATATTATTCTTTTTAAAAGCATTAAATGGTATATATATTATTCTTGTTAAATATGAAAACGTGTATTCAAAATATATTTTATTAATAAATTTAGTTATATTTAGTATACTGTTAAACTTTATAAATATATTTATAAAGCTTCAAGTAAAAAGACTATTTTTAATTCAAAATTTATTAAGTTTAATTATAATTATTTTGTCAATTCTTGAAATTTATTATTTTGATAATATTATACTATTTATTTTACAAATGTCTTTTATTTTTTTAAATTTATGTTATATTGCTTTTTCTTATAAAAAAGCAAAACAATTAAATATTCAATATATTGAAGATGCGTATGAATTAGATAATTTATAATATTTAAACTATTTCCTCATATGTATTTTTAATATGTCTATTTTTACAATATACTATTAAAAGTATAAAAAATAAAAATGCAAATAAAAAAAATAATATCGAATATTCTTTATGTTTATTTAAATAATAACATCCGGCTAATAAAAATATAATAAATAATATAAATGAATTTATAATTGAATACAAATAATTATATTTATACATTAAATATAATTATTTAGTAAATATTTAAACCTTATCTAATAATAAATTAGTTTATACATTAAAATAGTTCTTTTAATTGTGGGTATATTACATTGTATAAAAAATATATATATATATTTAAACTTTATTTTAATATTATTTTTAATGAATATAAATGAAATAAGTAATCTTATAAAAAAATCACTACCAAAAGAAAATTTAAAATTATGTGCAGAAGTAAGAAAGCCAAAAATATATCAAAGTGGGCATATGTATTTAACAATGAAAGATGATACAGGATTAATTGATACTAAAATATGGAAAAGTAATATTACTGATGAATTACAAAATTTAAAAGATGGTGATAATATTATAGTATTAGGAAAATTAGATTATTATTCTGCAAGAGGATCATTAAGTTTTATTATTAATAAACTATTAGAAAAAAAAGGGGAAGGAACCTTAAAAATTCAGTATAATAAAATAATGAAGGATTTTGAAAATAAAGGATATTTTTTACAAGATAAAAAAATAAAAATTCCAGATATAATAAAAAATATTTTATTATTAACGAGTAAAAACGGTGCTGCTATAGAAGATTTTTATCATACTTTAGAAAATGGTAATTGTAAAATAAAACATACTTTAATTAATGTAATTGTACAAGGAACAGACTGCCCATCTAATATTTGTAAAGTATTAAAAAATCCTAAAACATTAGAAAATAAAAATTATGATATGATTGTTATAACACGAGGTGGAGGTAGTTTTGAAGACTTATTTGGTTTTTGCCAACCAGAATTAATTGAAACAATCTATAATTTAAAAATACCTGTGTTAAGTGCTATTGGACATCAAATAGATACAACATTATTAGACTATGTTGCTGATTATGTTGCAGCAACCCCATCTTTAGCAGGACAGTTTATTGTTAATCATAATAAAAAATATATTGATACTTTAATAGTAAAAAAAAATATTATGTTAAATAATTTTATTGCAAATATTAATAATAAAGTAGATATATTAAATAATAAAAAAAATAAGATTAATGACTTTAAATATGAATTAATTGATATTAAAACAAGAGTAAAACAAGAATTATATAAAAAAATAAATAATAAAAATATATTTTTAACAGAATTAAAAGTAAAATACAAATTAAGTGATAACATTGAATTATTTTCAACAAAAAATAAAGAAGTTGATTATAAAAAATTTACATCAATATGTGAGAATAATAAAAAATTTTATATAAAATGGGGAGATACTATTTTAAAAATAAGAGCTTATGATGTTGTAAAAATTGATTAAATAATAAATAATATATAATTATATATTATAAAAATGGATAAAAACATTATAAAATCAGGTTCTTGTTCTATTGTTTTAGGAAGCAACTATTATAAACCTTTAATTAAAATTAAAAAAAATAAACTATTAAAATTAACATTAATGACTGAAAAACATAATGAATTTAAATATCTTAAAAATATTAAAGAAATAAAAAATTATGATAAATATTTTGTATTACCTGATGAAACAAAATATTTATTACAACCAACTGATGTTTTTTATAAAAATATTAAACAAATTGTAGCAAAAACATCCATATTATGTGATAAGCCATTATATTATTTTTATGTTGATTATGCCGGAGATAAAGAATTAATAGATACAATAGAAGATTTAATTAATTATCATTGTACAAATTATTGGACATCATATAAAAAAATTTTAAAATTTACAAAAAAAATATTAGAAGGATTAACATATTTACATATGAAAAAAATATGTCATTTAGATATAAAACCCGAAAATATTATTATAAATACAATTACAAATAAATATAAAATTATTGATTTTGGTTTTGCATCAATAGAACCATTTGATGATTATGTATTTAGTTTAAAAGGCACGCCTGGATATTTTCCACAAAATATTAAAAATGATAAAATAAAACCATGGTTACCTAAAATATTAGCAAATGATACGATTCCTGTTAATGGAGTAATTCCAATGAGAGAAAATCGACAATTGGTATATAAGATAGATAGTTATTGTTTTGGAAGATTACTATATTATTTAAAATATATGTATGATGAATATAAAGAATATAAATGTTTTACTTGTAAAAAAGATGATGAAATAAAACTTTGTAAAATAATCGATTTATTATTAGAAAAGAATGTATATAAAAGATTATCTATAATCAATTGTTATAATAATATAATATAATATAATATAATATATAATGGAATTAATTATTTTTATTTTACTTTATACTATAAATTTATTTATATCATTTAAATTTTTTACTCCTTTAAATGTTAGATTAATAAATCATAGATTATGGAAAAACGTTTATACTATTATTTTATTAATTATATATTTAACTCCAAGTATTTTATATTTTTTTAAAGACGCAGATTCAAAATCATATACATCAATTAATATAATTATTTGTATTTTACTTTTCTATTTTATGAGTGATTTAGTTTCTTGTTTTTTACATTATATGGGAGATAATATACGTATTGGAAAAGTAAATGATTTTTTTATTAAACACCATGATGATCCTAAAGAAATGATTGAATATACAAATTATAATTGTTTAATAAAAGGTTTTTCGGCATTCTTTGTATCAACTATTTTATATTATTTATATGTAAAAGATAAAAAAAGAACAATATTCTCTGATACAAGATTTTTAATATTTATTTATTTATTTCATTTTGAGTTAATTCATAAATTTAGTCATTGTAGAAATCATAATGTTAAATTACCATATATTGTTGAAAAATTTCAAGATTTTAAAATATTTTTAAACCCACAAGATCATAGAAATCATCATGAGAATGAAACATTAGATTACTCATTATTAAATGGTTCTACAAATTCATTATTTAATTTATTTACTCCTTATTTTGATAAAATAATAGAAGCGTTAAATGTTAAAATTTAAAACAGTTATAAAAAGAATATTTTATTTATATAGTAAATGAATAATATAAATAAAATTATTAAAGATATTGAAAATATTAATTCAAATGAGTTATTAAAAAAAGTTAATCTTATCACTAGTTTAAATAATTTAATTGATAAAGAGAAAACTATATATAATAATTATCTCGAAGATTTAAATAATAAAGAAATAGCAGTTTTACATAAAGAATATAAAAACTATAATATTGATGAATTACAACTAATGTTTGAAAATGATAGTAATATTAATAATATGATAAAAATATATCAAACATTATCTTATAAAATAGATAAAATTATAAATGAACTATTTACAGAAGAATTAACAGATATATATGATTAAATATAATATTCACATAAACAACCTTTACAAATAAATTTATATTTTTTAATATTATTATCATATAATAATTTAGAATTATTTGATTTGCATGATGAACAAATAACATATTTATTCATATACTGTTGCATTACTTTCATTATTTTATCTTTTTTAATTTTTCCAATAATTATAATACCATCAGATTTACTACTAGTTTTCCAATTAACATTATCAAATTCTAATTTTAAATATTCAATAAATTGATCAGGATTTCTTTTAATTTTTTTAAGAAAATCTTTTACATTTTTCCACTGTGTATTTGTTGACACAATTTCTAAAATAGGGTGTGGGATCTGTAATTTTGTTTTTTGCTTTTCGCCAAGTTGAGCATAAACATCATCGAGCATACTTTCAAATGTATTCATTAATATAAAAAATAAATATCTTTTATATTAATATTTCAATATTTATATAAAAGATATTTAAAGTTCTTATTTGGTATTTGATGTGTTATGCTCATACCAGATTGTAAAGACATTAATGATATAATTATATATTTTTATTTTGTATAATTCAATTCTTATAAATTAATGTTGATGATTTACTTGATTCCAGTTATTAATATTTTCATTATTATTCATATAATTTTGAAACTCTCCAATAAAAATATTAATATCTTCAATATTTGGATTAAATCCACGTGTATATCTTACTATCATTTGATCATTATCATCATCTCCATGTGTAATCACCTCTCTGTATGTACGATGACCTAGTTGACGATCATGGATTACTCGTCTCCTCCCATTTTCATTGATAGTTATACGACTTTCTTTTACGATTCTTCCATCCGGAAGATAAAAATAATTCTCTTGTCGTTGTTCATGATGATTATTATTATGATTAGGGACAAGTTGAAATGGTAGATAATCATAAATGTTATTATACATATTAATTAGGTGTTGTGCCATTATAATTAAATAAATTATGTTTTAAATTTTAATAAATCAATTTTTATAGCGCAATCCTTCCTCCACGTAATCGAAGAACAAGATGTAGTGTAGATTCCTTCTGAATATTATAATCAGAAAGTGTACGGCCATCTTCAAGTTGTTTACCAGCAAAAATTAAACGCTGTTGGTCAGGAGGAATACCTTCTTTATCTTGAATTTTCGCTTTTACATTCTCAATATTATCAGTTGGTTCAACCTCAAGTGTAATAGTCTTTCCAGTAAGTGTTTTAATAAAAATTTGCATTAATTAATACAATATAATGATTTTTCAATATAATATTATATCAATTTTTTTATATATTTAAATATCATTTGTATCACTTATATTATTTATATCATTAATATTACTAGATAATTCAGACATTTTAAGACCTATATATTTTCCCTTATATTTATAATATCTTTTTGTCATTAAAGTAAGTTTTTTATTAATGTCATCATAATTATCACTACTTGATGTTAAAGAGTCAATTGTATTATATTCTAATATTAAATGTTTAGCAAGAAAGCCTAAATTTATTTTAGTATGTCTAAGTATATTTTTAATTCTTAAATTAATTCTATCATTAAATAGTAATAAATAATCATATTTTTTTAATTTTTTAATAATTTCAATATATTCTTTATTTTCTATATCTTGATTATCTATTTTTTTTAAAATATAAATAAGTTTTCCTATTTTTTTTAAATCATTATTTTCAAGTTTAATATTATTTTCATAAAATAATGAAATATTATTTTTTAAAATTAATGTCCATTTAATAAAATCTTTTTCTTTTTTTAAAAAATTATATAAATATAATGGATCAATAATTACTTTTTTTATTTTATTATCAATATCTGATTTTGTAATATTAATATTAATTTTATTTTCAAAAAATAATAATTTATTACATTGATTTTTTAAATTTAAAATATATGAATACATGTTTAATTTTTTATTAAGATTTTTCCAAGTTAATAAATGTAATAATATTATACCTTTCATATTTGTATAGTAATTATTTTTTATAATAGTTAAATATGATTTATCTAAATTTAAAAAATTTGTTTCAATAATTATATTAAATATATTTATAAAAATATAATCTGTATATATTTTGTAATAATTAGTTATATTATTATTTTTTATTTTTAAATTTTCAATTAATTTTAATAATGAATTATGAATATATTTAATTTTTAATTTAAAATATCCTTTCATCTGTTGAATTTCATTATTAAATTTATAAAAGTAATAAATAATTTTTTTAAAATTTTCTGTAAAAATATATTTATTAAAACAGAATGGATAAATATACTCATTTATTAAAATATTATATATATCTTCATTATATTCAGAATTAATACTATTTTTAAAAAATTCAAAATCATATTCATCATAACAATAATAATATTTATTTGTTAATTTTATATATAAATCATCTGTGTAGTTTAATGTTTTATCTACAATAATATTATTAAAACTATTATTTTTAAAATAATTACATATATTTATTATTTTTGGAGTTTTTTTAAAAACATTATCAGCTATACTATAATAAAATAATGATTCGGTAATATTATATATAATATTTTCTATATTTATATAATTATTAAATTTTGTAGGATATTTATTTATTTCATATTTATTTTTATTTATTTTTTTTGTATTTATATAAATAAAATTATTATCATTTTTTAAAATTTTTATTTTTAATAATTTTTTATTATTACTTAAAAAATAATCGGTATCATTAATAATTTTATTAAAAGTTTTATCTATATATTTTATATGATTTTTAACTAAATCTTTAATACCATAAAAATATATTTTATGATTTTGTATTTTATTTATAATATTTGAAAGTTTTTTCGTTATATTAAATTCAATATTATTATATCGTAAATAGATTGTACATAATGAAATATTATAATAGTAATTTAATTTATAAAATGTAAAATGTAATAATTCTTTTAAAGTATTATAATCTTTAATATTATAATTAACTTTATTATATATATAATAAAGTTTTTCTATATTTTTAATTTGTATAAAATAATATTTACTACAAATATTTGTTTTAATAAATTTTTCAAGTAGATAAATAAAATTATAATTATTTTTTTTATAAAATAAAGAAAAGCAAAAAAATAATTCATTAAATATTATATTTTTATCAATATAAAATATTAATGGAAAACAGATATCAATGCTTTTATAACTATTATTATTTACACATATCATTTTTTTAAAATCATTATTATCTAGCGTGTTTAAAATAATTTTATTATTATCTAGAATTAAACTAAAACTATCAAAAAATATTTTATTATTTTTTGTTATTGGTAATTTTATTAACATTATTATTAATAAATCTATACTATAGTTTAAATCAATTTAATTTTGAGACGCCGCTACTAATTTATAAATTTCTAATTTATATTTATCTGGATTATCTTTCCATAAAACAGAAGCATCAATATTAGCTGGTGAATCAAAATTTGGGGCTGATAACATTGAAATAATACTAAGCATTATTGAATTAACATTTTGTGCTGGACTCCATCTTTCATTTATTTTTTCATAACCATATTGATCCTCTCCATCATGTAAAATAGAAATACATACATCTCCATTTTTATAAATATTAGGATGTATAATATTATTAAATTTTACTTTTGGTGCTTTGTTTGGATATTCAATAGTAAATATAATATTACCAGAAAAAATACCATTTTCATATAAAGTGTCTTCAGGACCAAAAATTGTGAAATTCCATTTAAGAAAATTTTCTTCTGGTGATACAATATATAGAGGATTTGGATCTTTTACATAATGCTTGTATTCATTACCTAAACGTTTAAGTGCCATTAATATTAGTCTATAATATTAATAAAGTAATTGTAATTCAATATTTTTAATTTGAATAAAAATAATTTTTATTTAAATTAAAAATATAATAATGAATAGTAATTAATAAAGAATAAAAAAATACTTGTATGAATACGGTAAAAATAAACAGCTACATGATTCTGTTTATACTCTGGTAACCGATAATCCAGAATTTTTTCAATCAAGAATTTCTTTCCAATGGATAGCGTAAAAACACTTTATTACATTATTCAAAAACATACTACTATCGACTTACACTTCTCCTAGCTGCGGAAACTCTTCACCTACTAGGGAAGGCATTTCAGATGTCATATTCTTCTCTTCTGTGACAACCTTTGTCTTGTAGGTCTTAGCCCACTGGAGCGTTGACTCAGAATCCTTGATGATGAACTTTTTTGGCCATGTCAGAACATCCTTTGCGATCTCTATCTGCTTTTCATCTGAACTGTTCTTGATTGTGTAATCCAGACACTGAGTCATCAAAGCTACCTTAAGGCGCGAGTTCTTGAAGAAAATATGATGTCCTTCAGGAGTTCGCAGATGCTGAAATCCAATCTGACTCATTTCCTTGATCCAACCAATTTCCTTTGATTTACCATCAGGCATCATCTGAAAGATGTGCGGTACTCCACTGGAATCATACTGCACCTTCAGAGAAAATCCTCGCTCGATGCAGATAAAATACTTTGGGGCTGACTTCTTTTCCCCAACAGTTACCCAGCGTCCTTCGTACGAATCTTCACTTTGGGGTTCCGTTGGTTCCGTTGGTTCCGTTGGTTCCGTTGGTTCCGTTGGTTCCGTTGGTTCCGTTGGTTCCGTTGGTTCCGTTGGTTCCGTTGGTTCCGTT